>Ga0247834_1008684_pt1 | contig 10131 bp, 13 predicted proteins | sample LaCruzMarch2015__8_FD_187118 | JGI IMG/M metagenome (GOLD analysis project Ga0247834, IMG submission 187118) | Freshwater microbial communities from meromictic Lake La Cruz, Castile-La Mancha, Spain - LaCruzMarch2015_12m | ecosystem: Environmental > Aquatic > Freshwater > Lake | place: Spain... | reverse complement strand
CATCGCTGTCATCCAGACGTTTAAAGGACTTAGTAGGTAAAAGTATTTCACAGCAAAGGTTACTCTGGTAAATGGTGTGGTATTCAGGATCAAACGGGCCTTGCTTCATTATATTGTCAATAAACACCAGATAGATACGTCCTGTATCAGTACGCTCTTTTAAGATGCCCGACTTGAACACTTCTTCAGCACTCATTGTTTTCTTACGCAGGCCTGTTTGCTTTTCGTACTTTACGTAAAGTTCTTCAAACAAAGCAGTATTTGAGTAGAATGCTTGATATAAGTCAGGTACCTCGTTAGGATCAAAGAATGTTATGTTTTCTCGGTTCTTGAATCGTCTCCAGAAGAAAGCACTAAGCACAACCCCATAATCCATATGACGGACTCGGGTTTCTTCTGTTCCTTGATTGTTTTTAAGTACAATAAGATCATCAAACTGAAGATGCCAAATAGGATAGAATACAGTAGCACTTGCATTGCGGATACCTCCTTGTGAACATGATCGCAAATCTCCAAACCATTTCTTTAAAAATGGTATCATACCTGTGTGCATGATCTCACCACCTCTGATGGGCGATCCCAATGGACGCAGACGTCCAATTTCTAAACCAATGCCAGCACGTTTACTGGCATACTTGGCCATCATTTCACCGGACGCGAAAATACTGTCCAGATCATCATCCGACCTAATAAGAACGCAACTACTAAACTGTTTCGTAGGAGTACCAAGCCCTGCCAACACCGGCGTGGCCAATGTAAAAAGTCCGTCGCTGGCTGCGGTGTAGTATTCTTTGATGTAGCGCATTCTCGCTGAGTTCGGTTCTTCTCGGTGAAATACAGTAGCGGCCGCGACCATGTATCTAATTTGTGGAGTTTCATAGGTTTCCTTTGTGGCACGATTTTTGACCAGGTATTTTTCAATCAGCTGTTCAATGGCAGCATAGCCATACTGTTCATCTTTGGAATGATCCAGCATGTCATTCATTCTGTTCCAGTCTTCTTCAGTATACCATTCCAGCAGTTCCGGTGTGTACAGGCCGGCAGCCACATTGCGCTTGACAATGGTGTACAAATGATCGGGCGTGTAAGAGCCATACACATCTTTTCGCAACATGCTGAGTCGTTGTTTGCCGGCCACATACTGATAATTGGTATGTCCCAGTCCGGGATTCGATTCAACGTCAATTAGGTCTACTATGGCTCTAAGGGTAATGCCGTCGATTTCTCTAGTGGAGATACCATCATAAAAATGTAGTTGGGCCTTGATCTCAATCATACTTTGACTGACATCTGCTGTACCTTGACATATTTTTGCTATCTGAGATTGCCATTTTTCAATGGCCATGGGCTCTCGGCGGCCACTGCGCTTCACTACTGTTATTGTTGACATGTGCCTCTCTTGTTATTTTTTTACTGGTACTTCTCTTTAACCTGTAATTGGGTTAATTTTTTTACTATTTTTACTGCTGGATCGATATTTACGATGGTTGACTTGTCCCAATTCAGTATATATTTTGATTTGTCGACCTGTACTAAATTATGACCGTTTTTTGACAACACCAGCACTGCTGAATCTATATCCGCACGGTCCAACAAAGTTATAGTATACAGGATTCCCAGCCCGCGAGCAACCTCGCAGAACATATTGTCATCCAACAATTGCCATGGATCTGGCCAATCTTCCTGATCGTCCCAGTGTAGGTAGTATCCGGTCCAGGGAGCGGCAAACCACCAGGTATTAATGGCTTCTAATGCCTGGTCCACAGGCAGGATGTTTGCTCGAGTGCGAAGTTGTGTCCAACTAGCGAGCCGGGATTCGAATGTTACAGGCCAAACCACGTTAGGCTAGATGTGTTATACTATAGGTTAGTGATGCGCTGGCACCAGTATTTGTACTGATATACTTTACAAAAACTGTACTGCCAGTTTGGGTTACAGTGAGAGAGATACCAGTACTGGCATTTTCTGTGAAGTCGTCTGTGTAGTTTAAACTGCCACTACCAGCAGTGGCTATATTAATAATGCCAGTTCGATATGCTGTACCTCTCACAATGGTATAATTTATACCAAGTGCGGCAACACCACCAAGGCTGTATGTGATTGCAGTGGTGGGAGAAATGACATTGTTTGTCAATACAACCGTAAGTCCCGAATTTCTGACATACGATCCCATTGCCAACTGTTGACCGTTTGTGAAGGCAATGCTGGCCAGATCATTGAGTTGTATTCTTGGATACAACACAGAGTCGTCATTTGATCTTTCAAACAGATCACCAACACTAATGTTGTTAGGGGATAAAAACTCAACGATAGCAGTGTAAGGCTGCGCAATGCCGCCAAAGTGATTGCCCACATCGCCAAAGGTGTTTTGTGCAGTGGCATTCCGTTCGGTTGAAAACACAATACCCTGTGCATATATTGTGTCAAAATCGCAACTGGTAATACCAAACCCTTGAGGGTCGTATTGAGCGCCGTCTGGGTTGGTTTCTACAACAATGCCCTTGTGCAAAGTTGAAAACTGGCTGGCTGTGATGCCTATACCGCGAACCTGTTGTTCAGTGGTAATACCGAAGGTTGTGCCGGTGAAAGTACAATTATTGAATTTAATATGATTTGTGGACAGAGCAGTACTACTTGCAAATCTAACGCCAGCAGTGTCGTCGGTTGAAAGAGTTAACTCTGTTGTAGTCAGTGGCCCAACAAATTGAACCTGGTTAAAAACGCACTGTGAAGCTCGATCAATCAGTGCAACGTTCATTGGATCAAGCGACTGGAACTGCATCTTTTCAACTGTGATGCTTTGTGGCGGCGTTGCGCCATTGGTACCTATGTCAACTCCCACTTGTTGCAGGCTGTCACCGGTCTGCACTACATATGTTGCAGTTGCTCCTGCTATCATTTGAATAATGGTGTTGTCAGGGCCTTCGCCAATCAGTGTGGCATAGGGTGGAATAACAATTGTGTCATTAACACGATAAACACCAGCAGGGAAAAACAAGCTTCTACGAATTGCCGGATTGACTTCTCGGCAATAAATTTCATAAAGTGCGCGGTTAATGGCTGGAGTATCATCAGCAACTCCGTCACCCACAGCACCAAAATCTTTCACAGTAGCAAACTGGTCCATCCAGTCTTGCAAGGACAACTTGATAGGTGTGCCTGGGGTAGGACCTGTTTGTACTGAGTAACCAGTGGCAGCAAAGCCACTGTATATGTAATCTTGAACCAGTGGAATAATGTCAGAAAATTCTGTTAGGATTTCTGTATTACCAATTACTGGTGCACCTTCTTGCAGTGTGCCGTTGCCAATATACAGCCTACGTTCGTCCACACTCCAGCCAAATTCAGCACCGGCCAATTGCGGTAGATCTTCCTGTAACCCTTTACGCTGGGTAATTCGCGAAATTTGTACAATAGCCAATTTAGTTGTCCTCTGTGATTAACTATTTAGCATATAAAATTGCTCTACACGTTTCCACCAGAGTCCGCGATATTTTTCAAACTCGTCACCTTCCAACACAAATTCCTGATATTCAGGCTGTGTTAGAACATTGCCCATGTCATCCGTAGTGGGCTTGACGCACATCAAAATAACACCCTTCTTGATCCGTGTTCCGTGCAGTTCGTTGTGTGCTTCGGCATAGGCACAGAGCTGTATAAAATAGTCGTCAATCCACTCACGTTTTTTTGGCTTGTTGGTCTGCTTGTAATCCAGTATGCTTTCTTCGTTTAGATGCACACCAGCTGCATCAGTGGTGCCGGCATAGACCTGGGGAAAATACAATGGAACTTCGTAGCCCCAAAATTCGTTGACACGGTCAGTTATTCCTTGATCAATTACCACTTGGGCCATTGCATGACTTGCCCAACCAAAAGGATTAGTGCCACGATCTTTTAGTTCACCAGTCTTTACATAGTCTTCAAGGTAGGTGTGCATTCGTGTGCCACGATTGGCAGCTTCAGTTGTGATCTGTTGTGCTTTCTCGTGGCCAACGCGACGACGCCATTGCTCGAGAATTAACTTTTTTTCTTCTGGCTTAGTTTTATCAAGAATTGTTGTTACACTGGGCAACTTGTTGCCATCAGGAGTAGCGTAAAAGCGTTTGCCATTTACTTCTACTCTTGGCACTGGTGCGTAGTTAAATTTGGGATTGTACATTAATTTTCTTAAAGAATGTTACCGAGTGTTCTCGTGCTGTGAACAATTGTTTTTTCACATCAATTTGATCAACCATAGCTGTGAACAATTGTTTTTTCACATCAATTTGATCAACCATAGCTGTGAACTTGTTTTGATCTTCCACGGTTAATATATTATACATTCTTTTATTGAGAATAGCAAATGATTGTTCGGTCTTTTTGTCAAAATATGCAGTATGGCTCAAAAACTTCAGCCATAGATCCTGATTATCTGGTCTGTCTACCAGTTCTTTGATTGTGGAATCTAAGAAGTTGTACAGCATTCTGGTGTGATCTGGATACTGTTTAAAAATGTCATGTTCCAAACACTGTTGTAAATGATCAGCTACCTGTGATCGATATGTCTGAGGCAAGGCTTCTATATCAAGATGTTGTGTGCGGTCAACCAAATTGGTGGGACGAATAGGCAATGAGTAATGTTGTCGGTTGAACCACCTTTGCCAATAGGACATAAATTCATCAACATACATGATGTTGTTGAGACTAAACACCGGACTAATCATACAGCGCCATCTGGGTGCGTAGAATTTTTTTCCACCTGAAATTTTCAATGCGGGCCGGTGGTTCATCAGAGTGGTCAGATTGGTTTCAATCTTTTTAAACTTGGCTGGCCATCTCAGGTATTGATAATTGTCACCCACAGAGTCAATGCTCAAATTGATATATACCATTTTAAACTGCGACAGCTTGCTCATTAAATCATAACTTGGACGCACAGTGAGTGCAGTGGTCACACGCAGGTACACCTGTGAAGCAATGCCTTGAGCAATCATCCAATCCAATAGTTTTTTCATGCCTGGCTGCACAAGACTTTCGCCGCCAATGAAATGCACAAAAAAATATTCGACCTTGGGTAGTTTTTCTATTATGGTTGTGGTAATCAATTCCCAATGCACAGGGCTATCGCTGATGTCCATTTCATACTGCTTACTCACAGGTGTATTGGTTATCCTAGCCCAGGTTGAACTTTCTGTTTCTACACAGCTTCTGCAAGCTAGATTACAAAAATTGCTGAACTTTACTCGTAATTCAAATTCAGGAAGTGCCTGGGTTTCAATCAAATTTCTAAGTCGATCTTCGCCGTAGCCCACAAATCCATTCACACGTTCACTAGCGCCACCATGGGTTTCTTCGGACTTGCAACGCCAGCAGGCCTCAGGCCATTGTTTATTTAATTGTTGTGCTTTGATGTCAGCAAATGGATCAACACCTGGACTGGGCACAAAAATTTTATCGTCGAGACTACAACAACAGGTTTTATACACAGGTTCAGAACTGAATTCTGAATAACGTGTGTCCAATGTCACATAGGGATATATGCACAGCGTGGGATTTTGTGTGGCCCACAACAGACGCTGATCCAACGTCTGTTTTACTGCGTCAGTCATATTCTAAAACTTTCGCCACATCCACAGCGATCACGTTCATTGGGATTACGAAATTCAAATCCTTCGTTGAGTCCTTGTCGCACGTAGTCAACAGTGATTCCTTGCAAATACACACTGGATTTAGGATCTACAAATACTCGGCAATCGGCACAGTCAAAACATTGATCTTCTGGCTGTGGTGTGTCTACATATTCCAGCACATACGCAAGCCCAGAACAACCAGTGGTTCTGACACCCAGTCTTATTCCTTCGCCGTGTCCACGACGAGTTAGTGTTTGTTGTATTTTACGAGCTGCCGCATCAGTTAACGAGATCATATTTCTTACGATAATCGTCTACTGCGGCCTTGATAGCATCTTCTGCTAAGATACTGCAATGAATCTTCACAGGGGGTAAGGCCAATTCTTCAGCGATGTCGGAGTTTTTGATTGCTCCTGCTTGGTCGATGTGCATGCCTTTGACCCATTCTGTAATGAGGCTCGAGCTCGCAATAGCCGATCCGCAGCCATACGTTTTAAAACGTGCATCTGTAATAATACCTGTATCATGATCAACCTTTATTTGTAATTTCATAACATCTCCGCAAGCAGGTGCGCCGACCATGCCGGTGCCTACGTCTGTATCATCCTTGCCGAAACTTCCCACATTGCGTGGGTTTTCATAATGATCAATTACCTTACTGGAATATGCCATGTGTGTTTACTCTGGTTTAATGTTGGATGCCTGGAGGCCTTTTTGTCTTTGAATCACATCGTATGCTACACGTTGATTTTCTTTGAGAACTTTAAAGCCCGGCGTCTGAATTGCTGAATAATGTGCAAACAATTCTTCGCCGCCATCGTCTGGAGTAATGAACCCAAAACCTTTGGTTTCATTAAACCACTTTACTTTACCTGATGCCATTTTACTACTTTCTATTATGTTAATTTACAATTGCTCTGTTTGAGTTCTTGTTGTTGCTTACCTCAAATGTATTATACTACACTCTGCATGTATTTACTATTATTTTGGTTCTTTTATCCAGGGTTTTTTACGATCGCTAAAAGTAATTGGCTTGTAATCATAGGATTCTGGACAGAATTTGCATTGATCAATTTGATTGTCAATGTTGTCAATAAATTCTTTACCGCGGACATCAAACTCATCAATGGTCAACGGCTTATAGCTGTGTAGCATGACGCGGTCTTCATCACTTATTTCAAAATGATATTGGTTATCAAATTCTGGCATCAGAGCGGCCGGGCCGCACTTGTAGATTTTGCCATTGATCATGTGGTAATTTTTAAATCTACGGAAGGTGCAGTTTTCATGTGCCCGTGTAGGGTCACTTTGATACAGCGTGTATTTGCCGTCTGGGCGTTCAATGATGTTGCTCTGTACAAACTTGTTGCTCATCCAGGCGTGGATTTTTAATTTTTTATCATTGATAAATTGATAGTCACTGCCAATTGGATCATCTTTACGTTGAGTTTCGACCACGGTTGGGCCTAAAAAATTACGCACACGAGTAAATATCTCTTCTCGATCATCAGGGTTGTGTATGCTAATGCCTAACCAATTTCCTACTTTGGGATCCAGTGCTTCGTGTAGTCCTTTGACACAGTCAATTCTGGTGCCGTTACTTTGTACCTGAGTACCAGAATGATCGGGCCATAGTTTATTAACACCTTTGATCCATTTGACAATGTCTGGATTAAGCAATGGCTCTCCACCAAGTATCACAGGATGTCGTATGTCTATTTTTTTAGCCCATTCTGTTAGAACAGGTTCAGCTTCGTCCCAACTTTGCCAGCCGCTGAATTTATAATTGTTGTAGCGATTACAACCGTTGCAGGTTAGGTTACACACGTTGGTGATGTAGAATTCTAACTTGTCGATCAAGATTCGGTTTGTCATATAGAGATATTTAATGCCGTGTCACGACATAATGATTTTATTGGCGACGTTTCATGGCTGCTTTGGCATTGCTGTCAACAACAGTACGTGCCTGATCAACACTCATACCTGTGGTGGCTTCGGTGTTGCCTTTGAATCTGACCACACCTGAATTTGGTTCAAGTGGTTCAAGTAGGTTACTCAATGGCTCACGGCTGATCATGTCACCAAGATTCTGTGCAGTAACATTCACGCCCATTGACTGTGCCAAATCAACAAATGCTTTCTGACTAATTTGTTTTGAGGCTGCTTCGTCCTCGGCTCTGTCACTGAGAAACTGACTCAGCGCCGCTAGTTTAAGGGCGCTGTTGGCAGTTTCGTCAAACTCACACAGACGCATTATCTGCGCTCGCGACCCAGGCCAGTTTTGACAGGCTCTTCGATATCTGTTTCTGCATCGGCAGCAAGTGCATCTAACTCAGCACCGGGTTCGGCAGGCATTTCTGCGCCGGCATCCACAGGTGGCATTTCAGCACCAACATCCGGAGCAGCTTCGCCTGGCACCACCGGTGCTTGACCTGTTACTGTGCCCATGGCAGTTTCTAATTGAATTTTAGACTGCTGTAGATTCTGTACCATTCCGCCCAGCGACGCTGTTGCGTCAGCATTGAATTTGGTTGCTTGATCGTAGCCGATCTCGTTGCGAATCTGATCAACCAATGCTGGTAAATCTTTAAACTGCATGGATGTGACTTGTTCAATCATGCGCTGAACTTGGTCTACCATGTCTTGACTGGCCAAGATAACTTGTGCCTGTTGTACTTCACTCTCAGACAGGCGGCGACCTTTTCTGCGACGATTTTCGGCAGTCATTGCGGCACTTAGTGCGGCACCTTGTACTGACTTCTGTTCGTCGGGTGACAGTGTTTGACCAGCAGACGCCTTGGTCATTGCTGTCTTGAGTTTAGGATCAGAAATCTTATTAAGAGCCTGTTTTGTTTTGGCAGGATCTGGTGCTACCAATGCGGCAGGGGGGATTTCTTCTCGGATTTTTTTAGTCAATACCTGTTCCAGCATGACCAATTTCAAGTATGCAGAGTTTTGTTCGCTGACATGGAACTCGGGGGTGCGGCGATGTTCGCTTAACAAGCCACGTACTCGGCCCAACATGGCATGTGCTTGGCGCTTTGAAATTGATTCAAAGGTAATACTTTTACCAAAGTAACTTTCAAATACTTTAGCGACTTGTTTTGTTTGTGGCAGTACGGCCAATTCTTGCAATTTCATTATCGAATCCTCGTTGTTGGTAATATTTAGCCCGATTCACACATTTAGCTAATCTATTTTCTATTTCTTTTTTCTTTAAAATTTTATTCTCTAGCTTGGTCATAATGATTTCACGTTGATCAGCATCTTTAGTGCGATCGCCAATGGCAGCTCTAGTGCTGATGTCTACAGTTAAATGATATAAATTATTATCTAGTTGAATTAAGTCGCGGGCTATGGTGTACTGTTTAAATTTATCGGCAATACACCAACTCAATGCTGATTTGCTACTGTGGAAAACGCCAACGTCAGACAGAGCGCAATGTACTCTATATCCTGCATTTTCTTTGACAATACTGTAGCGACCAAAAACTGTGTAATTGCCATCTGAATTTTTCCAGATACTGTTGTGTTCTAGAGTTGGAAATTCTTTAAGTAATTCTCGACTGAGTTCTTTGTCTATTTTCATTTGACAACATAATTTACAAGCAACCATCCAATGACGCCGGCCATGGTGCCCATAATGCCCAGGCCCCAGGAAATCAGTTGGTTGTTGCGTTTTTCGGCCATGTCCCTGACCATATCACGCACCTGTATGACCATCTGCTCTAGGCTAGCAATTTTAGCATCTACGTTATCTAACCGCAGTTCCAATGCACTGTAGCGTTCTGCGCATAGTTCTACGTGTGCTTCTAAACTTTTTTTCTCAATAGCAGTGGTATCAACCATGGTATGTCTCCGTTGATGTATTTATCAAAACAGGAGCAAACCATATATTCTGATTTTTTCCCTGGGTAACTAATACTGTAGACATTTCGGGTCTATTGTCCAGTCCAAGCAACATGGGCACACCTTCTGCGTCGGCACGTAACACCGCAGTCAAGTCATCATCGGTGCCGTAGATATTGTCAGATTCTGTTTCAAATTCAAACATCCAGGCACGGTTTGATGCGTCAATCATGGGTTCTTGTATACGGAACAACTGTGTGCGAAGTCCTAGTATCTGTGTCAGTGTTTCCCAATTGCGCTGTTGATTCCTGGCACGACTCCAGTCAGACTCGTCGGTTATTACATTGCCCGAATAATCTCGGAACGGAACACGGGCAGGTTTATAATGCCCAGTAACACCAGTAGCAGTTATGTCAAAGAATGTTTGTACTACAAATCTCATGAATTTTTTTTGATTAATTCATACAGCACTTCAACTTTGTCGCATAATTCGTCAAGTGCAGTATTGGTATGTCGTGATTCAAATATTTCTGCCCAACGACGTTTGTTTTCCAGCTCTTCTAGTTCTTGTTTTAGTTTGGGATCTTGGTAGTGCAATGATCTTGAATTATTGCCAGGTTGACGAGCATACACTGTACGGCCACCGTCAGGGCTTTCAAATATTGTCACTTCA
>Ga0247834_1008675_pt1 | contig 10135 bp, 8 predicted proteins | sample LaCruzMarch2015__8_FD_187118 | JGI IMG/M metagenome (GOLD analysis project Ga0247834, IMG submission 187118) | Freshwater microbial communities from meromictic Lake La Cruz, Castile-La Mancha, Spain - LaCruzMarch2015_12m | ecosystem: Environmental > Aquatic > Freshwater > Lake | place: Spain... | reverse complement strand
CAAAAGCCTGCGGCGTCATAAATCGCTGATCCTCAACTGGTTCCTCGCTCTGGGCGGCATCTCGTCAGGCGTCGTTGAGGGATTGAACGGCAAAGCGAAACTGACCACCAGAAAAGCCTACGGCTTCGTGAGCGCCCACCACAGCCAGCCTTGACCGCCCTGATAGCCTCGCGGGTTGACACTTTTCAACCCGTTTTCAAGGAGGCAATTCATGGCTCGACCGGCAGACCCGCGGAAGTCCGCGGCATGGCAGCGTCGGCTGCAGCGATTCACGGCATCAGGCACGACGGTGTCGGAGTTTTGCGATCGGGCGGGTGTATCGGTCGCCGCCTTCCACTACTGGCGGCGGAGGCTCGGTCCGCAGCAGCCTGAACGGGTCGCACGGCGCACGACATCGTTGTTCCAGCCGGTGGATCTGTTGAGCCAGCGGGCAGTCGTAATTCGGTTCGCCGCAGGCGGCGTCATGGAGATCCCCGGCGACCGGGCCGACCTGGTTCGGGTCGCGATCACGTCCATGGCTGCGGAGCCGCAGCCGTGCTGAGCATTGCTCCTCCGCCGACGATCTATCTTCATTCCGGCGCCACCGACATGCGGAAGAGCTTCGACGGCCTGTCGGGAATCATCCGCGGCAACTTCGGCGGCGATCCTGCCGACGGCAGCCTGTTCCTGTTCGTGAACAAGCGACGAGACCGGATCAAGGCACTGTGGTGGGACGGCGACGGCTTCGTGCTCTGGTACAAGCGTCTGGAACAGGGGACGTTCGAGACTGTGCCGTCTCGCAGCGGCGAGGAGCGGGTGCGGATCGACTCGACGCAACTGGCGATGATCCTCGGCGGCGTGCGACTTGAGACGGCGGAACGACGCAAGCGATACCACCGCCGGCTCGTCTGAAAAAATCTTTCAAGATTTTAAAAAAGCACTTGCGCTTTGCCGAAGGGGTCATTATGTTGCGGGCATGACGAAAGAAGTCGTGCTTCCGAGCGATCTCGCTGCGTGCCACGCGATGCTCTTGGAGCACGCTCGAGCTATCGCGGCCAAGGATCGCGCACTCACCGCCAAGGACTACTTGCTTGAGCAGCAGTCGCAGCGGCTCGAAGAGCAAAAGATAGAGATCGCCAAACTCCAGGCCGAACGGGACGCCGCCCTGCAGCTCGCGTTCCGCAAGAAGATCGAACGCTATCTGGCCGACCCGAAGCAGTTCGTGCTCGACTTCGGCGATACACCCGACATCGTCGACGCAGCCGAGGGGATCGCTGACGCCGCCCTCGAAACGATCGGCGGCTACGAGCGTCGCAAGCAGGCCGAGGCAAAGCCCCGTAACGAACAGCTTCCGGCCCACCTGCCGCGGTACGAGGTGAAGCTCGACGTGCCCGAGGGTCAGAAGACCTGTGCCACGCACGGCGAGCGGCAGGTGATCGGCTACGACTGGCAGGAGACCTTGGAAGTCGTACCGCCAAAGCTGATCGTGCGACGCACTGGTATCCCCAAGCTCGCCTGCCCGAAGGCTCCTGAGTGTGGCGTGGTCGAGGCGCCGCGGCCCGTCGGCTTAGTCGAGGGCAACAGATACGACACGAGCGTGGCGGCCGAGATCATGGTCGCGAAATACGCCTACCACATTCCGGTGTACCGCCAACAGGACCTCTTCGCGTCCCACGGCTGGACGCCTGCCAGGAGCACGCTCTTGAACGTGCTCGAGGCAGCTGTCCATCTCATTCGACCTCTCATGGCGCACCTTCGGGAGGTGGTGCGGGCGGGCCCGATCATCGGCACCGACGACACGACGGTGACCCTCGTCACAAAAGACTCTCCACTGCCTGGTGATGCCGACAACCCGAAGAACGTTCGCGCCCGCGAGGTGATCGGGGCTGCGCAGGCGGAATCGCGTGGCAGCATCACCGCGAGAATGTGGGTCTATCGCAGCATCACGGCGCCGATCAACGTGTTCGACTTCACGGTCAGCCGTCACCGGGACGGTCCGGAGTTGTTCTTGGATGGCTTCACAGGCAGCCTGATGGCCGACTGTTACGCGGGCTATGGCTCCGTGGAGACAAAGAGCGACGGCAGGATCATCCGCGCGGCCTGCGTGGCACATGCACGGCGAAAGGTCTTTGAAGCGCGAGACAACAGTCCCGTGCATGCCAGCATGCTCTTATCCATGTTCCGGCAGCTCTACGACATCGAAGACCGTGCCAAGGCCTTCACGGCTGATGATCGATTGGCTCTACGGCATGCAGAGTCGCGGCCGATCTGGGAGCAGATGCGGGAGTATCTTGCCAGCGAAGCGATCGCGAGCGTGATGCCGAAAGAACTCTTCGGGCAGGCACTAACCTACCTGCGGAATCAGTTCGAGCACCTGCTCGTCTATCTCGACGACGGCCTGATGCCGATCGACAACAACGAGACCGAGCAGCTGATGAAGCAGGTGGCCTTGGGCAGGAAGAACTGGATGTTCATCGGCAGTGTCGCGGCCGGTTACCGCGCTGCCGATCTCATGTCGCTCGTGAGCAGTGCGCATCGCAACGACCTCGACATCTTCGTCTACGTGAAGGACGTCCTCGACAGGCTCCTCGCTGGCGAGACGAACTACGACGCTCTGCGGCCCGATGTCTGGAAGCAGGCGCACCCCGAGGCGATTCGGATCTATCGGGTCGAAGAGCGGCAGGCCAGAGCCGACGCCAAGGCCGTCAAGAGGGCGCGACGGCGGATCGCTAAGAGGGGCTGATCTTGCTCCAGCCGCCTTCATCCGCTCCGCGGACCCCATGGCGGTGGTGGGCGCTCACGTAGATGCGGTCGTCGTTGACCTGGGGGCCACACGGCACGTCGGCGAACGGATTGACGGCGATCAGCCGCCGGCGGACGGCGGCCTTGAGGAATTGCCTCGCTCGCCGCAGGTCGACCGATGCAGACGCCGGGGCGTAGCTGGCAAGGAGCCACCGCTTGTAGCCGTCGGCGTCGCCCTCGGTGATCGAGACGAGCGTCCGATTCTTGCCGAAGAACTCCTCGAGCAACCGCCGCGCCCGCGCGTAGTTACGGGCCGTCGTCGGTTTTTGCTTGCCAAGGCTGCCGAAAAACTGCTCGAGATGCTGGCCAAGGGTGATGATCGCCGGCTGGGCCGGCTCCCGTGGCGACACAAGCCCGACCCTGGCCAGCCGGCCATGAATCTCGTCCCCTAGGCGACCGACCCATTCAGCCGTCTCGCGGTCGGGCGAATGGCCGGTCGCCTTCGCCGCCTCGAGCGACTCGATCATCAACCTTGCCGTCTCCGCGATCCTCTTGTTGACCCGGCCGAGGCGGATGGTGTGACGCTTACCATTTTTTGAGCGGCTGATGACCCGATAGGTCTCACCCCGCTTTCCTGAATCAGAACACAACGATGCCATGGAAAATCTCCTTGAGATGATTGACTAGAAACCTCCGCCTGAGCCCATCGTGGGCTCAGGCGGTGTCTTGTTTGCCCTGCTGCTCAGAGTCGCGCAGGAACTGGTCGAGACTGGCGACGCGGTAGATGACGGCGCCGTCGAGCTTCACGAACGGAATCCGGCCCGCCACGCGCAGGCGATAGAGCGTGGTAATGCTGATGCCGAGCCTGGCCGCGGCCTCCGCCGGGCGAAGGCCGATCGGCTCGCCGGCGTCGCCGGCACCGTTCTTGAAGAAAGTCTTTGAATCCATGCGGCACCAACCGGGCCTGGAGGGCCCGCCCGATGCATCGGGCTCGCATCCATTGCGAGCCTCGACGCTGGATTCAATGATCAAATAATCGATCCTTCAGACGAATCACAGGAGCGCCCGTGCAGCGCCCGTGCTCAGGTCGGCGCCGCCATAGAAGGGCACTCGAGGCGGCCTGCTAGCTCCGCGAGCGTTTTGCAGTCTTTTTTGCCGTTGGCTGGGCGATCTTCTTCCAGAGAAACCCGGTGCCGTTGCCATCGCACTCGAACTTCAGCAGCGGTTTCAGCAGTCGCTTGTTGAGGTTCTCCACATCCCGCCGCCGCGTCTGGTCGCTCGGCTTACGGCGGTGTGGATCATCGATTCGGCGTGGCCACCCTGCCTCCTCAAAGGCTCGCAAGATCCCGACAATATTGTGAGCCTGCTTCGGCTTCTTCACGACGCGAACCACTTGGCCTAGGTAGCGGAGTTCCCTAGCATCCTCATCCCAGTGCGGCACGGCAGACGGCCGAGAAGTACGGGCCATACCGGCCCGCGGCTTCGCCCCCAACTCATCGAGTAACGAGTGCCGTCGCTGGACGTTGATGAAGCCGAGTGCATGCGCGATCTCGATGATGCACTCGTTCCACGTCGGCGTGCCTCGGGCAATATGCCACATCCCGATGATGTTGTGTTTCTTCCACACCTCGGGCCATGGTTCAGCAAACTTGCGACGATCGGCAGCGGTGAACCGGTTTGTCCAAAGCTCCCGGGCCGCCGTTTCATTCTGAATTCGTGCCAGCGCCGTCTCGAGGCTTCGTTGCACGGCCTGGGGCATCGGCTCGCTGTGGCTTTCCGTTTTGCGATCCATGTTCGCCGCCATGCCCTTCCTTCGAATCGCGGGGTCGACTGTTCGCGTCCTGCTCCGCCGCCAGCACGAGCCGTGCCAGCATATCGATCAGTTCTCTCTGTGCTCGGGCGACGGCGATCATCTCGCCGCCCCCGCCATCGGTCTCGATTGTACCGCCCTCTGCCGTGGGCTTCGGCTGTTCTCGGTTCGACTTCATGATTGATCCTGTGGGGTAAAAAAAGCCGATGGCGTGGGCAGGGCGATCGCTCGCCCGGTGCACCACGCCATCGGCCCGTGTGAGCTCCTGGTCAGGCCGCTTTCCGCATACGCGGGGTCACCGGGTCAGCACGCTGAAACTCTGCAGGAGTTGAACCAGCAGGTTTGGAGCGTGGGCCGGGAGCGTGGCCCGCACGATCGGCGGGCACTTGTCGTATGGCACGAAGCGTTCCCGCAGTTGCGGCGGCTCGTGATACGACTCACCGTATCGCTCGGCATGCTCGTCGGCACCCCAGAGCGTGCAGCCGAGTCCGCCCGGCATGATGAGCGCCGCGGCGTATACAACGCGGGCATCGTCGAGGGCGGGGGAGGAACCGGCCGAGCGCGAATAGACGAGCGGCCCCTCGAGTTCGAGATTGTCGAGCCCCATCGCGGCGAGCTCGTCGAGCTGGGCATTGATTGGGGGAATCGCGGAATCGGCCAACGAGAGGCTGGTTCGTATCAGATCAGTGAGGCGGGCGAGCTCTTCAGCCCGCCCAGAAAGTGAGTCATTCATGGGCATATTCCTTGGTGAAACCTGGCGGCCGATACCAAACGGCCGCTCACCAGATATGCCCGGTTTTTGAAGGATATTTAGCTGTCTTGGCCACCGTTGACCAAGGTTGACCTTTTCGGGTGATATGATCCCCCGCCATGCACGAGTCGCCTCCATCCGCCGGTTCACAGCCTGTCTTGGCTACACCGGCGCGATGCCGCCTTCTATGCCGCGCCCGTCGAAGCATTTCTTGCCGCTAGCGATGAGGATGCCTACGCGCTGTTTGTCGCGCCATACATCGAGTTCATCAAAGCCGGCAAAGGCGATGTCGAAGTCGGCAGACCATCAAACAAATCAAACTCCGCAAGGCACGGACTTATCGAGACTATTCTTGATTTCAGATCATCAGCCGAACGGTCGCTGAACATTCCCCGCCTCTCTGCTCTACTGCTACCCTACTGCGACCCGAGCCAGCCGCGTTGGCATGGGCGTCCGCAGGCGCCAGACGATGCTTAGAGGCCGACTGCCCTCGTGGGAGACATAGCGGGCTGGGCCGAGGAAGGCGTAGGGGGAGGCAAGACCGCCGGGGAGTGACTTTCGCTCCCGGACAAACAGTAACGGCGTGTAGCCGAGCTCGCGGTGACGGATGTATCGCTGGCCCGTGGGCGAGTCCGCCGAAGTCGTACTCTGAGATTGCCAGTGGAACAGTTCGTCGCTGATCGCATAGTCCTCGTACATCGTGGTCGGTGAGTACGCTTCCTCCGTTTTCTGCAGCGTGATGAAAAAGGCGTCGATCTTCCGGTCGGGGATGTGGAGAACGCCCTCACGGAAGTCAGGGCGACGAGCTAGGTTCCAGTGACCGAGGCCGATCAGGGCTTCGTCTCGCGTGTACTCGGCATGCAGCGCGAGCGGGCCGGTGAGATCGGGGAGCAGCTCTGTCGGCCGGGTACGAGTGTGGTGCAGGCGGTACTCAAGCACCGCTTTGAGGTCGGCGAGAGGGCTTGGGTTCACGCGAAGTCGCTTGTCTGCTTCGTCGATTGACATGGAGATGCCGTCGCCCCCCCAGAGGGTCACGTGCAGCATCGCCCGGCGTCGTTCGGCAAGACGATCCGCCGGCGTCTGCCCATCAAGGTGGGCGAGCAGGAACCGAATTTGCTGTGGGTCATCGATGTGAATCAGTCGGTAGATGCCCTTGGCAAGGCGGGCTTCGTCGGCGGCGACGGGTACGTCGGCAAGCCCTGCGTCGTTCAGAAGCCGGCTCCAGAGCCCCCGCTTAAGCATTTCACTGAGAGTGGTGTCAAGGTATTCCAGCGCCTCGCGGATCGTTGGGGCGCGACCGAGATGGCGCCCAAGCTCCCGGATATCGCCGACCATCTGCGGCCGCCGCAGGGTCAGTGACTGGCGCACATTCTCCAGCACGCGTTGCTGCGCCACCCGCTCCAGCCGGATAAAGCAGCCAGCCGGAAGATGAGGGAAGCCGGACTCAATCTCGCCTTCAAGCCGGCCGGTCGGATCGGTGCTGAGCGCGCGAAACCGAGAGGCAAAGCGGAACTGCCGGTGCTGTGCGCCGATGAAGTCGAGGACGGTCAGGCAGTCTTTATCGTCATGCAAGCGGAGCCCGCGGCCAAGTTGCTGCAGGTAGACGGTAAGGCTCTCTGTCGGCCGGAGGAAGAGAACCGTATCGACCTCAGGGATGTCGACGCCCTCGTTGTAGAGATCGACGACAAAAATAAAGTTGATCTCGCGGCGGACGAGGCGTTCTTTAGCAGCGCGTCTTTCGTCACCAGGGGTCTCAGCCGAAAGAGCGATCGCAGGGATGCTGTGCTCGGAAAAGAAGTGCGCCATGAAGTTGGCGTGGGCGACGCTGACACAGAAGCCGAGCCCTCTGGCTTCACGTGGATCGAGCAGGATCTCGCGTACCTTGTCGAACACGAGCCCAGCGCGGACGTCGTTGCCGGTGTACACCGCGTCGAGGTCTTCGATGCGGTAACCGCCACGCTGCCACGCCAGGGCGTCAAGGTCGACGCTGTCGGCGATACCGAAGTACTGGAAGGGGCAGAGTAGCCGTCGGCTAATTGCGTCAGGTAGTCGGACCTCAGCGGTCGGTTCCCCGCCAAATGGCGTCAGTACATCAAGACCATCAGCCCGCTCCGGCGTAGCAGTCAGCCCGAGCAAGACCTTGGGCTTGGCGGTATCCAGCAGTTGCCGATAGCTCCGCGCTGCGGCGTGATGAAACTCGTCCACCACGATGTAGTCAAACCGGTCTGCGGGCAGCGTGTGCAGATCGCGGCTGTTGTAGCTTTGTATCGAGCAGAACAAGTGGTTGTACTGCTCGGGGGTCGTGCCTCCGACGAGGATGTCGCCAAAGTTCTGATCGCGGAGGACCGCGCGATAGGTACCGAGGGCCTGACGGAGAATCTCCTCTCGGTGCGCGATAAAGAGCAGCGAGGGCTTTCGGGTGCCGGCCCATCGCTTGTAGTCAAACGCAGCGATCATAGTTTTGCCGGTTCCGGTGGCAGCGACAACCAAATGGCGGTTCTTGCCCTGCACCTCGCGCTCGGCTGCCAACGCGTCCAGAATCTCTTCCTGAAACGGGTAAGGGCGCAGGTCGAAGGTGGGCAGTTCGCTGTTCTCGACTGTTCCCCGCGTGCGCTCACGGCTAATCGCTTCTCGAAGCCTTGGCAGTGCGCTACCATCGAAGGACTCAAACTCGTCGTCGTTCCAATACGTTTCGAAGGTTGCGACGATCTTCTGCCAGAGGTGCGGGAGCTCGTACTGGCTGATCTTACTAGTCCATTCGAGCCCTTCGGAAAGCGCTGCTCGGGAGACATTCGCGGAGCCGATGTAGGCGCTGCCAAAGCCAGTCGTACGGTGGACTACATAAGCCTTGGCGTGCAGCCGGGTGCGCTCTGTGTCGTACGACACTTTGACTTGGGTGTTGGGCAGATCTCGCAACGCTTCGATCGCGCTGGCATCGGTCGCCCCCATGTAGCTCGTCGAGATGACTCGGAGCCGGGGCCCGTCCGAGTGTGGCGTTGCGGTCAGTACGCGGAGTGCGTCCATCAGTAGGCGAATGCCGCTCCATTTGATGAACGAGCAGAGGATGTCGACACGATCAGCCGCAGCGAACTCCTTAGAGAGCTGCGACGCGAGTGAGGGGTCGAGGCGGGCGCCGGTGAGCAAGGCTGAGCGAGCGAGCGGTGTGTCGGGGCGCAGCGCAGCCGTTTCCCTCCGGTCAGCGTGCACGGCGAGCAACCGACGAAGTGGGCTGGCCAGATTGAATCGGTCGGCCCACTCGTCACCGAGCTCGGCGACGAGCGCGCCGATCACTCGGTCAACGAGCCGGCGTTGACGCTCGGCCGCGTCGCGCCCGCGGAGTGTAGAGAGGGACTCGGCGAGGAGTCGTTCAAGGTACTGGGCGATCGCGGTGTGGCCGTCCTCCGGATCGACATCGGCCAACTCGACAAGCCGCGGGTCGCCGATGCCGTCGACTTTTGTTTTTAGGGCGACATCGACCAGGTGGTCATATAGACCGTGTGGAACTTTCGGTCGCGTTTCCCTCTGGCTGGGCATCGTCATTGGCCTCCCACTCCGCGGTTTGTAGATGGCGGCAAACTGACACCGCAAACGTACTCCCCGACGATGAGAAGGTCCCCCGCCTCCTCCGCCTCGATCTCGATCGGCTCGAACGCCGGATTTACTGGTAGCAACTGAATGCGGTCGTGCCGCCAGCCGTCGGCGGTGACGGTCTTCTCCGAGTGGTACTTCTTGACGGTGAACCGGCCGCCGTTCTCGCCCGCGCTGTCCGTGCCCAGCTGCACGAGCACGATCCGGCCCTCACGCGAGCCCGCCGGACACGGGCGGAACAGGCACCATGAGCCGTCCGGGATCAGCGGCTCCATCGACTTGCCCGTCACCCGCGCCACGAACATGCCGGGCTTGAGCGAAACGCCCGGCACCTCCGTCCAGCCGATCTCCTCCGGCACGCTTTCCGGTCCCCAAAAGCCTGCCGCGGCGGTGAGGTCGTAGACCGGGACGTGGGTGGTGTAACGGGCGGCGGGGGGCGGGGAGGGGAGAAGGTCGAGCGGCGGTGAGGTCGGGTTTGCTGGTGTCGACGTTGGTTCGACCTGCGATCCCCGCGCTTGCGCTTGGGGCTTCCTTGGGGCAGCACGCCATTCACCATCCGCCGAGGTGAACTCGACTTCGAAGTTGGCGCCCGGGAGACCCGCGTCGGGGCCGAACCAGTCGCGGAGCAGCGAGGGGAGAGCGTTATTGCCACGGGCACTCGCGGCGTCGGCCGGATGGGCGACGTTGCACGCCACCTTCACGAACCGGAAGACCCACTCCCGGCCGTCGGGGAGGCGGACGCGCGTGGGGCCCGTGGGGCGGGACGGGACGGATTCCACGGTCGGGAGGCGGATGATCGGGTTGCTGGAGGAGTGGGAGAGTTTGGCGCGGAAGGTGGTGGAGGGCGGGATCCCGTCGCTTGCGCTTAGGGCTTGTATGGGGGCCAGGCGGGAGCGGGAGTAGTGCGCGAGACGGAGATCGACGAGTTCGCCCGTGAGCGATTCGAAAGCCGCGCGAAGCTCGGGCGGGCACGTGAAATCCGTCACGAACCTGTCGCCCCGGCGGGTAAACCACCGCTGGCCGGCCTGGTCGTCCATCCACCGCGAGAGCGGCCATTTGAGCCAGTAGGCGGTGAAGGCGGGGTCGTCGGCGGAGGCGGATGGGGTGGGGAGCGGATGAGAGCTTCGATCCCCTCGCTCGCGCTCAGGGCTTTTATGGGAGGGGATCTCGGCGAGATCGGCGCGGAGGGCCGGATGCGAGACGAGGAACTGGCGGCACGCGGTGGCCAGGCTGTCGATGTCCATGCCGTCCCACAAGGCGTCGCG
>Ga0247834_1008663_pt1 | contig 10144 bp, 8 predicted proteins | sample LaCruzMarch2015__8_FD_187118 | JGI IMG/M metagenome (GOLD analysis project Ga0247834, IMG submission 187118) | Freshwater microbial communities from meromictic Lake La Cruz, Castile-La Mancha, Spain - LaCruzMarch2015_12m | ecosystem: Environmental > Aquatic > Freshwater > Lake | place: Spain... | reverse complement strand
ATATGTAAGAGCCGATAGGATCTCCGCTTTGTCATAACACAACACCCGTCATTGCCGGCCGGCGTCGGCACTAGCAGTATCTATCGAATCGAAGCATCACCCAAACCATGGTCAAGACTGTTCCCGACAATAATAACAAGCAGAAGAATCTCTTCTCCTTCTTCTCGAAGAAGAGCAGTCCACCGTCGGTTGCTGCTGCATTTGCGACCGCTGCTCCCTCGAGCAACAACAACTCGTCCTCCGCACTTACGAAACAATCCACAACCAAAGCCTCATCCTCCAACAACAACAACAACAACAACAACAACAACAACAACAACAACAACGTACAACAGCACAAACAACTATTATCGAAACTAACAATCGGCACGAAGCTTGCTATGTACTGGCCAGACGATGATGAGTACTATCCATGTACGATACATGAACAACGTTGTAATCATCCCCCGTCCCATCCTGGATATGTATTTGAATTACATTATGAAGATGGTGAAGTCGAGACTGTGGATTTAAGTCGTGAACGGTTTAAAATTCTCGGGGGAAGTAAGAAACGCATTAGTGAAGAGGAAGAGGACGAGAGTGAGGAGGAGGGACCAGCAGTGTCAAAGAAGTCAAACGATACAAAGAAGAAACGACGTCGGATATTGGAAGAGAGCGAGGAAGATGAGTTTGAATCATCATCAGACGATGATGATGATGGCGAGGATAGTGCATCTGAGTATAAAGCTGCTGAGTCAATGGACGATGATGATAGTCTTCTCGATGTTGTGAATGAGAAGGAGGATTGGATCGAGTCGGAGGATGACAATGAGCCTCTCATAAATAAGAAAAGGAAGAAGTCCAGCAGTACCGCCACAATAATTAAGAAAGTCACTATCACAAAGGTGGGTGGTAGCAGTAGCACGAATGCTGACGGTGGAGAGAAGACGACGAGGAAATTTGTCTCACCCACTCCGCTACGAGGAGTTGGAGGAATTAGTGGAAACAACAAGACGACACAGGGGACGACGAAGCAGGGTGATATTGACTTTTCAAGCTACCTTTCCCAATCTCATTCCGACGAATCGCCAAAACGTCCCCCTACTACTAGTGGTACTACTGGAAGCAGTGCACGATCATTGTCAGCCGCCAGTAGTGCTTCTACTGTTAGTCAGTCACAACATTCACCCATGCCCGTGAAACAACAAACTGGTGGCAATTCGCCAGTGCCAACAATCATCCCCAAGCCCATCCCTGACATTGTTAATATGCCAGGATCACATATGCACAATCATCTCAAATTCTTTACCACCGATCGTAAAGATGCCAATCGTAATCCCATACATCATCCCAACTATTCGAATCGGACAATGTATGTAAACTATGATGAACTGGATAAGGCCAATGGTATGGACGCCAATGGCAAATATAAGAAAACATCACCAGCCCAAAAACAATGGTGGGAAATTAAAAGTCAATATGCCGACACCGTACTACTCTTTAAAACTGGAAAGTTTTATGAAATGTTCCACGATGATGCAGATGTAGGTGCCAAAGTCCTTGCACATAATTACATGAAAGGTATTATAGGGCATACTGGTTTCCCAGAGGCAGCATATGGGACAATGGTATATAAATTAGTTGAAGCGGGGTATAAGGTTGCACGTGTCGAGCAGACAGAAACTCCCGCAGCATTAGCACAACGGAAGAAGACTATGAAAGGTGGGAAAAAACCCGAGGTGGTATGTCGGGAGGTATGTAGTGTCGTGAGTAAGGGTACACGTACATTCTGTTACTTGGATGATGTTACTTTGTTGGAGAAGGGTGAGGCAAGTACTGGTCCGCTGATTGTTATTAAGGAAGTGTTAGTCGAAGAAGATGCTAACATGATGGATGTTGATGATAAAGATCAGGATGAGGATTTGGGAACTAGAGCAGTGTGCGAATATGGAGTAACTATCGTCGATGCTGTAACGGGTGTGGTGACACTGGGTCAGTTCGCTGATGATGTATTACGGAGTCGAATGCAGACTCTTCTAGCACGATTCGGCCCCTCGGAGGTAAGTGAGGAATGTAAAGCCGAGGATTTTACCTACGCATTGGATTACATCTAACAAATGATTTTACGTTCAACTTTTAGGTGATATATGAGGGTGGTCAAAGTGGTGCATCGAAAACACTCATTAATTTCCTCAAGTCAGCATGTCCACCTAGCACTGTTATTGAGGTCATCCATCCCAAGGAACGCTTTCCAAAGTCAACCGCAGTCGATGCCAATGTCCGACGGATGCTCGATCGGACGAATATGGATGTCAAGCCGTGGGATGTCACCGATGCATTGGGTGAGGTTCATCGGAGGGGATACTATCCTCGCTCGTCGCGGAGTAATACTACTGCAGTACCTCCCACAGACATTACCGAGGGCATTGGTCGCTGGCCTGAGATATTACGCGCCTGTATTGAGGGGAGTGCAATGTTGGCTCTGTCGTCATTTGGCGCGGCATTGTTTTACTTGCAACGGAGTCTTGTGGATGCCGAAATACTGAGTTTGGGCATTATTAAAGCATATTCACCTCCAAATACCTCCGAGACACCCACCGGTGGCATCACAGATAATTATGGCAATGCACATAATGCCACCAACCCAAGTGACATTTTGCAGGATGCATTTGATAAGGAAGCGCAAGGAGTGGCAGGCGTGGATCTAGTTGATGAAGAGCGGAAGCAGCCTGCTAATGACTTGCGCAGCTCAGATGATGAAGACCACTCTATGTATGCAGCCGAAGTCGACATTGATCATATGGCGCTTGATGGAACAACCTTGTCCAATCTAGAAATATTGCATAACATCACGTCTGGCCAGCATCAAGGCAGCCTTCTTTCTAAGATTGATTGTACACAGAGTCCACACGGATCGCGTCTACTTCGTGCATGGCTCCTCCGACCATTATTCCGAAAGGAGGACATTGACCGTCGTGCTGATGTCGTAGAAGAGCTAGCTGGAGGGTCTGCTGCCATGGCCATGGCAGATTCACGCACGCAGTTGAAGAAGACGGGTGATATTGAACGACTGTTGAGTCGAGTACATGCAATGGGTGGCAATCAAGGGCAAGGAAACATTAGCCAAGATGGGATGGCCGCGTACCATCCCGATGAACGGGCTGTGCTGTATGAGAATGACAAACATACAAAACGCAAGGTTGGCGACTTTTCTAAGCTGCTAAATGGACTTCGAGCAGCCGCTGATATTCCAGAGCTGTTTCAAAATGTGGATATTCATTCTCCCATGCTTGAAAAGATTGTCCGAAGTACCGATGAAGGTGGATGCTTTCCTTCGGGTATGAAAGAGAAGCTAGATTGGTTTTTTGACAACTTTGACCTAAAAAAGGCAGAGAAAGGTGAATTCGAGCCTTCTCGTGGCATGGATGACTCATACGATGAGGCATGTGATACCATTAACGATATCAAACGCGAGCTTGAGGCATACAAAGAGGAATGCTGTTCCACGGTTTTACGTGGTGCACGCTCGTCATGGACGTACATCAACACGAAAGAAGACTCGAAGGACAAGTATTTGATTGAGTTACCCGCATCGTTTAATGTTCCACAAGAGTTTCAAGTCAAAGCTAAACGAGGTAGCGGGGCTAAGCAGGTGAACAAGTATCGAACACCAGTGGTGGAGCAGCTCGTGCAAGATCTTGATTGTGCCATTGATGTGAAGAGTGCCGGTAAGGCAGCAGGGATGAAGATCGTATTTGCAAAGTTTGCGAGTATGCGAAGTGTATGGATGGCAGCTCAACAGGCTAGTGCGATGTTGGATGCACTCGGGTCGTTGGCTCAGATAGCTGTTCAACCTGGATACTCTAGGCCTTTGATTGTGGACAGTCCTCCCTCAGCGAGGCCGGGGATAGAAATTATCCAGGGTCGACATCCATGCGTTGATAGAACACACAGTGGTTCAAACTTCATCCCCAATGACTTAGTCCTTGGTCGCAGATTGCTGGAGTCAGATGATGCAGGCAACGATCCAAGCGTGTTGCTGTTGAGCGGACCAAATATGGGAGGGAAAAGTACCCTCCTCCGGCAAACGTGTCTCATCGCCATTTTGGCTCAAATCGGATCTTTTGTCCCCGCTGAACGATGTGCACTCACTCCCGTTGATCGCATTTTCACTCGCCTCGGTGCATCGGATCGAATCCTGTGTGGACAATCAACGTTTTTTGTGGAACTTGCAGAGACTGCTGCCGCTGCTCGCGGTGCAACACGACGTTCGTTGGTTATTATGGATGAGCTTGGTAGGGGAACATCAACCTTTGACGGTACTGCCATTGCAAGTGCAACCGTGAAGCATCTAGTGGAACGGAACAAATGTTTGACTTTGTTCGCAACTCATTATCATTCTTTGCTTGAGGATTGGAAGGATGAGGAGACAATTAAGCTAGGGCACATGGAATGCATCGTAGAAGACGACAACGAAGATGATTCCGAGAGGAAGCACAACATAACCTTTTTATATACCCTGGGTAGTGGTCCTTGTCCCAAGAGTTTCGGAGTAAATGTTGCTCGGCTTGCCGGGCTTCCCGATGACGTCCTGCAGAAAGCTAAGGCAGTGAGTTCTCTCTTCGAGGCAGAATTGAGTGGACATACTGATTCCCCATCGTCAGCAGAAACGGTGGTAAATGACGTTACACGCTGTTTGTCGGGAAATGATTTTGAAGGTTTGAGGAAGTTATGGCAAAATCTTTAGTAATACTATGATTTATCAAGTTGGGCTAAACGCTATCGTCCTTAGAAATGCCTGTCTTGTTCATATCATCTTTTATTTTAGCCGAGTCTTTCCCTTTACCTGTCTTAGCTTTTCGCGAACAACACAGAGATTCAATCTTTTCTCTTACGAAAACATGACTGCGTTTTTCACTTCGCCCAATGTAGAATGTTGGATATTGCTTACGGGTGAAAAGATTCAGGAAGATAATCGATGTTGCAATCACAAAGAGATCTATTTGGAAACCAGGAGATGAGAAATAAGAAAGCCTGGTGATATATTTGCACATTAATCGAAGCAGATAAACAAACATTCCTCACCAGCAAACAAAATCATCAAGAGACTAAATACTGTATATGATTCCAGAACAAAAATATAAGCAAAAGATGCTGCTGGAGGATGCATGATACCCAACGATGCCATGCCGCTCACTCCAAATGCAGTGCTTAATGCCAACTTTACAAACGTTGGGATCGGAATACGTTCAAAAGCAAGCCCTACCAAACTACACCAGAGATGAGCAAGAACAATCTGCGATGGCTGTCCCACCGGAGCCGAAGTCAAACTGTAGACAATACAAAGTGTGCCAGCATACCACCCCGGCTCAAAATTATGCAGTAGATCATTCAATGAGACGTCAACCCTGTCTAGTGCAAGCATAGTAATAAATATGCCAAGAAAAGCAATGAAAGAATCTTGCCAATCCTGTCTTGGTGGGGCTTTGAGCCCTGCACCTTTCCATTTGAGAACTGACTTTCTTAAATGTTGAATCAGATCAATAGCCAAGGCACGTAATTGACCCAGTTTTTTCTCATTAGTGCCTGACATTGGACTCTCTCTGAAGGACTGTTGATTACTCCCCTTTCCATCTTTTGACAAGAGTGTCAATGATACCAGCTGATCTATGGTCCCTTCCTCCACCAGTGGTTGTTGATCATTACTTTTCCGAGAAGAAGCCATGGCAGCCAATACTGACATTGCAAAAATAGATTTTCCACTTTCAGAGTGTTTTTTCTCTCTGATACTTGCCCTGACCTGTTCAACCGCAGATCGTAGACGAGCAGATTTGTCAATTGATATATCCTTCCTCGCCTCTTGAATGGCATAAGTTGCTCCAATCAAATCCGTGGCACCAAGTATAAATTCTTCATTCTTTTTCGATTGTAACATGACAGTATCGACGGAAGTCCGGGACATGAAAATAACAATACCAGATCGACGTTGGAATCGGAATGGTACCGTGGCCACAAAACCTATCCCTATATCATGTAGTTTTTTCATTCGTTTATCCGGTCCTTGTTCAATGAAGGGATCATCGACCATACTATTAATTAACCTCCAGTAAACTTTACTCTGTTCATAATTCCAGCTTTTGCTAGTACTGGTAAATAATAAGCCAGCAAGTGATTCTCCCGGTGCACAATCTAATGCATTTTCATTCACTTTTCTCGCTAGTTCTGGATTCAAACAAGTGTGCATAAATAACGGGTCCATCCAATGTCCACTTTCTGGACGACTTACTTTCAATCCATCCGAGTTTGATACCCATAGTTCGATACTTATGATACCGAAGGCATGCCACCCGGCATCTTTTATAGTACGAAACAATAGATCGTCGGGATTTTGTTGGTGATGCACCTGCGGCCACGACGAAATTTTTGCAATGACGGGTGCCGTCGCCTGCTGGTCTGCCATCGTTCTCGCTTCAACTCAACACTCCCTTCTCTACGCACTACTGTTGACTTGCAGAACAACAAGAGCTTGGTGGTGTTCCCCAGGTTCACATGACACGCGGTGCAAGTCTGTATGATGACGAGACTCTCACTCCCTACACGCGCTGCGGCTAAAATCCTTCGCATGAAGAGCCCCTTCGGGTTAATTTTGAGAAAAAGCCCGCCAAACAACGGAGCTGGCCATTATCATTATGACATGAAGCTATCGATTGCAGTGGCGATCCTAAGCACCAAATCAAACATGGCTTTGATCTTGCGCCATCCACTGTCTGCAATGGCCGTTAGAAGTCTCCGCCCCCCCAGTTCGAATCGTAATATATTTCTGAACCAAAGCATGCTCCAGTCAGGCAAAGGTGTGGGACGATTATTTTCATCCAATGGTTCGGTACAAATTACATACATTGATCAAGGTGGGAAAGAACACTCTGTGAATGCTGATATAGGGAAGAGTTTAATGGATATTGCACATGACAACAATATTGAGCTCGAAGGTAAATGCAGTATCCAACATAACATATTTTCTATTTTCATTTGATAAGGTACATAGGTACTTCATTTGCCTCATTCGTCAACTCCTTATTCTAACTACTTTCAATACCTTTCAAATGACCCGATGAAAAAAAGGGGCATGTGGTGGTGAATTAGCATGCTCGACATGTCATTTGATATTTGAGAAAGATGTGTATGATACTCTTCCACCAAAGACAGATGAGGAGGAGGATATGCTTGATTTAGCATTCGGATTAACAGAAACATCCCGTCTTGGTTGTCAAATCAAAGTTTGTAATGAATTTGATGGGATCAAAGTAAGAATTCCTGATGATGATATGTCGTTATCTCCGTCCTCCTCTCGACTGCCACCACCATCGTCATCGGCGTCGACGTCAAAGACATCTTCAACGGATGTCAATGAGGGCGTGCTCCTCCACGGTCCGTCCGTTGATTGGTCCGCACCCGACCTACAGGGCACATCTCTTGTTTCTGATACACTCCAAATGATGGAGACAGATACCGAATTCAAAGATCTCACGGCCAAGATTGCACGACTGGGTAAAGACGGTATGACAAAAGAGGAACGTTCACGACGACGTCGTGCACTTGATGAAATTGGTATACCCGACTTTCTCAACTTTGTGACATCAACTGATTACGATGATAATGGTGCTACAGCTCGTGTCGTACGGAATGGAAAGTTGATGCGATCTGAACCAAATATATTACAACTTAATATTGGATTATACTGCAATCAGGCATGTAATCATTGTCACGTGGAGTCCTCACCGTTACGTAAAAGTGAAACTATGGATGCCAATGTTGCCTCTCGATGTTTACAATTGTTACGTGATTCACCTTTGACGGTGGACACACTTGACTTGACCGGTGGTGCACCTGAATTAAATGCACAATTTCGACTACTTGTGTCCATGGCAAGACAGTGGAGTATTGAGACTGGTCGACCATTGACAATAATTGATCGATGTAACCTAACTGTACTACTAGAGCCAGGACAGGAGGATCTTGTGACCTTTTTGAAGGACAATCGTGTAACAGTTGTGGCATCCTTACCATGTTACGGCGAATCTAACGTCGATGCTCAGCGTGGACGGGGAGTATTCCGTCGATCAATTGCGGGATTAAAAATGCTTAATGACGCGGGATATGGTGATAATCCAGATCTTAGACTCGACTTGGTCTACAATCCGAGTGGTCCATTTTTACCACCCTCACAATCAGCATTGGAGGTTGATTACAAACGTGAATTGATGGAGAATTTTGGTATACGATTTAACAATCTGTTGACGATTACGAATATGCCCATTAAACGATTTGCCGACTTTTTAGCCAAGGAGGGTAAGATGAAGGAATATATGGAGCTACTGGTGAACAACTATAACCCCATGACTGTTGATGGACTCATGTGTCTAAATACTGTCAGTGTCGGATGGGATGGGACTTTGTATGACTGTGACTTTAATCAACAGTTGGGCATGGGGATTGTAGGTGAAGGTGGCAATGAGGTTGGTGGCAAAGAGAAGGGTAAACGAAAAAAATTGAGCGTCTTCGACGTGGACTCGCTAACAGATCTTGCGAAGATTTCGGTCAGGGTCGATAACCATTGCTTTGGCTGTACGGCAGGTTCAGGGTGAGTCATTGTCTACTCTGCGTATGCAAAACAACATTTAATTTGTCTCACAGCTGATCATTTTTTTGGTTAGTTCCTCATGTCAAGGTGCAACTGCATAGGATTTTGTATGAGCATGTTCTCGAAGCCAAAATACACAAATAAATCTAAACGCTGGTAACATGTATATGTCTTAATAATTGTATTTTGACAAGAGTTATTTTAGTGCTATATTAGCTGTCTCACAGTCGCGCTATGGTGGTTTCAATTTCCTCTCCCCCCATCATCCTCCTACAGCCATTCCACCACTAATCCTCAATAATGTCACCTCTAATTCAATTCACTCTTCGTCTTTTGCTAGACGAAGGCATTTGCTTCTCCGCCAGCAACTCCTCTGCTTTACATAACGCCGTCCTGAACTCTGCCCGCTTAGCATAAATGGTACCAAGAGAAGTACAGACTTTTCCAACTCTCTCGTCGTCCTCAACGGTAACACACATAGATTTATTCAAAACTTGCAGCTGCTTGACGATGGGTTCAAATCGAGAGCAAATGAAAATACAGGAGCTGCACGGTCGAGAGCCAAGTATTGCTGCATCTGCCATCGACTCCGACAATGACAAAAGCAACTCTTCTGCCTTAGTCAACGCCGTTCTCAACTCGGCACGTTTAGCATGAATGGTGCTGAGAGACGTATAGATTATTCCTACCCTCACGTCGTCCTCAACGGTAACAAATTTTGTTTTACTCAACACTTGTAGCTGCTCGACGATGAATACAAATCGAGAGTGGGATAATTCATTCGAGTGAGAGTAGCAACGAGCATGCAAGTCAAGAGTCGACTCCTTCTGGATGTTGTAATCACTCAAAGTGCGTCCATCCTCAAGCTGCTTCCCAGCATAGTAGAGACGCTGCTGATAAGGGGGGATGGCGTCATCATCCTTCACCTGTATCTTAGCCTTGACATAATAAATGGAATCCGAAGGCTGGACATCAAGTGTGATGGTCTTACCAGTCAAAGTCTTGACGAAGATTTGCATACGTCCACGATGACCTATGAGCAAGAGAGTGGACTCATTCTGGATGTTGTAATCACTCAAAGTGCGTCCATCCTCAAGCTGCTTCCCAGCATAGTCGATTGGAAAACAGTATCCTCCCCAACCCCAGTAGAGACGCTGCTGATAAGGGGGGATGTCCTCCTTGTCCTGGATCTTGGCTTTGACGGTGGCAATGGTGTCCGACGTCACGACATCAAGAGTGATGGTCTTATCAGTCACAGTCTTCACAAATATCTAGCGAATAAAATGTGGCGAGGGTACAGCATGTAATTAGAAAACTCTCACTGTATCTGTGATCAACACGATTTCGCCCCCCATGCTGTCCAACACGAGTGTAGCAGAGAAAGCCGCATGATCTAAAACTGTACTCAGCCTTATCCACCATCGTCACCCACCCTACCTTCATGTTATTTTGCTCGATTGAAAGAAAATTTAAATTTAAATTCTCAGAAGGGAGAGGGAAGAGCGTCGCTGGCAACATGGGGAG
>Ga0247834_1008660_pt1 | contig 10149 bp, 7 predicted proteins | sample LaCruzMarch2015__8_FD_187118 | JGI IMG/M metagenome (GOLD analysis project Ga0247834, IMG submission 187118) | Freshwater microbial communities from meromictic Lake La Cruz, Castile-La Mancha, Spain - LaCruzMarch2015_12m | ecosystem: Environmental > Aquatic > Freshwater > Lake | place: Spain... | reverse complement strand
ATTTTTAGCTGCGTTCTCCTTAGCAAGCTTAAGCTCAGAGGAAGAAAGCATGACATTGTAATAGTTGTCTACTCTCTCAGGTACAGTACCTAGTAGACCAGTCATGATACCTTCAATTACTGTAGCATCTTTGATGATCTTAGTGTTCTGCCTAGTAAAGTAGTTACCTAGAGAGATAGCGTAGTACGCTTTGATTGCATTGTTAGCAGTAGAAATCTCTCGTGTGAAATCGAGGAAGTCTTCCTGCTGTAAGGGCCAAGGATCAGAGCCAGTGGTAGTGCGATAGAAGCTATAGAACAATGGTTGAGTTGACTTGATAACGTTATACACTGTGTTACCACCAGCACCAGCTAGGATTTCACCGAATGACTTACGTCCTACTCCTCGTGCATTGTTGTAGATATCACGGAACATAGAGTTACCACCAGGACCAAAGCGTTCATTAACGTTCTGCTTCTGACCTACTAAGTACTCTGTGATTAAGGAGCCCAAGCCATCATTGAATGACTTGAATACAATGTTGCTATCGAAATCAATTCCATTCTCAATAGCGTATTGTTTAATTGTCTCATGAACTGGCCATACACCACCAAGTAATGCACCACCTACACCTACAGGAACACCATACACAGCCGAGTATAGGCCTAGCATGTGTACTTTCTCCATACGTGTAAGCTCTCCTCCCCAAATCTGTTCCATCAAGCGTGCCTGATAGGACATGAACTGAGTAGGAATAGATACAAACCCTTTGTTCCACTGAGCATTAGATGCTGAGGACATATGAACAGAGAGCAGGTCGGCACGACGTAGTACTGTGTCTTGTGCAAGACGTGTGAAGGGAGCAGCAGGGTTAGCCTCTCTCCACTTACGATAAGATGCAGCATACGCAGCACCTCGTACAAACTCTTCACCTACTTTGAAGAAGACCTTAGAGTGGTCTAGAGCAGTACCGATGGAGGAAGAGAAGAGATCAGCAGTCAAGTAGTTCTCAACTCCTGAGTACGATCCACCAAGCTTTACGAAGCCTGAGTTATATGCTTCGCGATACATCTCTTCAAAGTGTGCTCGTGTACCCCATCCTACAGCCTCTGCCTTATCACCTAGGGTAGAGATAAGACGTGCATCCATGTTACCGTTACCGTACTTCATTAAGGTAAAGGCACCTGATGCTTGTACTGCTTTGTCAATTCCTTCGATACCAGCAATGTGTACCACACCCTGAGCCTGCATGAATAGCTGACCAGGATTGAAGAAACCAAACTTCATGTTTACTGAAGCAGCACGAAGGAAACGAACAGGGTTAGTAGGAATGTGTCTCTCAATATTACCGAGAACATCTACTCCCCTATCTCCAAACCTTTCAAAGAGACTGTCAGCTAGTCTCTGATACAATCTCTCTGCTGTCTTCTCGTAGTGTCCTTTGATCTGCATAAACTCAAGAGTTGCACGCTGAAAGTTCTTAGCTGCGATCACTCTAGAAGGGTCGGCATTAGCTTTCCACACGGGGTTCTCCAGAACACCGAGAGGGTTCCTTCGTAGGTCCTGTAAGGTACCCTCTAGGACATCACCGAACTCAGCCAGGAAGCGCTCTGAAGCGTTTATACGCATATCCTTGAGCACTACATCCTTAATCAACTTCTCAGTAGAACGTTGGATCACACCCATTGGGTCAAGATACTTAGCAGGTTCTACGTTCCATACAGGCACACCACCATGTACGCCTACTTGACGTACCTGATTGATAGGTTCGTTCTTCTCCATAGCAAACGCTAAGTCTACACCCTTTAGAGGATTGTGTGGGTCTTCTGAGTGCTTAGTGAAGTTACGTCCTACGTAACCAGAGGAAATCTTATGTGCATCTTCTAGGTTCTGACCCTTACGTGACCACAAGATAGGTTGGTCAACATCAAGATGAGTTCTAAAGGTAGTGATTACCTCTTGAGTGCTAAAAGGAATACCGTTAGTGCGAATAGCGTTAGTGAGATCAGATGCAGGTCGGTTGCCATTAATTACATCTCTTACGATTGGACGAATAGCTTCGAACCTCTGAGCATAATCTCGTGCTTGACGTTCTGTTCGTGCTTGAATAATGTTTCTGTCACCATAATAAATGTGACGATTGCCTTCTTGTCTCATGTGAGGCTGACGTACCATGAACGTACCGTCATCTATAGCTACGTGGTAGCCTTCACGATAAGGAATCTGTCGTAGTTCAATGTTAGCTGTGCGTACATTGTTAGAGTTATGTACGATCACATAATCAAGAGGACCTACAGGTAGACGAGCACCAGCAACTGGAGTAGCACGTAGTGTGTCTTCTCCAAAGCGTGTTAGGTTTACAATCTTATAGTTACCAGTAGACAGCAAAGCTTGCACCTGCTGATAAACTCTATCAGAAGAAGTAAACCTCTGAGGTACGCCTGAAGCATCGACTAGAAGCATACCGAATGGACGTTCATTACGTAGATGCCAAGGTAGTTCAGTTACGAACTTGCCTTCAACATCTGGTACCTTACCTTGCTTCCACTTAACTCCGTCGAGATTGAAAGAGAAGTTCTGAATACCTGAGCGTACCTTATCACGATAGATGTTTAAGTTGCGGATCATATAGTCCACATCATTCATCTGACGATAGGAGAAGTATGCTTCGTATTGCTTCTCTGTTGGAGACTTACCGAACATGCTCCACCATTCCTGGTCTAGCTCATTAGCGTCTCTAGAAAACCTTCCTGTGTTACCATTGATAGGGTCTACGTAAAGTTTCTGACGATCCACGAATGCAAGAAACTCGCTCTGCTCATCCTTCTTCAATTTGATAGGACGTGCAATAGCCTTCATCAAATCCTGTACGTTAGCAGAACCATACACTGCTTTCTTAAGATCAGTGTTAGTGCTAGCAGCTAGGGTGTTGTCGTTAGAACGAAGGAAGTTTAGGAAAGCGTTAGCATAAGAAGTAGGAGTGCTATCATTGGTTTGGATGTGAGCACGTAAAGCATCACGGACTGAGTCCGCTGTCTCATCCAAAGGCTTAAGGATTTTAATTCCAAACTTAGAACCCACTTGCTCAACTGTAAACTCCTTTAAGAATAAGAAGTTCTTAGCCATGATCTCAGCCTCTAGAGCTGTAGTGAATAGATTGGCTTGAGTGTTACCAATTAAGATTGATGCGTTAAAGTTGTTGCCAATAGTAGAGAACTCAGACGATACACTAACAATCTGGTTATTGATACCAGGATATTGTAGACTAGCTAGTGCTCGTGCCTGATCAACAGCTTCTTGTAGTACGTTTCCTTCTAACCTTTCAGTGTTACGCATACCATCAATTACATAATCAATGGTCTTAGCAGCGTTAGCCTCAAGGTTGAGCATGATACGTGCAGTAGCATTAGCAGATAGACCATTAGCACCACCAGTAAGAACCTGTTGAGGGTTGATGATAGTAGCTAGGTCCTGCATCCAAGGGAAGAATGAACCTCGTGCTGGTACTTCTGTGGTAGTTGCTGTGAAGAGCTTGTTCATAGCATTCATACGAGCAGCATGAGCAAGGTTACCTGCTGCTACTGTAGCTGTAATAGAATTAGAACCCGGAGAAGTAATAGCTCCTACGAAGTTTCTTGCAGCAGTACCTGTTAGGCTTGTACCCATTACTGCACCCTTAGCGAGTGGAGAAAGAAGAGTAGCATCTAGACCAGAGAAGACGTTATCCATGTAACGTTCAGTGCTGCCACCTGAGATCAGACGATCTAGCCAATCCAATGCAGCAGTGTTCGAGATAGAAGAGATTTCCTCTACTCGTTGCTTGATCTTAAGAGCAGCTTGCTCAGGAGGAAGATTCCAAATCTCATCGAACTGCTGCTGTAGGTTCTGACCTAACAGTACATCATCAGGAGTGTTGATTGCAGAGCGCTTACCTTGGATGTAAGACATACCAAAGGGAAGAACAGACATAGCAACTTCTCCGACAAAAGGAATTGTTCCCATCTCTCGGACCTTATGCTCCATCTGCTCCTTAAACCGTAGTGCTACTTCTCGTGTAGCTACTAGGTCTGTGGCCTTAGCGATGTTCTGCTTAGAGAAATCATCTTGAGGTAAAGTGCTCCCCTCTTCTTTGGAGAAGAAGGACTCAGTGATTAGATTAGTAGAGTAAGCTTTCTCTAGGAATGAATTGATTTCAGTAGTACCTACTTCTTTAGGAGTGAGTAGTTTCTGAGCAGTCTCAATGTCAGTGTTACCTTCATAGAGCAGTTTAAGAAACTCGGTCTTCTTCATAGCCATGTCTTGTTCAGACTTCTTAATGGCCAAAGACTCTCGTACTTCATCATCCTTACCAAGCTGTACACTTGATACTAGTGCTTCTTTCTCCTCTTCACGAATAGTACCCATAGCTTTCGAATACTTTTCTACTCGTGCCTTAGAAGTACTGTAGTCTAGAGCAACACCTTGTACATTAGAGGCTCCGTATTCAATAGGGCTCTGTGGCTGCTCTGGTTCTTTACCATATTCAATTGTCATTAAACTAATCCACCTGAGATCGTAGCACTTGCATCGGTACTGCCTATAGAGGAGTATGTAGGTAGGTTGTTATAAATTGTACTTCCTACGTTACCTATTGTCTGTGCGTTCTGTACTGCTAACAGACCAGCATTTTGAATTGCTCCGGAAGTAGCTGCATCTGATCTAGCTTCAGTAATCTGTTGATTGAGATTGAAGATAGAGAAGCCGAGGTTCTCTGCTTGTGAGATAACCGAGGTCTGTTCTCCCTCTTGTGATGTCAGAGAGGATTGAACACCTTCAGCCCTAGAAGAGTCTTGAGCACCTGTAGCTACACCAGCAGCCAGAGCATTAGCTCGTGACACAGCAGCAGTACGTGCTACCTGTCTACGTTGTCTAGCACTGTCTAGTTGTAACTGTTCTTTACGTAACTGTTCCTGAGCAGCAGAAGCTCTTGATGCTTTCTTCTGAGAATTAGAACTGTCAATAGCACCTTTGACCGATAATCCTGTTCCTACTACAGCAGCAGTAGTGGCGATAATTGCAGTAACCGCAGCCATTATAGGTCCCTCATATATATTACTTCGTTAGGAGAGAAGCCTGCCTTAAGGAAGATTTTGTTACACGTATCATGAAAATCACCAAAGAAGGAGGTCATGATAATTCTCTTACATTCATTTTGTTTAGCCCACAGCATGAAGTCACGTAACATATAGATGGACTTCTTGTTACCACGATGCTCCTCTTTCACATACCACACTAGCTCATGAGCCATAGGTTTGATATCGAAGTATGGGTGCTCAGTCTTCATTCCAACCAAGACACCGACAATCTCTTCGTCGTGCTCTAGGACTTCAATAAACTGGTGTGTGTCAAAGAGGTAATTCAAAAAAGGTATGATCTTCTCTTCATCTATGACTTCATTAGCAAGATACGCAGCTTCTCTACATAGTTCAGCTATAGTATCAATTTCTTCTTTCTTAGCCAGTCTATTATAAGTAGCACCGCTACGCTTTTCATACATCTGCGTTTCCTGTCATAGCTGAGGACCAGCCAGCAATATAGAATGGCTTACCTTGTTCTGAATAAATTCTAAATTGTACTGATTTACCTTTTCCTCGTACCTTGAGTTTACGGAATGCAGCCTTGCGGTTAGCAAGTCCTACAGGATATACCTGTTGTGCTGAACTCCAACGTTGCAGAGAAGAAGAAGTGATAAAGTCATACACACCCTGTATAAATGCTGAGGGTGGGAAGGAAACATCGTAGTCTTCTAGGTCTACATAAACCTGTACGTAGTTAGGTTGAGCAAACTTAAGAGCAGTCTCATTCACATCGTAACCAGAGAAAAGATAAGAAGAGTAGTTCGTTGCACCCCAGTCAAGATAAGAAGTAGCATTGAACTCTGCGTAAGAGTACTCACTTGTACTATTGGTGTAGAGGTATTTCATTGCATTAGAGATGGTCTTACGTACTGGATTATGATAGAACAACCCTCTTACAGAGTTGGTGGTGTAGTCAAAAGACCACGGATAGAATGCAATACTGCGCCTATTGAGTGCTAGAACATTTGTATACTTGTACCTGTCTGCTGTAGGCAGAGATGCAGTACGATTGTAAATCCAATAGATGGTATCTTCTAAGAGATCGTATGTTCCTTTAGCGTACTGTCTATTCTCCTGAGGAATTTCAAGGAAGAATTTCTTGATACTATCCTCTGTCATGTTAATAACCTGGAAAGTCTGGAACTGAGGATCGAATTGGATAGTATATACCCCGTCCTCGCCCCACCATACAGGTAAACCCTTATAGTTTACGACTGACAAGGGAGAGAAACATCCTACTTCAGACATTTTACGTACATTGTAGTTCGTAGCAGAGAAGTACGGGTTACCTGTGATCTCCCATACACCATTAGTAGCTAGAACAATGACAGATGACTGAGTAGAGAAGAGCTTAACGATCTTTTCAATCTCAAGAATGCGAATTACACCGCCATCAGAAGCTAAGAGTTCATTGAAGTACTCGTTAGTAGGGTCTTGACGTTGATAGCACTTGCCATATTGGTTCTTGTTTTCGATAATCTGAGAGAAGTAGATGGAGGAAGAAAGTTGTGAAGCTTCGAAGCCTCCATACCATGCACGACCTTGGTAGAATGTATTGGTTGACGCTCTTTGATATGTACCTGGAGAAGCAAATACTTCTATTTCCGAGATACGTAAGAAGCAGTTATCTGGTGGAGTAGTAGAAGAAGAATACATAAACACAGCTATCCAATCAAAACCTGTATCAGGAGCGCCTGTGTTTGTTGTTGTTAAGATTTGTGCTGAACCAGGACTGGTGATTGAATAACCGATACCAATAAAAACAGTCCCGTAAATAGTAGGATCAGCAACATCTCCTAGCGGGGGAGGGGTACCTGTTCCAGCTCTTACTGAGAAAAAACCATTGGTTGGTCCAGTTAAGAACTGTCCGTTACTAGGACCGTAGAGTTTGAACTGAGAAATGGTTCGACTTGAATTCAAGTTTACAATTAGAACGTTACGAGGAGTAGCGGCTCCAGTAAGAGTATTAACAAAGGCGACGCTGTTACGAGTAGAGTTAGCTGCTGTCTGTACAGTAGTCGTATCTGTTAAGGCGGTTGTGTTTGTATTTAAGGTTGTCCATAGCGATACTGTAAAATCTGTTGTTACTGCTAACTCAGTACTTTCTCCTAGAGCTAGAGTAAAACCCTCAAGAGCTGCTACTGTAGCCCTTGTAGGAGTATTGGGCTCAATAATGAAATGCCCCTTAGGTGCTGGTGTAGTACCTGGAGCCTTAGCAGTTACCTTGGCTGCATCAAAAGAATCTGTCTCTGAGGCACGATAAAGAGATACCGTATCTCTGTGTGAAGGAATAGTAGTTAGGGCAGCATCCCATTGAGTCAGTGCATCTGATTGTGACCAACCTTGGTTGTACAAATTATACATGAACTTTGGATTGGAAGAAGTAAGACCTGCAACAGTAGCTGTCTGTCGTGTGTACTCTTCTACCCCATCTTCAAGACCTTGAAAGTCTCTCTCTTCAATGGTGATTACTGTAGTAGATAAAGTATCTGATTCAAAATCGTAGTCTACGAAAAAAGACTCACATACAGGATTGGTAACAATAAGAGTACCATTACCCTTAGAGTACTGACACTGATACTCACCAGGTAGGTAGGGACTTCCTGAAGGGAGAAAGGTAGATAGTGTGACTGTTAGAGCAAGAGTGGCTGAAGAAATTACAGCGGTCTCTGATACGTCACGGAAGAAGATGCTTTCTCCGATCTGCTGAACAAAAAAAGTCTTCGACCCAACACCGCCGGCTGATGTCCAGAGGAATTCGGTGAAGACTTCATTAGTAACTGGAGTATAGGATACCTCAGCCCCAGTAGCTTCTTGGTTAATGCCTGGGCGTCGGTATACTCTTCCCTTCTCATCATAGATACAGTTGTCAGTATCTGTGGCTGCGTTCTTTGGAAAGGTTAGAACGTTCTTCTCGGTAACAAGACCTTTAATGAAGTTGTTCTCTACCTTATCGCCCTTAACTCTTGGCATTAGTTTCTCGCTTTGTAAGTTTCGATAGCGTGCTTGGCTCTTCCCTCTGTGGTAAACATACCAGAGAGTTCTCGTGGTAGTCGCTCACCTTCTAGTGCTGGAACAATACGCCAAAGTAAAAAGGGATCAGATAGAACTGCTACGTAATCACCAATTAGTTGTCTACGAATTACAAGTTCTTCATCAATAGGTTCATCATCAATCAATGTAGGTTTGGGTTTACGTGCCATAAGTTTTGCCTTCAAAACGATTTTTCATTATTTTCTTCCATACTTAGGGGCTCGTGTAATCTCAGAAAGCTTTTCTTGTCGTCTCTTAAGCTTCTGCACTTTAATAGATTGTCTTCGAGCTTCTCCTGCTGCTTCAACATTCTGTGCTTGTTTAATCTCAGCGAATGCTCTTACCTTGGCACGATTGATGAGCAATGAGAACTGAGTTGGATCAAGGTCTACTGCAAAACTATCAGACATAGTAAAGGTAGGATAGACAATACCGTGGCACTGTGTCTTAACTTTTACTAGATTGTCTGTATCATAGGTAGAGTGGTAAGCGTTACAGATAATAGTCTTGTCCCCAATAACAGTGTAGAGAGTTGGGAACCTGTCATTGAAAACCAGGAAGTCATGACTCTCAGAATTCAAGGAGACTGTCATGCTCTCAATGTTTGTACCACCAGCTGTTAGGTTTTGTTGGTACGAAAGAAATTCTTGAAGAGAACATAGATCAACTGGAAGATACTTCTTATGGGTTTCTGTGGTTTGATTATCATACTTAAACCAATCCATACGGGTTACGTTGTCGGGGATTTCCAGGACACATGGAGTAGCAGAAGTTGTAGCGTTAAGCTCAAATAGTGTCTCGTGTTCTGGAAGAGATAGATCAGTAGCTAGGTCATAGTATACGCTTTTAATTAGAAGAGCTACCTGTGTGCTTTCTACTGTGTCTAAGATAGAAGCAACCTCATCGCCATCAATAGATGATAGGATGAGGTCAGTCATTTCGTTGAGGGTGTATCTTATGACACGTCTCCTTCCAAATACTCGACCGCTTTAATTAGCAAGTCTGGGCTATCTCTAAATTTACCGAGACCTGTATTGCAGCAGGTGCAAAGAAGACCCCTAACTTTTCCTGTTTCATGACAGTGATCAACAGCAAGCATTCGTTTGTCTTCATTAGTTCCACAAATCGCACAAACACCACCTTGTTCATCGTACATGTACTGGTAATCTTCTAAAGTTATTTTAAACTTGTCCCAGAGACTGCGCTTTCTATTGTAGTCATAGATATAAGCTCGTCTGGCTTCAACGTAGTTCTGTCGTTTTTTAGTATTACAAGGTTTACAAATCCTCATAATATAACCAGAAGACTTGAAGTTGAAATCTTCTAAATCTTTTTCCTGTTCACAGTGAGTGCATGTTTGCGGAGAGGTGTAACGCATCTTATGAGAACTTCTTTACTATGATGTTGATGAAGAACCCGACAACAGTTGTAATAACTAGTACTGCACCTGCTGCATAATTCATCTTACTTTGCATAGTCTCGATCTTTTCATTCATCTCTTTCATGGCAGCATGGAATTTAGCTTCCTTTTCCGCCATGTCTCTGATCTTATCTATGAGCACTTCTTGCTTTGACTCTAACTTAGCCAGGGCAATTAGAACATTATTCTCGTGCCTTGTAATCATTACTTCCTGCTCGCTCACCTCAGTTCCTCCCTTTGATCTTAGGAGTCAGGGTGTAGTTCTTTCTAAGGTGTTGTAAGTACTCTTGCTGAATTTGTGATTTATCAAGCTTTGGTTTGTTAACCTGACCATAGATATACGTACAAGTGATCAACGTTAGTACTAAAACTACTGTAGAAAGGTTGTCCATAACATCTTTGACACCTTCCCAGAGGAGTTTGACAAAGGTTACGAGCGCTTCTGCTAAGCCTTTAACAATAGGAGACAGAGCTACTAGCCAAGAGCTAGCTACCTGTAGAGCAGAGGGAGCAAAGAGAGCTAGAAGTACCCATGAGATAACACCGAAGCCAGTTAGTCCAGTAATCCACGAAGGAAGAAAATTAAACATTTCCATTGTC
>Ga0247834_1008658_pt1 | contig 10151 bp, 13 predicted proteins | sample LaCruzMarch2015__8_FD_187118 | JGI IMG/M metagenome (GOLD analysis project Ga0247834, IMG submission 187118) | Freshwater microbial communities from meromictic Lake La Cruz, Castile-La Mancha, Spain - LaCruzMarch2015_12m | ecosystem: Environmental > Aquatic > Freshwater > Lake | place: Spain... | reverse complement strand
CCAGATCTAATTTCATCCACAGTCCACTCAGTGTGAGCGTAATTTACCAACCAATTCTCACGATTGGGCATGTGTGGTGATTCTATGTTTGCCAAATCTAGATTGGCCACATCATAGGCCAAACTGTCTGGACCCACAAACACGGGTATGCCTGCAATCACTGCTTGTGGTCCAGGGTTGCTGCTCCAACTGACCACTGCCCAACAGTTGTGGAAATCCAAATTGAAATCGTCATAAGTGCCATCTATTTGCACAGGATTTTGGATACTCACATCACCAAACATTTTAAAATTGTTTCCAACAGGACAACGCGGATGCGGTCTGATCACAATGGGTCTTTGGGAGTGTTTACGGATTTCCATTATGGTGTTGTGCAACCAACGTTCCACAGTGGGCATGTCTCGCCACTGCTCACTTTTGTTGTGTTGAGCACAAATTAAAATGTGTGAACCATCTGTGCGCCAAGGTTTTAATTTTAATTTTAATTTGTGGGGTCTATCAGTGTCCATGTCACCTGAACCAAAATCAGCAGCACGATTGATGCCATTTAATGCCACTTTCCAAGTGTGATTTCTCTGTATGCCGCCCACTTCCAACACCAGCACATTCTTGCCACGACTTCTGTATGATTGATAGATGGCGTGATTGCCTTGCATTCTACCATGCCACAACAGTGACCATATCACAGGCACATCCACATCTTCCACAGTGTCATAGGTCACTGTGTGACCCAACTGTTGCAGTCCATCTGCCACATAGTAGAAAATATCTGCACTATTGAGTGCACCGTGTTTTTTAAACAAACCAAATTTCATATGGATAAATATGTGAGTATTTAATACCAAATCAACCAAAGCGAATGCATTATGATAGCAGGCAAGGTGTGGGGCAAGACAGAATTGTTGGAGGCCAACGGTGTATTAGAATTTCATCGTATTGAGGCAAAAGCCGGAGGAACGTGTTCCAAACACACTCACAAATACAAGTGGAACGGATTTTTTGTTGAGTCTGGCAAGATGATTATCCGAGTGTGGAAGAACAATTATGATCTCATAGACGAAACAGTATTGACAGCGGGTCAGTATACCAAAGTTGCACCTGGAGAATATCATCAGTTTGAGGCAGTGGAAGACACAGTGGCCTTTGAATTGTATTGGGCTGAATTCAATCATGAAGACATTGAAAGAGAAACTGTTGGGCATAAAAAATAATTTATGAAAACTGCTGTTGTTCAAATTTATGTAGACCTAAAAGGATATTCCAATCCAGAATGGTTGCCTAAATATGATGAATTAAGCAAAATATCTTTTGATTTAACAAAAAAATACTGTAAAAAAATAAATGCTGAATATTTTTTAATCACAGATGCAAGGGTTAATTATATTCATCCCACGTATGAACGTTTCACGTTGTTTGAAGACTCTAGTTGGACAGAAAAATTTGATCAAATATTATATCTAGATTCAGACGTGTTTGTTTATAACAATGCTCCCAACATATTTGAAATGTATCCTGATCTAAACAATTTTAAAGTGTGTCAGCATTGGGACGAATACAGATTCAAACACAAAGGAGTATTGCCTGGAACAGTTGGATTCAACGCTGGAGTTTTCATACTAACAAAACATTCTAGAGATATCATGTTACCTTTTCTAAACTACAAAAAAAATCCTCCATACAAATTTCATGATAATGAAGCATTAGTGGAGTGTGTGAAACATTCAAATGTTTCAGTGCAGACCATGGATGTGATGTTCAATGCAAAAAATTGGCCCGATGCATATTTTTGTCATGCTTGGGGAGGTGGCAAAAGAAGAAATCCTGATATGGATTGTATAATGAAAGCAAAACTTGAGGCAGCAAATGTTGATAGATGATATTTGTGAAAGTTTCAAAAATTGCACCAGACCCAACATTAGATGGAAAATGGTGGGAGACATGTATAGAAGGGTAGATTTTATTCAACAAACATTCACAGGTGTGCAGACTATCACTGAATTTGGTCCATTTCAAGGATGTTCCACAGCAGCATGGTTAAGCCTGCGTCCAAAGAAATTTGTCACAATGGATCAAGGTGTTTCGTTAGACGTGGATCTTTATAAAAAAGCAGCTGAAGAAATTAACGTTAATTTTCAGTTTATCCAAGGCAGTGATCTTGAAATTGATATTGAACCATGTGAGTTATTGTTTATTGATACCATGCACACAGAAGAACACACTTATCAAGAATTAACACTGCATGCTGATAAAGTTTCTCGATATCTTGTGTTTCATGATGTTACCCAACCAAGATTTGGCACTTTAGCTGGTATTAATCTTTGGTGGAAAGATCATCCTGAATGGAAATTAAAGTATCAAGATTTTGATGATTGCGGTTTTATGATTTTAGAAAAATAAAAATTTATGAAAAAAAAATTAACTTTAGAAGAATTAGATAAAACAACTATTATTGAGGGTTGGGTTTGGCCTTTGAAAGATTCTAAATGTTGGCCGTGGTTACAAAATGAAAAAGACTTACCAAATCTAATTTCTAAACATTGTAAAAATAAATCAGTAGTTGTAGAAGCGGGGGGAAATGCAGGATTTTATGTTAAACAATATGCTGAAATTTTTAAAAATGTTTATACCTTTGAACCCGATAACTTAAATTTTTATTGTTTATCAAATAACATAAAAGAAAAAAACGTTATTAAATTTCAAGCCTGTTTAGGTAATGAAAGAAAATTAATAGAATTAACCTCAAGCAAAAAAAATATTGGAGCATACCATGTAATTTTTAATGATCAAGGATTTATACCTACTCTTTTAATTGATGATCTAAATCTTCCTGTGTGCGACCTAATACATTTAGATATAGAAGGCTTTGAGTATTATGCCTTAAAAGGAGCAGTAGAAACAATTAAAAGAACTAAACCAGTAATAGCGTTAGAATGGATGAATCATGGAGAAAAATTTGGAGCTGGAAATAATGATATAGAAAAATTTTTAAATGGCCTAGGATATATGAGTATTGAAAAAATATATAATGAAAACGTCTTTGTTTACCAGTTATGAAATCATTTATTATTATTCTTAAAAACAATCTAAAAAGTGAAAAATTTGGAAATTTAGCGATTCAATCAGGAAGTCAATTAGGATGGAATATTGTTCGATTTGACGGAATAGATGGACGAATTACAGATGATAAAACATTTCAATCGATGAATTTATTTATTAATCAAGAAAATAAAAAATGTAGAACATCATTTGAACGTCCAGGCGTTCGAGGTTGTTTTTTAAGTCACTATTTGTTATGGAGTAAATGTGTTGAAGAAAATCAAAATATTGCAATTTTTGAAGATGATGTGATTTTTTATAAAACTTTTCCAACCACTTCTTTTGAGGATATTTTAAAATTAGAAAAATTGCAACAAGGAAAAAAATATGCAGCAGGAGATTGGTGGGAAGGAGCACATGCTTACATAATATCTCCCAAAGGAGCAAAAAAACTAATTGACTGGATTTCAAAAAATGGTATTTTACCTACTGATATGATGTTAGCAACTAACATATTGAATGTAGAATTTGATGAAACCGCATGCGTTAAACTAAATCCTGAAAGCCAAATAGATGTAGTAAACACTAGTTTAACTAGAAGAATAACTTTTATCTAAGATAAAATTTAAGATTTCCAATACTTCTCTGTTCTTTGTATTTTTAAATCTTTGGGTTTACTTCGTCCTAAAGTCTTTCTTTCGCCTTTAAGATGATCCAGATAGGCTCCCCACTCTGTGTTTATCAAAGGATGTCCTTCACCTTTGATAATACCTTGACACCAATCATTCCATGTCCATTGAGGATTTTTTTGTTTTAATTCTTTTCTCACTTCATCAAACACCCAACAATCATTCCATTCTTGCATGGTGAATAATCTTCCCGTATCATATGCTTTTTGAAATTCTATTAAAAATTGTTTGGTAATCGTATCACGTAAATTCATCGCATACAATCCGCACTCTGTGTATTTGTTTGGCCTTCCTAAAAAACACAATCCATTGTTTTTTATCATGCTATCTATGAATTCATGAGTGATCGGAGAATGACAAACTGTGTCAGCATCCATCCAAAATAATACATCTGCATCACAAGTGAGTCCTGTGTGACACACAGAATATACTTTGTGACTGAATCTGATAGCGTCCCAACGAAATCCTATACCAGGTTGTTTGCCTTTGCGATCTACCGGACCAATGGCTAATTTGCCCACAGCCTTTGGATCATTTTTCCAACGTTCTTTAAATGCCACCAGTGCTGGTATGGTTGCGTGTAAATCTTTTACCACAACATTCACAGCTGATTCTTTCACTGTGCAATCTTCTGCATACACATATAATATGACATCTGTGGGCCAATTCTGAATGAATGTTTGGATCATCTTACTACCGTATTTGTCGTAGCCAGATTGATTGAATGTGGTAACTATTGCTTTTTTTTGTATCATTGTTTCAATCTTTGAATATCTGCTTCAATCATCATCTGCACCAATTCATCAAATGAAGTGCGAGGTTTCCAACCCAAAACTTTTTCAGCTTTGGCATAGTCTCCGCACAGACTGTGCAGTTCAGCAGGACGTTTGAATTTTGGATCAGTATCCACATGTTTTTGCCAGTCTGTGATGCCTGCTGCTGCAAATGATTTTTCCAACATTTCTTTGATTGTGTGTTGTTCTCCTGTGGCAATCACAAAATCATCTGGTTGAGACTGTTGCAACATTAACCACATGGCTTCCACATAATCACCTGCAAATCCCCAATCTCTTTTGGCATCCAGATTGCCCAATGTAATTTTATCTTTTAATCCAAGTTTTATTCTTGCAACACCATCAGTGATTTTTCTAGTGACAAATTCTCTGCCTCTGATAGGAGATTCATGATTGAACAGTATGCCACTGCAAGCAAATAAACTGTAGCTTTCTCTAAAATTTCTTGTGATCCAATGTGCGTATAATTTTGCTACACCATACGGTGATCTTGGTTGAAATGGTGTGAATTCATTCTGTTTTGATCCATCACCATTGCCATACATTTCACTGGTACTGGCTTGATAAAATTTTGTTTCTGCACTGTGCATTTTGATTGCATTTAGAATATTCAAAACTCCCACAGCATTCACCTCCGTGGTAACTTTGTTCAATTCCCAACTGCTGCCCACAAAACTTTGCGCTGCCAAGTTGTAAAACTCATTGGGTTTAATTGCTTTGATAAGATGATTGATATTGCTGTCATCTGTGATGTCGCCTATCACTAGATCCACGTCCTGATCAATTTTTAAAAATTTTAGATTATCTAAATTAGGATTGGAATAACGCTTGACCAATCCATACACATGATACCCTTTTTCCAATAATAGTTTTGCAAGATAAGGACCATCCTGTCCAGTCATACCAGTCACAAAAGCAGTTTTTTTCATAATTCTCCTAATATATTTTTAACATGTTTGCAAGATAATCCTTCCAAACATTGTTGTAGTCGCAACTCCTATATTCTTTGAACCAAGGACCACCTTCAGTGTAGTGCAACACTTTGGGAGAACCATCTTTGGGTTCTTTGTACCAACCTACTAACCAATTCCAACTGTGATCCACACTGCCTATCTCGTCATCTTTGAGCCAACTGAATCTGTGTAGATATTGACCTGTTTCTTTATTCACTAGTGCTGGTGTGACCATTCTGTTGGCAGGATGAGCACAATTCCACAGTATCATGGAACTCCAATTTTTTCTAGGGTATGGCATCTGTTTTTGATTGTCCATTTTTGTTCCAGGTGGTGGTGTGTAATCGTGTTTGACCACCATCACTGCATAGCGATCATCTGCTTGAGCAAACAGATCAGCCACATCGGCTGTCCACACAAAGTCACAGTCACAGAACACTGCCCAACCGGTGTAGTTGGTCATGTAAGGAATCAAGAATCTGCTAAAAGTAAATTCGGTAGTGCTGAGTGGATCTATGGGTCTAGTGTACAGTCCTGCCTCACGCAATTCTTTCATTTTGAGTGGTAGAACTTCAGCTTTTGGTTGATGCTGTTTGATTGAATGCTCACACACTTGATATGTGATGTCTTCTCTGGTATCGTAACCTACAAATATCTTCATAAGAATTTTGGATAAAATTATTTATATAAGTATAAAATAAATGGACTATATATTGATTTGATATGTAGCTGGAACAAATATTGTATCACCTTCCATAATTTTAAATTCTCGATACTGTAAATCTTCAATAGTTTTTTGAAAAATTTTATCATCGTATTTGTGCCATATTTTGCGACCGTCACCATGACCATACTCAATCATTAACACTGGTTGATGTTCTTTTATAGTGTTAACTGCTCCTTGCAACACTTCTAATTCCCATCCTTCCACATCAATTTTTATCAATGATACTTTGTCAAATTTATGTTGATCTAATTGTTTTATTTCAACTTCAAAAATAAAATCTTCATGAATGTTTTTGATATCTGCATCATCTATTATTTGAAAATTTCCCGAATTTTTATGGTTTTTGTATGCGGCAAATACTTTCTTATTTTCATTACCACAACCATAATTAAAATAAGTTATTTTAGATTTGTACTCAATAGTATTTTCAATCAAACAATCAAAATGTGAAGGATTAATTTCAAAAGCATACACATGTTGGAATTCATTTTCTAACCAGTGTGTGGTAGTGATTCCCACGTGTGCTCCGATATCAATCACTGAATTTTTTTGATTACATGTTGCTATTGCTGCAAGTCTGCCTTTATTTTTCCATTGAGTGCTAGCTTTGTTTGTAAAATAGTCGTGTTCTGGATTAATTATTTTATTTGTTGGCAGTTTAAATTTTTTTATCATAAAGTTATCTAGTATTTAAGGCTTTAAACCGTTACTCCAAAATATTTCTGTTTTTTTTAAAATCTTAGAAAGTTCTACTGATATACCATTTTCTCCACAATAAGCTGCTTTTTGTTTTCCTTTTTTTACTACTGTGTTCCATCCTTGACCGTTAAAAATTGCATACGCCACTTCTTCCGGGGTCTTTCCTATCTTGGTGCCCCAAGTTCTCCATTCTCTAATACTGCCAATGGATTTAGCTTTGGTTACCAAATCTCCCATTTTCGTAAAATGCCATCCACCATGCACAGGATAAAACTTTGTTTTTTGTCCAGGAGTTTTTACTCTTAATGCTTTATTTTTACTACAATAAAAATCTGCCATAGTATTAATATCTTTCAATTTAGCCATTTTAGATCCTGGCCATTCGGCCATGGCTGGAGTATACCAATCAACAAAACATTGTCTATTTGAATGAACCCACACCACTTGGCCATGTTGATTATATTCTTCAGTAGCTAATTTAAATTTTTCTTTATCCCAAAATTCATCTAAATCATTCATAATTACCCAATCATCTGCACTAGCAAATTTTTTTATTTCGATAAGAGCTTGCTCTCTAGTGCCATTTTCAACCCATTTTTCTTGAACACCTTGAGCATCTTCTAGCCAAATATCCGGCCAAGTGCATACAGCGTAATGAACTTTATTTTTTATTTCATTAGGTAAAGAATCTAATATCTTAGAAAAAAAAGGTTGATTTTTTTGATGACGCCAAGTTTGATTACTTTCAATTATTACAAAATCTGTTACAATATCATTATAATATTCTAATCTAGCTTTTACTAGATCTATTTCATTTAAAAAAGTAAATGCATCAATAATTTTAGTCATTTATTGGTTCCAGTATGTAATCATGTTTTGAATACCATATTTTTTTATATCCATATGTTAAAACTAAATCTAAAGCAGCAGCGTGTCCTTTACTAATTTGTTTATCTAAAATTTTATTTTCAAAACTTATTTCTAAAATAATTAAAGGTTTACAGTTTTTAATTGTTTGTTCAGCCCCTTTTACAACTTGAAGTTCGTGACCTTCAACATCTATCTTTAGTAAATCTACAGAATCAAAGTTGAATTTGTCTAAATAGGTCACGGGAATTTCTGTGGTTTTCCAGTTTTTTTTTAATACAGCATTAGTTGATACTATTTGATCTATTTCAGAATTTGAACATTGTGCAAATAGAACTTTATCTTCTTTATCACTAAGTCCTAGATTATGTAGATCAATATTCTCTTTATTACAGTTTTTTTCCAAACATGAAAAAGATTTAGGACTAGGTTCAAATGCAGTAACCTTACTCCAACGAGTTGAAAAATAAGCTGTCATTAAACCAATATTTGCTCCAATATCAATGACATGATTTTTTTTCTTTAGATTTTTTTTGTACCATGACTCTATTATTTCAGTCATTCCTAAATTTATTACTGTATCTCCATAAACATAGTTTTCATTTAAAGGACGATCCTTGCTGTGCTGTTCATCAACATACCACCAGGTGTTTTTGAAGTACATATTATTTTCCTAAATATTCTTTTTTTGATGTTTTTGATTTATAATGTTTGATGTATTTACCAACAGGAGTATAAGGCAACGGTGATTTGTATTTTTTATCTAACAGACAACATAAATCGTTCAATTTAGTTGTTTCTTCGAATTCTTTAATTACTGCGCCCAAAACTTCTCCATCGTAAAATCTTCTTAAATTTCGTGATATTTTTTTATCATAATATTCTCTATATCTTAGAGAAAACTTAGAAAATTGTTCATGTGATTTATTGACTATAAAAAATCCCGATTCTACACTAAATTTTAATTCACTATTGGGGTTATTTTTATCTATGTTATGCCATACTCCCATGAATGTGATCAACGTGTCGATAGGACAAAGTGAGTATAAAATTTTTTCATCTATATTATTAGTGCTTATGGTGTCGGCATCAATCCAAATTATTCTATCGGCTTTTAAATTTTCTAATGCATGAATAATACAATAGGCCTTTTTTGCAAAAATTTTTTCTCTTTTATTATTTTTGTTTGAACTTTGAAATTCAAAATATTCTTTACACAAATTATCAAATGGTATTTGTTTAATTCGTTTGTGCTCAGGCATAGTAAATTCTTCCACATAACAAGTAAGTGTAAGATCTTCGGGCCAATATTTCAACCAAGAATCCACACAATCTTTTCCGATGTTATCATAATATTTTTTATTGAAACTTGTGATTATTTCTATCTTCATACGTATCTCCTAAAAAAATTCCAAGCTTCACCAGAACGAAGTTCATCAAAGTTCCAATGACACATGGCTAATTTTTCAATCCATTGTTGTCTTTCATGTAACACAGGATTTTCAATTTGATTTAAATCCATATTGGCCACTGCATAGCTCTGACTGTGTTGAGGTTCAGGATCTGTGATAAACGCAGGCACACCTTCTATGATGCTGGCCACGCTGGGAGAACTGTTGTACACCACAGTAGCCCAAGCATTCTGCAGATCATCTAATAGATTTAGTTTATTACTCAACGAAACATTTTTGTATTTTAATTTTAAAATACGCATAATTTTTTTATCTCCTGGATGTGGTCTAACCACAATAGGCCTATTAGAAATTTGTTGTATTTTTTTTACGGTGACATCCAACCAATCTATCACACTCAATCCTGCCATACTCCATCCACCATTACGTTGCAAACATATAAGGATATGATTGCCTTGTGTTCTATAAGTTTTTAATGTGATGTTCATTGCCCTACTAATTTTAATCCATCTGTTAGTATCTACATCCTTATCAAAATAAAATCCTGTGGTGGGAAATACTCCATCAAAACTGTATCGCAAATAGTGTTGGGGATTATTTTTATCCATATATAGAAACAAGTTACTGTCTGCTATGAGAGTTTTTTTTCCAGATTGTTTTTGATAATCCAATATTTTTTGTCTTAAATCCAAATGAGGCAAATGTTTACCATCTTTGTGTACATAACCCATGATGCAGGCCACATCACACGGAACACAATTGAATCCTTTGTGCAATATGCCTGTGTCTCCTGCTGCATTAACTCCTTGATAAAAAAATTTTAGTATGTTGAATTTTTCTTCGTTCTTATTGTGTGGTGGTAATATGTCTAAATATGATACTGTGGTTAGTTTAGACATGATATTCCCTCACAATTTTTATAGCTGTACCATCATACAATTCATCCAGAGTGAATTGACTATAACTCACAGCAC
>Ga0247834_1008656_pt1 | contig 10152 bp, 8 predicted proteins | sample LaCruzMarch2015__8_FD_187118 | JGI IMG/M metagenome (GOLD analysis project Ga0247834, IMG submission 187118) | Freshwater microbial communities from meromictic Lake La Cruz, Castile-La Mancha, Spain - LaCruzMarch2015_12m | ecosystem: Environmental > Aquatic > Freshwater > Lake | place: Spain... | reverse complement strand
ACTCAGGAGGATTAAAGATTATGCCTTTGCAGGCTCTCTTCGAACTCCTATTCGTCTTCACGATGGCATCGAAAGCATAGGAAGAGGCGCTTTCGCTTACTGTATATTCACGAACTTTAGAGTTCCATCCCTCATCACAGTGATCCCTGAGAGCATGTTATCCAACTGTAGAGCCATATTCTCTCTCGAGCTTTCCGAGAATATGAGGGAGATTAGAAATGCTGCACTCCACTATTGTTACTGTCTACGAAACGTGGCCATTCCTCCAAATGCTGTCTTTGGTGATGATATGTTTATTGATGCAGACGAGATGGACATACACACGGATCTTCAACGGCTGTTTGGTAATTCAAATGCAAGAATTATGTTTGCGTTGCAGCATCGATTTGATGGACTACCAATACACAGTATAGTCTACTACCAGTCGTATAATCCTGGAGTACTACAGATTCTCTTGACTGCGGTAGACATGAGATCAGGCCAGCGTCGGACATTGCGCAGTAAGCTGGATCCGACTGGTAATCAACAAGATTGTCTGGGGATGACTCCGCTTCATATTTTGGCATGCTCCTCTGTCCATGACTTAGAGGTTTATCGTGTGATTGTTGCAAAGTACCCCACAAATCTAATTACTGAAGATAGGTGGGGAGCACTGCCACTGTTGTATGCATTTTGGGGTGCTGCACCAACTGAGATCATCCAGTTCCTACTTGAGAGCTATCAATTGCTTTACTCTGATCACATATTCAATTGGACGTTGATGGTGGAGACAATGGGGAGGTGTGACACACCTAAAGAAAGCATTGAGAGCCTAATCCGTGCGAAACAAATGCACTTTCCTGAGCAGCCTATCAATTGGGAATATTTGCTAGACGTGTTTGCAGTGCGTTCAGATCTCTGCTTCCAATCAACTTTTACAAATAGGATGCAATTTCTATTCACGTGCGGCATGTCGTCGCGTGTGGAAGCTCTTGCCTTCAAAGTTTGGCGTGATTGTATTACAAATATGATTCACACTGCTGATTTTGAATCTGGGAGGGGCTCTACTATTCTGCATGAAATTCAAGCGAAGCTTTCCCACTTTGAGGATGAACTCCCTAAACTGAAGGAAGCAACAACGATATTGGAGCTTGCATTGTGGAAAGTGAGAATGACCGAGAACGAGAATATCCATCAGGAGGTTATGTATCGTCGCCAGAAGAAAGTCAAAACTGATGAATCAAGCATTCGAAGTCCATGTCGTGCTACCTGTGGGGCAAGTGTCGTCATTGAACATGTCTTGCCATTTCTAATTACTGCCGAAAATTAAGAATGGCTGGACTATCTTCCTCATTAATGTATAGCAATGCCGAGTAACCTGAGGGGCTGGTGTTATTATCAGACTTGTGCTGCCTTTTTCAATTATCGCAGTGTGAGGAATCATTCTCTGACTCAAACTATGAATCCAAATCAGAATCCCAAGAATTTGAGAGGGCAGTCTCATTGCATCAAACTGCTCAACTTTTTTGACCAAGAAAGTAATCTAATCTCTACCATGTATATAGATTGATCAAATAGTTGTTTATTTATACTCATAATGATGCAGATTTGTTGCTATCTTATGAGAAAATGATTCTTTAGCAAATAGCCATAACCTCCCCCATCGTTATCGACATCTCTCATTTTACAACTTATATTTGTTCCGCTCCCATCGCCGTCATTCAAAAGTGTATACAAATTCCTTGATGCCATCGCTGCGGATGTCACGATGTCACCCAACATCGCCAACGGCAGGGAGCCCCCTCCTCCTCCACCACATCCACTATCCTCCTCGTCTGATAATGCCGCACCACCCTCACCAAGTGTGTGAACACCACACACAATGCCTTTAGGATCGACCGAGACACATACACGTGTTGTGGCACATACCTCCTCCTCTGTTCTGGCGTCAATTATCGGAATGGAACGATACTGCTGCACCATCGAACTACCATTATTATTCATAGGAAGTGGCGCTCTCAATACTGACACGGTCACAACTAGTGGACAACTTTCAGCACCAGGTGGTGGTCGAGCTCTACTTATATCACCATCCACCAAAAGATCATTCTTCCCACCCATCCCACCACCGGCACCGCCAAACTCACCACCCATCATTTCATTCTTACCCCCACGTCCATCATCCGTGTTACCATCAATAACTGCCTTTACTCTTGGTAACCGGGAATCAATCAGTGCTGCACGGATAGCCATGGAACATGCATCAAGGACACACCCATCGGTACGTAATATCACAATATCGATGGATAATCGCCAGACATACCGTCCTGCCCAAACAACAAGTTGACTATAATCTACGGCATGTGGTAATATCAAACGTGTTAATAGCGATGATAGTTCCGATTCATCCTGTCGTCTTCGTCGTCTCGCGGCACCACCTGCACCTCCACCTCCTCCGCCGGAACCCAACAAGACATCACCGCACAATGACAAGTCGACACTCAATTCACATACACCTGCATCAGGTCGTGATGGCGATGGATGCACTAGGTCGGCCTTTACGCTGCATAGTACGTCGGTTGTTGAACCAGGGAGGTGTATGCGACTGGATCCATTCGACAATACTAGGTCTGGAGTTGTGTTAGTGGATATAATCTTAATATTGCCATTACTGATACTGTTCGACGATGATGATGATGACGACGATCGACGATTAGAGATGGCATACGGACGATGATCTGTACGTGATCGTCCATCAATACGAAAGTCATCGAGGCATGAATCGATTATGTAACGTGACTCGGCGGAGGAGACCATCGCCCAAATGCATGAGACAAGCTTTCTTGGGTGAGCATTCCCGCTCAAAAAGTGCCATGGTGGCCGAATCCGCGGCACGAGAAGCGATGGAACAGTCACGCCTTGACGTGGCCGAATGCGAGGAGGAAATAAAGACAATCAAGAATGCATTGCGGACTCTGGTGGGTGGTGATGGTGGTGCTTCTGGTGGCCCTCCGTCGAATAATCGTCTCGAGGTGTCAGTTATGAAAGTTGTTCCATCGTCGGGTGGTGGTGTGGGTGGTGACGGAACAACAACGAATGGAGATCCCACAACGTTTAAGATCCACCTTTCATCACCCATCGAGGAACGTATAGTGACAAAAGTGCATGATCCATTAAACCCCACTGCCATGGAAAGTCTTGCCATCTTTTCATCACTGGAGACGTCGAACGCGTTACTTACCGTCGAGGCATATGCACTCGATGGGGCGGAGGCATCGGGGAGGAAATTATTAGGTGCATCCGCACCACATGACCTTCAACCCTTATGCTATGATGCTGAATTATGGCGTAAGGGTGGAGAGAAGAAGGTATCATCATTGGATGTTGCCATCATCGCCGGGGACAAAATTAATAATTCTGTACATCAGGCCGTGGAAGAACGAGATTCCTCGGAGGAATGGACTGATGCAGTTTCCGATGAGACTAAAACTCTCGATAGTGATGATGCACATATAGGGGATGTTGTTGCCGATGGGGTGAATGGTGTAGTAAAGGGGGGGAACACGACGAAGGTCATTCTCCTGCCACTATGCACCCTCACTCTCCAACTTACTTATTATCCCTCGTCCGATGAGAAGCGTGATGCCTTGTATGACAAACTCAATGAGGTTAGCAAACGCAAGGTCGCGGCTATTGAATCTCTACGCAAAAGTGCTGGGATTGTCAGTCGTGCCAGAGCGGCCGAGGAGGAAGCTGAAGGGATCATTGTCAAGAAGGGCGGACCGGCAGTAAAATCGGGTTTCCTAAATCGGTCCAAGGCCGGAGAGGACAGCAAGTCATTGTTGTCTTCTCCGACCTTTATGAAACGATGGTATGATAAAACGGTGGGACCACAATCAATGCTGTGGGTGATTGGCCCAATTGCTACAAATTATGTGTTGTTTGTGGGGGTGACATTGTTTTTGCATTACAAGGGAGATTTATTAGCTCTTCCACCTCCAGTGTAACGATAAACAGAGGGGAAACGAATGGTCGTGAAAAGCTCGGTTGAATGTTTTTTGTTTTATTGCGCCATCACAAGAGTAGATTAAATAAGACTAACATTCAAAGAAATGATTGCATCTACCAAGCTGAGTCTGCTGATTTGAATGCAGTTCTATAATATTCTGCATTAAACGTCGCACTAACCGACGAGCCACATCAATAGATACCTATACCAACAGGATATATATTCTATCTCATAAGGGACCATCATTCTTCTACCACTGAAGTGATTAGAAAGGGCAACACAAGTCTGATAATAATATCCGCTCCACAAATCACTCTGCATTGCCGTCTTATGTCTGATACATCAGTTTTGAATTTCTTCGGGCTATGAGTTGTTTCCCTTTTGTGACCATTCTCATTCATCTTCATATTCCATAGAGCAAGCTCAAGTATTGTTGTTACCTCTTCAAGCTTAGGGAGCTCATCTTCAAAATGGGCAAGCTTCTCTCGAATTGCACGCAAAATAATCGAGTTGTCCCTATTGTATTGGAAGTTGGCAGTCTGGATCATGGTTGTGATATGATCACGCCAAAGTTTGAAGGGAAGGGCTTCCACACGCAACAGCATGCCGCACATGAAGAGAAATCGCATACGTTCTTGAAAAGGTGCTCCATCAAAAGAGATCCTTGAAGGACTTGCAAACTCGTCAAGCAAATATTCCCAATCGATTGGTTGCTCAGGGAAGTGCATTTGTTTCGCACAAAGTAGATTCTCAATACTTTCCTTCGGCGTATCAGTCCTCCCCATTGTCTCCACCATCATCGTCCAGTTGAATATGTGATCAGAGTAAAGCAATTGATAGCTCTCAAGTAGGAACTGGATGATCTCAGTTGGTGCAGCCCCCCAAAATGCATACAACAGTGGCAGTGCTCCCCACCTATCTTCTGTGGTTAGATTTGCCGGGTACTTCTCAACAATGACACGGTACAGTTCTAGATCATGGACAGAAGAGCATGCCAAAATATGAAGGGGGGTCATTCCAAGACAATCTTGTTGATTACCTGTTGGATCTAGCTTACTGCGCAATGTCCGACGCTGGCCTGATCTCATGTCTACCGCAGTCAAGAGAATCTGTAGTACTCCATGATTATACGACTGATAGTAGACTATACTGTGTATTGGTAGTCCATCAAATCGATGCTGCAACGCAAATATAATTCTTGCATTTGAATTACCAAACAGCCGTTGAAGATCCGTGTGTATGTCCATCTCGTCTTCATCAAAAAAGATACCATCGCCAAAGACAGCATTTGGAGGAATGGCCACATTTCGTAGACAGAAACAATATGCGAGTGCCCACCCTTTAATCTCTGTTACGTTGTCTGAAAGCTCGAGAGAGAATATGGCTCTACACCCGATTAACATAAAATTAGGGATCACTGTGATGAGGGATGGAACTCTAAAGTTCGTGAATATACAGTAAGCGAAAGCGCCTCTTCCTATGCTTTCGATGCCATCGTGAAGACGAATAGGAGTTCGAAGAGAGGACATGAAGGCATAATCGTTAATCCTCCTGAGTGAGTTAGGGATGTTGATTTTCGTAATCGATCGGTCGCAACTTCTAAAAGAATCTTCCCCAATTTCCACGAGGCCTTCACACAGCTCCACCTCGGTCAACTTCTTGCGTTCGTAAAATGCTTCATATGGGATCGATGTGACGGAGGGATCGACACGAATACGGACCACATCGTTCGGAGGACTCTCGCCATCAGGCCCCGTGTAGACGAAGACCTCGGCAACGTCTGCATTGCTTGCCTCAAACATTAACGAGCAACCAACTCCTCGACCCTCGACACAGGAGCCCGCAAAAAATCCGAAAGACGCCGAAGCAGTTCGTTTGTGGGGAGGCGCACTCCTTTCCCAACAATGGCACCCAGCATGGACATTGATCCCACCTCCACGACGACGGCGAAGGCACCGCCACCAAAGAAGGCCAAGGTCGTTACACCCTCAGCCTCGTCCGAAACAGCCTCACGGCATCCAGATATGTCACTTGCCATGTCGATTCATCGTTTGACAATGGTCCAGGGTGGCAAGTTATCGCTTGAGGATGCAACGTCGATTATTGGTACAAGTCCAACGGAATTATTAGAACAGGTAATGAAAAGAGTGGGTACGGGTGGTCAAAGTTTGGCAGAGGCAATGACAGCCAATACTGCTAAGTATATCAAGGTCGAAAAGGGTGAGGTGGATACCGTCACCCCTGCCACTGCTGCTGTCGCGGTGACAGTTGTTCAAGAGAAGAATGACGACAAAGATCATGATAAAGAAGCAGAGGACAACGAGGCACTACTAAATCCACACCTCTATCGTCATCTCCAAACAATACTATCCTACCAGGGTGGGCTGTCCGAATCGGACCTTGATACACTTACCGCCCATCACGCCACTGTCCTAACCCATCTCCAGTCACTCGTAACCAAGGCCGTCGATGAGGCGGGGGATATGGAAGTCCTCACTGCCAATATGGACATTGCACGTTATCAAGCCAAGGTCTCGACGAAGGATGTGGCATTGGCAGCATACGGCACAGTATTGGCATTGCCTAAATTATCGTCGGGTAAGAAATTAGACGCACATTTGGAAATGGCACGCGTATGTTCCTTCTGGGGTGATTATCGTAAAATGGCCGACATGTTAAGTGATGCATCCAAGGCTATTGCCAAGGGTGGGGATTGGGATAGACGTAATCGTCTTAAAATATACCGTGCATTATCTTTTCTAACGGTCAGGGATGTCAAGAGTGCGAGTGATTTATTAATTGAGGGGATGGCAACATTTAGTTGTCCGGAATTGTGCTCGTATGAGGAGTATATTGAATATGCCATCTTGGCTGGATTGCTAAGTTTGAAACGTACCGAATTGAAGAAGAAGATTATTGATGGGAGTGAGGTATTACAGGTTGCGAAGGATATTCCGGTACTGATACGGTTGGCAAATACCTTGTATGATTGTGATTACAAGTCCTATCTTCACGCCTTGGTCGAGTTGCAGCCACATTTGATCGCGAATCGATATTTGCAGCCACATGCTGGATACATGTTGCGTGAATTGCATGTGCTGGCATATCAACAATTCCTTGACTCATACCAATCGGTAACACTATTGAGTATGGCCACAAGCTTTGGTGTAGGGACTGACTTTCTGGATGTACAGTTGTCACGCTTTATTGCCGCGGGACGATTAACGGCCAAGATTGACAAGTATGGTGGCATAGTGGAAACGAATCGTCCTGATTATAAGAATGCCCGGTATCAGGAAATGATCCAGAAGGGGGATTTGTTGTTGAATCGTATTCAAAAGCTTGGTCGCGTTGTTGATCTATAATGAAGTGCATACGGTGGTCGCTGAAGTAAAAGGATGGAAGTGGAGAACAGAATGGTGGTGGACTGAGTATATAAATAAATTTGACCTAAATATATTTATGTTTACAACATGACGACTTTGAATGACGACTTGAGGACGGGCTGTATTGTAAATTTTCCTTCACAACTGTTTGCTGATAACGCTTTTACTCACTCGACGTAAAATGTGACCTTTTCTTCTTGCTGTGGCTTGCTTTCATCCTCCAATCCATCGGCTTTCGACCTTGTTGACACCTTCGATGCCTTACCTGTCTTGCTACTTCTACTCCTGATGGTCTTTCCTGATTTGGCGCTCTGCCTGGATGTCGCCTCTATGAAATTCCACGCCATGCTCATCGCTGATAGATGATTAATAGAGTCGGGATCCGGTGTCATTGCTGCTGATGCTGCTACGTGCTGATGATTGAGTATAGTGGCGACCGCAATTACTGCGTTGATTGAAGATTTCATTTCCAATCCTGTCTGAAATTGTAGAATAAGTATGTTGTTATCGATCGGTCGCTTTAGCGTCTGTTGAGAGATTTTCATTTTTAAACGCTCCCGACCGAGAAGGGAGACAAAATCCGAGTCTCATCACTTTGGGGCAAAATTGGAAACATGGAGGCTCAATTGCGGATACGTCAGGAAGCTGAGGAACGCAGCTCAGCCCATCAGGATTTGGCGTCATGGATTGACTGCGTTGCTGCGAAAGGGTGCAAAGGAGAAGAGCAGAAAATAACAAACAAAGCAAGTACGGTTGTGACGTTTGATAACAGCCTGTGTGACAACGAACGAGTGCGTGGGAACAATTTCTTTACAAAGGGAATGTATCAAGAGGCGATAGAGTGCTACTCCCGTTGCCTCGCTAATAAAGATGCTTTAGCATCGCCAGTTATTTACTCCAACCGAGGTAAGATACGTCTCTTTCAGTGCCACCAGGCATCCATCTGCATGCAACCAACCACCCTTCACTTCTATTCCCTCTCTCAGCCATGACTTACTTGAAACTAAAGAGTTGGATCCTAGCTGAGGCAGATGCAACGTCAGCACTGCAAATCGATCCTCTCCACTACAAATCCTACCAACGCAGATGTGTCGCTCGTCTTTCATTGGGCAAAGTGCGAGCGGCAATGATGGACGTATGTTCTGCATTGGACGCCGCCACTGTTGATGATTCGGCGGGGGAATCAACGTTGATGGAGATTCGAGAGCTTCGCACCAGGGTCGAAAAGAGACTGATTGAGCTGCCAACGAAATGCGCTGTAAGGAGGATCATACCAATTGTGGACAAAGAAGGGTGCTAACAAATGCCGTTCATATTGTCCAATTGATGCGCCACTTCAATATAGATACCATACAGCTAAGTATTTGCTCTCGTAGGTAGTCAAGGGTAAAGGGTGTGTGTTAACTATAACAATCGTAGGGTAACTTACATAGTACAATCTTAGCTCTATCCCAACCATCACTCTTCATCCACTGCAGTGATTAGAAAGGGCAACACAAGTCTGATAATTATATCGGCTCCACAGGTTACTCGGCATTGCCCTCTTACTTCTGATACATCAGGTTTGACTTTCTTCAGGCGATGAGTTGTTTCACTTTTGTGAACGCTCTCATTCAACCTTGTCTTCCACAATGCAAGCTCCAAGATTGTTGTTACCTCTTCAAGCTTAGGGAGCTCATCTTCAAAATGGGCAAGCTTATCTTGAATTCCACGTAGAATAGTAGAGTTGTCCAACCTCCATTTGTAATCAGCAGTCTGGATCATGTTTGTGATGTGATCACGCCAAAGTTTGAAGGCAAGAGCTTCCACACGCAACAACATGCCGCACATAACCAGAAATTGCATACGTTCTTGAAAAGGAGCTCCATGGAAGTTACAATTGGATGGCTCTGCAAAAAAGTCTAGCAAATATTCCCAATCTATTGGTTGCTCAGGGAAGAACACTTGTTTCACACGTAAAAGGTTCTCAATGCATTCTTTCGGTGTGTCACACCTCCCCATTGTCTCCACCATCATCGTCCAGTTGAATACATGGTTGGGGTAAAGCGATTGATAGCTTTTGACCAAGTAGTGGATGATCTCATTTGGTGCAGCACCCCAAAATGCATAAAGCAATGGCAGCGCCCCCCATCTATCTTGGGTAATTAGATTTGTGGGATACTTCTCAACTATTAGGCGGTACATCTCCAGATCATGGACAGACGAGCACGCAAGAATGTGAAGAGGGGTCATACCCAGACAATCTTGTAAATTGCCGGTTGGATCTAGCTTACTGCGCAATGTCCGACGCTGGCCTGATCTCATGTTTGTTGCATGTGTGAGGTTCTGTAGCACCCCAGGATTATACGATTGGTAGTAGACAATACTGTGTATTGGTAGTCCATCAAATCTATGCTGCAGCTCCCATATAATTCTTGCGCTCGAACCAAACAGCCGCTGAAGATCTGTCATTTCATTGTAATCTTCGTCAATAAAAATATCATCTCCAAAGACAGCATTGGGAGGAAAGGCCACGTTTCGTAAACAGATACAAATTGCAAATGCATAATATCCAATCTCCATTAAATTTTCGGGTAGCTCCAGAGAAAGCAATGATCTACACCCACGCAACATGTACACAGGTACCACTGTGATGAGGGATGGAACTCTAAAGTTGGTGAAGATGCAGCTAGCGAATGCGCCTCCTCCAATGCTTTCAATGCCATCGTGAAGACGAATAGGAGTTCGAAGAGAGCCTGCAAAGGCATAATCTTTAATCCTCCTGAGTGAGTTGGGAAT
>Ga0247834_1008654_pt1 | contig 10154 bp, 8 predicted proteins | sample LaCruzMarch2015__8_FD_187118 | JGI IMG/M metagenome (GOLD analysis project Ga0247834, IMG submission 187118) | Freshwater microbial communities from meromictic Lake La Cruz, Castile-La Mancha, Spain - LaCruzMarch2015_12m | ecosystem: Environmental > Aquatic > Freshwater > Lake | place: Spain... | reverse complement strand
CAAAAATGGATCCGCGAGAGAGTGGAGCGTTAGCGACGAATTCGGCCAGCTGAATGCCACCATCTACGGATACAGCGGAGTCAGCAGACAGTGTTGCCATGGTGTTCCCGGAGTAGGCCTACTCAGCAAACGATGCCAGCTGTCAGGGGTTACGCAAGTCCGCGTAGTTCGCCTACTCAGCAGAACTGGCACACTGCTCAGCGGATGTCGCCAATTGGACAAGGTTCTGATGCTGTACTACCCAAAATTGGGCAGGAAATTGCCAATCTTGCTTTAAAAAGCCAATTCGCTTGAAATCAAGCCGTTGCCATAACTGAGCTAACTGGCACATTGCTTTTGCGTCACTGCCTATGCAACAATTACGCCTGCAGTCACCGTGGCATTGAGTAATGAAAAGCGGGCAACTGCGGCAGCAACCTGCAACGCAGCCATTACGACGGTTTAGATAAAACAAATGGGTATCTTTATAGTGTTTTTTTATGGCGTACTCGTGGTCGCAGCAGCCATACTTTACATTGTGTTGGGCTTCTCAGCTGTACTGCATTTTACAGTACTAATTGGTGGCAAATTTGGTTTTATCGGAGTCTTGCTAGCATTCTGTTTATGTGTAGGGATTTGGATTACAGGAGGGGCATTTTTGGGGGCAATTGTGAAGACTTTATCTGAGGAATTTATTGAAAAATAACAACTTGTCTCTATGAAGGAGAAAAGCCTGGTGCAGGAGAAGAAAACCCTGGCGCAAAAGAAGGCTGATGCAGCACTATACTTGGAACAAATGAGAAACAAAAGAGAGCAGGAGCAGGGTGCCGAAAGTAGTTGAATTTTTACTTGTATTCAAACCCTGTATATCCGCCACAACTAACGGGTCGCCTAAAGAAGACAAACGAAAAAATGGGGACCCGATCTGGCTGAGAGGATAAAAAAAAGTAGGTAAAAATAAGAACATTGAGATATTTACTGTGCAACAACAGAGAATACCGAAAAATCTAAAAGAAGGAGAAGACACGTTTGAGTTTTTAGATGAGATACCAAGAGGGGGCAGGAAGAAATGTAGATACGGAAAAAGATGTGGCGCCCTATGCGTAAGTAAAAAGGCACGTTGTCATATCCGGTTTGCTGCAGAGCTAAATCCGGCCTTGGACAGAATGCGAAACTTTTTAGCAGGAAGACAATTTAGGGAGGAGGAGATCGCGGTCGCGGCCAAGGATGCAATTGCTGCTTTTAAGGCCGACTCCCAATGGGGCTAAGCTTGGAACAAGCGAGAGAAAAAATTGATAATTTTTGGCTATATTAAGCGGTAAAAAGTATTAGTTTTACTAATGCAAGGAGGGCAGTAAAATGTTATTTAAGCCTGAAGCTCAGAGAAAAAGTGGGTAAGAACATTAGTAACGGAGGGTGGGCTAGCACCCAACGATTTGTATGGACCTTGCTCCTACCTAACAGCGGTTAAGTAAGTGAGTAAAAAGGGCCTGCAAATTGAGGCCCTTTTTTACTGTTCAACACTTACTCACCTAAAGTCATGTCCGATCCGTACAACAACGTCAGCGACCCGCAGACAGATAGAATTTTTAAAGATATAGAGTTTAAACGGCGAGCCTCTTCTTATAATAGCAGTATCCAAGTTGCACTAGGCATAGAAAGAGACGAAGAACTTAAGAGTGCTTTATTATTTACGGGATTAAGCCGTGAAGATCTACCAGCGCGGCATGAAAAAGCATTCCGGGCATGGCTAGAATTAAAAAAACTAAACACCCGACAACTTCAGGAACAACGCAGGGAGGCAGAATTTAGTGTCTATGAAATGATTGTCGCATTAGCTACAAGTTGCGGCGATCGTTTAAGATTAAATACTATGACTGGCCAAGTAGAGCTGAATTCCAGGTTATATAAGGATACAGTAATTATTGAGGATCGGCAGTACCTAAATATTATCAGCGAAGGCGACTGGTTAGCAAACAAGCTGCCAAACTCAGACGCAGTTTTAGAGTATGCCACTACGTATAAATATTCGCCCGTAGCCGATTATCTTCTACTGCTTCCTAAAATTGACCCGCAGTCCGCGGATCAAGTTTTAGAAGAGCTTTGCAGCGAGTGCCTGGGGCAAACGGAGCTACTGAAAAAACAGATGGTTATAAAAACCTTGATTGGGGCAGTTGCACGTGCGTTAAAACCAGGAGTTCAAATGCAAACGGTCTTGACGTTGATTGGCAACCAGAACGCCGGAAAAACAGAATTCTTCAAAACGTTGTTTGGCAATGAGTTCTTCGGCTCGTTGAACCCTCAAAACAAAACTCAGGACTGGTCAATGTGTCTGTCGCAGGTTTGGGCCGGCGAACTCGGAGAGTTGGAAATTTTTATGGGCAAGCATGTCTCCGGCGTCATGAAGGCTTTTATATCTGAAGGCCAAGATCTATACCGTGCTCCCTATGACAAAAAAGCAAAAAAACATCCAAGACACTCCGTACTTGTTGCAACGGGAAATACCTACAGTCCTTTGGTGGATAACACAGGAAACCGTCGCTGGTGGCCTATTGACGCTCCCGCCGAAATAAATTTGGTATGGCTCAAGGAAAATAGGGACACTATTTGGGCAGCGGCCTTGCTGAAGTATAACGCCGGTGAAACTTTTTGGTTCAGCGGCGAGGAAGGACAAGCGGCACTGGACAACGCAGAAAATTACAGAGATGCGGATCCCTGGGAGGAATTGTTGGATGAATTCCTGATGAGTGTTGAGAATCCAGAATTAACTACAAGTTCGGAGAGAGTTCGTCAGATTTGGTTTGAAAATTTAGGACGCTCTTCCTTCACAGGAAACTTAACAACCGCCAGCCTCTTGAGGGTTTTGGGCGTAGAGGATGCAAATCAGACGAGGGCTCACGCCACACGGTTGGGGGGAATAATGACGGCGCTGGGTTACAAAAAAGTTCAGAAACGTATTGAAGGTCAAAGCCCGCGCGTGTGGGTACGTGCTACACCCAGAAAACAACAGGTGTAACAATGTAACGTTCATAAACAGGGGTTTTAAAAAAGTCTGAGAGTTACTACCTTGTTTGTAAAAAAAACTTAAAAAAATGTCTATAAGTTACGTTACAGTGTTACAGCCTTTAATCCTTCTCATTAGAAAAAAAATGGAAAATCTATCAAACACGTGTCCGCAGATCTCAGAGGCTGACATAAATTGGCTCCGCCGTCTCTACAACAAAAAAATCACCGGCGTACTCGTTATTGAGTTTGAACGCCGGTCAAATATTATCGCCAGAAATAATCACTGGTACAAAGCGGTGAGGGGACAATGAACACCAAAGAATTTGATTACCGTCGTCTGAGGGTCAGAGCCGATCTGATAAGGAAAATGGATGCTATTAAATCTAAAGACGAGTCACTAACAGCGTTCCTAAACATGGCCGTAGCCTCATTTTTAAGCACTCGCAAGGCAGCTATAACCACGGCACAAATTGACCAGAGGCAATAATGGAAACAAAATATGATCACTACTCTTTGTATCCACTTTTAAGCAAAGGCGAAGAGGCTCTGGTTGAACATGGGGGGGTCACGTATAGGTTCCAGTTCCAAGGGAACAGAATTGGCTCGGAGTCTTACCTCCGAGTTATCAACCCGGAAGGCGAGGTGAAAAAATTTGGTTGGGGGTGGGGTTACGAAGAAGTAATGAGAGCATTGGATCATCTAGAAAAGGGGTGGGATACGGAGCAGCGTCCGCCATTCCGCCTGTTCAATAGGGGGCTTCCGGGCTAAAAAAAAATGATTGTCCTGTGGGCCATATTTATCTTCCTCTTAATAATTACTCACGGGAAAATAATATTTTTTTTGCTGCCAATTTTTGCAGGATTTTTTATAATTAGTTTGCTCCGATTAGATAGAAATTAACGGAGGAACCCAGAAATTTTTGGACACTCTGCCAATTGCTCTGCAGGTTTTGCAGTTCTGGGAGAAGGAGCAGAGCTGCTGAAGCCTCTAAAACCGGTAGCTCTTTGAACTACTGCCGACAGTTGCTGCTGAGCTTTGTGCCACCGCTGAGGAGCCGCTGGGGGTGTCTGCACGTGCCTTTGTTTTGGCCATGCTTTGGTAATTACTTCCTGTCCTTCTGCGGATTTTGGCTTGCTCTCAAAAAGAGTTGATTTAGTGATTTGAGCATTTAGATATTGTGAGGACAGTGGTGTCCCTTCGGAGGGGACAGATCGGGAGTCAGGTAAAGACGGTTTTACAGCAGCCTTTTGCTGCTGGCTCGCTACTGAGGGGCGGTGCTTCTGGAACTGCTGCTCAAGCTCTCCCGGTGCGTACCAGTACGTGCGGTTATAGCGGTGCTTGTAAAGGGCGCGCCGAGAAAGGTGCCGGCTTTGCACTAATTCTGTCAGCGCTCGCTGAATAGTTTTGCTGCTGACAGCTACGCCCTGCTCCGCCTCCAGTTGTTGCTGCACCTCGGTGGCTTTTAAGCGTGTGTAAGGAACTCCATTACGAATCTCTCCACCCTTCCCGCGGCTCACGACACCGAGCCAGCCACGAACTACACGAAGACACAAGGCTGCGACAGGGCTAAGCCCCTGACGATTTTTGGAGGACATTGTTTTTGCTGAGTAGGGGGTTGCGTTCCGCCAACCGGCGCCTTACTCTTTGCGAAGTGTTCTCGCTTGGAAACAGGCACCAAACCTCTCACCGTTGGTCGCGGTTGAGAGGTTTTTTTTGGCTTGCCAGAAATTTACCTCTTTAGATCCGCAAAGCAAGTCAGCAGCAAAGCAGTGCTACTTGCTCCGAGTTAGCTGCCAGCAGTTCCAACTGGTCCTTGTTGCGATCAGTCCTCCGCGAATCACCGGAGAAGAACCGGGTCTAACTCCCAGGATCCAGGCCGCTTCAGCGGTAGTGAGTCCCAAACCACTACGCACAGCACGCTCGGCAGCATCCAGGCGAACTAGGAAAGGTGCAGGATCGGCGGATTCGGCAGACTCAGCGGATTCGGTCGGCGGAGTCGGCGTAGTAGCTAGACGCTGTAAGCCGGTGCTGTAATCCGCAATTTTTGTCTTGCCGGCATTTACAGCCTGAACCGCGAGGTCCAACCTGTCTGCGTCGTCAGCAGACAGCCACGCAACTCTTCCTTTGCCGCCGGGACCAGGGCCCTTGGTGGTCGCTATGCCTAGAGCCTTGATAAGTTCAAAAATGGATCCGCGAGAGAGTGGAGCGTTAGCGACGAATTCGGCCAGCTGAATGCCACCATCTACGGATACAGCGGAGTCAGCAGACAGTGTTGCCATGGTGTTCCCGGAGTAGGCCTACTCAGCAAACGATGCCAGCTGTCAGGGGTTACGCAAGTCCGCGTAGTTCGCCTACTCAGCAGAACTGGCACACTGCTCAGCGGATGTCGCCAATTGGACAAGGTTCTGATGCTGTACTACCCAAAATTGGGCAGGAAATTGCCAATCTTGCTTTAAAAAGCCAATTCGCTTGAAATCAAGCCGTTGCCATAACTGAGCTAACTGGCACATTGCTTTTGCGTCACTGCCTATGCAACAATTACGCCTGCAGTCACCGTGGCATTGAGTAATGAAAAGCGGGCAACTGCGGCAGCAACCTGCAACGCAGCCATTACGACGGTTTAGATAAAACAAATGGGTATCTTTATAGTGTTTTTTTATGGCGTACTCGTGGTCGCAGCAGCCATACTTTACATTGTGTTGGGCTTCTCAGCTGTACTGCATTTTACAGTACTAATTGGTGGCAAATTTGGTTTTATCGGAGTCTTGCTAGCATTCTGTTTATGTGTAGGGATTTGGATTACAGGAGGGGCATTTTTGGGGGCAATTGTGAAGACTTTATCTGAGGAATTTATTGAAAAATAACAACTTGTCTCTATGAAGGAGAAAAGCCTGGTGCAGGAGAAGAAAACCCTGGCGCAAAAGAAGGCTGATGCAGCACTATACTTGGAACAAATGAGAAACAAAAGAGAGCAGGAGCAGGGTGCCGAAAGTAGTTGAATTTTTACTTGTATTCAAACCCTGTATATCCGCCACAACTAACGGGTCGCCTAAAGAAGACAAACGAAAAAATGGGGACCCGATCTGGCTGAGAGGATAAAAAAAAGTAGGTAAAAATAAGAACATTGAGATATTTACTGTGCAACAACAGAGAATACCGAAAAATCTAAAAGAAGGAGAAGACACGTTTGAGTTTTTAGATGAGATACCAAGAGGGGGCAGGAAGAAATGTAGATACGGAAAAAGATGTGGCGCCCTATGCGTAAGTAAAAAGGCACGTTGTCATATCCGGTTTGCTGCAGAGCTAAATCCGGCCTTGGACAGAATGCGAAACTTTTTAGCAGGAAGACAATTTAGGGAGGAGGAGATCGCGGTCGCGGCCAAGGATGCAATTGCTGCTTTTAAGGCCGACTCCCAATGGGGCTAAGCTTGGAACAAGCGAGAGAAAAAATTGATAATTTTTGGCTATATTAAGCGGTAAAAAGTATTAGTTTTACTAATGCAAGGAGGGCAGTAAAATGTTATTTAAGCCTGAAGCTCAGAGAAAAAGTGGGTAAGAACATTAGTAACGGAGGGTGGGCTAGCACCCAACGATTTGTATGGACCTTGCTCCTACCTAACAGCGGTTAAGTAAGTGAGTAAAAAGGGCCTGCAAATTGAGGCCCTTTTTTACTGTTCAACACTTACTCACCTAAAGTCATGTCCGATCCGTACAACAACGTCAGCGACCCGCAGACAGATAGAATTTTTAAAGATATAGAGTTTAAACGGCGAGCCTCTTCTTATAATAGCAGTATCCAAGTTGCACTAGGCATAGAAAGAGACGAAGAACTTAAGAGTGCTTTATTATTTACGGGATTAAGCCGTGAAGATCTACCAGCGCGGCATGAAAAAGCATTCCGGGCATGGCTAGAATTAAAAAAACTAAACACCCGACAACTTCAGGAACAACGCAGGGAGGCAGAATTTAGTGTCTATGAAATGATTGTCGCATTAGCTACAAGTTGCGGCGATCGTTTAAGATTAAATACTATGACTGGCCAAGTAGAGCTGAATTCCAGGTTATATAAGGATACAGTAATTATTGAGGATCGGCAGTACCTAAATATTATCAGCGAAGGCGACTGGTTAGCAAACAAGCTGCCAAACTCAGACGCAGTTTTAGAGTATGCCACTACGTATAAATATTCGCCCGTAGCCGATTATCTTCTACTGCTTCCTAAAATTGACCCGCAGTCCGCGGATCAAGTTTTAGAAGAGCTTTGCAGCGAGTGCCTGGGGCAAACGGAGCTACTGAAAAAACAGATGGTTATAAAAACCTTGATTGGGGCAGTTGCACGTGCGTTAAAACCAGGAGTTCAAATGCAAACGGTCTTGACGTTGATTGGCAACCAGAACGCCGGAAAAACAGAATTCTTCAAAACGTTGTTTGGCAATGAGTTCTTCGGCTCGTTGAACCCTCAAAACAAAACTCAGGACTGGTCAATGTGTCTGTCGCAGGTTTGGGCCGGCGAACTCGGAGAGTTGGAAATTTTTATGGGCAAGCATGTCTCCGGCGTCATGAAGGCTTTTATATCTGAAGGCCAAGATCTATACCGTGCTCCCTATGACAAAAAAGCAAAAAAACATCCAAGACACTCCGTACTTGTTGCAACGGGAAATACCTACAGTCCTTTGGTGGATAACACAGGAAACCGTCGCTGGTGGCCTATTGACGCTCCCGCCGAAATAAATTTGGTATGGCTCAAGGAAAATAGGGACACTATTTGGGCAGCGGCCTTGCTGAAGTATAACGCCGGTGAAACTTTTTGGTTCAGCGGCGAGGAAGGACAAGCGGCACTGGACAACGCAGAAAATTACAGAGATGCGGATCCCTGGGAGGAATTGTTGGATGAATTCCTGATGAGTGTTGAGAATCCAGAATTAACTACAAGTTCGGAGAGAGTTCGTCAGATTTGGTTTGAAAATTTAGGACGCTCTTCCTTCACAGGAAACTTAACAACCGCCAGCCTCTTGAGGGTTTTGGGCGTAGAGGATGCAAATCAGACGAGGGCTCACGCCACACGGTTGGGGGGAATAATGACGGCGCTGGGTTACAAAAAAGTTCAGAAACGTATTGAAGGTCAAAGCCCGCGCGTGTGGGTACGTGCTACACCCAGAAAACAACAGGTGTAACAATGTAACGTTCATAAACAGGGGTTTTAAAAAAGTCTGAGAGTTACTACCTTGTTTGTAAAAAAAACTTAAAAAAATGTCTATAAGTTACGTTACAGTGTTACAGCCTTTAATCCTTCTCATTAGAAAAAAAATGGAAAATCTATCAAACACGTGTCCGCAGATCTCAGAGGCTGACATAAATTGGCTCCGCCGTCTCTACAACAAAAAAATCACCGGCGTACTCGTTATTGAGTTTGAACGCCGGTCAAATATTATCGCCAGAAATAATCACTGGTACAAAGCGGTGAGGGGACAATGAACACCAAAGAATTTGATTACCGTCGTCTGAGGGTCAGAGCCGATCTGATAAGGAAAATGGATGCTATTAAATCTAAAGACGAGTCACTAACAGCGTTCCTAAACATGGCCGTAGCCTCATTTTTAAGCACTCGCAAGGCAGCTATAACCACGGCACAAATTGACCAGAGGCAATAATGGAAACAAAATATGATCACTACTCTTTGTATCCACTTTTAAGCAAAGGCGAAGAGGCTCTGGTTGAACATGGGGGGGTCACGTATAGGTTCCAGTTCCAAGGGAACAGAATTGGCTCGGAGTCTTACCTCCGAGTTATCAACCCGGAAGGCGAGGTGAAAAAATTTGGTTGGGGGTGGGGTTACGAAGAAGTAATGAGAGCATTGGATCATCTAGAAAAGGGGTGGGATACGGAGCAGCGTCCGCCATTCCGCCTGTTCAATAGGGGGCTTCCGGGCTAAAAAAAAATGATTGTCCTGTGGGCCATATTTATCTTCCTCTTAATAATTACTCACGGGAAAATAATATTTTTTTTGCTGCCAATTTTTGCAGGATTTTTTATAATTAGTTTGCTCCGATTAGATAGAAATTAACGGAGGAACCCAGAAATTTTTGGACACTCTGCCAATTGCTCTGCAGGTTTTGCAGTTCTGGGAGAAGGAGCAGAGCTGCTGAAGCCTCTAAAACCGGTAGCTCTTTGAACTACTGCCGACAGTTGCTGCTGAGCTTTGTGCCACCGCTGAGGAGCCGCTGGGGGTGTCTGCACGTGCCTTTGTTTTGGCCATGCTTTGGTAATTACTTCCTGTCCTTCTGCGGATTTTGGCTTGCTCTCAAAAAGAGTTGATTTAGTGATTTGAGCATTTAGATATTGTGAGGACAGTGGTGTCCCTTCGGAGGGGACAGATCGGGAGTCAGGTAAAGACGGTTTTACAGCAGCCTTTTGCTGCTGGCTCGCTACTGAGGGGCGGTGCTTCTGGAACTGCTGCTCAAGCTCTCCCGGTGCGTACCAGTACGTGCGGTTATAGCGGTGCTTGTAAAGGGCGCGCCGAGAAAGGTGCCGGCTTTGCACTAATTCTGTCAGCGCTCGCTGAATAGTTTTGCTGCTGACAGCTACGCCCTGCTCCGCCTCCAGTTGTTGCTGCACCTCGGTGGCTTTTAAGCGTGTGTAAGGAACTCCATTACGAATCTCTCCACCCTTCCCGCGGCTCACGACACCGAGCCAGCCACGAACTACACGAAGACACAAGGCTGCGACAGGGCTAAGCCCCTGACGATTTTTGGAGGACATTGTTTTTGCTGAGTAGGGGGTTGCGTTCCGCCAACCGGCGCCTTACTCTTTGCGAAGTGTTCTCGCTTGGAAACAGGCACCAAACCTCTCACCGTTGGTCGCGGTTGAGAGGTTTTTTTTGGCTTGCCAGAAATTTACCTCTTTAGATCCGCAAAGCAAGTCAGCAGCAAAGCAGTGCTACTTGCTCCGAGTTAGCTGCCAGCAGTTCCAACTGGTCCTTGTTGCGATCAGTCCTCCGCGAATCACCGGAGAAGAACCGGGTCTAACTCCCAGGATCCAGGCCGCTTCAGCGGTAGTGAGTCCCAAACCACTACGCACAGCACGCTCGGCAGCATCCAGGCGAACTAGGAAAGGTGCAGGATCGGCGGATTCGGCAGACTCAGCGGATTCGGTCGGCGGAGTCGGCGTAG
>Ga0247834_1008649_pt1 | contig 10159 bp, 8 predicted proteins | sample LaCruzMarch2015__8_FD_187118 | JGI IMG/M metagenome (GOLD analysis project Ga0247834, IMG submission 187118) | Freshwater microbial communities from meromictic Lake La Cruz, Castile-La Mancha, Spain - LaCruzMarch2015_12m | ecosystem: Environmental > Aquatic > Freshwater > Lake | place: Spain... | reverse complement strand
TCGCAATAGATATATACCACTTGAATTAAATTCTCTGTCCCGTGTTCAAGGTAGACGTGGTTTGAATATATTATATGACGTCGATCAGCGAGAAGGAGGGGGGCGTCACTCTAAAGGCGTGTAAGTTTTGTTGGTTCGTCAAGTATTGCAATGCCAAGTGCCAGAAGAATCATGAGGCGTTGACAAAGATTGGAATGGAGCAATATTATCCATGTTGCGGAAAGAGCATTTGTAATGGGTGCTCCCACTCCTTTGCTATGTCTGGAAATAATGAGAAGTGCCCGTTTTATACCTACTCAGAAGTTCATTTTACACTTAGAAATTACAATCTATCACATGTGAAAACGCAGCCAAATGTTGGCTGTTATCTAAAATCAACACTGGGTCGTTGCTTATGAATGTATGGATGAAGTAGAGAATGCACGCTTGTTTCCAGATACAAGGTAAGCTACCAGCCCAACGACAAAGGATGCATCAAACATGCCACTAAGAACAAAGATTTGGACGGTGCCCAGTGTCGACTGTAATTTACCCCCGATGATAGCACCCAGAGATTGACCCAGACCCCCATACATGGCATTCATTATAAGGAGCATTGTCGCTTTCATCCCCGTAGGACTAATCTTGTGAGCGTACGTACTGCCCGCCGACCAGAATAATGCAAATGTTAGTCCACGTAGAGCCTCTGCAGGTAGTGCGTGATATGGATGTGTCATCCATGCGTAATTGAAGAATCGGATCGAGTACGCCATCAAACTCAAGACAAGGACGACATCCGTACCCAGTTTTTCTGTCAATGGTCCCGAGTACCAGAACATCGGTGCACCTGCGAGGCTACTAACTAAACGCAGGATGCCCATGTTTGTACCTGTTCCACCAACCTCTCGTACTCGGACATACGCAAAGTTTTCGATACAGCCTGACGATGTCCCAATGACAAACACCAGAAAGAAGAAGACAAGTGCATCCTTGTTCTTGGACAGTAGACGAAATCCCTCAGATATATCAGTCGTCGACCTCTCTTCCTTCATTACTACTGTACCACATTGATTGTTGTAATTGCCATCCCGAGATTTGATAATTGTGCTAGGAATACTTTTCTCAGGACGGAAAGCACGTATACAAAAGAAGACGGGGATTGAGAGTATAGCGTGGCATAAGAACGCCAACTCATATCCTCGAAGTCCTGACCCAAAATTCAGCAGCATTTTGATTACCGGCAGTCTTTTTGCATCTAGAAATTTTGAATTGTTCCTTGTGGCATTATCATTGGCAGGGAAGGTACTAAGCAAATACCCGACTATCGAGCTTCCGACACCAAATCCAATCTGTCCCCAGAGTCTCATCCGTCCAAATTGATATCGGTCTTCGTCACTTGTTAGTTTGCTCATAACAATAGAATCTATCAATGACTTTACTGGTGCGCTGAGGATGGCATTGACAAATGCCATTACCATTATATAATTAAATCCTGCATTACCAACCACTAAGCATTGGAAGAAAAGACTGGACACAAATGCAAATTGTAATGTCGATACATGATCATCATATAGGTCAGATAGTATCCCCCATAACGGTGCTACGAGGAAGGTTGTTATTGGTCGGACTGCCCCTAATATGCCAATGGCGGATCCAGCATGACCGAGAGAATGAAAGTATACCGGTAGGTATGGCATCAGAGCACCTTGACTTGCATAATAGGTAAGATAAAGCAATCTCATCGATTGAAGTATCTTTCGAGAGGCTCTTTGAGAGCCCTGGTCTACTGTCAGTGACTTTGGGAGGTGTAATTGACCTTTGATAGCAGTAGTTGCAACCGCAACCACCTCTTTGCCACCCCCTCGAGGCATGCGCATCGTATGATGAAGATGCTGTCGACGCGACGAGACGACAGCGACGGAGGCGAACAGGAGGAGTGATCTCCATGTCCATATTCGTGCCATCCTCGAAGGAAGTTCGACGCACCTCTATGAATGTTACGCTATGTCGAAGCAAGACAAGACAAGATAAGACGACCGACCATCTTTTTCGGCCATTTTCATTTGGCGGGTCCCCGACCACCAACAAAAAGATCCGTAATGCATACTAGCACGCTACCCCACTAACACCGCTATCATCATCATCATGGGTGCAATTGAAGATGAAAAGGCCAAGAAGGCAGCGAAGAAGGCCAAGCTTCGGGACGAGGCAGACAAACTTGGAGTATCCTATGAGCAACTAAAAGCGCAGAAGAAGGACAAGAAGAAACGAAAGGGTGAGGCAGACACACTCAACGCGGACAATGATGAATTCGATGGTGGAAGTGATCGACATCAGGAACAGAAACGTATGAGGGCGTATTCCGGAGAAAACCTCGATGAGTCCAAAAAGCATGGCGGTACTAATGGAGCAACAACGAATGGATCGTCCGAACCATCGGCCAAACGTTTGCGTACACGTTCGATGGATAAGGCAGAGGAAAATGCTAAAATAGCCAAGGTTGAAAAGTCACAAAGTCCAGAGGGGTGGCGTGCATTGCATAATATTACAATTCGTGGTTATGGGAAGAACGCGAGTGAAAAGAAATTCACAGATCCTTTCATTGAATTCTCGGATGCACCATTCAATCCAACAATCCAAAAGACGCTCAAGGCGGCAGGATTCGACCGGCCGACATTTATTCAATCGCAGGTGAGATATGATTCGCACGTATCTTTTCTGCTTGAATTGATCATCACCTTTTATCATTTCTTATCCTATCTCATCATTATTTTTCATTCTTTGTCAATTCACCGACTCTAATAACAGGCCTGGCCAATTGCCATTAAAGGATCTGATATGATATGTATTGCAAAGACGGGTTCTGGAAAAACATGTGGATTCCTTCTGCCATCCTTTCATCAATTCATAGAGAATAAGGGACAGCGAAATGGTAAGGGACCAATGATGATCGTTCTTGCCCCGACACGTGAACTCGCTTGTCAGATACTCGACGAGACACAAAAGTTTGGCAGACCGAATGGCATACGAAGCGTATGCTGTTACGGCGGAGCTCCGAAATATCCTCAAATTGCCGCTTTGGACCGTGGTGTGGAATGTGTAATCGCCACGCCTGGACGGATTAATGATCTAATCGAAATGAAGAAGGTGGATCTGTCGTCTGTTAGATTCGTGGTATTGGACGAGGCCGATCGGATGCTTGATATGGGCTTTGAGCCACAGATTCGATCGATTATGAGTCAAGTGCCAGATAATACTCGTCGACAAACGTTGCTGTTCTCGGCGACATGGCCCAAGGAGATACAGAAGCTAGCGTTTGACTTCTTACTCGATCCTATTCAGATAAACGTGGGTGAGATAAACGTATTGAATGCCAACAAGGACATTACACAAAAGATCATCATGTGCAGTGACGGTGATAAGAGTGATAAGATTAAAGAGATACTGAAAAATCTTGTCGATGCCGCCGATCAGACCGATACTGCTGCTGCCAAGGTAAAACCCACTCCTGGCGGAGTTGATCTTGGTGGGAAGAAGCACGCGAAGGTAATCATCTTCGTTGCAAAGAAGTACGTTGCACATGAGCTTGCGAATCAGCTTTGGGATGATGGATTTGCCGTCGACTCACTCCACGGGGATAGGGCACAGTGGGAACGAACGAAGGTTATCAATGCCTTCAAGCAGGGTACGCTACGTTTGTTGGTTGCCACTGATGTCGCCGCTCGTGGACTTGACGTAAAGGATGTTGGCGTTGTGGTCAACTACGATATGCCTGTGGGACAGAATGGTGCCGAAGATTACATCCACCGTATTGGTAGGACAGGACGTGCAGGTGCTAAAGGCATTGCATATACATTCTTTTCCCCTAACGATAGAAAGTTGGCAACAGACCTCGTTGATGTGCTCACCAGGTCCGAACAAGAGATACCCGATGAGCTACGACGTATGGCTCGTCCGAAATTTGGTGCGGGTGGCGGACGAGGAGGATTTGGAAGAGGAGGTGGAGGTGGTGGATACTCTGGGGGTAGAGGTGGTCGAGGCGGATACATGGGAGGAGGAGGACGCGGTGGCGGACGCGGGGGCAGAGGTGGAGGTCGTTTTGCAGGGTTCGGGAGGTGAAATGCGAGTTTGGTTCAACCAAGGTGCATTATATTACTAATTACAATGTTGTGATCAAAAAGTGTACTATCCATCTAAGATGAGTTGATCATGCCATCATCCAACCAATAAGATATAATCAATTCAGAGCCATTTGATACTTTCCTAGAATATAGTTACTTATGAGGATCGAACTGATTAGTAGAGGGTTTTGCACTTTATAGCCTAAGCCTATGGTGACTTGTCTTTTATCCAGTGAGCAAACAAAAAAAAGATAGGAGAAAGGCAACAATTTTCTTACTACACTTTATTGTTCACTTAATAGACCATCAAGAATCTTGAAGATTCTCTGGCGTCAATTCAAACCATCTGCACTTCTGACAGGTTCCTCATTCAATATCACAGCAAAGGTATTTCGAAACTTTTTAGCACGATGCAGCACTGTCAAACAAGAGAATTTCTCATCCCAATCCCGAGTATGAGTTTCATGTTGTTGATTATTCTCTGTCTCTTTGGGTCTACGCAAGACGTAGAATGATATTTTGGGTGATTCTCTACCAACCTCATGAACAATGTCAAATCCAACCCCACGTGTCAATATCTCCTCAAAGTAAGATCGGCTCATATACTTGGACTGAATCAAACAAAGCTTCGGCAGGGTAAGGAAGCATACTCCACCAGGACGCAAATGTTGAAAGCACAGAAGGAGCATCTTCCCCCGTAATTCAGGTGTGGAAACACAATTGATAACCATTGAATTCACAATAACATCATAGCAAGATTCCGGTTCAGATGGTGGTAGGTTGAAGAAATCAATTTGTTGTATACGTGGATCCGTCGATCGTATGTCAATTGCGGTCACATCAAGACGATGTACACGTTCAATAATTGGATCTGATTGAAATGAATTGTCTTCACCGTGATTGGTCCTCACTCTCGTTCGTGCAGCTGCTTCAATGAGTTGTGTGTTGATGGCACCCACTTCCAGCAGTCGAACGTCTCTCCTGCGTGCTTTCTCTATCTTCTTTTCGTTCCCCTTCTTCCTCCGATGCATATTAATAAAGTCGTCTTCTTCTTCGTCGTTGTTACAATCATCATCATCATCATCATCATCACCAACTCCACACACATAATGCTTGTCAGACGAAGCCAGCAAACCGTCAAGCCATCCCCATCTACCAAGTATGCCCATGACCCATTTGCTCGTTGAGAATAGAGACGTATTCAACTGGCTCGCACGCTGATATTCATCTCTGCCACCAATATTTGCCAACTTTTCATCCAACTTCTTCACCTCCTCGTCATCATCATTCGAGGTCCCACGAGCAAGGGCTGCATCTCTTTCTTGTGTATATTTGTGGAACAGCGTCGTGACCTGACGAGCACGCTTGCGTGAGCGTAGGGCACTGGATTGTGGTGGTGGAGCGAGTGGTTGAGGCTTACGACTGCGCTTCGTCATGCTTTTGCTAGGAAGGTGTAGATTATCGAATCCCCAGCTCTCGAAGAGACGAAGGAGGGCACAGACTTAAAAAATACCAAAAGCTCAAAGCTCCGTTGTTTTGAGCAGTGTAAATATTTCTCTCCCTTCTTCCCTCTCCGCTTGCGATTTCACTTCGTCTTCGTAGCTGTTGGCGTCGACGTGCGTGATGATAGGGATGCACCAATCCTCGCTCATGGGAAAGAAAAAGAAGGAGAAGATAGGGAAATCATTGCGTCCCAAGCTTACGCCAATGAAAACGAAAAATGATGATGACGACGACGATGATGACATTGATGACGATGGGTTGGGATTTGAAGATATTGCACTTCCAATCCCAATCTTATCCCCATTAAATGACGACGTACTTGGTGAATTTAATGACAATTATTCTCATGCTGGGATAGAGCGCAATGACGACTCTGAAGTAATCGATAGCGTTGTTTCCGGCGTAAGTAATAGTGCAGACGAAGACGAAGGCGACGAAGAATTGATAGGATCTTCTGCTCGCGAAGAAACCATAACGAGCGAGACCTCATTGAGCACTTTTCATTCTACACGCTCAGCTGCTACTTACGACAATGAAACTATTTTTAAAGACATGAGTATGGAATTTGATGAAATCGCGCTGCCACCATCAGTATCATTAAGCGATGTCATAACTACGGGCGAGTGCAATAACGCTGAAATTGAGGTGACTCCCGAAGAAGATGTTGGCTCCAATATGAAATTATCAGCATCTGAAGAAATATCTTCAATGAATACCACAAATTCTTCACGTGCTCGGCCACTTAATGTTACTAACGAAGAACAAGCAACAGGGTTATCAACAGTCAACGACACGTGTGCAAATCAGCCAACAACTCCAACAGCTACTCTTGAAATCAATAACCCGCGTGATAGTGACGTGTCTCTTGAGGTGTTGAAGTCGACTTCCAGATTTGACGACGACCCGTTGAAATCATCAATATTATCACTACAAGAGGTATCCCTCCACTCGTCAGACATTCAAAAGCCCGTGGCTCCACTTATACGTGCATTCAATGGAATTCATAACGGTATCCCTCTTTCATTTATGGATACCAACGAAAGTGAGGCATTCATTTTTTTAACAGAGTCACTTCGAGAGACTTTAGGTGATGATGCCAGAGGTGTTACAAATGAGACGCTTAGTCGGTACATGCGCTGGAAGCCAGACGTAGAACGTGCTGCCGATAGATGGCGTGCCAACCAAGCATTCCGAAAAGAAAACTCGTACATCTTTGATGACGGTAAGAAGCCGCTACTTCTTAGTCAAGACCCAAAATTGACATTCCTACTCCAAAATGGGATGATCGTGGTATCGGAAGAAGTGTTTGCCAAGGATGGATCAGGCATCTTGCTTATTAAAGGAGCTAAGTGTGATATTACTGCACATAATTGCACTGATCAAGATTCAAGTCGTGCATGTTTTTACATTATACAACAAATGCTAGCGAAGAATACATTTGATCCATTAACAGGGATTACAATTATTCTTGATTTGGAAGGTGCAACAAGAAACAATATACCCAAAAGTTTGCCAAGTCTTTTATCCAAAGCAGTAAGTTGTTTTCCGGTAAGGATTCAAACAATATACGTAGTATCGTCTCCATGGTGGTTTCCTGGAGGCAGGTATAAATTCATGTTTTCGACCAAGTTGCAATCACGTGTTCACTTTATCAAGCACAAAACAGCGCTGTATGAGTTCATTGATAAGGACAGTTTGCAAGACGTGTATTCTTTAGACATGAAGTCATTTATATCTTCAGCTTTAATGCGAGAGGTAGAATCAAGCACTTATCACTGAACAACTAAAACAGGTAACAATAAAATTATCTATTTAATACTTTGAGTTTGAGTTTTGACAGAGGAAAGAGAAGGTGTCGAAGTGAGATCTCTATTTGGCGTGTTCGCTTTTCTTTTTCTCCGTTGAAAGATTTTCTCAACGCATTCGCAAAAACAGCGAGTGACGAGAAGAAGTTTTCTTCCTCCCCCCCTGACGTGATTATTGTTCACAGCAACTCTCGACTAACTAGATACAGATTGCTATCACGTCGACTCGTTGCTCGTTACATAATAATTGTTAGGAAATAATTATCGAAGCCATGGTGTCGTTAAAGATGTAAGTGGACGATACTGTGGAAGTCTTAATTTGTTGTTTGCAGCTATCTCTCATTCTTCTCGTCTCATCCATGTCGATCAGGAAAATGAAAAAGGCCTTGGGTATGTCGAAGTCCAAGCCGGAGTCTAAGGCAAAGCCGGAGGCGAAGGCAAAGGAGAGCACGATAACAGTAGAGCCAATCGTTGAAGGAATTTCTCCAACTCCCGTGGTAAGTGACCCTATCATGGAGGATCGTGAGGATACCAACGAGGCGCCCAAGTTACCATCAGCGGAGGAAAGAGATGCTGACACTCCCAGGAACTCTCCCAAAGAATTTGATAGTATCATCGCCCCTATCGCCTCTCCTAAAAGTCCTAGGGATGAAGAATCGATCGTTACCGAGACAAAACCCGAATTGAAACAGGAATCAGATGACTACCTCTGGACAGTGAACGAGGAACCGTCGAAAGAGGCGGAAGAGGAGATGGCAGCAGCGGAGCCGAGTATGAATGAAGATCTTACGATGGACAACACTATGAGCCAAGATGGAGACTATCCTGATAACTCACCAGCATTCTGTGGATGTTTTACACTGCCTCTGTAAGGAGTTTACTTTGATATTAATGTTGTGTGCGAGCTACTGTAGTGACGTTGTACGTTGTTAATGTTTGTAGCTATGCAGGGCATGGCGACGGGAATCTATGACCTCTTAGTGAAGAAGACTTTATTACATGAATAGATAGAGAGTAAATTTGATAGAGCAATCAATATTGATGTTGTTAAGTTCGTTACCGTTGTTTTAGGTTTTCGCCCTCTCTCATCTGGCTCTTTGAAAATTCTGAACAGCAAGATAGTTCCAAAGAATTCTGCCATAATTGAATCAATATCGGTAATTATAGCGAAGGTAAAAGTTTCATAAGACTATCTAAACTTCACAGCACGATTTGCGACGGAAAAATACTTTGAACAGATATTCTATGTTGTCTCTGCCAATCTACATGAGGCAACCACTCGAGATAATCCTAGATTTACTGAAACCTTTTCCTCATAATCATGTCTTAGTAACAAGGAGAAAATTAACCCAAACATACACTTTTAACGGAGCTCGCCGACATGAAATAAAAATATCTAGTACATGGTCCAACGCTACTTGAAAAATCCATACATTTCATCACACCCCCCTTGTTTGATACAATATTTACTCAGTTGCCACTGCACCCGTGATTTCAGAATATAGCACAAGCACCATGGCAGCACCAACGGTACGAAGTGCGTTGGCACCAGCACCCTTGAAGAGTGCGCCAGTTCCTTCATCCTTAATGATCTTGGCAAAGCAATCGGCAGTGCCCTTGTAACGCCACTCCTCAACTGGCTTCTCCGACTGCATCTGCAGACGACGACGGATGGTATCGAACGGGTATGAAAAGTAACCAGCCGCAATCGCCGATGTTTGAGCACAGGCGAATTTCGATCCGGCACGGATCAAGTTGTTCGTATCCTTTTGGTAGGGGTTCATGCCAGAGAGGGTGTCAAAGAGACCAAAGTAGGCTCCACGGTATGGGATAATACCCATGATCGACACTCCGATACCGTTGTACAAACCACCAATACCACTTCCGGCCACAGTCTTCTTCAAGCAGTCGAGTAGACCGTTGAATTGCTGCTTCCCCGACCCAACATCGGAGGCAAGACGAGTACGTGCGTAGTCAAGGGGGTACACAATCATAAGTGACCCAGCACCGGCAAGACCACCGGACATGACGTTGATGGCGAAGAATTTGCCAAACTCCGTATCCTTGTTCGCCTTCGGGAAGATGGCCTTAATCCCATCCTTGAAAGCAAAGTTGAATGCCTGTGTGGGGAAATAACGAATGACGTTGGTTAGGTTCCCACGCCAGAAGGCTCCGATACCCTGTTCTGCCGCAACACGCTTGAATACATCGACAATGCCCGTGTATCGTGCGACCTCCCCACTAATAATTTTGGGATTGGCATCCTGAGTTTGGATGATGAGCTTCACACGCTCGATGGGGGCCGTACATGTCTTGGCCACGGCTCCGGATACACCACCGGCAAGAAAGTTGATAAGGAATTCAGAGCTCATTTTATGATTATTTGTGTCGATGAAAACTGATGACTGTTGGGATAAATAGCGATGACAAATGAATGGCGTAAGATGAAAATATCGTGAGAAATAAATAAAAGCGTTGATTGAAAACAAAGACGAACTGTCTCCACTCGTGCGAGGTCCCGCTTCGTGTGGGTTTGTAGCGTTGCTTTCGAATATTCATCCTAATCACAATTCTGGCCATACCACTCATATCCTCGTCCCCTCCCCCCTCCTCCATCCACTGGGCGTGCCGTTGGGGAAAGATTCGAATGGTGGACCAATCGCCTCACCCCATCAGACGAAAGAGGATACTGGCTTGGACTCGATACTCAAAGCCTCCTCCCGCCCCCCCCCCCCCCCCCCCCCACCCCCC
>Ga0247834_1008647_pt1 | contig 10163 bp, 3 predicted proteins | sample LaCruzMarch2015__8_FD_187118 | JGI IMG/M metagenome (GOLD analysis project Ga0247834, IMG submission 187118) | Freshwater microbial communities from meromictic Lake La Cruz, Castile-La Mancha, Spain - LaCruzMarch2015_12m | ecosystem: Environmental > Aquatic > Freshwater > Lake | place: Spain... | reverse complement strand
CGATCGTCACATCATCCTGTAAATCGACCTGCAAATTGCTATTTAGGGATTTGGAATTAGCCTCTACAGCTTTGACATAGCCTTTATAGGTAAGCTGCACCACCAGATCCTGCGGCTCAGCTACAGGAATATTTGCTTCTGTAGTTAGAGACAGTAAAGGAATTGCAGATTGCGGTTCTGGTTTGGATGTCTTAGTGGCACGGGTTTTGGGCTGTGGCTCTGGGTTTTTGGTGGCTACAATCTGTTCAGATTTGCTAGACTTCTTGCTTTTAATCGGTTCGCTAGTGATGGTTGCAACGGGAGATGGGCGATCGCCATTTGGATCATTATTTGGAGCGCCATTTGCAACGTTATTTGCATCATCACTGAAAATCTGCCATGCTAAACGGGTGCGACGCGGATCGCTATGACGTTTTTTATGATCGCGCAACTCCTTCTTCAAGAACTTCATCAACTCGCGGCGATCGCCTAATAGCTTCTCAATACGCTGCATCTGTTGCTGCAAATCCGTAAGGTCATCACGGATTTTTTGTTGCTCAATGGCAGTGATGCGGCGTAAAGGCATGGAGAGAATTGCTTCCGCTTGGGTTTCAGAAAGGGCAAATTCCGTTTGCAAATCAGTTTTGGCAAGGTTGCTATTGTTGGCAAAGCGGAGAATGCGAATGAGGCGATCGATGTCTTGGAGAACTAATACCAAACCTTCCAATAAATGGGATTTTTCCTGTGCCTTTTTCAATTCGTAACGGAAGCGCTTGGAAAGAGTTTCTTCCCGAAATTCCAGAAATTCTTGCAACAATTCGCGTAGACTCATTTGCTTGGGTTGGGAACCCTTGAGCGCTAATAAAATTACGCCAAAGTTGGATTGCAGCGCCGTTTGGCGATATAGCTGATCGATCACCACTTCGGGCAGGGTATCCTTTTTCAGTTCGATTACCACCCGCATTCCTGTGCGATCGCTTTCATCGCGAATATCAGAAATGCCATCAATTTTATTATTATTTACTAACTCGGCAATCTTCTCAATCCATGCCGACTTATTCACCTGATAGGGAAGTTCCGTCACAATGATCGCTTGTTTTTGCCGCTTGCCCGTACCCTTGCCGCCCATCTGCTCGACAGCCGCTACACCGCGAATGGTAATACTGCCGCGCCCCGTCAAGTAAGCTTCGCGCACTCCATCTGCATTCATAATGATGCCGCCCGTGGGAAAGTCTGGCGCAGGAATTATGCGTAATAGTTCTTCATCGCCAAGGTTAGGATTATCAATTAAAGCGATCGCGCCATCAATCACTTCACTCAAATTATGGGGCGGAATATTCGTTGCCATGCCCACGGCGATACCTGTTGAGCCATTGAGCAGCAACATCGGCAGTTGGGCAGGTAACACGGCTGGCTCCTGCTCAGAACCATCAAAGTTATCGACAAAATCAACAACGTCCTCTTCAATTTCCCCCAATAATGCCTCATTACCGATCGCCGCTAAACGACATTCGGTATAACGCATTGCCGCCGCAGGGTCATTATCCACCGAGCCGAAGTTGCCATGTCCCGCCAATAGCGGATAACGGCTGGAAAAATCCTGCACCAAGCGCACGAGGGCATCGTACACTGATTGATCGCCGTGGGGGTGATATTTACCCAACACATCCCCCACCACGCGGGCGCACTTACGAAATGGGCGATCGGGTAGTAACCCTAATTCGTGCATGGCGTAAATGATACGACGATGCACAGGTTTTAGACCGTCACGGGCATCGGGCAGGGCGCGACCAACGATCACGCTCATGGCATATTCCAGATAGGATCGCTGCATTTCTGTATGCAGTGAAGTCGGGATGATTTTGCCACCATCCGACTCCGCCCAAAAATCTAGCTGTTGCTGCCCTTGTTTTGCCATAAAATCTACTGAATACCATTACGAATAGTTAAGTTATAGCGCTTTTCGCGTCAGTGGGTTGCCCGAAAAGTGCCATACACCAAAAATCACCATATCAGATACTCCCTTCCCCGTGAATAATTAGCGTTGCGGCGCAACGTCAAAACCCAAGAAGATGAATGGCGGCGCTTCGCGCCGCCATTCATCTTCTTGGTAATATAATTGGCTACAGGTACACATTCAATCTATGAAAAAACAACGACCGATCGCGGTGGATTTATTTGCTGGTGTCGGCGGCATGACCTTGGGGTTTGAGCAGGCGGGGTTTGATGTACTGGCATCCGTGGAAATCGACCCGATCCACTGTGCAACCCACGAATATAATTTCCCGATGTGGACAGCCATTTGTGCTAGTGTCACCGAAATATCAGGTGATGACATTCGGGCTAAATCAAAAATAGGCGATCGCGATGTTGATGTGGTGTTTGGGGGACCACCCTGCCAAGGTTTTTCGATGATGGGCAAACGCGCCTTTGACGATCCCCGCAATCAATTGGTGTCCCATTTTATGCGGTTAGTCAAGGAGCTAAATGCTAAATATTTCGTGATGGAAAATGTCAAAGGCTTGACTCTCGGCAACCATCGCCAGTTTTTAGATGAAGTGATCAAGAATTTCCAAGAAAATGGCTACGAAATTCTCACCCCTTACCGCGTTTTAGATGCTTCCTATTTTGGTGTACCCCAACATCGCGAGCGCCTATTTCTCATCGGTTGTCGCCAAGGTTTCCCCATTCCCAATTACCCATCACCAATTACCAAACCCGCCAAAGCCAAACGCATTCCCTCAGAATTTGCAAATCTGCCCGATAGTCCGACCGTAAAAGATGCGATCGCGGATTTGCCCGATGTGACTCAATACCAAGAACTAAGCAGTCAAGATTGGTGCGTAGCCCACTATAGGAACCCCAAAAGCCTCTACAGCGAATATTTACGCAATTTAAAATCCGATCCTTTTAACTTTGCTTATCCACGTAAATATAATTCTAAATTATTAACGTCCAGCATTGCTACTGTGCATAGTGAAACCTCGATCGCCCGTTTTCGCGACACTCCCAAAGGCGAAGTTGAAAAAATCAGTCGATTCTTAAAGCTCGATCCCGACGGTATCTGCAACACGCTTAGGGCTGGCACACCCAGCAATCGTGGCGCATTTACAGCCCCCCGTCCAATCCATCCTGAGCAACCGCGCTGCATCACTGTCCGCGAAGCTGCCAGACTGCATTCCTATCCCGATTGGTTCCGTTTTCACAGTACCAAGTGGCATGGTTTCCGACAAATTGGCAACTCAGTACCGCCATTATTGGCTAGATCGGTTGCGACTCAAATACTGGAAGTTTTGGGAGTAAATCTCATTACCCCATCGCAAGAAGTTATTTTAAGAAATTCTGATGTACTACAAATTAAAATGGTAGAAGCCGCAGAAAAGTATGGTGTTGATCCCCATGTAATAGAACCAAGAATTAGACAGGAAATTGATTAATGGCAAAAAAAACCAACTATGATCAAATTATTGCTGAAATCTTCAAGCGGCACTATGTTGAAGGTGTTACATCTTTTACTTTTGAGCGTCAGGAGATGAATGAAATCTCAAATTCATTAGGAATGGATGCGCCTAAAAATTTAGGTGACTTGACCTACAGCTATAGATTTAGGCGAAAACTTCCTAAAAGTATTACTGACACTGCACCATTAGGCTTAGAGTGGGTGATCGAAAATGCGGGGAAAAGCACTTATAGATTTCAACTGAGTACGGTTAATCGGATTGTTCCTAACCCAAACCTGATTACTATTAAAATTCCTGATGCGACACCTGAAATAATTCTTAAATATGCTTTGGGTGATGAGCAGGCTTTACTCGCTAAAGTTCGTTACAATCGCCTGATTGATATTTTCTTAGGCATTACAACATATTCCTTACAAAACCACCTGCGTACAACTGTAGGCGGTATCGGGCAGATTGAGATTGATGAAATTTATGTTGGAGTTAATCGCCATGGTACTCACTTTGTAGTTCCTGTACAGGCAAAAGCAGGTAGTGATCAGATTGGAGTTGTGCAAACTAAGCAAGACATTAGTTGTTGCGCTGAAAAGTTTCCTTCCTTAATCTGCCGTCCTATTTCTGTTCAATTCTTAGATGATGACATAATTGCCATGTTTGAATTAACTCTAGAAACTGAGCAGATTAAAATTGTCGAAGAGAAGCATTATCAATTAGTTTCTAAGGGCGATATTAGTGATGACGATTTGATGAAATATCAGGCAAATGAAAATTGATTTGTCTGGAACTGATACAAAATTGCGAGTTGTACTGATAGAGGCTTTTAATTAATTAGTACAGAAACATTTTTGAGATTGGCACAGAGCCTTATTTTCAAAAATACTTTCAAAAATACCTTCAAAAATACTTTCAAAAATACTTTCAAAAATACTTCTGGGTTTTCAATCAGCATAAGGGGGCTGTAAGTAGAACGAGCGCATGGGGGGAAATATAACCTTTAGATAACTTTTGTGTAACTTTATGTTATTGCCAATAAACAAATAACTGGTCTAATTGGGTATAGTCTACTAAGTCGCTTTACATTTCAGAGAAAGATCAGCGTTACAGAGTCATAAATTAATTTCTCTTCTACTTTATCATTTTATCATCTAATTTATCTTCGGTTTGCATTTTCTTACTCAACTGTCTAAACTAGGCTGCCCCCATGAAAACAATTCTTAAAAGTCTATCTGTAGGTGTTTTATCCCTAGCAAGTCTGGGTGCTTTGTCTACCCCAGCGATCGCCTCTTCCCTCACAGGTGCAACCATTGGTGGCTCTGCCCCTAACGACTATCTGGTATATGACGCTAATGCCACTAATACTTTTGTTGTACCAAGCACATTTGCCAATGTGCAGACAGTTTTAAGTGGCAATGCCGCCAATCCGACGGGTAACGTTGAGTTAAGGGCTGCTAGTGAACAAGCTGGCTTTGATTTTACTAAAAATACCACCCTATCTGGGGCGATCGCTGGCAAAAGCCTCACCCTCAGCAGCCTCACCGCTTCAGACTGGGCTACCACTGACTACAACGGCTCAGGCAAGACCTTTGGTCGGTATTGGTTTGACTCTGCCCTTGCCCAAGCTCTGACATTTAATAATGTCCCTTTGCCTGTAAATTTTGGTAATACAGTCAATAATCTACTTTTTAATGCCTTCGTTGCCAATAAAGGATTTGAAAGGTTTAGTGACCCCAACATTTCCTATGTCAATCAGAGCGCAGATGGTGTAGTTGCGATTGGGTTGGCAGGTCACTACAATGCACTTTCAGTACTATTTAATAGCAATACGATCAATGCGCTTCCTCCTCTAGTGCAGCCTGTGGTGCAGGCAGTCATATCTAACCAAAATCTATTGGCTCAGGTGAGTGAAGTTGTGAAGTATAGCTATGATGATGGCAATCAGACTGGCTATCTCTATAGCTTCAACGCTACCCCTTCCAATCTAGTTGCCCTTGATGATGGGAGATCCCATAGTGGCAACTATGAAGTCACGTTTCAAGGTGCTAAGCCTGTACCTGTACCTGCGGGATTTGTGGGTATTGCCTTAGCAGGGGCGATCGGCGGCAGGATGATTAAGCGTCGTAAAAGCTTTACAACATAGCCAAAAGAAAGCATTGCTAAGCAATGCTTTCGCGTTAGATTTATAGCAATTACCAAACAAACCACAGGAAAATATTAAAAATATTGCGAAGCAATATTTTTAATATTTTCCTGATTTGGGTTTAAGCGCGAAGCGCTGTAAGTTCACATCTGCTGCCAATAGTCCTGTAGCCATGCTTCACCTTGTTTAATCAAATGAGCAAGATCAAAGTTCCATAACCCGATCGCATTGCTGCCATGACCAGAAACAAAGCCATAGCCGTTAGAACGGAAGCATAAACTAATGGGAGTATGATCGGGACAGGAGAGGGTTTGTAGCTCCTTGCCATCGAGATTCCAGAGTCTGATCGTGTTGTCGCTACTGCCTGAAATAATATTACGACCATCGGGGCTGAAACCCACCGCCCATACTACTGACTCATGTCCTCTAAAGGTATGGATTAACTCACCCGCAAGATTCCAAAGCTTGAGCGTATTGTCGCTACTGCCCGATAGCACCAGTTCGCCATCAGGACTAAAACAGGCACTCCAGACTGCACCGCGATGATCGCGGAGAGTTGCCAATTCTTGACCGTCAATGCTCCAGATTTTAACCGTGTCATCACCACTGCCAGATAATACTTTTTGACCATCGGGGCTAAATTTGACTGTCCAAATCGTGGAGCGATGCCCTGAAAGCGAACATAGCTCTGTACCATTCCCTGTACCATCGACTTGCCATATTTTTACCAGCTTGTCACCACTGCCAGAGACAACCTTTTGACCATCGGGGCTGAAATCCACTGTCCAGACTGCGGTGCTATGACCAACTAGGCTTTGCTGTAGTTGCGGATGCGTTCCCATTGACCAAAGGGCGATCGCCTTGTCGCCACTGCCAACGGCAAGGGTTTGACCATCAGGACTGAAACTAATACTTAAAATATCATGTTCACATTCGATGGTTTGGCACAGATTACCCTGCATATCCCAAATTTTGATGCACTTATCTAAGCTTCCCGAAACGAAGCTCTGACCATCGGGGCTAATTGCCACAGTCCGCACCGCCGCACTATGTCCATCCCAAAGCTGTTGGACGCGATTATTGATTTCCCATAGACGCACTGTGCAGTCGAGACTGGCTGAGAGCAGATTTTTTCCGTCAGGGCTGAAGCTGACCGATCGCACCGCTTCGTCATGCCCTTTGATGGTTTGCAATTCGTGACCTTGCAAATCCCAGAGCTTGATATTTTTATCGGCGCTGCCTGTTGCCAAAATATTGCTGTCTGGGCTAAAACTCAGGCTGCGAATGGCGCTGGTATGGGCTTGAATTGAGCGTATTTCTGTTACCTGCAAATTCTGAAGATCTGATTCGATTCCCATTTCCATTTGCCATATTTTCAGCACATTATCGCCACTGCCAGAGGCGATCAGCATTCCATTGGCACTGAGGCTTAGACATCGGATGTCCGCAGTATGACCTTTGAGAGTTTGTAATAGCTTGCCATCCAGTGACCAGATCATAATATTTTTGTCAGAGCCGCCCGAAATGAGCAGTTCACCATTAGGGCTGAATAGTACATTTCGCACATCACCACGATGTCCATTCAGGGTTTGGATTTCATTGCCATCAATTTGCCAAAGTTTGATGGTTTTGTCAGCACTGCCCGAAACGATGAGCTTGCCATCGGCACTAAATCTGGCGCTCCAGACGGCTCCTGTATGCCCTGTAAATGTGTGCAGGCGATCGCCTTGGAGATTCCAAAGTCCAATAGTTTTATCGCTACTACTAGAGAGAATCATCTGTCCATCGGGACTAAAAGAAGCGCTGCGAATTGCGCCCGTATGCCCAATTAGTTCACCGATCTGCGTGCCATTTGCTTGCCAAATCTTAATCTTATTGTCTAGTCCGCCCGTGACAAACAACGAAGCATCGGCATTATATTCTGCACTCCATACCCCTTCCAAATGGGAATGAATGCGATTTCTTTCTTTGATTTCATAAATGGCGCGGTAAATAGTACTAGTTAATTGCCAGCGCGTCTCTGAGGCGATCGCCTGAATCTCTGGCAGCCATTTAGTCGCCATTTGTATAGCCTTGGATAGCTCGCTGAGGTCAAGGAGTCGGTTTGATAGCAAACTATTCAGGGCTAAACTATCAGCGATCGCCTGTGAATTTTTGAGGGAACTTTCTAATTGGCGCACCGTTTGGCGCAATTCAGTTTGGGTTTTTTCTAGCTCCTTTTGCAGCTTTTGCAGTTCGGGTGACTGGGATTTGCGAATGATTACCGCTAAATAGTCATGGACTAGCTGACAGCGATTAGTAGTAGCTTCAGGAATCAGCACCACCAACCCCGAACCAATGAGAATCTGCAAAACCAATTCGATCTTGGCAATCTCGAATTCATCATGCTTGGGAGCCTCTGGAATTTCTGGAGCGCCAAAGTTAGGCAAGGTTTGTCCTTGTTCCCGCACTTCGCGATCGAGATTATACAGTTCGCGCTCCAGATCGCCATAGGTTTTTAGGGGTCTTGTGCCTTTTTCATCGGTCAGCAAATATAAAATCAAATTAGTCAGACGATAGTTCTCTTTGCCACAATCACAAACCACACTATCTAGATAACGCTGCACTAACTTTTCCGTAGGATGCTTACCCAGCTTTTGGTATTGCATGACCGTACTAATTTGATCCTGTTGTAGTTGTGCGCCCACAATTTGCAGTTCTATCGGACGCACCTCATCCTGTTCATTGGTGAGATCGCGCACCAATAGATCAATTAACTGCGGTTCTAGATAAAATTGCGCTCTCTCCGTCAATGTCCTAATCGTGGAATGGGCGGCGGCTGTGGAGAAATTACCCATTTGATAAAGTACATTTTTGCTGAGAATGTCATTGTCGATCGCACTCATATTGGCAATGCGGTTGCCCTCTAGTAGATAATGAATATAGTCTTCACGCAGGGATAGAACCACTTTGAGAGAGGATAAATATTGGAAGTCACTGAGCAAACTGCCTAAAAATTCAAAAAAGCGCTGCCGTTCTGAAACTTGATATTGATGCACAAAAAAGAATTCTTCAAATTGATCGAATATTAAGACCGAACGGAAATTATGGGATTCATTCCAGCGCAACTGTTCGATAATGCGATCGCATAGTGAGGGTTTATCTGAGTGCTTATTTTCTGAATGCTTATTTAATGTGGCGGAGGCAATCGGGTTAGCTAACAACGGCGCAGAATTTAGCGATAATGATTCTAAAGCATCCTTCAATAAATTGATTAATTCTAATTCCCAACTGGTGTAAACTTTCTGGGAAATGGGAATCACGGTGCGTCCACCATAGATGGTTTGCTGTAAAGCAGGCATTAGACCCGCATTTACAAAGGAACTTTTACCAACCCCAGAGTTACCATGCAAAACGATCAATTTATAGCGAGGTTCGCTAATGCGCCTTGTTAATTCATCTAGGTCTTGTTTGCGCCCTGAGGCGTAGATTTCGGGAGAGATAATGAAGCGATTTTTCTGTCCCGCAAAACTCGAATATTCCTCAAGACAGGATTGCAATTGACCAGCACCAATAAAAGCCCGATATCCATAGCGCTGCTCGATCGCGAGGCGTTCTTGTTTGGTTTGAAAAGCTTCTAAATAGCGCCCCTGCACAAAATATAAATCACGCAATTGATTCAAAATGCGAATGTACATATGGGGATGTCCGCAATGATCGCGCTTTCTGGCTTTGAGCAAATTTTCTAGGGCAGATTCAGGATGCTCTAATTGAATTTGTGCTTCTGCTAGATAACACCAATATAAGCCATAGAGCCAATGATAGGTGTCAGGAGATTGGGGTAGAAGGGAAAGCGCTTGCTCAGCATATTCCTGCGCGGTCTGCCATTGTTGTTCAATAAGGGCAACTTCGGCTAGGAAGCCATAGTCGGATGCGAGGTGATGGGGTTGTGTTTGATGTATTGATAAAGCCTTGTGGGAGAGTGCTTTTAACTCTTTCCAAGATTGGAGATGATGGAGAGTGCGCTGCAATTGCAAATAGCATTCGGACATGAGATCAGGGCGATCGGCGATCTCAAAGCAAGCAAGACTGCGGAAAAATAGATCCTGAACTGTTTGCCAATTCTCTTCGTGGGAATGCTTTTCTAATTTAGTTAGGTGATAGCGCCGCCGCCCAATTTGATAGAGCAGCAATCCTTGGCGCTCAAAGTTTTGAATGGATTCCCAATATTGATAACTGGACTGCAAATAGGATAGGGAAGTGCTGAAATCGGCAGTATTCATGCCGCGAATGAAGTCTAGCCCTGCTTGTAAACCAGGCGCGATCGCCTGTCCTTGGTTCCGCAAATCTCGCAAAGCAAGATCTAATTCCGATAGATAAATACCCCCTAAATGGGAAATGCGCCCTAGACTATAGCTAGGGTCAATCATTTTGGCACTGAGTGCCATGCTAAACAGGGCTTCTGTCCCTGAATATAGAGATTCCTTGAGATCATTACCCGCGATCGCGAGTTCAATAGTTGTGGTCCAACTCTCAAAATCTGGTGCTATGCGAATCATTCGTTTGAGAATGTCATCATTAATCCATAGCACAATCGGGAAGTGGCAGTT
>Ga0247834_1008640_pt1 | contig 10170 bp, 6 predicted proteins | sample LaCruzMarch2015__8_FD_187118 | JGI IMG/M metagenome (GOLD analysis project Ga0247834, IMG submission 187118) | Freshwater microbial communities from meromictic Lake La Cruz, Castile-La Mancha, Spain - LaCruzMarch2015_12m | ecosystem: Environmental > Aquatic > Freshwater > Lake | place: Spain... | reverse complement strand
TCTAAGTATTCCATTAGATCGATAGTTTTTATTTTCTATTCCTACTTTTGGACGTGCATTAGATTAAAATTATAAAGGAATCACGAAAACATCATTGATTACGATTTCAACAAGATTTGATTGTTAGATATGCTTAATAATAAAATAGACAATGAGTTAAGAGAAAAATTTTCATACGAATTCTTGGAAATAATTAAAAAAAAGATAGTTCCTTATTTTCAACGAAGGCTTTGTTCATGAAAAAATATTTACATTCAAGGGTAACAAACAAGGAAATCAATCTACTTTAAAATTCAATACATTTGTTGGCCAAAAAGATGGGAAAGTTAATGTAAATGATGAGCTAAATATATGGATTCCTTTCAATGATGGCTACTTTGCTCAGGCAGGATTGAGAAAAAATGATTTCTTCTTAGAAATTATCTCTCGTCCTTTCAAGTCAGACTCTGGAACATAGTATTTACTTGACGCTTCTTACAAAGCAAAGAAGACGCTATCTGATGCTATCTTTAAGATATTAATGACGATTAAAGCATAAAATTCGATAAGAAGTTGGAGATTACGCCTTGATCGAGATACTCCAGGCATTTTACTATAAGAAAAATAGGAAATTACAAGAGATAACACTTGCTTTAAATTATACAATGCATGTGATATTCTCAATAATTTTGCTTGGAGAGCAAGCGCCTTTCAATTAACATGGAAGAAATCATAAGCTTTTACTGCAGAAGTTAGATCTGGATGGAAAAGAAAAACTGGGAATGTCGATTGGCGTAACTTCATTGAAAATGTTTGGCTAGCTAGCATTTATAAGTTTAGTGATGTAACGAAATTTGGCCTTGAGGTAAACTTTTCTTCATTTAGATCAATACTTGTTTATGGCCTCTATAGTTGAATAATGTTTCTGCTTTGTGGCAATATTCAAACCCATAGAATATCACCTTTAAAATCAAGGGAGATATCAATCGTAATATCTGCTTTTCCATAAAAAATCCCATCAAAGGTTACGGATACTATACATTTGGAACTCTTATCTCCGATTTCGGAAGAGCTAATAAAATTTCATACGGACTTCAATTCGACCTTGATATATGACATAACTTTCAATAATAAACAATCGTTATCATAGTAAATTTTTACTAAAATCCGCAGTCAAAGTATTCTATAATGCCCCTTGCTTTTTATAAATCTAACGTATCGAGCTTCGAAGTTTTTCATCATCTATTATTTCTTCTTTGTCAATTTTACGTCTTTATAGCAAAAATTTCTATGGATGTAATACTTGGTCGGTTAATTTGTATTTTCCACGGGTTATTTGGCTCGAGCTTGAATCTTTCATAAGCTTCTCTCGAGACTTCGAAGAAAGATGGGTCTTTGAACTTGTTCCGAACCCTACTTAGCTTCGATCCCCTTTTCTCCTATCAGGATTAGAAGTTACCCCGAAATCTGGGATTTCGAAATTTCTGTCATATAATTGAGTAAATTCAAGGTTGGTGAATAAATTTTATACTTTTTTTCTTTCATATCCCCTTTTATATGTAGTTTCTAACCCATCAAAGTGAGCGAGCAAGAACTAGAAATTCCTAATCACATGAACATTGGATCCTTTACATTTCCAAGGATTATCGATCATAGTTTTGATTTATTTTCTCTTTTATTCTGATTATTAAATTTCTCTTGAAGTAAAATTTGGCCAATTCGTCGAAATGATTGCTGTGAAATCTAAATAAGATAATTTGATACCGTTGTTTGAGTAGAGGCTTATGGATGGTTTGATACCAGATGAAGGAACCCATCTTTTACCTCTATTTTACAATAAAGCAAAGCTATTACATGATTGCACTTTAGATATTTTTTAATTTCTCCAAAGATCATAAACTCTTAAATTTGCATTAGAATCAAGAACAAAAGCAATTCCCAACTATGAGATACGAATATCAGAAATAGGATAAACTTCCTTCGATTCAAAAATATTAGTCCTCTTAACCTAATTCGTCAATGATAATATATTATCAATTTGAACTTCACCCCTATTACTACCAGATATTATCTTCCAGCCTTCAAAGAATCTAATATTAGTAACAGATCCCTTATGTTTTTCAGTATTATAAACCACATTTAAAGTGTTGGTGATCCAGATAGTGATTGCTCCATTTATTAATCCACAAGCTATATATTGCTAATCAGGAGCAGAAATTGATGTTGATGTGATATCATCGATGTTTTTAAAAGTTTTTATATTTTTTAGTGCAGGCTTTTGGCTTAGGTAGTCTTGCTTTTCTTTTAGCCATTTTTATGGTAATTTTTGTAAGAAATGTTGGATATAGAGATAGTTGGGGCAGTAATTGGATTTTTTAGCAAAGAAAAGGCAAACTTTGAATTATTTAGTATTAGTCCAACCATATACTATTCTCTCACAAATTTATACAAATCTTTCTCTCTCAAATTATTTCTTCTTCTATAACTATAGTTTCGAATGAAGAATATAAACGAATGGCTTGAATTTTGGTTAAGGATATGGAGGAGTATTATCGTTGCCATTTTCAATTAAAGGCTCCGCTTTTTTCAAAGGAGTATTAAATTATATAGTTTACTTTATCTAAGGTTCATCAGGTTCAACCTTTTTCTCTTCTTTCTTTTTGGGATCCTTCTTGATATCTACCTCAGGTGGAGGAGCCTCAGCTTTTTTCGCTAATTTAGCAAGAATTTGTTATTTTGTTAGAGGAATTCTTTTACCCTAAAACTTAATCTCGAGATATTTTTCGCTAATTTTCCCAACTTCTTGCTAGATAATCGAGTAATTCAATGGATACCTCAACCTTTTCTTAAATTACTCCTCCTAAAGTGGTATTGTTAAATTTTTATTAATTTCATTCAAGTCTATCGTTACTTCAGGTAGTCTAAAGAACAGTATAGATCCGTCATAAGTATATACGATGAGGGTACGCGCATAATCATTGAACTAGCAGCTATAGGGCAACTTATTAGGATCATTTTAATCAGAAGCAATGTCGATCGTATGAGTTAATATAAGTTTTTGCTCGGTATGTTTATATCTTAGCAAGTAAATTTTATGGTGATTATTAAGAATAACTGCGATTGTTGTTATCGTCAAATCTCCATCATTGATAAAAGTCTACGAAATGAACAATACCCTCTTCCCAGCAGCTAATTCCTTCTTCGAAAAGACAGATTTCTTCGCAAGATCCAAAAGATATAGATTACCGCACTTATCCCCTGCCAATAGGTGATTATGATGTTTGGATACATTACTAAAACAAGCAATATTTTCCACATCAATCGTATTTTGACATATGAATTCCTTTATCCCTCCTTCATAATTCTTATCTTTTTTCTTATTTTATATATCGAACATGCTCAATTTGAGATTGTAAAGTATGGTCTCGTTAAGAATTTCATTTATTAGTTTGTATGGTTGCGGTAAGGGATCTTATCGAAGATCAGGATTACAGATATTCCAATCGTTTAAATCAGTTTTGTTCATAAGTTATATTATAATCGATCAAATCAAATCACCATTCAGATTATTGAGAATTCATCGATATTAAAGATAGAATGAAGTGAATGATGAAGTAAATGGGAAAATAAATTATCAAAAATCGGGGACAAAGAAAGTGGTATGGTTTTAATCGTTTTAATGAACAATCGGCTTTTATCTTCCCTTTGATTGCTCTTTTTTATTAGATTGATTAAAGAATTGAGATCTATCGAAATTTTTCTTCCTTGAACGGACAAAACTTTCAATTTCTGACTTATTATTCTTCCCTGGGAAATATATGTCAATAAGTTTCCCTTGCTGCAGGTATGGCTGACTAATCTAACATTTTGTATTTCTTCTTCTATTCCTTTTCCCTTTACTTTTCTCATGCTATTCAGGTATGGCATGAGTATCAAAATACTGCTTATGTGTTATTCTTTTATTAGGGCTATTTATATCTATTTCCTCGAGTTATCCAACTTCTTTATTAATATCACTGATCTTTAATATACTAGTCCGATGCTACAGTTTTTTCCCTTGCGAGCTAAAACTCTGTTATTTATGGTACCCTATATCAGCATCACTAATTTAATGTTTTGTTGTCAGCTACAATGTATTCTATTTATCCTAAGTATAATCATCATGTTTTTATAGTATTCTAAATGTTTTCATTCCTTTTATACTTCCTTTACTTTTACTAAATCTAGTCTTTGCCTATTACTGATCTCTTGATATTTGATTCTCATCTCTTTATGGTGATTTACAGATAAAATCTTATAGGATAAAATCTTGCGCAATCGTAGCTGATTGCATATTTTGTTTATTATATGATTGGATTTGTTCGATTTTGTTCTATAACTGCTTCGATTCTTCTTCATTTTTGGATTTTCGTACATTCAAGCAAAAATAATGTTTCAATTATCCATCAGGATTCTCTTCAATCTTTTACAGATCGATTTCATTGAGCTATTTCATCGAAGTCATTTTATGTATCCCTGATTTATTACTATCAACTCTACTCAACATATTCTCTACTGATCCTTCATTATTACTCTCAAAATTATCAATGATACTTGAACTTTGAAGATGATGAGAAACTATATTTCTATTGCATTTGTTTGATTATGATTTATAAGATTTCCTAAGATCTATAGGCTATGGCTATATTTAAAGATTTATAACAAAATGATGTTTTGATTAAATTTATTTCTGATGAAATTCGTTTACAACTCTTGATGAGATAGATTGCTATTTTTAATCATGATCGATAAGCATCAAAATTTCTCTGTTTTTTCGAGTTATCAAGGCTATGATAAGTAAAGTAAAAGGTTTCACACCAAAGGTATCGAGACTGAAGACAATACCTGTATTAATCAGCAAGCTTTTCAGCTGAGAATTGATATAATAATGATAGCACATACCAATTAATGCTAAATATAACCCTGAAGATATAATACCCATACTAATATAAGCTATTTTCTTATTTTTCCATTTTCTTATTATTGCATCACGACATTATGACTATTTGCTTTAATAAACAGCATTTTCACTACGTATTAGCCCTATAATACTGCCTATAGTCATGATAAAACTAACAGCAAGAGCTGGATACCAAAAAGTAGCGTAAAAAAGGTAAATGGAAATAAGCGAATATGAGAAAAGTATGCATAGAAGTTTGCTACTTGTATCGCTTTTGCATAATAAAAGAATGGAGTAGTTTTTTAGATAGTATTTGAAGATTTTGCATATATGACTTTTCTCATTTTACTATGATGCCTCCTTTATTTTTTTATTAAGTAAAACAACATCGTTATTGCTTGTTTGTTTTCTTTATTTTTTCGTTGCATTTTTTAATGAATTCTTCAATGTCCAAAGGGTTCCGATAAACAAAACCCCAATGAAAGCTAGGACGATGGGATATAAGTCCATCATTTAAAGTTATATTTGAATTAACGATCATAAATCAGTTAATATTAAAATTATCCATCAATTTCACATTACAAACATAACAATCATTACTATTCATCTTCATCTTCACCCTTGGCAACAATTTTTATTTCTGGGAGAACTTCGATAAGCTGTAAATTGAGCATAAGACTGCCTAAATATTTCCCTGTTTTATCAAAAAGTGGAAGTTTTAGTAGATCAGCAGTTGTTATTAGTACTACAAGATCTCCTAGAAATTAATCTCGGAAAGATTTGTATTTTTTGTTGTAGATTTTGATGATCATATCACTTGGGGAAGGAGATATTTAGATAGGATCGAATTACTCATACCATTCACAGATTTTGTCCTCACATCTTTTAGTTTTTGTGCGTAATTTGCTCTTAGAGTTGTTGTAGTTTATTATACAGTAAACATCACTGAGTTTTTCCAACTTCTATGGATCATTTTCTGATAGTTATAGAGTTAATACGCTCACTTTTAGCTTTGCGTAATCATCGAGAGGGTAAATGAGGTTATATTGGATCAATATATTCTATTATTAGTGTTACAATAATTCTTTTTATTAGAGTGGAAGTTCGACTAATTTGAACTATGAAATTACTGAAACAAATAATTATCTTTAATCAGTATGAAGTTGATTTTACTATAATACAGATGTAAATTAGCTTGGAAATTCCTACTTCTCCTTATTTTTTAGCATTCCATTCTCAACCATTGGAGTAAAATATGTTTATTTATCTCCTTCTTAATGATTATTTATCGACATAAATGACTACAATGGTCCATCATGATCACTACATGAATGAAAGCTACAGTCAACCTCAGGAGTAAAACATTAAATATACCCATAGCCTGGTTCAGGATGAACCTAGGAATGTTTAGGTGTACTAAGACCAGAATCATATATTATCTTTATATCTTAGTTTCTGCTTGATTTTGTATGTGTTATTATTGATTATTTATGGATTTTTTGGGTTATTGCGCCTGCGTTTTAGTTTATATCGATGTAAAGCTTGTTAAATTCATCCAGTTTTCTTTATGTTTCTTGTGTTATATCTGCATCGTCGACTATATTCCAACTAGATAAAAGTTTTCTCTAAAATTTAACATCATTTTCGAAAGAAGATTCGATTTCAGGGTTAATAGAAGCTTTAGATACTGCCATCTTTCTCAAATTTTGGATTATAACGTTATCCTTATTTATTCTTTCAGCCTTTGTAAAACTCTTTACTGCGCCAATATAATCCTCTCTTTCCATCAAGATCAACCCTTTAAGCACATGCGCCTCATAATTATTGCTCGAATACTCAATTGACTTCTAAACATCCTCGGTACTTTTCCCCATTTTGGCTCTAACCAAATAAAGACAGCTCAATGAACAGCAAAGACTCTACAGTGCCTATCGATCTCGATACAACCTCGTCAATATCGAAAAATGATTGAAATAGGCAATATAATTACGAGGGTTCAATGATATCGCATGCTATAAATCTTCGATTGCTTCTTCATCATAGTTCAATTGAGACAGGAAAAGTGCTCTATTCGCAAATAGATTTGAGTTTAATGGATGTCTTTAGATTAGATTTGTTATTTGGTTTCTACCCTATTCATAGTCTCTATTGTAAAAGAGATGAGTAGTATTAGCAAACTGACTTTAGGACTGCATTATTTTATTAATTCTATAGAAACCTTTCCATTCATCCAAACCCTCAATTTACAAACACAAAAACATCCAATAAAATGCCCAAAATCACAGCTAAAAGCTACTTTTTATCTTCTCAAATGAAAAGAAGTCTTTAATCAATCAACTAGAGTTATAATATCTTATTTTTTTCAGCCGAAGTGATAAGAGTTAGGAGTTAAAAATCAATATCTTCCTTGCTGCTCATTTTTATTGAAGGAGTAGTTTAACTGATCAAGAGAGTCACGTTAAAGATGTCGTGGAGCTGAATTACGATTAGAGTGCTGCTGGGGAGGAAGAATGTTGACCTCGATAGATTCCAAATTTTTGGGTTTGTTTGGATTTTGACGCTATTAATACTAAGGATCAGGCCCATGCTAAGCCTGAGATGGCTATGTTTGCGTTCTTCTGTGATTATTGGCAAGCGATGCTCGATAAGTAGGTCGATTAAACATTCTAGAGAACTACAACAGCCTACGTTCTTCTTAGAAATTCATCCTCTATCGTTGCTTCTAGGCATAAATCACATCTCTATGTTTTTAATCTTGACTTTTGATTTATTTCTATCGAATTTGACGATCATAGTTATTCCTGAGCATTTGCTTCGCTTCCTATCTTCTTTTTAAGTTCCTATCGGATTATTCCATCAATTGCGATAGAGCTTATTGATTCATTTTAAAAGAATGTTAATGAAAACTTTTCGATTATGATTGCCTTTTTCGTTATTTTTCTTCAATTTGTTATTTGTTGTACTTCAATACATCATACATGCATTTATTCCTCATCGCATAGATCTGTCTTTCCTTCTCGCTTGATTGCCAATAACTCATCCAATAATTTTATTTCCACCAATAAAATGTTAAAGAAACTCTTAAACTACATATTTTTAATGGAATAAATACAAAATCATTTGAACTTTTACAGCTGCAAAAGAACATGACGACCATATTGAGATTTACATATCTAAGCTGATATTTATTTTAGTTTATTTTTCAATTGTGAACGTTTATCTATCGAGGAAGATTCTAAAAGACTTTGGATTACATAGTTACCGAATTGATTTTTAGCTATTGTTATCAATCTAAATTAAAACGAATATACTAATTGTTTCCTAAGAGTTTTATTATTATCCTATCAGTAAAACTCTTTTTAGAAGATTTTATTGCTTTCTCAATGACATTACTCGCGAATTTGTTGCAGGATAAATCGACGAAATTATCCTAGAAGATTTTTATTATTTTTGGTTAGAATTATTTACAGGTTGTTACTATATACTGCATGATGTAGTTTCCATATTGGCATTTACATAAACGAAGGGAAATATCGAGTAATATCTAAAGCATCTTTATTCTCTTTTATTCATTCTTACCACACTCTAAATATTTCTGGATGACTCGACATCCGAATGAATGAAAGCCGAGCTTCTCAATCTATCTTATCATAAAATTACATGCTCAAGGATAACATTCGCGATGTTTTAGGTTGATTATCGATTGAACAGCTCTACCATCCTTTGGATGATATGATTTCCATTCTGATTTGTTATGATCTGAAGTAAATGAGAAGACATCAACTTTGATATTTATAGCTGAATGACACTATTTAGAGATGTCCATTCTACTATTTTCTGTATCACTCTGCATCCATAACTATGCAAGCAAACAAATATAAACTATTTTTTCGTAGCCCCATAAATACTTTATTTTTGACTATCTGTTCCTACTTACAAAAACTTCTGCACCACATAATTCCCAAATTTATCATAAATCAACTCTGGAATTCGATGCAAGAGATGTTAAAATAATTTCTCCTTTAGTACCCCATCACACTCATCCAAAGCATTCTGTAGATTTCTCGAACCATATTGGTCCTTACACCATTCAACCATATAAGGAAGATTGCCCATTATCTACTCATGATGGTTATAGACAGGATAATATTCTAGATGAGATACATTCACAGGTTGATAGCTCTCGTAACGGGTGTATTACTCCTCGTTTTGAAGACTTAGTCTTAATAGATATGATTTTACTTTCTTGTGCTGTTGGTTTGGATTTAGTATTAGGTGAATTCGCAGGTTTTCTAGCGGATGTCAAATCGTGCTGAATTGAGTTGGCATGTTTCCCATGTCTTCTTTACCTCGTCGAAGAAGTCCTATTCGATCTGAATTATCCTTTTTGTACCCTAAAACCGAGATTGAAGAGTATGGGTGGTGCGGAAAAGGCGAACTCTTTGTCTTGAGATTTGAGATTATTGAGAGAACTAGTTGTTGGAACTTCATCATCGTCTTTGTTATGGATATCTTACCGTCTAAAAGGTGAGATGGAAGGAAATTTTAGTCTTATTATTCTTGTTTGTTTTACATTGAACAATATAAGCTTTACTACTCTTTAAAATTATTATATCAGTTTATCTAGCTTTACTAAATCATTTTAAAAGGATCCAAGAAAGATGAAATAGATATTTAGTTAATCACGAATAAGTTTGATATAATATTGGATGATCGCAAAAACATAGATGATCATAAACAAAATAAATAAAATGATTAGTTAATTTACATCTTTTTACAATGAAGTGAAGATTATATAAAATAAGTAAATTAATGTTATAGATCAAAAAAGATCAGCCAGTTGGGGGAACTGGAGCAGCCGAAGAAAGATTGACAGGAATCTATTACTTTATGGGTTGATTTTGTTGAAATAGGGAAGGCTGATTCTATGAAGTCTTTGCCCCAAAAAGGTTGAAAGGAGACTGATTCAATGTTTTTTGAGGTCCGAACAGTGATTAAGACTTATTCTATGTCTTTATTACTCCAAATAGTGCTTTTGATTGATTCTATAAAGGCTTTGCTTTAAATAGAGATGAAGGTGCAGTTCCTCCAAATAATGATAAACTCTTATTTTACTAAGGCTTTGATCCAAATGAATTTGAAGGCTGGCCTTATGCTGTCTTTGCTCCAAATAAACTTAAAGGCTGGCTTTACGCTGTCTTTGCTCCAAATGAATTTGAAGGCTGGCCTAATGCTGTCTTTGCTCCAAATAA
>Ga0247834_1008639_pt1 | contig 10170 bp, 34 predicted proteins | sample LaCruzMarch2015__8_FD_187118 | JGI IMG/M metagenome (GOLD analysis project Ga0247834, IMG submission 187118) | Freshwater microbial communities from meromictic Lake La Cruz, Castile-La Mancha, Spain - LaCruzMarch2015_12m | ecosystem: Environmental > Aquatic > Freshwater > Lake | place: Spain... | reverse complement strand
CAATATTAGTAACGTCTTCATAAGTCAAGGTGCCAGCAATACTAACATTGCCACTAAAAGTTCCTGTGGTTGCTACAACACTTCCAAGAGTAGAAACCCCAGAAACAACTAAACTATTTGCTCTTATGTCTTCTAGTATAACTGTCCCTGTGCTTCCAATACCAGCAGCAGCAATCTTCGTGAATGCCATTCTTATTGACTACTTTTTTACTTATTTATCAATCCCACCACCAACAAAGGTTTTCAAGTGTGTTGAGAAACTGTTCATAATACACAGTCCGACTTGGATTTTCTTTTCCATCTTTCATATCCTGAAGATACTGAATAATACCACGAACCACTGGAGTATCTTGAAAGTATTCTCTCATTGAATACACATCAAACTTTTCGTGATACTGAATGAAATCGTGAAGAGGCATCATATTGCGACGATAGGCATAAATGAAAACATCTTCATCCTTAATACCATTTTTATTGATGATATTCACTGGATAATACTTCTGCCCATCTTCCTCATCTACCACTCCTTCATCTTCATTGTCGCTACCAATGTCAAAATGAAGATCCTCATAATACTTATTGAGCAATTCTTCATCAGGAGCAACACGAAGTTTCTCATTCTCTTCCATATAATACTTCATACCGTTAATTGCGTCTTCATTCGTCAAACGAAAGACAATGTTGCCGTGATAGAAGTTAATAGGAACACCAGAGAATGCCTCTGATTCTTGTTTGCGAAAGGACAAATGAAGAATCTCAAATCCAGGTTCTTCATTAGCATCCATTACCAATCCTTGCGAAATACTCATTTGAACCCCTTTTGCTTAATATCTAAAACTTCAATGTGACTCAAAAACTGACCTGCTGTTTGAAACCAAGTAACCTGAACATCCTCATAATTATCAAACACAACTTCACTACCATTCTCATACACCACCTTATAGTGATGACGAAGATAAGGTTTATCGCAGGTTTGTTTGAATGTTTTTAATTCTTGTTGATTGTCGATAATAGCAACCATAACCAAATCTCCAAAATAACTAAAATACTAATTTCAACTAGAACTGGTGGAAGATTCATCTGTAATTTGTTCCAAATATTCTGTGATTACTTTTATGAAATCTTCTTCAGTCCAAGTATTAAACATTGATTCTTGTGGGTCATTTTCATCCCAAGTAATCTCAAAAGACCCGTCTTCGTTAGGTGTGACTTCAACCATTTAGTTTCTCCGTGAATACAATTCCTCTAATGTGGTCAATTTCGTGAAGGATACAGCGTGCCTCAATTCCCTCATACCATTCTATCATAGGATGTCCGTTTAGTCCACGATACTTGACCTTAACTTTTTCTGGTCTTTGAATATCATAAAATTGTTGAGGAAACGATAAACACCCTTCGTTTATTACACAATCATCCTTTGAGAAATCAAGTATCTCTGGGTTAATCATTACCTTTGGTTCATTATTCACAAGAACCACAATGATTTGTTTGAGTATTCCAACTTGATTTGCCGCCAGACCTATACCATTGTTTTCAATCATTGTGCGTATCATATTCGCAGCAATGTTTCTCACAGTATCATCGATCTTATCAACTCTCTTCGCTTTTCTACGAAGCAATATGTCGTCTTCTTTTAGCAGTTCCATGTCCCCAACTGCGTATGATAGTGTATTTAGTCGTCCCAAAGGGTTTTTCTTTGCAATACTCTAGCAATCTTTTCGTTATATTGTGGTGGTTCGTTCAGTTTTTCTACAAGGACATCAAAGTCTTCTTTAGGTAACACAATGCGTTCAGGTTTTGCTCCTTTCCCCCAGAACTTCTCAAACTCATATTGGTAGTTCATATCCAACCACCCAGAATTAATAGAGTGCCAGAACTCTCCCCACACGTGGTAATCGTCAAATCGGAATCTTTCGTGAGACAACAAACGATACCACCACCAGAATGGCGTATACTTAATCGGAGAAAATCCGATTATCCACTTGTTTAGGAACACTGGAAAGTCCATTATACTCCCCTACCTCCAAGATTATAAGGATCAACACCATCAGGAATCGGGTCATCCCACTGCCCCATACCCTCATAAGAATAATTGACCCACAGATTGTCTCCACCAATATTCATATGATACACTTTGCCGTTGTTGAGATAGATGCCCAACCACACGGCACGACCTTTTTCCATCGTTTCGTAATGAACCATCTTCACATCTTCCAGCACAATTTCGTCTGGGTTTTTTTCGGAATGTGTCAATCCCAACCTCCTCCAAAGACATAATTAATAACACCTGCGGGTTGATTGATGTTTTCAATCACCTGAAATTCTGTTTCATTTTTCCTAAAATCTTGTTGTGCGTCAATAATCTCACCACCCGACCACATCTCACAATGCTCAAACTTTTTAACGTAAATCTCTTCACAATGAGACATAGATTCGGCAGCAATTACACACATTCCACGAGTAGCGTCCCAAAGAACATTGCTGATAATATAGAGATTCATTTCAATACCTCATCAGCACCAATATAATGGTAATACTCAAGACCAAGTTTTTCAATTACAAAATCTTGAAAGTCCAGTTCATCTCTTTCATAAACATAATGCCCACCGTTGTTGTCACTTTCTGTGAAATTTGAGAAATAGTCCTCAAATACCAACATTACAGCAAGAGCACGGGATTCATCGTGTTCTGTGATTGTTTTATGTGGATGTGCCACAATTTTGGTGATACACTCAAAGAGTTCCTCTCTTGTATATGAGAATGCTTTTGCTTCAGAATTCAAACCATAAGTCATTGGTATTTCATCTCCTTAATCAGAGCAGTAAAGAAAGCAATGCGATCTTTTGAGTATTCAATGTCTACACCATAATCCTTACAGAAGGTCTCAAGTTGTCGTTCTGTATGTGTAGGATAACTGAGATTGCTAAACTTAGAGTAAGTGATATGCTCAATGAACTCTTGTTTCATAATCTCAAACAGACGCACTTGATTATCTTTGTCAAACTCTACCTCACGGTCAGTAGGAGAGTGTCCGTTAAATTTGATTTTCATTTCAACCAACTCCATATGCTTCAAGAATAGCACGAGCAACAGCAATCGCAACATCTTTGTGACCAATACTCACATCTTCACGAGCACCACCAGAACAAGAAGTAACGAAGATACCACCATTATCTACTGTGAGTTCTACCCGATAGGTTTGATTTTCTACCTCATCAGTCAGTTCAAAGACATCAATCTTACTGCGGAGCACATCAGTTCCGGGAATGAGAGTATAAAAATTAGACATCATTTTGCCTCCAGTTGTTCTACAAGTGCTTGCATTTCACCAACAGTTTTCCAAGTCCACATTTTAGGATCTCGTCTTATCACTCCAAATGTATCTTCTTCATCAAGATAAAGTTTGTTCTCCCATTCAACATAGAAAGGACCTTCTGGATCAAGACACTCAATGTCACCAAGCAAATCAAAAATGTGGTCGGCAATAAATTCGTGCTCCAGTTTGTTAATGGTGCTCTCATACAGTTCAAACTGTTCTTCTACCGAAAGGTTCTCAATACCATCCAGAGGAGTGTAGTTTTGAACTGCAAAGTAAAGATACTCAAGTTCTTTTTTTGTAAGATGAAGTTCGACTTCCATTGGTTTGGTTGCGTATAAGAGTATTATAAGGTATTAAAGAGATTGAAGAGCAAGACCAATTCTATGGATTTTAGTTTCTAAACGATTGAATGACTTGTAAGAATACTCATCATCAATATTGTCATTCTTTGCTTGCCTTATAAGAGCAATCAAATCTTTAACATCTTCATCAGTTAGAGTTTTAATTTTCCACTCGCCAATAGATACAGTTTTTGAAGTCATTGGTTTGGTTGCGTATGAGAGTATTATAGGGCATCACAGGGGTCTTTGGGAAGTCCTTGTGCCAGTTTGTCAGGTGTCCTTATGAGAAGTTATAGTGAACTTGTGTGTGAAACTCTTTGAAGCAACTTTTGTTAGAGAGTTTCATCATCACAGGAGGGATGTAATAGGCACATTCAGTAAAGAAATCTTCTCTACTCAAAAATTTCAATCCATACAGCATCCAAGTGCCAAACTCTTTATGAAACTTTCTTACAGCACGATATTGTTTAGATGTAGAAGCAACATACTTACTGGGAGCATTTTCAAAATCTTCTTTTTCACTTGGAAGTGCTTGTGTCATCATAATACAGGTAGTTTGACCTTCACCAGTGCCAAAGTATTCACCAACCATATACACCCAGTATTCATCAACTGGGAAAGTGTCTCTGTGATACTTCTGCTCATATTCTTTCATACAAGCATCAGCAACCATCTGGAAGTTTTCTTTCTTCTTGGATTCTAATTCCGCACGTAGTTCTACCTTTTCGGTTTCAGCAAGTTCTTTGAGAGCATCAGAATACTTACCAATCGCACCACAAGCAGTTTGAATTTCAGTCATGATAAAAATACCTTGAGTGTGCGTCCGTTGTCTTGTTCTGATACTTGGACATGAGAGCAGTCATATTGAACATACTCTCGTCCGTTTTTACTAATTACTTCTACACGATTGATAAGTGGATAGTTCTTGATGTAATCACCATTCGGTGCTTCATAATCTAAATCACCTTCATTCCAGGGTTTCTGTCCGAAAGATTCATAATCAATTCCAAGTGATTCTAATGCTGCTTTGTTTGCTGCTTCTCTTCTTTCTGCTTCTTCAAACATTTCATCAGGATAAGGTTCTTGATTGTTCATAAGTTCTCGGATTTTATCCCGTCCATATTGTGTGAGTTGTTGTTTGTTGTTGCGAAGTTCTTGGACTTCCTCATCAGTCAGTCCAATCACCCAAGGCATATCTTCACTCATACTTGCCAATCTCTCCCCTCCCAGTCCATCAGGCACATTTCACCTTGCTCCTTGTCGGTGTAGTTTTCATAAGCATACTGACGACACTCTTCTTCAGTGCCCTCAAACAACATTTCATACATCTTGTGGTCTCCATCATATGTAATTTTATAGAGTCCCCACTCATCGTAGCAGTCAGGAAAGAACGGCATCGTTGTTTCTCCTATACCATTCAAGATTGCGTGGTTTTGTATCAATTATACTACAAGCAAATTGAAATCGTTTGTAAATAATAAAAAATCCAAACAAATGATGAGAACCCATACTCAACGAAATTGCTGGAAAGAGTTCATCACCACTATAATCATCCCATTGAACTGTAAGATCCAGTAGAGCAAACCTGCGGGATGCTAGCACTTGAAAGAACCATTCCTTACCATAGTCTTCGTATGTTTCGTATTCAAACAGACGCATAATAATCACCCATAATAACTTTTACTATTCAGGATTTCCCATTTGATAATCTGCTCAAAACATTCTCCAATAGAAGAACAGATGCCATCATAATCATCTATGGAATCTGGACCAGTATAAAGTCTCCAAATGTAATTGTCGTCTTGTGGATTGTCTGTGATTACAATTTTCATTACTGTTCCCACGCATAAGATTTCAGTAGTTCGTTGTCCTTTTCCAACTGCTCTATTCTATCACACAATTCAGTGATAATGTGAATTAGAGAACGATAGTCAATACTCTCAACATCATCTCCATTCTCCATATCGGCATAATATGAATACAGAAGTTCTTTGGTGAAATTGCGTTCAGTCATCGTAGTTTCTCCCTCATAATCTTCAAACACTTTTCCCACTCATAACTATTTCTATTACTTGAAGGTGGAATAAACTCTTTATCAATCCTATCTACAAGAACATCAATAGAAGCATCAGCATCTAAATCAGCATCCACAGTAAAAATGTCCTCCCACCATTCCCACAAGAGTTCTTTTAGAGTAGGTGGTTTGTTCTTCTCTCCCCATTCTTTGATAAGGTCAAGAGAGTTCTTGAAGTTCTTATCATTATCTTCTTCATCAATCAGTTTTTGAAGTTCTTTCCACTTTTCTGTTTGTTGTGCTTCCTTGAATGCCTCTTTCAATCCATCAGCAACTTGCTCTGGTGTTTGTGGTTTCACATAATCTAATGGGTCTTTGTCTGGGTTCTCCTCACACCATTTCTTACTCTCACGGACAGCATCCCATTTTTGTTCTTCTTGAACTTTTTCCATTACTTCCTTTGCTGTAGAGATTGCGTAAGCAAACTCATATCCTGCTTGGAAGCCTTGCCACCTTTTATCATCAAAACTATCCCAAGTTCCAGTTTCAGGATATTGTCCCCACCAATCTTTGTATGCTTCTTCTACTGGTGATTTTGTTCGTTGTTGTTCTTCAAGTTTTTGTAGTTTCTCTTGGAGAACAGCAATATCCTCTTTGAGTTGTTGAATAGTATCAGTCATTAGGAACATTCAATAGTGATTTTTGTAGAGTAAATGTAATATATTCTTCGTCCTCACATTCTATCACACCTTCATCCATAAGAAACTCTTTTACAACTCTAAGAGCATTCTCAAAAGATATCATACCATAAGCACCCTCATTCACAAATCGTTCGTAAAGAGACACTACATCTTTTGATGGTTCTTGTGATACTTTCTCTTCATAAGCAGCATCATAACCCTTCTGAAATGCTCTCCACCTAATATCAAAAATATTATCAACACTTGGATTAGTTGGAGGATACACACCCATCCAATCTTTGAAGGCTTCTTCTACTGGTGATTTTGTTTTCTCCAGTTCTTCAAGGAATGAGAGTTTCTTTTCCAATACTTTGATTTGTGCTTTTACTTCTTCAATCTCCGACATTTTACCTCCGTTAAGTGGTCCATAAACTTGTTCCATTAGTTTTTGAAAGTCCTTTTCAATACCAAACATTACAGGTTCTCCAACTCATCACAAACGGCATCAATTGATTTGAGACACTCATCATAACCACTCACATACATTACATTCAGTTCATCTTGCCAATCTACATTCTCATTTGTTCCAGAAATAAGTTCCCGTAGTTTTTTGAGTGTATGAATAAGGATTTTAGGTTGTGATAAATCTTTCTCCACATCCATATAAGAATAGAGAACTTCTTGTGCTATTTGTTGGTTAGTCATATTTTTTCAAGTTCCTCACAGAGTTCAAGAAGGTCAGCACAAGAGATAATACCAGGAGATTGTTGAAGTTGGTTGATTACCTCACGAAGAACACCAGTAAGGTGGAAGGCAGGATCGTGTGCTAGGTCATCATAATAAGCAGACCATACTTTATCTGCTTTGGTTTTTATGTCAGTCATTTCAGTTTTCTACCAATCAATATCAATCATATATTCACATTCATCCAGCAATCCTCGTTTGTATAAGTCCCAAACAATTGTAGTTACATCTGGATAAAAGTTCCTTTCCCAAAACAAGTTATTATCAAAGTCGGATTCAAACTGTTTGAGAGTATCATCTGGACTTGTATTCAACCAAGTTTCAAAACTAACACCCATTTCTTTACCATTCACTTTAAATGGGATTGTAGTTGCCTCATAATCAAACTCTTCCGCATCATATGGATTTGGAGTAAAGAGAAAAGTTCCTCTTGATTTACAACCATCTTGTTGCTGAAAACTATAATGTTTTCTATAGGTTTCCATCACAAAGTCATCCCAGTCACTTACTGTTATGACTTCTACAGTTCTGGTTCTGGTTCTTAAAGTCATTTCAGTTTCCTCAAAATCGTGGTGGTTTCTTCTTGCCAGAGTTTTGGTTTCTTACCCTCTTCCAGTTTCCTATCATACCACTCTTCTGCCATCGTGAGTGTAGGAAAGTATCCTTCTTTACGATTGCGTTGAGAATCTGATTTCCAAGTGAGATAGTATCTGATTTTAGTCATTTTGTTCCTGTCGGTATTCTTCCTCCTTATCTAATCGTGCTTCAAGTTCAGCAATTTTAGTGTAGAGAGTATCCAAGTGTTCGGTTAGATTACGATAATTTACAACACCTACATTATAAGACAATCCACTATTTTCATTTTCTACAAGAGAACGATAAATCTCATCCCAAGTTAGTTGTTCGTCAGTCATTAAGTTCTCCACCCAATATCAGTGATTTTATCTTGAAGGTTTGAACACAAGGACTCCAAATCTTCAATCTTATATTCCAATCTGTTCTTTTCACATTCAAGTTCATAAATGCGTTCTTCAAGTTGCCGAAATCGTTGTTCTTGTTGTTCGTCAGTCATCAGGCATCCTCCAAACGAATGTAAAGTTCAAGTTCTCCTCTCATATCATAAAAATACGATTTACCCCTATCAAGAATAAAAGCATCATAATCTTCTTGTGTGGGTTCATCTTCCATTTCCATATCCTTCCAGCACTCCAAGAAATCTTCAACAGACATATGATATTCCAGAGGAATGTATGCTACTTTGGGAGTGATTGGATTAGTCATTGGTTTGGTTGCTTATGAGAGTATTATAGACCAATAGGAGACCTTGTGGGGTCTCCCTGTGCCAGTTCAGGGAGTGTCCTCAAAGGTTCTCTAACTCATCACAAACATCAAGAATAGCACGAGCATCAAGCACCATATCCTCACCTTCACCAAAGTTATGGTATTGGAGTTCAAATACTAACTCACGGAGAACATCAGCAATCGCATCGTTATTAAGTTTTTGAACGATAAAATCTTGCCTTTTATTTACAAAAGTTAAATAAAAGGCATCTACGATTTTCTGTGCTACTTCTTTTTTGCTAGTCATTTTCCTTCATTCCAAGGATACTCATAATCTACCTCAATACATTCTAAAAGTGTGCGGGCAAAGGTAATCTCACCATAATCAGAACCATCTTCAAAAATATCCCAGTTATGGTGTGGATATTCATAATCGGGATTTAGATTATAACAAGTTGGTTGTTCTGCGTATGATTTGAGAACTTTGAGAAGATGGGTGAGTTTTTGTTCGTCAGTCATCACCAAACTCCTTTTTCAGTTTCTCATACTCTTTGCGTCTCCTCTCTTTTGCTTTGAGTTTTTCTGCTTTTTCTTTTTCCAGCAACTTCATTCGTTTCTCATACTCTTTGTCGTTTTCGGGACGATGCTTGTAGAGATAATACTCTTGATAACCATCGTGTCCTTCGTATTCAATATCAATACCTTCCCAACCAGCATCTAATTCGGATTGAAGTTGGGAAATAATATCTACAAGAGAACCTTCAAAGTCCCCATAATACTTTTCAGTTTCTTTTACTTGAATTCGGTTAGTCATACATTTTCATCCCCCATATCAAAAGAACATTGCTCATAACCCTCATTGTATCCATTTTCGTGGATTGCGAGGGCAAACTTCAAGAGTTGTAGAGTATCTGCCTTCCAACAAATATCCTCCCACTTTTCAAGAGTTAGATGATTTTCAGCAAGTTGTAGGATTTGTTCGTCAGTCATAATCTTACTCCTTTGAGTTTGGCAATCAATTCAGGCAACCAAAATTTATTGATAGTAAGGATGTATTCACTTTCAGCATCATTAGGTTCTCCTAACCACACTTCAACCAAATGCTCTTTACTAACAATACGAAATGGGTTTTCTCTGTGTTTGGATTTGGTTTTAGTCATTACTCCACCCATCAAAATATTCCGTAAAAAATGCAAATGCTAAACTAAATCTGTTCTGTTGAAAATCTACACTAAAAAGAGAACTACCAAAGAAAGAAAACAAGATGTTGATACCACCAGAAGAATGAACGATACCACCAGGAGTTTCGCAATTCACCCAAAGTAGTGATTTGTTTTTGATAATACCAAACTGCCAAGTGTGAGATACTTCACCATTAATCCAAGTTTTTTCGTCGTATTGGTAAAGTTTCATCGTTCAGCAACTACCTCAAAGTCATTCATAGAAATACTCCTTTTACTTTTAGCAAGAATACCTTGATTTGGAAAATAGGGAACTGCTTGGAGTTCGTGATAAGGCATCCACATCTCATAAAGATTGTAGAGGCATCCGTCTTTTTTGTATCGGTAGAGTTTCATCAGTAAGTCCAAGAAAGAGTTTTGAGTTCATCATCAGTAAATTGAACCCCATCATCAAGTCGTGCTTCGTTCTTATACAAATACCACTGCTTGAAGTTGGTAATATGTCCTCGCAAATCACCATCACCATCTACAAAATACACAAGAACATCACAATACTTGTTTCTATCCCAAGTGAGAATAGTGCATTTACGAATAGGTGCTTTTTCAAATT
>Ga0247834_1008636_pt1 | contig 10171 bp, 6 predicted proteins | sample LaCruzMarch2015__8_FD_187118 | JGI IMG/M metagenome (GOLD analysis project Ga0247834, IMG submission 187118) | Freshwater microbial communities from meromictic Lake La Cruz, Castile-La Mancha, Spain - LaCruzMarch2015_12m | ecosystem: Environmental > Aquatic > Freshwater > Lake | place: Spain... | reverse complement strand
TCCACAGGGCCGGTCGAGTCGGCGTCGAGTGCCCACTGCACGATGTCGAAATGGTGGGCACCCCAATCGGTCGTGCCGCCGCCGGCAAACTCGCGGTAGGCCCGCCACCCGTTGGGATGGAGCCGCTTGTTGTAGGGCAGCTGCGGGGCCGGTCCCAGCCACGTCTCCCAATCGATACCCTCGGGCGGCGGCTCCGCCGGCAGATCGAAGGCCTTGGACGGGCCGCCGACACGGACGATCACCCGCTGCACCTTGCCGATCGCGCCCGACCGCACGAGCTCGCAGGCCCGGCGAAACCGGGCGTCGGACCGCTGTTGGCTGCCGGTCTGAAGTACGCGACCATGTTTCTTCACGGCATCGGCCATCGCACGCGCCTCGCGGATCGTGAGCGAAAGGGGCTTTTCGCAGTAGATGTCCTTGCCCGCCTTGCAGGCCTCGATCACCGGGATGGCGTGCCAGTGGTCGGGCGTGGCCACGACGACGGCATCGATGTCGTCGCGGGCGATCAGCTCGCGGAAGTCGCGGTGTTCGGCGATCGGGTTGGTACCGTACCGCGGCTCCTGATCCTTTTCGAACTTTTCACGTGTGGCGGTGCTGATCGAGGTATCGACGTCGCTGATGGCGACAAGCCGTGCTCTGCCGGTATTGAACAAGTGGATCGCGTCGGCATGCCCCATCTTGCCGCAGCCGATGAGGCCGAAGCGGACGACGTCGCTCGGCGGCGTGGTGCCCTGGCCCCCGAGCACGCGAGCCGGCACGATCGTGGGCAACGCGAGGCCCGCTGCGCCGGCGGCGAGCAACCTGCGCCGAGGGAACCGGCTGGCGAGCGGGTTCGTGGATACGTGTGTCACGGCGTCTTCTCTGGAGGTGGCGTTGGTGCGGGCGGTGGAGTGGTCACTGTTGGCGTCTGCTCCGGCGGTTGGACGGCATCGGTGGGCTCGTCGCCAAGTGGCCGCACCCAGATGTTTCGAAACCGCACGGGCACGTGGTGGTCCTGCAAGGCGAGCGTCATTTTCCGCGCGTTATTTCGGGATTCGACCGCATGGTGGACGACAACGCCGTTGTGCAGGATCGTGAGCCGTGCTGGCCGTTCCATCCGTCCCTTCGAGTCGAACGTGGCCAGCTCGGCGATGATGTCGAACGACTGCCACTCACCGGGCTTGCGAGAGGCATTCACCCGCGGCGGCTTGCGGCCATAGAGCGCGGCTGCCTGGCTGTCGGCCTCGGTGTCGTTCTCGAACGAGTCGAGGATCTGTATCTCGTTAAACCCGCTCAAGAAAACGCCGGAGTTGCCGCGGGCCTGGCCGCGATGCTTGATGACCGACGGCGTCGCCCACTCGATGTGCACCTGGCAAGATGGAAAGGACTGTCGCGTGAGGATCCAGTTGGTCTTGGGCTCGACGACGATTTCTCCGTTCTCGATCTGCCACGTGGGCGTGTCATCGGCGGGGCCTTCGATGCCGAGCGACGATCGTTCCCGCTTCCAGGCGTCAAGATTCTTGCCGTCGAAGAGCACGATCGCATCGCCAGGGGGCGGTTGCGGCAGGGTGGCATCGCTTGCCGGTGCGATCACCGGCGGCCGCGGCCGGGCCTGATCGTGCGAGTAGTAGAGCCCTGGCGCCAGTGCTGCGTCATCAGGTCTCGCGTGTGGCGCAAGCAGCGTAGCAACAGTAGCCAGCGATGCGACCGCGACACAACGAACACGAACAGTAGTAAATGGCATGCCGCGAGTGTGGCATCGGCGAAGGCTTCGGTCGCGTCGCAGTTTATGTGACACGCCCTGCTATCATTGGCCTGGCGTGCTGGCCGACGCACCAAGCACGGTCACGGGACCGAGCAGGCCGGATGGCATCAGCGGGCTGCCCGGCTTGTAGAACGCGTTCATCGCCGATGCGAACACGAGCCGGGCGATCCGCTGCGATTCCGGCAGAGACTGATCGCCGATGATGCGATTGGGCCACGAGTCCGAGACACGGATCTCGAGCAGGTTGCCGCGGTCTTTTAGAAGGCCAGCCACGTCGACCCGCCGGGACAGACGGCTCGGCGGCTTTGTCGCTCGACACGGTCAAGGCCACGATGCTCGTCTCGGCGGTCGCCTGGTTCGCCGCGGCTCCCTTCTGGATCAAGTTCGAAGACTGACAGGAAGCCGAGAACGACAAAAAAGTGAACGGGATCTTCCGGATCGGGCCCGGATCGCGGGGGGGAATCAAGTCAGTTGTTGTTCTGCATGCTCAAGATTCCTTCGGCGAAGGCTTTGCCGATTCGCGCAAAGATCTTGGCGCTGCCGAAGTAGTGGTAGCCGCCGTTGGACGCTCCTTGGATCGCTTCTCTGTCTTTTAACGAAAAGACTTCCTCCAAAGCGCGGTCCAACTTCACTTGGTTCGCCTTCGTGATCCCCTCGATCCACGCATCAAGGGCAGCATAGTGCTCTGGCGAGTCCGGCGAATATTGATCATTGGCGTAAATTGCCAACACGTTTGTGCCTTGCCTCAAATATCGAATCTGTTCTCTATCGAGGACGATGGATCCGTATTGCGGCTTATCCTGCCACCAGATGAAAGTGTGAATCTTGTGGCCGTTGAGATAAACATGAAACCCCTGTCGCGCCAAAATCGCCAGGCGATAAGAATCGAAGTCGAGTTTGTCGACTTCAAAAGTGGAACGCATGAGCAAGAATTCGCCGTCACCCCAGGCTGACGGAAACCTATCCAAGATGATTCCACTGTGGTTCCAAACGCCCTTGCCAATCGGTGCTTTGCCTCGCGTCCATTGGCGGTCATCGAATTCGGGCTGATACCAATTCTCCATCCCGGCGGGCAGCGTGATGTCACGGAATCGCCGGTCGTTACACTCGGTTATCTTGTCCGGTGCTTCCGTCGCATCGACCGTCATGAACCGCCAATTTCGAGACTCGGGTTGTGGCTTGCCAATCGGCTTCCAGAACTTGTCCCATTTTCTATCCGTATCCAGCGTGCCATCCGCTTTGAGTGTGTGAGCTGTGCCGACGATTTCGTTGTACTGGTCTTGCTTGGATTCGGCCGCTTCGATCGCGGTATCCCAAAACGAAGCGGTTTCCACGGCAATTACATTGCCTTGGAACTCGGGCAGGGCAGCAGGTGCGGCCATGGCTTTACGGAAATTCAAATTGTCCTTCTCGCCGCCGACGCCCAGCACTCCGATCACAAACGGCAGTTCCGGTGCGGCAAGATCATTCCGTACGTCGCGGATAAAGTGTGTCAGCAGTCGCGAGTATTCATCATAAGTCCCGTTCGGATAGGTCTGGCCGTCGACCAGATCGTTGAAACCCTGAAACCAGACGAAACCCGCCACTTCATAGCCCGCGTCGGGATCGTAAGCCGGGCAGACTCGAGCAGGATCGGCCAACACCTTCTTCACGTGCTCGACCATCATGCGGTAAAACACGCCGGTGGCGGCGTCTTTGTCTTCCTGCCATTTTTTTCGATCTTCAAGTTTGGGGATGCCGTGCGCACCCTGCGGATATTTGTTCCACTCGTCTTGAACCTGCTGGGGCAGTTGGTACGGCCCGGCACTTGGGGGACGAAACTCCGTGTTGAGCGACCGGCCGCCCCAAGCTGTCTTGATGATCAGGATCGGTTCCTTCAGCTCTTTCTCCATAAAGATACCGAAGGTGAACTCGGGCCCAATCTTGCCGCCGTTCTCCAGGGGGCGGTCCCCGCGTGCACCAAAACCGGTGGTTAACTTGCCCAGGCCTTCGCCATTGGCACTGCCGTCATACGGCCCAGTCAAATACGACATCCAAACATTGTCACACACCCGAGGTGTTCCATCGGGATTGCGCATCTCCTTCAGCAAAGGTGCCGTCGCCGGATCTTTACCGATGGAGTCAAAGGTGCGAATCTCTGCATGTCCTTCCATATTCGATTGACCAGCGAGAATGAATACCTTGAGCGGGCGTTTCGTTGAGTTACGGTTCGATGTGTTGACGAACAAGTCGTTGGTTTTTGTCGTGCTTTTCTCCGGTAAGCCTAGTTCCGTTATGACGTTGAGCCGAATAAGCTCAGGAGTTTCCGTCGACGCTTCAATTGCTTGAATGGTGTCTCGTACACACTTGGCCTTTTGTTTCATCAGATTCTCGGGGAAATCCTGCTCGTCGTTCTCGAAGTAATTGGCGATCTGCGTCAACTCGGGGATAACCACCTTGGCATGTGTGCCGTAGCTGAGCAGGATCTCCATCAGCTCCGGCGTGCGTATTTCGCTGGCCCACGGGTTCTGCTGCCGGGTGTACTGAACACACGCTTGAATACCTTCTGCGATACGATGCTTGGCAAACAGACGAAGACCCTCGACTCGAATGCCGTCCGCGAACATCTCGCCACTTGGGGCCGGTTCGGTGATGGCTTGATAGATGGCCGGCAACAGCGGCTTGATCTCTTCGGCGGAGAGGTTGCGGTAGACGGAGCTGAGACTACCACGAGCCCGACCATCTTGGTTCTGTAAGCCGGCTCGCACCGCTTGGTACAATGCCTCGCGATCGACGCCGTCCAGCGATCCGCCGAGCATTCCATCGCCGTCGAACAAAGCGAACGTGAGATAGCGCTGTTGCATGCCGCGCGGATCTTTGGCTTGGTCTACCTCCGCCAACAATCCCAACAACTTCGGGATTGCGGGTTTGGCCGTCGGACCGATCTTGGCCAGCGCGTCGGCCGCATTGACGCGGAGCCAAAGGTCTTGGTCGTCAAGGCATTTCTGCAACGGTTCCGCCGCCGATTCACCCCGTTGGCCAAGTTTGCTCAGAGCCTGACAAGCACCGTAACGAGCTACGAGACTCGGGCCGTCGAGCAGTTTGACGATCGCTGCAACTGGCACATCTTCCCGTCGCTCCAGTGCCATCGCGGCCCGCTCGCGAACGATCGGCGACCAACTGCCCAAACGTTCGACGAGTTGATCCATGGTTAGTTTGTCGTACGCGCTGTGGCGATCTTTGTTGTCCCAGCCTCGCCCATCGACAATCAGAGCCTCCGCCGCGGCCATATCCAGATTCGGAACAACCGACTTGCCAGCGCCCGTGAGCCGAATCTTTTTCAGCGGCATGGCGTAGGCCAACAGGTACGTACCCGTGGCGTCAAAACCATGGAAGCTGTCGTGTTCGTTTTCGGGAGGGCCTTGGTGTGGATAGCTCCCGTCCCAGTGTCGTGCCAGAGCGAAGTACCACGCACCGAACTCCTTCATCCACGCCCCGGTGGCATTCGAGCCCGACAACGCGACGCTGGGCATGGCCCAGAACATATTGAAGTAATTGCCGCAGTGCCCGCAGTCACGCTCGGGTCCGTGCGCGGCCACACTCATTCGTGAGAAGAACTCGGCTCCCTTGGCTTCACCCAACGAGTTGAACAGCACCGCTGCCATGCCACACTTGCCATTGTCTTCGTGACCTTCCAGCCATGGGTGATGATCGCCGTAAGGAATCGAACCCTTGCCGATGTAGAACCGCAACAACTTGTCGCTGCGTTCGATGGCTTCATCAACGGCCACATCCTTCACGCCTGCCTCGCGTGCCAACGCCAAGCTGATCGTCAGCACCACTCCGGGCGAGTTCATCATTCCGTAGCCGCCCAAGCGGCCGTCGGGGATGGCGAATTCGTGGCCCCAAGAGCCCACCGCGCTCTGCCCCTGCGCCGCTTCCAACGCGAGCCGGTTTAGGCCCGGCAGTACCGAATCGTCGCCGGTCGCCAATACGAATTCGGACAAGAACAACATGCAGTAGCCGTAGTACCAGGTTTGCATGGACTTGCTGGAATAACTGGCCGCCCATTCGGCTTCCCTTTTCAAGAGTGACAAGTACTTGCGATTGCCACTGGCCAATAGCCCAAGTGCATTGAGCGACCGAGGGATCGCATCCATTTCCGTGTAGTTCGGCTGCGTCATTCGAGCCGCCAGTGCCTTGCAGCCTTGATCGAGCAGATATTTCGATTTGTCGCAATCGAAGGGAGCCGTCGCACTGTAGTCACCCACCACGCGCAGGTTGATCACCACCTCACTGGACTTGCCCGCGCGCCAGCGCGTGAGTGTCAGCTTGCCACGGCCCGCTTTTGATTCCGCCGTCGAGATCGCCTGGCCGAGTTCCGTGCGTGGATCGAAGGAGAGCGGCTTGCCGCCTACACCGAGAATCACATCGCCGACTCGAAACCCTTTGGCGGCGGGCGAACCTTCGTCGACTTTCGTGACCAATATCTGACGTGCGTCGGTGGTCACCAATTTGTCGCAATAGATCCAGCCCCGCAGTCCGGTCGGCCCGAGGTTCCAATCGTGCTTCGCACCTGGAGGGATTTCCGCACCCTTGGTGAAGTCCGGAACGTCGACCTTGTCCTGCGCGGTAGCCAGTGTGAAATTCGAACACGCCGCAATCGCAAGGAGCGTTACGATTCGCAACAGTGGATGAATGGTCATCTGATTTGCTTTGGAGTTCGAGGATTGCTGGTAGGAGATTTGATTTCCTACCTGGCTAGTTTGAAGGATAGCCCGGTCAATGGCACCTCCGCACCGGTCTTCCGGCTGATGAGCGACTCGTGAGCCTCTGGAGGAGCGGCCCGGGCGTCCAGAGCGGGTTTCTCGAAACGCCCCGCACCCGCTTCGGCGGCGTTTTTCTGGCGTCTCGAGCAGACCGCGTCCCAGTCGGCCGTTCCCGGCAGGGCTGGTATCACGCCGTGGCCCAAGCTCTTCGTAAACATGCGGGGCAGCTGCTCCGACGACCTCGAGCGGCGAAGCATCCCCGAAAAGGCGATCAACGCCTGGATCGGCAACACCGCCCGTCTGCGGAGCAAGCACTACCACGCCGTGCGGGCGGAGGACTGGGCGGCCGTCACTGGCGTCACCGGAAATCCGGTACCAATTCCGGCACCATCAGCAGCCGTCAGCGGTGATCAAGAGCGATCAACGCTTCGCGAAGCCCGCGAAAAAATGCTGGACGTGCAGAAAACCTGAGAAAACCAATACCCTCGACAGGGATCGAACCTGTAACCTTCAACTTCGGAGGCTGACGCTCTATCCAATTGAGCTACGAGGGCGACTCCGACTGCAGATTCTAACAGCATCAGGCCCGCGATAACAGGATCGCCCTAGCCGCCGAGAAAATCACCGTTCGTCGGCCACCTCGCCAGAGGCTGATCCCCAGCAGGATCCGCATTCTGTGCATGGTCCAGCCTTGGCATGGGCCAGTGCAGCCAGCATGGGCTGGGCCCAGTCAGCGGCTCAGGCCGACTTTCGCAGCGACGCCGATCTGCCCAACTCCTGATCCCGATCCCGCGTCCGCGGCCGGCCAACAACAGGATGCGCTCCGTCAATCCGGATCGTCTCCTGCTCGTCGACGGCCCTCGCCGCGGTGGCCACACCCGTCGCCCCCTGCCGGATCACGTTCTGAAGCTGCAGATAGCGGGGCACATACATGCCGAACTGCAGTAATGCCACGGCCCGGCCCACAAGTGCTGGCACCGAGCCCAGCGGCGCCCTGACGAGCGCGTGCCGCACGACCTCCACCAGATGCATCACAAGGGCCGGGAGAATCGATGCCCCAGCAAGGCTCCGCCAGAAGAGACGCTCAGCGTGAAGACCCGCGACGAATGAGCGGGGCTGAACCTGGCTGGTCTTCACCGACGCCACGACACGCGAATGCGTCTCGAGCACCACGCGGCGACCACTCCGAGCGAGCGTGACCGCCATGTCGGCATCGGCAGTCGAGTCACCACAGACGGTCGTGAACCCATGCCCCGCCATGCCAAGCACATCCGATCGCCAGAATCCATTTTCCAATACCGGACCCTGCGGTGCTGCCGCGCCTGCGGGCGGACAGGCCGTCGCCTTGGCCTGCTTCCACCTGGTGTCGGCGGCCACGTCGATCCGCCGCCCCCCGACGGCGTATCGCACTCCCGCCGACACCACCCGCTCACGATCCTCGGCCGCGACACCCAGCGGCACCACGGCCCCGACGCCATCGTCTTCAAAATGCGACATGGGGAGATCGGTCCACCCCTCCGTGGCCCGCCAGCCCGCGGCGAGCACATGCACCACCTCGCCCTCGCTGGCCGCCACGCCAAGATTCACGCAGCCCACCAGACTCGAGCCGGCCGGCGCCTGAACGAACCTCACCTCCTCGCGGATGTTCCACGGATCGGCATATTCGCAGCCCAGCACCACGACGATCTCGCAGTCGTCAGGGCGGTGCTCCAGCACGCTGACGAGCGTTTCCTCCATGGCATCAACATCGGCCGGAGTAGGAATCACGATCGACAGACGCGGAACTTGGACCAGGTCAAAGGTGTCGGCCATCGCATTCCCCCACTCTTTCCGGCTACGTTGCCGCCACTCTGCGAGCACGGCGGCAGCAGAGCCGCCGTGCGCGCACCATCCCCCCAAACATGTCACCCTGCATCGACACTGCCACGGTCAGCGGCGCAGCGGGATCACCCGCTCTGCGCCGTGCCCGTTGCCAGCGAAGGCCGCTCCCGTCGCAGCATCGCCGCGATCAGGCGGCGGCCCGCTGCGGCTGCATTTCCGTGAACAGATTCACCGAGTGGAGCATTTCGCCATCGGCATCGTAAAACTGAAGCAGTCCGACGTCGATCATCCACATCGCGAACATCTCGCCGATCCGGTAGCACCGCGCCACGCAGCGGCCCCGATCAATGCGGATGTTCTCTTGGATGTCGTCGACCTCGACGCTGTCCACGCCGAGATCGAGAAAATAATGCGTGACCAATCGCCGCACGTCCGCGGCATTCATGTGCAAACGCATGGAAGGCAACCTCCTGTTGCTGGCTGTCGCTGTTGCGAGCTAATCGAACGACGTCATGTCGATCGGGTCGGGAACCCTACTCAGGAGCAGCCGCCGCCGAAAGATCTGTTTCTTTCGGCCACCAGCTGCCATCCCGACACCGAATCCCATCCGCCAAGGGAAGAATCGGCGGAACCCAGCCACCGTGATCACTTGTTGATCGGCAGACTCCCCATCCCCTACCTCCCTTCGAGATTACCTAGGTTATCGGGCCAACACGGGGAGGTGGGGCGGATTCCGCAAGTTAAAAACTCGCGGCCATGGGGGAGAGTGGTTTTTCCTCTTTCGTGGCGGCAAGTTTTCAACTTGTCCGATGGAGGTGGGGCGGATTCCGCAAGTTAAAAACTCGCGGCCACGGGGGAGAGGGGTTTTTCCTCTTTCGTGGCGGCAAGTTTTCAACTTGTCCGATGGAGCAATCTGGGCACTGCCACGGCGACGAGGGGGCGGTCAGAGCCGGCGGGTCCACTCGCGTGCGGAGTAACGCTCGCTGACGAGTGCGGCAACGCGGTCGCGGGGCCAGCCGGGGCAGGCGAGCGTGGCATTGAACGCGCCGCGAACGATCCCCTCGAGGACATCCCGGCCAAGATTGAGGTTGGCCAGAAAATCACCGTGCGACCGTTGCGAACGGTAGTCGGGCTCGCGGGGCGGATGCCTGAGCACGCTGCCCACAAGCGCGAGGTCGAAGCTGTCGAGCAGCGTGCCGTGATAGAGCACGCCATGCCGACGCACTCGCAGGGCATTGCCTGAAATCTTGCGTTCGCCAGCGGCTGTGTGAAGGTCGTAGTCGACCGCCCCCGTGCCGCTTTCAACGATCGCCAGATCGCTCGTGCCGCGGCGAACGACTCTTAGGCCGGCTGGGCTCGTCGCCCTGAGCAGTGCACTGCTCAGCGCATTCGCCAATGGCTCGAGCATCGCGGCGTGGATCGCTTCAATCGACGGCGTGGCTATCGGGTGGGGCGTGATGACCGACCACATCAGGCAGCCCGGCCCGAGCACCACCGTGGCACCGCCGCTCGGCCGCCGCACCACCCGCACGCCGGCCGCATCGCACCTGACCATGTCGATCTCCTCGTCCATGCGGCTCGAAGAGCCGAGCACGACCGTCGGCTCCGCAGCCATCCAGGTGCGGACCCAGGTCTCGGTCGTCAGCCCTTCGTGGGCCTGTTCGAGCAGGGCTTCATCGACCGCGAGGTTCTCCTCGACCGAGGGCAACTCCACGTCAAACCAGACAGCCGCAGGGGCAGGGGGGAGGGCGTCGGGAAGATCAGGACGTTGACGCACTGGGGTGGCTACCTAAGATGGTGAGGATGTTGTTTTATCTCAAGATTTTTCTACCCAAAGATTTTTCTACCCCAAGATTTT
>Ga0247834_1008635_pt1 | contig 10172 bp, 6 predicted proteins | sample LaCruzMarch2015__8_FD_187118 | JGI IMG/M metagenome (GOLD analysis project Ga0247834, IMG submission 187118) | Freshwater microbial communities from meromictic Lake La Cruz, Castile-La Mancha, Spain - LaCruzMarch2015_12m | ecosystem: Environmental > Aquatic > Freshwater > Lake | place: Spain... | reverse complement strand
GGGCAAAATCCCCTTGTGAGGGCCAAAAAAGCCTTTTTTGGGAAAAAGCCTTTTTTGGGGCGGGTAGTAGGAAACGAGTGAGTGTGTACACAAATCACATGGGATATGTACACACAGCGCCGGGAAATGGCGGAGGAGACGACGACTTGTTGTTGCTGACAGAGGTGAATCTGCCACGATGACAACAAGGCTGTCTGTCGTCGTTATGTTATTATTGTTTTTAATAGTGACTGTTGATGGGTTCACAACAATTGCATTTCTCCCTCCGCAGCAGCAGCCGAAATATTCCTTATGGATGACGAAAAGTATGAGAATAATGCAGCGACGAACGGTATCGTTCGATTCTCATCAATATAAGTCGAAAAGAAAAATGACGCCACGGCTCTACACGTCGTCTTCTTCATTCAACAACAACAACAACAACAATAACAACAATAGCAACAACAACGATAACGACAATGACAACACCAGCGAATTCCGCGGCAATAATCTTTCTTCTGTGGGATCAGTAGTAAAGAATAATAATGGAAGGCGGGTGAAGAAAATAATGTCAGCCTATGCCAAAGAAAGATACCTTAAATTAGCCAATGAGACATATAATAATTATTATTATATACGACAACACTCTTCTTCTTCGCAACCAATTATCAACACTACTACTGCTACTGCCAACATAGCAGTTGACGACAACTCCGCCTTCAATAGTAGCAATACCAATACTAATGCCATGCTGCTGCCACCACCACAATCCAAAACAAGACAGGAGTATATGAAATTAGCTCTAGATGCATGGGAGAATGCTATTACCACCAAGACAACAGTAACAACAACATTAAATTACGATGACGTATCAAATACTGGTGCTGAAGCTGCTATCGCTGCTGACGCATCTCTGTTGTTACCACCATTCTCATCAATGTCACCCACGTCCGAAGAATGGTTAAATTTAAAAACTATAACTCTTCAATGTGCAATGGAGAGGAAGGATGAAAATAATGGCGTAGTAGTAGCAGATGATAACAATGATGCGATAGACGACGACGAAGAGGAATTGGTTAATCAGAGGATGCAGCAACAAATTATTAATCCGTCCAAAGATGATGAGCCTGCATTGAATGTTGATGATGCTGTCACTAATAGCAATAGACGCGAGAGAATAGTTGATGATGTATTTCATCCACTGAGAAAGTTCTTCTCGTCAATGATGCCATTATCATCTTTATCCGACAACAAAGACAATGCCGATGCAAATCAGCGACGTGAAAGATGTAATGTCTTGAGAGAGTCTTTAAATAGTAGAAGCAGTTTCAGCAGCAACGACCGTGATGATGGTGATGATGATGATGACATTGACAACCATGATAACGAAGAGAATGTCAATCCAATGAAAATTATTATGTCATCAATAATACCATCATTGTTCAACAAACAATCAACAACATCATGCAGTAATAGCAATAAGAACGATGATATAGGAGGGTTGTATGGGAAAGGACCATGGTCGTCACTGGATACCAGCCGTAAAGAAGTTGATCAAAAGACGATTACTACGACCAGGTATAATGAAGATGCAAGCAGTGGCCCATATGGACTCCGAAAGCCACAGCAACAACAACAACAACAACAACAGCAGAATAATCAATTGATAGGACAATCACTACCAATATTTGATGACCTATTTGATTATAAGTTGCAAGATGATATTATTAATGACGACGAAAGTACTGCTACTACAGCTACGGATGGAAAAGAGTGGTCAATAAACACTCGATCCAAGATTGATAATGATGAGTGTGTTATAGTACTGGGTGAAGAGTTTTGTGATTTGATTGAGGATGCTACCGATAGTGCTAATGGTGTTGCCAATGTAACAATTGCTACAACAACCACACCACCAATAATGACAATGACAATGTTACCGACAACAATGACGACGACAATAATGATTGATAATAGACTGGTAGAGTCGAACAATTTGACAGATTACATGATCAATCAAGATATTTTCATTGATGGCGAAGAAATTACTACTACTACTACTACTACTAATGAAAATGAATGGTCAATTAGCAACTCAACCACCGCCTTCCGATCTAAGACTGACAATGATGAGTGCGCTATTGTAATGGATGAAGAGTTTTGTGATATAGTTGCCGATGCTACCGAAAGTTCTGAAGTCGTAGTTGTTGATGTAATAACAACAACAATGGCTACAACACCACCAACACCAATTAAGGAAACTATGTCGACGTCGATAGCGACGACGACGACGACTACTACTATTGAGAAAAGACGTGTAGAACCAAACAATTCGACATTTTACATTACAAATGCAACGACGGTTAATGGTGAAGACGACGATCGCTATGATGAGAAGAATTTATTTACTGACAAAGTAAGAGTAGATGAGATGAAGGAGATGTTGACAACAAGATTAGATTCCGAATCTATCTGTATCGAACAAGAAAAGGCATTGCAACTAGAGCAGGAGAAGTTGGCAGTCGAAGCTGACAATTTGCGGCGTGAAATTCAACGAGTTAAGCAAATGAACTTGGTAGAAGCTGCTCGTTTAGATATGGAAAAGCAACAGTATGATAAGTTGGTCTTGGAAAAAGAGATGGCACGATTGGAGAAGGAGAAATTGGCATCTGAAGCTGACTATTTGCGCCAAGAGGTTGAACAAATACGGGAGTATAATTTAGCCGAAGCGACCCGATTAGACTCGGAACGGTTGGAGCGTGAAAGAATGGAGACACAAATGATTGACGAAGAGAGGTTATTTGCTGATCAAATTGATGAGGACGATGAGCTGTTAGATGGAGGGAATCTAATGCAGCAAGAGTCTGAGCAGAGAAATCCAGCAACTAGTATGATGGATTTGGTAGGAAAGGATATCCGTGGGATTTTCAATGACGATGGGACATTGGCTTTATCAAAAACAATAGTCGATGATTTTGAGACAGAGGAAGGGAAATCATTATTTACGACAACTATGTCGTTGGCCGATGCTAAGGAGGTACCGTCTTGGCAAATTGCATCATCCATTCTTGGAGACGATATGATTGCTGAAGGATCTTTTACTCTACCGATTTTGCACATAGGAAACAGAATACAATCCAGCTCTCACGGCACAACTCACGAGTCCTTTCTCTTTCAATCAATAGACGACGACAGTGTCGATTCTAGCAATGAAGGTATCTCAAAGATTTATGACGACGGTTATGTTCGATTTCGTATTACACCCTGTATTTCAAAACGACCATGGTCTATGTCAGAACTTATCGCATCAGTCCCGACTAGAGTCTTGGCATACGAACGTAATCAATGGATAGAGACAGACGCTGAACAAAAAACGCTGGAAAAGTGGGAGCTAGATGATAAGGCTGCGAGATTACGACGTTATTATGAGGTTGAAATACACATCTATCAAAAGTTTGAGAGAAAGAGAGAATTCTTAGTACAGCAGAGACGAAGGATTAAGCAGCAGCAGGAGGAGGAGATGGAAAGTGGAATCATCGATGAAGTCGTCGAAAATAATGTTGTTGCCGTGCCAAAGTTTTTAAGAGTGTATCTTGATGATGGCAGCGGTGGTCCGAATCACGAAGACGCTATCCCTGAGTATGGTACAACTGGTACAGACGTGTGGGGGAAAACAGTGAGCAAACTTGGTGGCAGTCAACATGAATGGCTGGTATATGAAGGGAGATTCGAGTCGGAAATCACATTGTTGGATGCCCTCGAGATGAAGGACGTGTACAACAACAACGGTGTCTATCATCATCTTTGTGGAATTCAACGAGCCATGAATCTACCTGACACATATGGCTTCGGAGACGTTTTAGATATCATATGCCGATCCCTTCTTGAAGATTTGGTTTTCTTATCTTCTTGCAATATAGTTCACCGTGACTTGCGTTCCGAAAATATCGTCTGTGATGGCGAAAATCAATGCCTTCGGCTTACAAACTTTGGGAATGCTCTTGACCTTGACCCACCCCGGATTGGACTTGACAATGTTAACCTGAAGTCGGATGCACCAGGGTCAATTGCCAACACGCTTGCTGCCGACGTCTTTTCGGTTGCACTAATAATTTGTCGATTGCTGTTTAATGTACCCGGTGTAGCGCTTAATCAGCAATTGAAGAGTGCTAGTTACGACTTAGATTTGTGGCTTCAACAAGCTCTGGCAGCTACAGGTTCAGACTTTATTGGATTGGTCGACGCCCTGGATTATTTGACGGAACGCCGTGGACTTTGGGGTATATTAAAGTCAGCCATGCGACCTAATCCATTGAGAAAGGTGAGGGACACGTATGATCATGCAATCTTAGACTTTTGACGAGCTGAAATCTCGTTGGCTCGCGATAGCTCCTCACTCATCCTTCACTCTCTCTCTCTCTTCAGAAAATAACTATGGATTCGTTACGTCTATTTAATGAGGTAATGGAGTTGAAGAATGGTGGCATCAATTGGACCGAAGAACGAAAGAAGAAAATAACGCGAGACGAGACATTTCTTGACTATGTGATCAATCAGGCATCAGGCAACGCTGGGGGAACGCCATTTGTTGGGACGCCATTCATTGGCAAGCCATTTGTTGGGAAAATACCGCCAACATCTGAAATGAACGAAGGACGAAGAGATGATAAAAGCGAAGTAAAATCCTCAGTGTATGATGATGACGATGGTGTTGATTCGTTTGATATTACCAGGGTTCCTTACACACTTCAGCCTCCAGCAAGAGGTGGTCGCTCGACTCTTCCGACGAAGGCAACAGAATCAGTCCTCTCCAAACTGTCAAAGGAGACACAGCTAGCTACACCAAGAGCTAAGCCAATTGATGAAGTTTTCAATCAGGTGTCGTATGTGTCAGAAAGTGGTGACTACACAGACATAACTCGTCTCGAATTTACGCCAGTTAGAAAGTCATCACTCACTGATATGCTGGTCTCGTATGCGAGTAAAAGAAGTGTTACGGATGCTAGGACTGGATCGTCATCTAGAGAATTTGATACCACACGAGCTTACTTTGAGAGAGTATCGCAGGTTACACCCCAACAATCACAACAGACTGTTTACGAGGTTCGACAGAGAGAAGAATCACGCGCTAGCGCCGCAGATGCCCTAGAAATTGTACAGATACTTGCGCCACCTGGAAAGCTCGGGGTAGAGGTTGATGCTCCCGATAGTGGTAGACCCACTTACATTAGCAGTATCAACGAAAATAGCCCACTCTTGGGTCAAATATTACTAGGTGATGTCATAGTCGCTGTAGATAATACCGATGTTCAGCAGTTGGAGGCTGATGATGTATGTAAGATACTTCTAGTCAAGTTCAATGCACGACGAGTAATATCAGTATTGAGAACGTTGTACCCCAAAGATCGCATGGCTGGTGCACAAGTGGAGGCATCATTTGCCGAAGATGACACACGCGTTAATGAAGTTGAGCAATGGCTCTTGTCTCACTTGCCTACCCTGAGTAGGGGTGATGCTTTAAATTACTGCAAGTGTTTAATAGAAGACGGGTTTGACTCATTGGACATGTTGAACGAGCTAGAAGAGGAGGATATCTCCTTTATGAAAAAGGCACATAAGCGTGTCATGTCACGAAAGCTGTTTGGCATATCAACACCCTATGAACAAATGCTACCCGGTAAGAAAATTGTTGACGTTGCAGACAGAAAGGATGCGATTGTCGAGGAAGCTCCCAATGTTAAGAGTGAACAAAAGTCATCTCCGGCACCTCCTAGAAAGGTTTACACTGTGGACGAGGCCCTTGGTGTTGCGGCAAGGAAAGGAATAGAAGCTACGATTGCCGAACAAAAGAGACTCACTGCCGCAACTGAAAGGAAAGGAAATAAATCATCTCCTGCTAATAATCCAGAAGAAAAGAGCTCTGTATTGACAACGAGACCCATTATCAATAAAGAAAAAGGAGCCGAAGGACAGAAAAATACTAAGAATTCCAAAGGACGTAAGCTACCAACAAAGGAACGACCAATAAATGGGGATGAAAAAGTGTGAAGAATTGACAATCTTATTGTATTCTCCACACTCATCCACACATACAAAAAACATGTTGCAATTATATACTGCTAGACAAAAGTAAACATTAAATATCATTTCATATCAACTTTTAATCCGATGATTATATTCAAATATCCTCTCCCCCACCCCCCGTCCCTTCCACACAAACCCCTTCATTGATTAACAATTGGACACAGTCCGGACCATAAATGATGCAGCATACATCTGCACCGAACAATTTAATCGATCATAATCATGTCCACCCTCGACTAATCCCCAACATTCAATATTAAATTCCTCTTCGACACGTGCTGCATTCACCGCCCATGCTCCATCTCTACTAATAGCATTAGTACTGGCATTGTTAGTATTCATTGGTGTTTGCTGATTGTTATTCATGGCAGTATGTATCAGTGCAGCGCCCACAAAGAAACTTTTACTTTCAACACATGCCGAATATAATGCAGTTAATGTCCATGCATCTAATGATTGTACCCACTGCCGAGCATGTTTAATTAACATTGGTGGATGTGGCAATCCAGAGTAGGAACTGTTAGTTGTTGTTGTTGAGGATGATGAATCACTACTACTGCTACTACTAGTTCTGCGACGACTGAGTGATATTGCCTCATGTTCACCCATGGCACATGCAGGTTGAATAATAGTACTACCATCATCATCATCATCATCATTATTATTAATTCCTAATACAGTAGTAATAATATATGAATGTAATCCATCCCATGCACTACATTGTCGCTTATATAATGGACGTTCTTTACTATTATTCGGATTGGCATAATAGCAAGTAGTATCATTTGCCAAATATCGAAGTATATCACCCTGATGTGATGTTGGATTGTTCGCTACTTGATCTAGCGTTGTACAACATAATGTCATTAATGGCATTTGTGCCGGACGTAAATGTGTTTTTTGTGCATCCCATTCAGAGGCTATTGCTATTGCTAGTTGGAGTGAGGGGATGGAGAGTGGTAACCCCAGTGGTGTGCGGAGTGTCCGTCCGTCTAGCGTGATTGTGTACCACGACAAGGATTCTTCGTCCGCTGATGCTGATTCACTACCGCCAAGACGACGATGACGACGACGAGGGTTAATCATGTCCAACCAAAGATCTGCATTAGTTAGGGAGGTATGCACTCCCGATGCACTCTGTGTTCCATCGACACCTGCCGATATAGGCGAGTCGACCATCTCATCAGTCGCTGTCGTCGTTGTCGTCTTCCCCAATGACAATGATGACGAAGATGACGACGACGATGAGGATGGAGGGGCAATAGGTGCAATCCCAACATGCTTATAGAATCGACGACGACCGGCCAAACGACGATCGGCAGCTGCGGCTGTGGTATTGCTCATTGTCTTTGTCTTGGTGGTCTTTTCCTCACCGTTTGAGTGTGATGATGCTGTTGACGACGCTGATGCCGACGATGAGAATGACCTTCTCGACGATAACATCAATGAAGATGATGATGATGATGACGATGACGATGACGATAATGAAGAGGATGGTGATGATGTGAAGAATGTCTTGATGACGACGGCTCGACCTCGTGTGTGACGGATCATCATGGCCATCGCTTAGTTACTTGTACTTAAATAAGCACAGAAGATGAAGAGCATGCCTACATACCTACACTCAATTAAGTGTCAAGGATCAGACACAAAATTGTAAGGCAGTGACTCAAGAATCTGCCACACATCAACCCTATGCCCAAAATTTCATTTATCAAAATTGTTCCAACCCCAGGAGCAATCCAACACCCGGAACAGGGAGGACACAGAATCCCAACACTGCACACTGCACCAGATAAGGATAGAACTGCTCCTCCCGAGTGGGACCATCACATATGGTATGGCAGTGCAGTTGTCATTTGATGCATCAATCCAATAAATACTGTAAAAATTGTTTCACCACGTGAGCAATCCCATGACATGAGAAGTGCAATGACACAGAAATGAAGTAGCGTGCCAACACTCTCAAGTGTCAAGGATCAAACAGCTCATTCGTGGGACTCTCCCAAAACTTGTTCCACCCCATGACCCATGATCCATCCATTACAGGAGCAGGGAGGATATGGTATGAAGTGGCATGCCAAGAACCCTGCATGAGCTGAGTATAGCACAGCTCACAGGATGGGACTCTAACTCTAAACTACACGCATCCATCAATGACCCTGACACAGCATCCCACAAACTCTCCAATCTCATCCTTTTGTCCCAGCCCACATGGCCTGAAACTGAAAAATCTCAATCATCATCTTCTCCTCTGCGTGGACCAATACTAGAAAATGCAACACGCCCACCACGTCAAGATTGATCCAGCCCATAAGCAATCCAAAGGCTGGGGCAGTGCAGTGACACCATAGAAGAGGTAGCGTATCCGCATTGCCCCAGACAAGGAATCAATATCCCACGAGGTGAGACTCTGGCTCAGATGATCTGTCGGTGCAATAGAGAATGCACCATGCAGACCTCTGACAATCAGAAAATTTATCCAACAAATAAGCAATACATCAACAGAGGCTGTGCAGTGCCATGACACGTAGTAGACGAAGTATAGTGTCAGCACAGCCCTCATTGAGGATTGGACATCCCAGAAGAGGGTGCAGTTGGTAATTGCACCATGAGACTCTGTCTCATTTATTCATCCAACTCCACGTGAGCAATCCAGGACAGAGGACAGACCAAGTGACGTGACACAGACAAAGTTGGGTGTCAGCACAAGTCTCCGAGGATTGGACTGACCAGTAGACAGGCCAGTCGCAGACACTCCTCTTGAGATTGCAAAACCCGATTCTGTCTCACTTCAATCTTAGACAAACTCAGCGCCGGGGCCATCCCTGTGCTGGTTATTTTTCTCCTTTTAGTTTTTTTTTTTCTAATTTCTGTTGATCCTTTTTGAGATTATCCTGGAGAACACAGAAGAATTCCTCACTGATGTTTTGAGCAGTGATGGAGACTTGAAGTGCCTTGTCTAATTTAGCGGGTTGAACTGGATCCAACATCCTCGCGAGGACGACACAAAATTGTTCCTCGCGCGACGGATACCAAGTCATCCTCCTCATGCTAGTAGTAGAATAATCGGTCCTCCCGCAAGCAACCACCAACGCCCTTCACCATGGCTGCTGCTATGCTCGCTCCCACTCCACCGACGTCGACTCCGTCGACCTTCGGCGAGTTCCTATCGATCGCGCCGAACGATCATTTCATCGGTAATTATACTGCCCTCATGCTCATCTTTGCAATCGATGGTGCCGCTGCCGCGACCCCCGCTACTGTCCGAGCCCAAGTAGTAGAAGCCACCACCCAACAGAAGGCCGTGGGCCTTGTAGCTCTCGTCAACGGAAAGCTCCAGCCATTCTTCCTCCCATTCACCGTCAAGCCTGCCTTGGGAATGGCCGAGGACTTATCCTTCCACTACAAGGTGCACGCGTTCTATGGTGAGCTCATCCAGGGTGCGGCCACCGTAGTGCACTTGCCCGACGACGTCTTCAACTTGTCCAGTCAAGTCCAAGTGCCGACTTTGATGAGTGCCAAGACCCTCTTGGCTGCCGATGCAACACTGACCTCCTTTGGACCGTATGCCGTTGGCGATCCTGATACCGAGACCGTCCGCGCCCGCAGAGTCTGTATTTTACCTACCGAGTATCTGGGATACTTCCTATCTCACGAGGATGGGGTGGAGCCACGTCAATTCTTGGAGGAGATGCTTCCTGTCATCGAAGCCGACGGCAACGCCATCGCCCTACAACCTTTCATAACCTTTGCCATCTCAGCCATGACCAAGACCGTGGGACAAGTTGGACAAGGCCCGGGACCATCCGCCGTGCTAGTGGCCGCTCCAGCATCTGTGGCACGAAATAAAACCCTCCTCACCCACTCACAATTCATCCTGCACTCTCACCTCACTGGTTTAGGGAAGGATGGAGGCAATGGAGTCAACTTGACACCGCTCATCACGGCTATTAATGACGGTCATTCTCAGGCTGCCATGCGTGCCAACGACGAGCGCCAGGAGCGCAAGGCCAAAGAAGTCAAGACAGTGTTGTCTATGCTGGGCGCGGACCACCTAGCCCAGCTCCTCCGTCTCTCGTCTCTGTGGTGTCGCCACGGAAGGTGAA
>Ga0247834_1008631_pt1 | contig 10176 bp, 8 predicted proteins | sample LaCruzMarch2015__8_FD_187118 | JGI IMG/M metagenome (GOLD analysis project Ga0247834, IMG submission 187118) | Freshwater microbial communities from meromictic Lake La Cruz, Castile-La Mancha, Spain - LaCruzMarch2015_12m | ecosystem: Environmental > Aquatic > Freshwater > Lake | place: Spain... | reverse complement strand
TATTAAAATAGCTTATATAGTCTCACAAACGTACTTTTTGATACTAATTTGATAACACTAGCCATTATATATATCATTATTAGCAAGGTCATTAAAGGCAAAAATCTTGGCGGGAACAAGATGGCGATAAGCAAAACTCAAATTAGACACACTCCATTCCAAAAAGTTTTATCTTTGAGTTAACTTGCCAATTGCAATAGACATTGTCCTACCCATCTGTTGTCGAAAACTGGACCGTTCTTCCTCGAGTTCATTTAGCCTCAGACGATTCCGTCCAGCTGTACCCTCAAGCTTGTTCAACTTACGTTGTAAGAAAATCAAGTTGGATCTCACAGTCTGTATCTCCTCGGCAGTACGTTCATACTGAGACACATTTTTCTCCAACGTATCAGTCTTTGTTTTTGTCAATTCCTCATAGTCACGATTGGAAGCATCACGCTCATCCTTCATCAATGCTGACAATTTCAATGTCATCTTCTCCATTTCATTACGTAGCTCTATTATGCGCCTTTCGGCTCTTTGATCTTCTTGTGCTAGTTTTTGGACTGATCGAGATTGTTGAACCTCCAAATCCCGGATTGAATTTTCATATGTTGCATCATATTGATCCCGTGCTGCTAAATAAGAATTGACGGCTTCGTTCAAGGCGTTCACCCTCTCATCCTCTGTCTGGGATATGGCATCGTCTTTTTCCTGGATCAATACCTCCACTCTACGTTGAGCGTCTGAGATAGCATCATATCCCGACAGCTCCACTGGCTTCGTCGATAATTCATTAATACGCTGCAGCTGCTCCTCCGTCTCGGTCAATAGCGATTCATAGTACATAGTCGTTCTTGCAAGTTTTCCATCCTCGTCTACTAATTCTTCCTCGGATATTGATTTAGCCACATTCATTTCTTCTCTCTTCTTCGTTCTTATGCCTATGAACGATGCATCGAAGAACATACCCCGTGCCTTTCGTTTCTCCTTCATTTCCTCAACCTGGGATGATGTCCTGCGTGTAACATCCGATAGGGATGCCCTCAGATTGGAAAGTAGCGGGAGCTTTATAGCTTCTTCCTCCTGTATCTCACGCAATAATTTCATAGCTGGGATGATTTCTGCCTCGGCACGTTGGATGCGAGAATCGATATCCCATCGTTCCAGCTTCAGTCGTCTCTTTTCATCGACGAGACTTACTTTCATCAATTCAATTTCTTTCCGTGAATCTGACCTTGCAGCTCGTACGTCATCCTCAACCGTCCTTCTCATCATATTTCGGCCCTTTGAGGCGGTCGCTGCCTCCTTACGAAGCAACACGAGATTGGATTCAAGATTGGACAATTCTGATTTGAGGTTGCTAGCACGTACGGCGGCCTCCTCGCGGATGCTGGATATTGTCGATCTCATTTGTGATATGGCCTCTTTCTTGTCGTCTTGGGCGGTCTCGATCTGATCTGATATGACATCGATTTCATTACTTTGCATGTTTGTAAATTGTGCGTAAATCGTGGAGTATTCATTTGTATTTGAGGAGAATGAGTAGACAAAATTCAATTCTAAGTAATCTCGGTACCAAAAAGTAAACACATGTTTTACATTGTTGAGAAAAACTCACGCGTATCCCCGCTTAATGCGTGTGACAATATCCTCAGTCTCGACCATCGTTCCATCCCTCCGACCCTGTAATAGATTATTATCAAGTCGTATCTCCTCCTGTCGCTTACGCGCCTGTTCCAATGATTCGGTAATCTCCGCGAGTCGTCGTCGTATTTCATTATTTAATGCATTTGAATCATTGTTAGTTGAACGGAGCACGATCCACGATGAACACTGCCGCCTCGACACCACGTGATGATGATGAGTGGGCAAATAAGAAAGGCCTCCTGATATCAGCAGGAGGATTAGGACCAGCCGCGACGCCAGTGACAACGCGGCTCCCACCATCTCGTCACTTCTCTTCCCGCCTAGATGAAAAACTTCCACGTTTATTATCTAGATATTTTACGTCTGACATGAGCGTTGTTGGGGTGTTGGGGATGGACTGCTGTGCAGATTGCGGCGGAGGTGTTAGTCTCAAGGCATGTAAGTCTTGTTGGCTCGTCAAGTATTGCAATGCTGATTGCCAGAGGAATCATTGGCCGACGCATAAAAAGCTATGTAAGCAACGAGCCGCTGAGCTGCACGACGAGGCGCTGTTCAAGGACCCACCGGCCAAGGAAGACTGTCCCATTTGCTTCCTACCATTGCCAGCGGGATTGTTATCTTGTATGACGCTTCCCCCCGCGACTATATCGTCCGTACCAATTCGCGAGTTTGCGGTTGCAAATGAGGAGTTGGCAAATAAGGCTACGGAAGAATATTTTTCCTGTTGTGGAAAAAGCATTTGTGGAGGGTGCATGCACTCCTTCCGTAAGTCTGGAAACATAGGGACATGTGCGTTTTGCAAAGGAGTGAATGACAAAACAGATGAAGAAAGTGTTGAAGAACTGATGAAGCGGGTTGAGGTAAATGATGCCGATGCCATGTATGTACTGGGTAGTTATTATAACCATGGACAGTTAGGTTTGCAGCAAGATCGGGGGAAGGCACTGGAACTATGGAAACATGCAGCGGCATTGGGGTCCAGTAAGTCGCATTTTCACTTGGGTAACATGTATCGTGAAGGGGGGGATATGAAGAAGGCCAAATTCCACTACGAGGCCGCGGCAATGGCTGGACATGAAGTGGCAAGGTACAACCTTGGATGCATGGAGTATTTATCAGGAGGAAACGTGGAACGAGCTGTGAAGCATTGGACAATTGCTGCATCAGCTGGGGATTATTATGCAATGCATAGCTTGATTAAAGTCATTGAAGTAGGTCGTGTCAGTAGAGATGAAATCAACTCAACTTTAACAGCTTACAATACTTCCTGTGACGAGATGAGAAGTGAGGCCAGAGACAATGTCATCCAATTAGAAATCAAAACATGAATAATGATACAAAGATAGTAAGTTTTAACAAACGGCATGGTTATTACAACATGTCCTCATATCATTTTCTTAGCCTTCATCCATTCACCCTGCTGAATAAATAATTCTTCGGCATACTCATACAACTTTATATCCAACATATTCTTCTGTTCCAATATTTTATATGTTTCACTATTTGATTCTAACTTTGGATGATTATTACTAGGTCCAGCATTCTGTTTCCCATTATTACCATTCCCCGTACCACCACCACCACCACCACCACCACCCTCCTTGATTGCAAAATTACGTATTGCACAATTTAATGCATCCTCGTAGGGTGTGTCAAATTTGAAATAAGTATGAAATCGTATTACGCTTTCTTCCATACGTTCCAATAGTCCTATTATGCACTTTCGACGTAGTACTTCCTTGGCAATATGTAAATCGTCGACATTTAATGGTCCTGTCATTTTATTACGCAAGGATCGTACCATCCAATTACTTTCACAAGTGTCACTACTTGCATAATCGTCGATTGTCATTGTGGCGTAATGTGGATTGTAGGTTGGTTCCCATGTTGCTAATTGGAGGTAGTAAAATATACTCGTGAGTCGTGATATCGGATGTCGGAAGATGGCAAACATTCGTCCTTTACGTTGTGGCGAGAGTAGGTAGTGCGAGGCATCAAGTAATAAGGGCGTGAACATGACACTTGGTAATGTGGATGATGCAAAGCCACGTTGGGAGGCTGAGTGTATCCCTTCGATGGTTGTTACATCCACATTGATATACTTGCGTCCATCTTCAGACATTACTATACGCAACTGTTGTTGCTCTTGTTGTTGTTGTTGTTGCTGTTGCTCCTCTATCAATCCTCTCTGTCGTTCATTATTGTTGCTGTTATTGCCATTCTGCTCTTGCTGTTGCTGTTGCTGCTGCTGCTGCTGCTGCTGCTGCGTCAGTGGCGATGACGTCTGTATTAATTGTTGTTGCATCCATTCCCACGGACTAAGATTGCTAGTATCAATTATTTCACTTTGATACGACCGATTATGCTGCTCTACTTCCAAGTCTAATAATTGTTGACTTTCTGCCGATTCTGATGTTGTTGCTGCCGCAACAACATTATTATTATCATTATTATTGGTGCCGTCAATTAATGAACCAACCTCACATGCCTCCACGAGGTGATAACATTGTGCATACATTAATTTTATTGACGTGCCGCCACTTTTTAATATATGCCAAAATACCGGTAATGCATTCGAATTTACATCATTTCCATCATCGGCAGCAGCATCAGCAGTAGTGCCACCACGACCTTCATCGTGTTCATAATCGTACCAATCCAATAAATTATGTTCAATCGTGTATGGTAATTTATATTGTACCGTTTCTAATTGTATTTCGCTCTTTGTAAAGAAAGAAGACAATAATGATTTTTTTGTTAGTAATCTATGTTGTTGTTGATCGTTATGATCATTACGATAATTGCCGACAACAAGAGTAGCATCATTCTCCTCCTTCCAAAGATTGTTAACAACCTCTGCTTTCCACGTCACCAAGAAGAGTGAGAACGATGAAGTGACGATATTGATGACGACGATTGTCGATACTATAAATGCACCAACGAAGAAGATAACGGCGGCTCTCGGCATCGAGTGATTCATGAAGAAAAATAATGATGAGACGAAGACACACACACGAAATCTCTCGAGAGAGTCATTGAGTCATAGATTAGTCATTTGCACCGATCGCGAGCCCGAAAGACACGAGCGAGAACAAGGCGTCGACATAAAATGACGATGGACGACCGTAGGAGTAGTAGTAGCAAACCGCCCGCCGCGGACATTAATGCATTATTGGGCTTTGCAGCCCTGGATGATGATAACAAATCGAGTAGCAAAGCGGCGTCGAACGATAACAAGTCCATAATGAGCAGTATCCTCCTCCCTCCCACTCTCACTGCATTACCGTTATCAACAGTGCCAACCTTGGTCCTACCTACCAACACTAACGACGACGATGATAATGAAGAGGAGGACGATTTTGACGAATTAGGGACACAAATGACCAAACCGCGCTACCTATCATTTAATATGGCAGATGATGATGTTTCCGCGTTGGATGGGGCAGGAGGTGCGTCGGTAATTGCTGGCTTACAGCAACACTCGCAGTCACGACAGTATAATAATGGAGGACGCGGCGAAAGAAGTCGAATGGGGACAATGACGAACCAACGTCGGATTCAGAAACGAAACAACAATGTAAGAGGAGGGTGGGGAGGTATAATTAATGAGGAAGATGATAACAATAATTACAATAGTAATGACAGAGATGCATCGACATTTCAATCACGGGGTGTCACTACCATACTTGAAGAAATTGGTTTACGTGAACGAATAACCACGGGGGATAATAATAGTTGGGAAGAAGAGAATAAAGGACATGGCAATAACAGTCGACGATGGTTCAACAACAATTCCACCAAAGCCAATAACAATACAAAGACAACTACAAGAGGTAGAAGGAGAAGATATGATGATGAATTTGATGGTTCACTCGCCGGTTATATACGTGGTCTACTATTATATTTCAAAACATTACGTACAAAGCAATGGTTAATATTAGTCATATCAGTAACATTCATTACTATACAATTAACGACATTTCAACGATCAAAGGGGAAGGATACGTTAGATCATTTAAATTGGCGTGCGAATAATCATAGACAACGTCAACGGCGTGGTGATGTTGGATTGTCAGATGTTATGCGCAATGTGGCCATGCAGAATGTTCAAGGTGGTAGTGGATCGGTGATGAATGTGAATAGATATGATCCACATTGGTCATCAGGGTCTGTCAATAATAGGGGGAATGTTTGGTTTAATAGCAATGGTGATGGTGATAATAATAATGATGGCGAGGGTGGTAGTTATGAAGACACAGAAAACAATAGCATGATCAACAACAACAACAATGAAGGCTTAGCGTACGGCAGTAGCAACACATTGCGTGATTCTGTACCACTAGTACGACGTGAGTGGGAACAGGATGAGGTACTGTTAGATGATGTCATCATTGATGGTGGTGATGCGAATAATAATGGTGGTGGTGGAAGTAGTAATTATTTACGTGGTGGTAATTCTATGGATATGAATAGGGCAATGAAAGACATGGAGGGGATAGACACTATACAAGAACAAGCACGGATCGAACATGAGGCGCTTCGTCAACGGATAATGAAACAGCAGCAGCAGGGAGAAGAAGATAGTATAGTAGGTAGCAATAATAACCATGTTCAACAGCAACAGCAATTGTCATCATCGTCCATGTCTGACGCGGTAGCAGAAACTGACAACAACAACATCAGCAGCAGCAGCAGCAATAAGATGCTATCTACTGACAAACTGAATGAAATTGATCCTCGTCCTATACAAAAATTAACGAATGATATAATACCAGCACGATATGCCAATGTCTTTGCTGACATACGATCACCCTACATTGTTGGACGTGACACGCCGTACTTTTGGCATGTACCACGATCAGGCGGGGTCGTTGTTAAAACAATGCTTAGTCATTGCTTAGGACAAACATTGGCAGCTGAGGTGGGTGAATCAGGTGGACATGAAAGTGATGTAGAATTAAAGGTCGTGACGTACAGTGATCATAATTATACCAATGTTAATATTGCCACGCCGGAGGGGATACGTCATGCGGTGAATATGGGATTAGTGCCGTCACACTTGGCTGATACATTAATATCAGCACATGTTGATTTGATCCCATCTCTGTTTAATGCCAATGATAAAGGTCGGGCATTTGTTTTACTCCGGCATCCTGTTGACCGGTCTGCGTCGATGTTTTATTTCCTAAAGGATTCGGGATACCCCCCATTACGTAATATGAGTGTGGATGAGTATGCCAAGTCGGAATATATTGAGAATAATTGGCTAGGTGAATTAGTTTGTTTTGATGAAAAAAAATGCATTTGCAATTTGGTTCTTTCTCTTCCTCATCACTCATTTTTTTGTCTTTTTGACTATTCATTATTTTGTCAAACGACTTTGTTTCCTTCTACAGTTCGGATGTTATCAGAATCCATGACTGGGCCAATTGATATGGACAACTTGGCTATTGCGAAGGAGGTATTACGTCGCAAATTCATTGTCGGTCTACTTGATAATAAACGTGGATCATTTGCACGGTTTGATCACTACTTTAAATGGAAAGATAGGTAAATATAGTATGTCTTTTTTGTGTTTGGATGCATCGAAGATGTATGTTGTTTTTTTGTTTGCGTGATCTAATCATTCATATTTTATTCATTAACACAAAAAATGATATTGCAGTCCAAAGTATGAGAAAGAATTTGGCTGTCGTAAGCAGCTTATGGATGAAAAGTACACATCTAAGCATCCCATACGAAAAGATAGTGATACATGGAAGTTGCTATTGGAACAGAATAGATTTGATGTACATTTGTATGATTTTGCAAAGGAGCTATATTCACAGCAATCTTACATATTTGGTCTTTAGGGGAAGTGCATTCATGATGTGTGTTTTTTTATCACCATGCATTTAAAATTTGCCTTGATGAATGTTGTGACAAATTCGAAGTTGTATGACATTAAAAGCAGATATGGAATGTGAGACCAAGCTTGATTTTATTACAGAACAAATTATACCAATCAAAATCATCTTTTGAGGCTGAACAACCACATATGGGGAGGAAAATAGATTACAAGGAGCATTGTCAGCATTGGTAGGATAGGTAACTTTGATCAGTAGTTTCAAAGAGTTTAGCCCTAAAGTACCATGAACCATGAAGTAATGTTTGGGGGGGATTTAATAATGGCGAGAAGAAATACACTTTTTCTTGAGGAAAGTTAATGCCATACTGTATAAAATCAGTAAATAATATGTAGGTAATAGACAAATCACAAAATTTCCAGAAGTAGCTTCAGATTCTTTGACAGTTTACTCAGAAAGAGAATGTCTCACAGATCGGTTTCATCACTACTGTGTAAGTTTCTAAGCAGGTTCTGATACCTATCTTCGGTAAGGAACAATGGATCAACAGCAAACAAGGTCAGAACACGCCACCACGATGCGTTGATCACCCCTACAGGGATTATTTGACCATCCCCGTGGATGAGTTACCACATAGTTATCTCAAACACGCCGTCAAACTTTCCATCCAAGTTGCATAGCATACTCTCCCAACCCAAATTTCGCCATGTAAGCAGTATAGATAGTATAAATACACTTCACAATGCTTTGTTCAACAATGCGTTACTCGCCTCTTGCCTATTTCACAACAATCTCACGGCTTTACCTTTACACAACTTTTGCCGCTTTTCATACAATAAACAGATTATCTCTTGGATAGCGCGTAATTGAACTTTTGTTTTTATATCCTTCATTGTTCTCAATTGTACGATCACATCAATTGACTATGCAATCTTCTATATCAACCTATCGCCATTCGTCACTCATCATCTCATTCTTAGCCACAAGACAGGGCATGGAAGAAGGTGCACAACAAGGACCTACTTTCCAAAATACTTTGTACAATTAAGTACAACTCTTTCGCTTGTCAGCTTAATGGATGGGGCTTCAAACAACTGTATCAGCCTGGAAATGACCACAATGCCTATTACCACGAGCGCTTCTTAGGGAAACCGTCCAATCAGGGAAAGAAAGTGCCTTCCTCACCACCAGCTTTGCTATAGATTGTTCCGATAGCGCCTTGGCATTGGTAGCCTCAGTAAATGATGCGGCAGCATCCATCCTTGCCATATATTTTTTTCTACCACTCCCTTACTCCCTCATCATAGCACGTGGGGGATTGAATACTTTCTAATTTAGGCGGGATAAAGTTCAACGTATTATTGGGCGGATGTCTACGGCAACAATAACCGGACGTCGGCGATCCTTTGTTCTGGTCCTCCTCCTTGAGGGGACGCAGGCGCTTATCCCCGCGACGCCTGGCGAACAGAGTAAGTAGGTCTAACTCGATTGGGAGTAGGCATCGACTTGAATGCGAAATATTATGCAAGTCTTATTTCATTATACAGTAACAGAGGCTTTTTCATGAAGGTCTTACCTCGGTTTCCACCCTTCATACGAACAGCCCGCAGGGCCATTGCCAGCATCCGACAAACGATAAGCAACATCCGTTCGTCGTCGTCGTCGAACCGACGTCATCCACGTCTGTACGTTGACTACCTCCTTCCACTACCACCAGCAACGTCCGATGCCGACATTGATCCATGGCCCGGTGGATTGGCACAAATGTATCCATACGCTGAAGAAACACTACGTGAAGTTCTAGCCGGCGTGGTGTACGATGGGGTTTCGAATCCAATTAAACAATGTGCATCGCAGGTAATAAGTGTACAGGACTGCGCTGGTTTATTCATACAGGAATCTCCCACCTCATCCAAGGAGGATGTGGCCGCATTGTTATTTCCTGGACCAGATCAATTATCCAAAATGAAAGAAATTGATGCTATGGTTGGTCCTGATCGGACACTTATTATATTTAATCGACAATTTACCCGTCCTGAGGACTTTGGTTTCTTTGCGAAAGACGAGGCGCGAGAACTAATGTCAAAGTACTCTTGGGGATATGCATTGCAGGAAATTGCATGCCGGGGAGAGGATGTTAAATTGACATATGAAGCGTCCATGGGGGGTGGTTGGAAGGCATGTGTTATTGATGAGAATGGACGTGAGTTGGATATTATGGACCCCACGTGGGACACGAGTGTTAGACCAGAGTATCTGGCACTGGAGAGTAGGATTAATACTGTATTACCAGAACCATTATGGATGAGGAAGATGCAAGAAGTGAGGGAAAAGGGTTTGAAATTTCAACGTAAGGAATAATGAATGGATGTTATTCAACCTCCCCAACTCATGATGTTCCCCATTGAAGAATAACAACCACGGACAAAATGGGATGATAGTGTTCAGCTTCTGACACGGAGCCCCTATCAAAAGGTTAAGAATCTTCTAGTTTGATGAGACTAAACCACTACCTACTCCTTTTTGACATAGTCACAGAGCTACACCTCTTTCCTCAGGAATTCTCCGCTATGGAATTCCTTACTCAGGAGGTGGTAATGCCCTCACTAAAACAGACCTCTTATTACTTTCTCTTCACCTTCCATCAATGTGATTCATAGACAGCTGCGTGTAATTTTCTCTTGCTTCGCTCCTCATCTCG
>Ga0247834_1008630_pt1 | contig 10180 bp, 10 predicted proteins | sample LaCruzMarch2015__8_FD_187118 | JGI IMG/M metagenome (GOLD analysis project Ga0247834, IMG submission 187118) | Freshwater microbial communities from meromictic Lake La Cruz, Castile-La Mancha, Spain - LaCruzMarch2015_12m | ecosystem: Environmental > Aquatic > Freshwater > Lake | place: Spain... | reverse complement strand
CTGGAGGAAGATCTCTTCTCCCTTTTATAAAGCCGGAAAGATCCTAGATTATTGGCTCCAAAAATCCACCATCTTCGTTATCATCATCTCCTTTATTCTTCTTCTCATCTTTTTTCGTCAATTTTTCGGCTTTTGCCTTTTCTGCTTATCTCTGAAGTTAGCCCCTTTATTTGTATTGACCTTTTCTCGAGAAGAGAAATTGCGTATTTACCATGGAGGACTTCAAAAGAGTGTGTTTATCCAACATACTAAAAGAAGATAAACGATTGAAAGAGCTAAAGGGATGGGTAACCTTTAAAATGTTGATCATCATAACTAATATATATAATAAACATCATTCAATGGTCCTAATTAATTTACCCAAAAGTATAAAACTATCCTCACAAATTCAATCGAGTCCTATTCTCGCCTTCCCTTCATTCTCAGCAGCACTAAAAAACCTTGTCGACTTGAGCACTTCTTCAAAAAGTAAACAAAACATATCAAATCAGTCCTTCTTTTCCTTTCCCATCTACTTTTTTAATGTGATGTAATGAAAATATTAGAGAATAATTCTAATTAATTAATAATAGCTTTATTAATACACCACAAAATGGATAGAGACCTCCTCCACCCTACCTTGGAAAAAGAAAGACAAAGCCACAAGCTCAAGCGTTTGGTCCCAGCCCCCAACTCTTACTTCATGGATGTAAAATGCGGAGGATGCAACGAAACCGCCGTTGTCTTCAGCCATGCCCAAACCGTCGTTGCATGCAACAATTGCAAGAATATCCTTAGCAAGCCCACAGGTGGAAAATGCAAACTCACCGAAGGAAGCGCCTTCAAGGTCAAAGCATGATTCGTTATTTACCTTATTTAATCTCATTCACAAATACTTCATACATCATATCCATCCAAGTTTGAAAAAGAATTATGATATTGTCCAAGCTCTGCTTCCCTTTTATCCTTCTATATTATTTATAAATCAAATGGATTTTTTGATTAGTACCTTTGGCTTGACGAATAAAATCATTTAGGCTCAAACCTCCGCCCTCGTAAACCATATCCTACAGGCCTTCTTCTTCACAACAGCAACATCACATTTATTATGTATGCTCTTAAAGTTCATAAATTTCGCCTACGCAGAAACCATATCCCAAAATATCCTCATCAGAATAATCGGCATAGTCTTCTTTTATTCCCTTAAAATTTGGGATCAATACACTGGCGCCATCTACATGGCCTCCATATTCTCAATGGCGATAGTCAGTATCTACGTCTACGATTGCTGTGGAACCATCACCTCACATTTTGATAACTGGAGGATACAGCATAGAGATTGGGCTGTTATAGGTAGCTTCACACTCATGACTGTGTCGACAATATACGTGATCTATGCTCTGCATAGCTAGTAGAAGGTGAAATATTAGTTCTCGGGAATTTACCTGCTTATTGTGTTTCTGATATTGGTGGGGAATTTTCTTAGGAGAAGGTCAGTTATCTATACTCTTTTAGGGATATTGACCATGAATTATCTGTTGTTTAGTAGATTTTTCATTAATAAGTCCATTTAGGATGAGAATATTATGTTCAGCAATTTGCCATTTACAACGATTCCCTATTTCATGATGGCTCTACATGCAGAAAAGAGAGAAAGAGAATAACTAAAATCAGATAAATTTTATTAACTGTTCCTCAGCTGCATCTCTTTCGCATGTTACTGCATTCTAAATGACAATAGCTTTCCCTTATAGCTCGCTTTGGGAGGAGTCTTCATCTTTGGTCTTATCATCAATCGCTGAAGAATTGGCAAAGATATTTATTGATATTTATACTTTTATAGACAGGAAAAAATCATTTATCATCGATTACGAATGTAATTCCTCATCATGCCTTATCGAATTGGAGGACCATGATTTCGGTAATCAAGAGAAGGGTATTGATAATCTGACTCTACTCTCTCATTATAATCTCTTCTTCTCTCAGGAGATCTCCTCAAATCAGGCTTTCTATCGTACTCTCTATCCTCATAGTCATAATTATCATCCTAGTTGCGATTGTAGTCTCTATTTTATAGATAATTTCTTTATTAACTAGGTCTTTCAGGTCTTCTGTCGAATTTTGGTGCATATTATCTCTATCTAGGAGCGTGTTCTCTCTATCTTGGCACATATTCTCTCTATCTTTCAGGCGAGTAAGGCTCACCTCTTGATAATATACCCCTTCTATCATAATGCTCGAAATGTTTATCTTACTATTTTTTGAAAAATTGCCTATCTTCTCGCTAATATTTCTTAAAATTCTTCTCTCTCTAAACATACTCTTGAGGATCGATTCCTCTTAAATTAGGATGAAGATTCGTTATTACATTCTATTCCTAATTATGATAAGGCATTTTTCTCGGATAATTCTCTCTGGGAGAATGATTATATTTAGGTGGATACCTTACAGGATATTGCTATTACTCCTGCCTTACATCTCTTATCTTTTTATACGGACTCTCATATACAGTCTATTGATAATGATCCATTTTCTATCTAGTTACTTCTTATTATCTTCTCAAGGGAGATCGAGAGTACGGCTTTTTCTGAGGCTACTGATCATAAGGCTCAGTCAATTATCTTCTTACCTACTTGTATATAGGCTCCCTATCTTATTTTATTCCGCAACTCTGGCATGAACTGATCAGACAAGCAAGCAAAGAAAACAATAACACAATACCAGACAACCCAATAATTATTAAAGTTTAAGTTATATCCAAAGTATTATTTGTGCATTATCCAAACTCAATGAAAAACGATAGATAATATCCAACAACAGGAACAATACCCATAATGATGAAACTCCAAGTAAAGAAAACACATCCGCGGGCACAACCTGTAGGATTTAGCTCTCCTTTACAGTTCTTGCATACAAATGATATCATAATAAAGAGCATTATTAATGCCATTACGGCTGTTACACATGAACCAACAGTTACTGTCTGGTTGATCAGCTCCATTTGCCCATATTTTGTTGAAAAATAAGTACTACCACACGTGCCAACAGCATAAGTTGATGATCCCAACCATCCAATTTTTCCCCAAGTATAGAGAAGTGCGATGATGGTCCCAGCGCTACCGAATACGAGGACAGAAACAGTAAGTTGAAAGCACAGAGAACATCCAGAAATGGTAGTATTGTTCTCTTTGTTCATCATCGTTATAAAATATGAAGATTTAATGCTCTAGATAATCAAAAAGCTTATCATCAAAAAGATTCTATTGAGTATTTCCCTAATTTCGTCTATTAAGCCGGATCGATCTTCTAGAATATTATTAATAAATGGTCCTTGAAAGGCTCTAAAGCTGTGAAGTCTTTCTTTAATTCGTGGGATAGGCATTAGAGATTTTTTGTTTCGGCGAATTGGACTTATACCTTTATTTATTCTTTATCTAGATTGATCTTTTAGACATAAACGATGACTATATCGCCAATCCACTCAGATATATGGGCAAAGTCGCTTTTTCCTTTCTTCAGTTAGCTTTTTCCCGATAATTTCTTTTTCCCAAAATTGGCAAGAAACTGATGAAACTTATTCTTTACTAAATACCATATATTTTACAGAGATTAAATTGCTTATAGTCGAACTTAACCTTAAACGGTGCAGTTACTACTATCTTATCCTTTATTTCATCCGGCTTCCTTGATTTCTTTACTATATTTCTCTTCTTCTTCAAACGAATCAAATACTCCCCAGCTTTCAAATGATAACAAACAGATGGCAAAAGATCTAAATAGACAATATAGTACGCGTATTTTTAATTCCAAAGCATCCATCATCATTATCCTTATCGGAAACAACCTCATTTGTGTCTAAATTGATCACATTGAAGATTAAAGGAGAGTAAGGGTTCTATTGAAGTAACTATCCTTGTTGGCTAAGACTCATGCTGACCAGTCCGTCACTCTTCAGTTATGTCGATATAAAGAACTCCTATTTTTCATCTATCCCAATTGGCTATTAGCTGACTATTTGTGAACTTTTACTGTAATATGCGATAGTAAATTATTAGATTTGCTATAAGAACTCTGATTATGTTAAAATGAAGTTTCCTTCGGGGGTTTTCAGTTACCCAGTTTATTACTTCAACTTTTGCTCAATAGCAGATGGAATTTGTCGATAGAACCCTCGAAAATCCATCGAGCCAAGTTAAGAGCAGGGATTTCTTAAGTAAAACAAGTTCTATCCATTAAATTTAATAATTCTCAAAAGATAGAAATATCTTCTACCAGAGATACCAATTTTATGCGGAGGCTACTGCTTTGTCGTCACATAGCAGTTCCTTGACCCAAGATATAGCAGATGCTTTTCAATAAGCTATTTATTATGTTGTCTATTTTACTAGATAAAAGTATATGTTTTTATTGGGTAAGATAAGAACGTATTGTATACTTCTTCAGGACTACCTTTTTATATCTTCTTAGAAATCGTACCCTTTATCTTGAACCATGCCTTCTATAACAAACAAGGCCACATATAAATTTTCTTTATTGGCTGCGAAAATAGAGGCTTTTGCCCCTCGCAAAGAATATAGTCATCTGTGTATAAATACTATTTTCTTGAACCAATATTCACACGAAATGCTACTATTCCATATGTATTTGGCTCAGTGAGTATTATGTCCTTAATTAGATGTGGATTTTATGCAAGAAAGCATAGAAAAACCCCAAAATACTGAAGCACATCATCTACGTTATACTTTAAGTACCCTTTACAACAATTTGCGAAGGTTTACAATCCGCAAAGTCTAAAATTTTATATTTTTTCCCACGCCCTACCGAAGGATCCGATAGAAAAATGTACGGTCTCTCAAAAGTGCATTTAACCTCTCTATCTTTACTCGAGAAAGCCCTTAGAGTTACAGGATCAGCTTTCATAAGCGGATCCTTAAATAGCTTTTATGATTTTGTCAATTTTGCCTGACATTACTTCAAGTTTGCTTCTATTTCTTTAGCATTTGTTCCTATTTCTCCCTCATGGACTATACCATTTTAAAGCGCATCTTCGCCGTATATAAATTCAAAAGGATTGGAAGTAAATTCCTGTGGAACTTCGTTGGGTGCACAGATCGATGAGCCCATTACTATCAATAAAATATTATTTCTGTTATTATTGGACTCAACACTTCATATCTTTCCTCCCAAAAGATACAAATTGATCAACAAACACCATATCCCTTCAACTCCCTCCCTAAAATCATTACATTTTGACTATAACCTATATCGCTTTAATACTAAAACCTGACTAATCAAATCATATGTGCTCCAAAGTCCAAGCATGATTTATTTAAGATCGATGCGACGTCCAAATTAGGATAGTAGTTAAATATAATATATTTAACTCCAAGAAGGATTCAAATGTAGGAATAGGCAAAGAGATTGAGCAAGACCAATGGAAGATGGACTAAAGAAGAGCATTTGAGGTTTTTGGAAGGTATTTCAAACAATACGAAGGTCTCCGCATCCACGGCAAGAATTGGAAGAAGATTGAGGAACTCGTAAGAACCCGTACCGGCTCGCAAATACGCTCACATGCTCAGAAATTTTTCCTAAAACTCAGACCAGACGGTCGCAGCGAGCCTGGTGACGGTGAGCACACCAGTGAAGACTTTCTAGATGAGGCTGAATAGATAACATTGAACTCAAAGAGACTCTCTGAAGGCTAGTCGAAAGGAGAGGGCACTTCCTACTTCTTTAACCGAATGTATCTTTTTTGTGAGTTAGCGTCGAGTTTTCAAACATCAGCAGTAGCCTTGACTTTTGGCAGGCCCTTGTTGATTGCAGAGAAGTAAACTCAGCTCCACTCGAAAGGGCAAAAAAAGACTCATTTACAAGTTATGAAGCGATAGAAAGAGAAGCCGTGACCCATGAATCGCTCAAAGGAAGACTTACTTAGTGATTTTTTGACTATTTTCCTTATTTCCTATACTGACTAAGCTACCGCTGCAATACTAGCTTTTAATAGATCGGATAAAAATCGACCTCACTGATGCTAAACTATTCCTGCAATAATTATGCACAACTGTGATAGGCTAAACGGGAAATAAAAATAACTGTCAGATATCTTATTTACATTAATGGAACCGAAAGAAGAAGCAATAATAAATATTCGAGGAAAAATCGTTAAAATGTTTTCTTGATATTTTTGTTCAAATTAAATGGGAGGAAACTGTTTTTAACTGGGTTGGATGGTTAATAATCTCTTATGAATCTTATATTTTTCGTATTATTGACACTCTTAACTATCTCTTCTGCGGATCTTATACAAGATTATTCCCCATCACAAATTGAAAGGACATAAACTCTATGGAAATGGTGTAATTGCGGATAAGGAATCAATAATATCACTATTTAGCCTTATCATCAGAGCAATAGGGCAATAAATATATCTACAAATAGCATAAAATGGATTAAATTTAGCGATAATGTCTCACATATAACCTGGAAATGCGATGGATCAAATTCAACCAAAAAGATCACACTAAATCTAACTACTTCTTCATGGCTTAGCATTCTCCTTTACAGCGAAACATTGCAAAGTCCGAAAAAATGCAATAAAACAACAGGGAAAATCTCATTTAACATATGGAAGCCAACCTCTTACATCTCAAGCATACCCTTTACATCCCATACCTAAGGATATGCTTGCTTTAAAATCCCAACACTTCTTAAGACTGCAAAAGGGACACTCATTGCCTTCAGTGAAGCTAGAACTCCTGGCTGCGATGATTTCGATAAAACTGAACTAGTTTACAAGAGATCAATTGATGATGGCAAGACATGGTCTACTGTCAGCAAATTGGTGAGTGAACAATAAAATGATGAAGGAGAGTGTGAACATAAATTGGTAATTGGTAATATCTCACCTATTCAACTAAGTAATACATCGAAATATCCAAATAGAATTCTAGCTCCGTATACTAGAAATAACTTCAAGCTTTGGGTTACTCATAGTGATGATGACGGTATTTCTTGGAAAAGAAACCATATTCTTGAGAATGTGAGCTAGACTGAGAGTCATCCCGATTGCAATAGAAATATGAGTTATTTTGGGTTGAATATTGATCAACTCAAACTTAAAAATTTGCCAGATATTATTCGCTTTATCCGAATGGTATGTATTATGAAAAATCCTTTCCATCTGTCTGATTGGACGAATAAATTAAAAGCTCCTTGGCAATTCATCGGGGTTGGTCCTTCTCGAGGAATATAATTAAAGAATGGCAGAATTTTGATTCCAGGCTATCATAGTCCAATCAGAGGACTAAGTGGTGTTAAAGGAGCACTACCAATTTCTCAGCTTTACAACAATTTCGCAAAAGGATTTGTTTTGATTAGCGATGATGGAGGTGACTCATGGCGATTAGGTAAAGAATGGCCAATAGGAGAAGGAACAAATGAGCATCAGCTTATCTAACTAGATGATGGCACTATTGTAAGCAATTCTCGTTCTCTATCAACGGGCAGCCCTCAATATAGGCTGCAATCAATGAGCTTTACCAATGGATAGACATTTACTTCAAGTTAATTTACCAGCATTCCTTAGCCATTTGGAGGTTGTCAAGGTTCAACCGTAGGTGGTAAAAACGGACTAGTATATGTAACTAGTCCGAATCCCAAAAGAGGTAAAAGCTTCCTTCAATATCTAATCGATGCCTTGGGCTGTAAGATTAATCTAAATGGAAGAGAGAAGCTTTCCCTTTGGGTTTCAAGAGATAATGGAAAAACATATAGAATAAACCAAATAATAGATGAAGGATTATCAGCCCAAACTTCCCTCCATCTCTCCAAAGGCAAACTTCTCCTCCTTTACGAGCAGGCAGATCCCCTCCCCAAAACAGCAACAGGTTATTTATAAAACGAACTAATCGAAAATTTAAGAATTCTCCTTCCTTCCCGCTTCGTATTCCGAGAGCTAAAAGTGATAGATGAAGTCTGAGAGCGTTTGATGATGGTATTAGATTTAATAAATATTACTATATTTTGAGCCACAATGGGCAGAGTCAGAACAAAAACAGTCAAAAGAGCCGCGAAAGTGCTTCTTGAGAAACACTATCAAAAATTGACCAACGACTTCCACATCAACAAGAAGATCCTCTCCGAAGTTGCTAAAGTCCCCACCAAAAGCTTGAGGAATAAAATCGCAGGATTCGCTACCCACTTGATGAAGAGAATTCAACGTGGACCCGTAAAGGGAATCTCCCTTAAGGTCCAGGAAGAAGAAAGAGAACGCAGACTTGATTGGGTCCCCAAAGAATCTGAGATTAACATCAACAAGGTATCCCTTACAATATCAAGGTTCAAATCGATGCTGAGACCAACGAGATGATCAAGAAACGATTCGGTGATGACTTCGCTAACTCAATCAGCGCTAACATCGAAATCCGAGCAGCCGAGGTTGGCCGTAAAGATAACAAGGGAGGAAAGAGAAAGCCCATAGATCAAAAGGACAGAAAGGAGAGAAAACCCAGAGAGGAGAAGAAGGAGGAAGCTCCCGCTGCTACTACTGACGCCCCTAAGGCAGAAGAGCCAAAGCAGGAGGCTCCCAAGCGTGAGGGAAGAAGGAGAGGTGCTCGGGAGGGACAATAGTGATCATATGAACTCTAGAACAACTACATCCGGAGGGTTTGAGGAATCAGTCTGTAAAATGGATTTATTAAATTAAAATATTATTTAATATTTGTATGGGTTCAGGCAAGCCAAGAGGTATTCGCGCCGGTCGTAAGCTGACCACCAAGAGAAGATTACAAAAGTATATCATAAGTAATATAGGTGGGCTGATAAGGAGTACAACGCTAGACTCCTCTGCTCTCGCTTCAAAAACCCCTTCATGGGCAGCTGCATGGCCAAGGGACTCGTCGTCGAGAAGATTGGTGTATAATCAAAACAGCCCAACTCCGCCGTCAGAAAGGGTGTTAGAGTGATGCTCAAGAAGAACGGAAAGAAAGTTGCCGCTTTCGTTCCATGGGACGGTTGCCTCAACTATCTCGCAGAAAATGACGAGGTCGTCGTCGCTGGTTTCGGTAAAAAGGGAAAATCCAAAGGAGATATTCCGGGTATCCGATTCAAAGTCGTCTCAGTCAAGGGCATCTCCCTCCTCGCCTTGTTCGCCGGAAAGAAAGAGAAGAAATGATCAATGTAGATTCTTTTAAATATCATTCCTTATAATACTATTATCTGTTAAGATGTCACGCAGACCAGTCTCACCCCTCAGAACCATCACGCGCACTGAATCAGACCCTCGAGATACAATTATCCGCAAGCTCAAGGACGAACTCATCTTGGCCCGTGGTAGGGAGAAGGAACTCGCCCTAATGGATAACTATCTCATGGAGCTAAAGGAAAAGACCAAACTAATGGAAGCAGAAAAAGTAGTCCATTTAGTATCTAGGCAAAAGCTGAAGAAGAGGGAAGGATCAAACTTGAACTTTCCATCAAATCTATCAACTAGCTCAAGAGAGAGGTCGATAACCTCCGCAATTAACTACGCAGTTTAGCCAACTAACTCGGTGCAGTCTAGGAAGAATAAGATAGTAACAAGAAGCGTCTGAGCTCTAAAGCAATCGAGCTCTAAAAAATGAAGAAGGAAGGTGTCTCTCTTCACGAATAGAATGAAAAACTTGTTAACGAGCAATATCGATTGAAATCGCAAGAGTAGTAGACCATTCATTAAATACGTAAGTTACATGAGACTATACGGAATTACTAGATTAGAGTAAACTAGATCTCTCATAAAATTATGGAGGTGAAAGCTTTCATCAATTAAATGGCCGAAAAGAACTCCTTCTTCAAGGATAAACTCAAAAATTATACACATCAAAATGAAGGGATTGATAGTGATATTAATAGGCAAGAGGCGGAGATCGATACTTTATAGAAAGTGTTCGATGATCTTCATGAATAGATAAAGAATCGGGTTGAAAATTATATCTAGGTTGAGCACAGAAACGAAAAATGTATAAAATAAGCCAAGCATAAGCTCAATCTTATCAAACTATAGAACGATAAAGGCAATTAAATAGCCATCGCGACAAGTACACAATACCCTATCCTTAGAACGAGTATAGAAAATCATAGCAGACAGGAGCAAAGATCTGAGTCAGGTGAAGCTTTAGGTCAACAAAATAAATAGCATTAATGAAGATTACTCAGGCCAAAA
>Ga0247834_1008609_pt1 | contig 10197 bp, 9 predicted proteins | sample LaCruzMarch2015__8_FD_187118 | JGI IMG/M metagenome (GOLD analysis project Ga0247834, IMG submission 187118) | Freshwater microbial communities from meromictic Lake La Cruz, Castile-La Mancha, Spain - LaCruzMarch2015_12m | ecosystem: Environmental > Aquatic > Freshwater > Lake | place: Spain... | reverse complement strand
ATTACCAAGCCAAGTAGTTTCACCAAAACAGCTTAGCCCCATTAACAATGCTAAAGCTAAGTGCATAGAGTTAGGCTTTAAATCAGGAACAGAGGAGTTAGGTAAATGCGTACAGCAACTCTCAAAATAATTTATTTTTTTACTCTGCTTGGACTTGCGGGTCAAGTAAATGCCATTCAAACAGGGGATGAAGAGAAGATTTGCTCTGATATTGGCTTTAAGAAAAAAACAGAAGCATTTGGCCGTTGCGTTCTTGAGCTTCTTGAAAGAAATAATACGTCTAGTGCCAAAGCAAATCAAGCGCCGCAGTCGAATGATCCAGACGATGCTACCTGCAAAAAATATGGCTTTAGATCTGGCTCTAATGAATATGCTACCTGTAGGCTACAAATTGATCAAGCTAGGCAAGATGCGCAAAGACAGCAAGCTCAGCTTCAACAGCAGCAGCGCCAGTATGAGGAACAGCTAGAAGCCCAACGCGATGCGAGATCGAGGGCAGCAGGCCTGGCTTTGCTTAATCTAGGTCTAGGAACAATGGCGGGCGGTAACTTACCAGGCACGGCTCCTGTGGCACCAGTTCCACCGCAAAACTTTAATAGAACATATACGCTTCCAGGTGGGCGCATAATGAATTGCACTACAACAGGAACAATGACAAATTGTTTTTAAAGCCAGATTATGAAAATACTACTCGTTGTAATTTCAATGGCATTAATTGGATGTGCGCCAACCGTTATGTATAAGTCAGATCCTCCAGGAGCAATTATTTCAGGTGCTCAGCATGGAGGAGGAACTTTCTCTTACTACACCCCTATGAAACTAAGTTATCCAGATTTACGGATAGCGAATACTTGTCTCGAAATTCCGAGTCCAAGCGTTCGCTGGCCTGATGGTACTAGCCTGCCATCAACTCAACTTCGTTTGTGTCACACAAACAGTGAATATACTTTTTCAAAGCCAGCACCCCAACCAACTTACAGTCAAATCATACAGTCGCAACCACCATTAAAGAATAGCCTTGAGGATGGCATTAAAGATGCAAAAGCAAAATGTCTAGATCTTGGTTTTAAGCCTGGCACAGAAGTATTTGGTAAATGCGTATTGCGACTGTCAAAATAATTTATTAGGATCTGATGAGAATTCTGTACATAGCTGTTTTTCTGTTTGTTATCGGTATATTGCCAGCCAAAGCTAACACCACACAGTTTAGCGGAAGATTTGCTGTTGTAAATTCAGAGCGAGTTTTTAACGAAACTAATCTTGCAAAATCAATGCAAGAAACTCTCAGGGCGGAATTTCTCCCTAGGCAAAACAAATTGCAGCAAGAGGCTCAATCAAATCCTGGAGACAGCACTTTACTCGCACGCCAGGAGACTTTTACTGCTGATCTCAATAGAAGGACTGTAGAAGAGAGGACGAAAATTGCCTTACTAGCAAACATTCAACTTAAAGAGTTTGCAAAAAAAGAAAATATATCAATCATTGTTCAAAAGGCTGCATATTTAGATGCATCATCAGATATTACCAATCAGATTATTTCTCTGCTTAACGATAGTAAAAATATTAATAATGTAGTTTTTAATGGCCCGAAAAATTCCCGAGTTTTGATTGTAGATCCTACAAGGCTGTATCACAGTTTTGGCGTTGCCACAGGAGCAAACTTAAGCGTTAAAGAAAAGAGCGCTCAAGATCAGCTAAATGTTAAGGCAAATGAAGCTCTTAAGTTAATTGCTGAAAGTAATCAAATAAACGTTATTCTTCAGGAGGCTGCTTTTGTTACCCCAAACAACGACATAACAGATAGGCTTATAGAGGTATTAAAAAATAATAGTTCAAATAAATCAAATTTAGTTATTGATAGCCTGAATTTGCCCACAACATTTGCTGTAATAAATTCCGAGGAGGTTTTTTCTAAGTTTCCTAATAAAAACAGACAAAAGCTAGCAGAGGCTGGCAATATTGCACTTAATAAAATCTCCCAAGAGAGGGGGATTAACATCATCATCCAAGAAGCTGCATATGTTTCACCATCTCATTATGTCACCGCTGCCGTAATTAAGACAATTATTCCACCAACGGAGAATGAAGTAAGTCCAACTTCTAATATCAATGTACCAGCCACAAACCCAACTAAGAATCTTGCTGATGCGAAAGCAAAATGCTTAGATTTAGGATTTAAAACTGGCACAGAGAGCTTTGGAAGCTGCGTTTTAAAAATTAGTAAATAACTTCCTTATTTCCATATTACGGTTTAAATGGCAAGTTTTGGTGAATTCTTAAGCAGTCTTGATCCTGACGCTGGAAAGCGTGGGAGACAATTCGAGCATTTCGTTAAATGGTTTCTCAAAAATGATCCCGAGTGGTCTACCCAAGTAGATCAAATATGGCTATGGGATGAGTACCCAAATAATTGGGGTCGTGACTGCGGTATTGATCTAGTCTTCAAGCATAAAAATGGTGAGAACTGGGCTGTTCAAGCTAAGTGCTATGCACCAACTACACAAATCACCAAGGCTGACGTTGACTCTTTTATTAGCGAATCTAACAGAGATGGCATAGATAAGAGGCTGCTAATAGCTACTACAGACTTAATTGGAGCCAATGCTAAACAAGTCTGTGATGCCCAAGACAAGCCTGTTACTCGCTTTCTACTATCGCATTTTGAAGATGCAGATGTTGAATACCCAGCTACTTTAGATGATCTGCCAAAGGCAAAGCGTAAAGATAAACCCAAGCCTAGAGACCACCAGATTGAGGCCATAGATGCGGTAGCTTCAAACTTTAAAGATGTAGATCGTGGTCAACTAATCATGGCTTGCGGTACTGGGAAGACGTTTACTACCCTCTGGATCAAGGAAAAGCTAGGTGTTGAATCAACCCTTGTTCTGCTACCTTCACTTGGTTTGCTATCTCAGACCCTGCATGAATGGACATTAGCTGCCAATGAAGAGTTCCAGGTTCTATGTGTTTGTTCTGATGAATCTGTGGGTAAAAAAGGCTCAGACGAAGCTGTTCACTCAGTTGCCGATCTTGCATTTCCAGTAACTTCAAGTACGAATGAGATTCGTACCTTCCTAAAAAGTTCAGGTAAGAAGGTAATCTTCTCCACCTATCAGTCGTCACCCCTGATTGCCGAGGCCCAAATTGATAAAGCTGTACCTGCATTTGATCTAGCCATTGCTGATGAGGCCCATCGCTGCGCTGGCAAGGTATCAGGTGATTTCTCTACTATCTTGGATGGAGAAAAGATCAGGGCTAAGAAGAGGCTATTTACTACCGCTACCCCCAGAACTTATACATCTAATGTTAAAAAAGCTGCTGAGGATCGTGGGGTTGAGGTTGTTGGGATGGATGACGAAGCGGTCTTTGGTAAACAACTATTCGCCCTTAATTTTGGTGAGGCAATCAAACGAGGTCTTCTGACTGACTATCGGGTTGTCATTATTGGAGTGGATGACCCGACTATCTCAGCATGGATTGAGAATAGAGAACTTCTCAAGGCGGATTCCGATATTGAAATGGATGCGGAGTCTCTTGCTGCACAAGTCGGGCTTCTTAAAGCCATCAAAGACTATAACCTCCATCGGCTAATTAGCTTTCATAGCAGAGTTAGCCGTGCCGAAGACTTCTCTCAGGACATTCATAAAGTTCTTAGCTGGATTGATGAAAAACATAAGCCAAGCGGTGAGCTGCAATCTGACTTTGTGTCTGGCGAGATGCCTACCGATAAGAGAAGAAGGAAGCTATCACAGTTAAAAGGTCTGAAAGATGGCCAAAGGGGTTTATTAGCGAATGCCAGGTGCTTATCCGAGGGTGTAGATGTTCCATCCCTGGATGGTGTGGCATTCATTGATCCTAGAAGCAGTCAAATTGACATTATTCAGGCTGTTGGAAGAGCCATTCGTTTAAGTGAGAACAAGAAGGCTGGAACTATTGTCCTACCAGTATTCATAGCCAATAGTGATGATCCAGAGCAAGCCCTAGAAGAGGGTAACTTCAAGCCTATATGGGATGTACTAAATGCTCTTAAAGCACACGATGATGTTTTGGCAGATGAGCTAAATAAAATTAGAACAGAGTTAGGTCGTAAAGGTGGGGGGAAGGTTAATCCTGGTGCTCTCACTAAGATCTCTATTGATTTACCAGTAGGAATTGATAAGTCATTTGGGGATGGGCTAAGGACACTACTGGTAGAGCGCTCAACCGCACCTTGGGATTTTTACTTTGGACTCCTTGAGTCCTACAACGAGGAGCATAAAACTACTATTATTCCGCAAAACTTCAGCATTAATGACTATAACCTTTGCGCATGGATAAACTATCAAAGGGCATCATACAAAAGGAATGAGCTACCTCTAAATAGAGTGCAAAAGCTGGAAGAGTTTGATGACTGGAGTTTTGATTTACTTGACTATCAATGGAATGCCTACTATTCGGCACTAAAGGAATTTATTGAGAAAAACAATAAACTCCCCTTGCTGAAAGAGGTCTATAAAAGTTTAAAAATAGGTGTTTGGGTTTTAACCCAAAAACAAACTTATGTTGGTAAAAGAGGATTCAATTTATCAGAAGAAAGAATTAAAAAATTAGAATCGCTTCCATTATGGTCATGGTTAAATACTGACGAAAAAGTTTGGCTGGAAAACTATAGCTTCCTCAAATCCTACTTGTCTCAAAATAATAATCAGTACCCACCTAGAAAACTTAGGAACAATGGAGTCGATATAGGGGTCTGGATAATTACCCAGAGGCAAATGATCAACAAAGGGGCTATTTCTGAAGATCATTATCGGCTTATTAAAGAACTTCCAAACTGGTCTGATAATCCTTTTGAAGAGAATTGGAATAATGCAATTAGAAATCTCAAGGAGTACGAAGATACCAATAGAAATTTATTGGTTCCTGCCCTGTTTAAATCACATGATTTTCAACTTGGGGGCTGGGTTAGAAAGCAAAGATTTGAATATGCAAAGGGAACGCTTAAAAAAGAACGCATTGAAGTTCTAGAGTCATTTAAGACATGGGTCTGGGATATAGATGACCATCAAGAGAAGGTAGGAATTGCTCATCTTATTGAGTTTGAGAATTCCTATGGGCATTGCGATGTTCCTCAGAATCATGTTGATACCGATGGCTATGCCCTAGGGCAATGGGTTAGCTCCAAAAGAACAGCATTCAAGGATGGAAGGCTATCTCAAGAAAGGATTGCTAATGTTGAAGCCATTCCCAATTGGTCATGGGATAGTTGGAATACTGGAATTAAGTTTTTAGATAAATATTTTGAAGAATTTGGTAACTATCTCGTACCACATAAATTTATGGTTGATAATTTTTACCTTGGCAGGTGGGTGACAAGCAGGCGAGCAGAATATCAAGAGGGGGCATTAGCTCAAGACAGGATAGATTTTTTAAATCAATTGAAGGGTTGGTCTTGGGTAAAGAGGGTAGATAAAAAAACTAAAAAAAATTAATATATAGGCTATAGGAACCTTCGGAAGCCAGTCATGAAAACTTATCTCACCAAAGAGCAAATCCTAGAACGGATCCAAGCTCTTCCCAAGAAGTCCAAATACCTCACCAGAGAAGAAATCAATCAGCGGGTCAATCTGGCCTGCGAGCTTGGTTTATATACTAAGAATCCAGCAGATCTCAAATATGCTGTGCGGGGCTAAACTCAGGGGCAGGGATGCTCGTTGCCAGAAACACGGAATGCTTAATGGCAAGTGCAGACTCCACGGAGGGCTTTCTCCAAAAGGTTCTGACCATTGGAACTATCAAGGCAAAGGCTGTACCAAAGAAGATCGCCAGAGGGTGGCGGAAACGAACGCTAGGATCAAATTTCTTGAGATGGTGGCTATAGAACTGGGGATGATTCAAAAGAAGCAGTAATACAGTGTTTGGCGATTTTTAGATTTATTTCTACTGAGTATTTCGCTACCGTAAGGACGATTCTGAATACCCCTATATGGTCAGTCCTGCGCTGTTCTCTATTTGTACCCATAAATAACTTGTAACAGATGATCCATATCCAAATCACCTGTTACAAACTTTCAATTTATTAAGTGGGTATGAACCTCATTCAATCCTACTTTATGTTGGAGTTGTTCCAATGCTCGCCAGAACCTCCTCGTACGTTATCCCAAAAGCGTGTAGAAACGGTTCAGGACGAGAGAAGATCGCCTGTAGGATAGGCTGCTCTAGTAGCCCCTTTACTTGCGCTTCAGGAAGCCTCTGATAGCGTTTAATTGCAAGCGCTGCACCAGCCTTCTTCTCAGCTCCTTTTAGATAAACAGGAAAGGTGAGTCCGTAGCGCTCATCAAGGTACTCGAATAGCGATACATTACGCTTTTTACTTACTCCTTTGTAGCCTCTGATCTTATCGGCCTGCAGCTTGCCGTTAAAGAGCGGCACCAACACCACATGCATGTGCGGTGTATCTTCGTCATGGTGGACTACTGCGTGAACAATAGGGCATTCTGGGTAGTAAGCTCTTAACCAACCTAAGCTATCGGCATACATCGAGTTGAAATCACATTGGTGACCAGATGTAGCTGAGAACAGCAGCTCTACCGCATACCCTCGGTTTTTCTTCTTGAAGCTGTAATGGTTAAGATCCAGGCCTTTTGACCTAAGAATATCCATAATCACTTCTTCAATTGAGGGGCCGTCCAACCGCACCAGCTCAACATTCAGATGGCTTCTACGGCCGTCAATACTGCCGTAACCGCCTATTTCAGATGCGATTAGTCTACGGTTATGTTTTTCAGCTTGATCCAATGTTTTGGTATGGCCATTGAGAAAGAGTGTGTTTGCAAATACAGTAACTTTATTCATGATTTTTCCTATTAATTTTGAGCAAATGGGGACAGGCCTCGATTTGCTATTTGTGTGTTTTTCCAAGATTGATGAAATTGCTGCATGGAGGCTTTTTCGACTTGCTCAATGTCAATCGCTCGATGCCAGGCCTCTATGTCCAGCTTGGATAGGATTGAACTTTGAACGCACTCACGAAGAGTTACTGGAGACATGGCGTCAAGTTCCCAGCAGTTATGCCCAAAGTTACTTACGAACCATTGGTAGCGAGAATCACCAGTTTTCGTTTCTGCTTTGAATGAGGGTAAGTCTCCACCAAATACATCCGTCTCTAGAAGAGCAATACGCTCTATGGTAATTTTTGCGCCATAGCGTCCTAAGCGGTCAGGCAGGTCTTTATCGGACATGTGCTTACCCGAGGGATCAAAGTCACCACAATAAAATGCAATGAGAGGTTTATCGCTCATGTTTGATTCCTCAGCAATCGTATTAATAACCGTTGCTGAGCTATAGCCATGCATGGCACGAAAAGTTACGCCATACTCATCTAGAATAGGCGCCAAGGTTCCTCTAACGGTTCCTTTCTCAGACCAAACCTCTATGCGGTAGGGCTGCTCCTGCCAATAGTCTCTTCTGTAGTTTCTAACGGCTGCATTGATTCTTTCATCGGTGTTAGTCCAAGTCAAAACTTTTTCTGCCGATCTAGTTTCATCAACAATCCATCCCCAAGGAATGATGCCGTTTTCTCTTGCATAGACAAGCTGCTTACTTACTTTTCCAGTCGATCCTTTACTCATATTGGGAATCATCCCCATCGTAAATAACCGATAGCAGACAGCCCTAACAGATGCTGGTTGAATCTCTTTTAGGATTTGATATGAAGCCTCTATCAGACGTTTGGACGCTTCTGATCTTCCCCTCATGATTCACCTCTCGATGATTCTTGAGCGGCTTTCTGGGCCTCAATCCAATTACTTATATCCTGTAATTTCCATACCTTGACAGTAGCAGATAGGGCGATTGGCTTAGGAAATTTAGACTGGGCGACCCATAGATTGATTGAGGACTTGGCCAAGGTAGTAATCGTACTTACCTGATCAATCCTTATTAGCTGAATCTTTTGTACTAAGTCTTGGTTGGACAGATCCAGTAATTCTTTGGCATCTGCTGAAGCATTATTTGATATTTCCATTTTGATTCTCCTTTAAGAAGAATCAATTACAAAGGTTTGCTACTTATAAGAAAACGCATCAAACGTTTGGTGCGTGATTAGTCGTGAACTAAATCATCAAATTCGCCAGCTTTCCACCATTTGATCCAGTCATCATAGGTTCGCCTCTCAATCATAAGCTCGGGTAGTTGATGGGCAACTCTGACTTCATTTACGGCAACTAAGTCCAGCCAAATATCTTCTATATTCGGGAATTTATCTGGAAAGGTTAGCTGGTATGCTGTCACAATCTTCCTGAAGTACTCTCGTTCTTCATAATGTATCCGAGCGCCTGGCAACTTATTGATATCTGTAATGGATTTATCAGTCATGCGATATTGATCAATAAAATGAAGGATATCAAGTCCTAATTCATATATCGCTGCTCGTAACTTTGGCTCTACTGTCTCTACGTGAATCTGTGTGCATACACCCCTAAACTCCAATAGATCTATCTCAAGTTTATTGACTAAGCTCCGCTTGATTTCTGCATTACTGACAGACTTCCTCTTAGTTGCCATCACCATCTCCTGCTGATATTCCTGCAGTAGAAACTACGCCAAGGAGAGCAGGGTTCTCCTATTCGCCCCGTCAGGCTAGGCGTAGCTGTTAAGTTTACGCAGCTTTTTGCTCGGAAAGAGTAATTACATTACCCCAGGATCCAGTTTGGCAATAAGACTCCCAGTCTATCGCCAACCTTTTTCTTCTTTCAAGTAAATCTCCACGTCTATATGCCGCCTCAACTTGATTTGCAACTGTATGTGCCAGCGCCTTTTCCGCTACCTCTGGAAAGTGGTCTGTCTCTTCGGCAACCCAATCTCGAAAGGCGGATCGAAAACCATGGACAGTAATATCTGACTTAATTCTTTTAGCCAAATTAGCCATAGCTACATTATTTAACGGTCTTTTATTATTAGAAAAAAGGTAGGTGCTTTTTAGATCCTTTGACCTTGCGATTGTAAGTAGCTCCATTGATCTATTGCATAGCGGTACCCGATGCTCTCTTTTAGCTTTCATACGCTCCGCTGGAATAATCCAAACGCCATCACAGATCTCATCTCGAATTCCAAAAATTACCTCGCCAGTACGGTTTGCATTAAGTATTAAGAACTCAAGTGCTAGAGCGGTTACGCTATCGTATTCCTTGAGTGCTTTGATGAATTCTGGTATCTCTTTGTATGGCAAAGCCTTGTGGTGCTGAACTGGAGTTACCTTTGAAGGCTTTTGAAGAATTGTCTCCAAATGTCCTCGCCATAATGCTGGATTAAATCCCAAGCGCATTTTTCTAGTTGTAGCTGATGCTAGTACCCATTCGATCCTAGCTCTAAGTCTTGACGCTGTTTCTGTCTTTTTTGTCCATATTGGCTCAAGAATCTGAAGGATATGATCGGTATCTACCTCGTTGATTGGTAAATCTCCAATTATTGGAAATGCGTAGTCACGTAGTGTATTAATCCACTGGTTACTATGCTTTTTATTAATCCATTCCAAGCTCTTTAGCTCATGACAGGCAAGGGCATACTCTTTGAACGTAGGTAATATTGCCGCTGCCTTGGTGGGTTCTATTAAAGGCTTTTTGTCTGGCTTTGGATTGATACCCTGATTAAGTTTATTTCGTGCCTCAATGGCTCTTTTTCTAGCTTCTTTAAGGCTTATTTCTGGGTAAGATCCGATACTCAAGTCATATCGCTTTCCATTAAAAAGGTATCTAAGCACCCAATATCTTTGTAGGCTTTGTTTTACCTGTAGATTTAATCCTTTTGTTTCGCTATCTGTATAGCGACCAGGTTTAGTAATGTTCTTGATAAATAAGTCGGTTAGTGAGTTTTTCATTAATATTCCCTATCAAAAATCCCCACAAATTTCCCCACACTATTGTGGTGATTTGCCATGGGAGGTGTTGATAGGCAATGTATGTTCTTTAGTAGAAAAGTACTACGCATTAAAGGTTTAATGCGCTATTTCTACATTAAATACAATGGTTTCCGTAGATAAGACCTTCTAAGGGGATCCAAGTGCGTACAATGCCTTTCAGGCATGTACTTTGGTCTCGTCTCCGCCAGATTGTGCATATGAGCCCCTGTATAGGGGCTCTTTGTTTTTCTAGATACTTGATTGCTTCACATTGGCCGTAGTAATTTATAAGAGCAAAATCCTGATCGTGAACCCATTAA
>Ga0247834_1008606_pt1 | contig 10198 bp, 9 predicted proteins | sample LaCruzMarch2015__8_FD_187118 | JGI IMG/M metagenome (GOLD analysis project Ga0247834, IMG submission 187118) | Freshwater microbial communities from meromictic Lake La Cruz, Castile-La Mancha, Spain - LaCruzMarch2015_12m | ecosystem: Environmental > Aquatic > Freshwater > Lake | place: Spain... | reverse complement strand
GAGACCGGACAACGATTCCTTTTCCAATTGGTCGGCGAAGTCCTGGAGGGTGCTGTCCGCCCTCCGGACCTTGTCGAAGAACAAGGCGTAGTAAGCGCGCCGTGCGGCACGGTAGTCCTCCGGAGTCGGCGCGGTATCGGCCAACTGCTCCAACTCGACCAAGCCCGGGTCGCTGGCGAGACGCGCTTTGATCTTGTCTAAACGGATGCGCATCTTGCGTTCCGTCTCGAGCGGATCCTCAAGGACCGGAACCGCCGACGGCAAACGTGGTGCGCGAGGGGAACTGCTGCCACGCATGTTTCCGGCCGGATCGCCGAAAAGATCGTCGCCGAAAATGTTGTCCTCACCGGGAAAGTTTCCATCCATTCTTGGCAAAGCCTCTTCTCCCGGTTCCAAAGCCGGCTCTTTGATGATCGTTTCCTCGGCTTCGACGATCAGTTCGGCGCTGGGCTTCTCAGCCTTATCCGTGATGCCTTCCTGCGCCGGAAGGCTCGCTACAGACAAAATAACGGAGAAAAATGTCACGGACCAACGTAGCATGACTTCTTGCATAGCGCGGGCACCCTTGAAATGGAAACGCTTTCCCGTTCAGATGCCGGATGTGTCCGCTCTTCATCTGCCTCCCTCCGCCTCCCCGCTTGCGGTTGGCCCAGGCTTGGCGCTCTTTGACGGCGAAGGGTTCGGCGGTCTGGCCGCACATGACCCGGAGGCGATTCTCGAGGGCGGATGGCAAGATTGGGGAATTCTGGAGGAGGCGCTCGCGGTCGGATCGGGGGGCGGATTGGCCGGATGGTTTGATTACGAGGGCAATTTTCGTTTCGGGGATTTTCCCACTTGGACGGCGTGTCCGGCCCTTGTGACGCCGAACCCCGTCCCCCGCACCGGACAACCCGACTTTTCGCCCGGGCTGGGCAAGGAAGAATGGATACGGCTCGTCGGTCGCGCCAAGGACTACATTGCCGCGGGCGATATTTATCAGGTCAACCTTACCCGCACCTTGTCCGCCTCTTGGCCGGAGGACCCGGCGGCATTTTATCCCCGGCTGCGCCGGGCGAGCCCTGCGCCTTACGCCTGCTTTTTGCGTCTGGGTGACACCGCTGTCCTCAGCGCATCACCCGAATGTTTCCTGCAGATCGACGGACGTCGCATTATGACACGCCCGATCAAGGGAACGCGCCCCCGCGGGGCTGATGACGCTTCGGTGATGGAGGAACTGCTCGGGTCGGAAAAGGAGCGTGCCGAGTTGGTCATGATCACCGATCTCGAGCGCAATGACCTCGGGCAAGTCTGTGAGTTCGGCAGTGTACGGGTCACGGCGCTGTGCCAGCTGCGCAGTTTTGCCCAAGTGCATCACCTTGTTTCCGAGGTGGAGGGCAAGTTGCGTCCGGACGTCACTCCGGTGCAGGCGTTGCGGGCCTGCTATCCCGGCGGATCGATCACCGGTGCACCGAAAAAGCGCGCCCGGGAAATCATCGCCGAATTAGAGCCCACCCCGCGGGGAATTTACACCGGAGCGATCGGCTTTTTCAGCCGCAGCGGCTCCGCGGTTTTCAATATTGCGATCCGCACCCTGGTGGTGCGCGACGGTTTGGCCACCTACGGCGTGGGTTCCGGATTGGTGGCTGACTCCGACCCGGGCTCCGAATATGAAGAGACCCTGCACAAAGCAGCGGGACTCTTCGCTGCTCTCTCATGAAAACAACAGCACCCGTAGTCCTCCTCGCAGTGGCCGCGATGGTTCTGAGCCTGACCACGCTCGGTGCGCTGCTCGGGGTGCGTTTGGTCGCGTCCGACCGCTTGCGACACATGTCGGAGGCCATGAAGGAACTCGGCAACGCCTCGATCGAGACCACCATCACCGTGCGGCAGACCTTGCCGCTGTCCGCGCAGATCAACATCGTCAAACCGACCCAGATCGATCTGACCCTCGACGTGGCCGACAAAATACCGATCCGCCTCGAGGTCAAAGTGGACGAGACCCTTACCGTCCCGCTCGACCTGCAAATCGACGAACAGATTCCTCTGGTCACGGCCATGACCATCACGGAAAAGTCGCGGGTCCGGGTCAAGGCCGACATTGACCTCGAGCAACCCGTGAAATGGCGCCTGATCGAACGTATTGCGCCTTTGCTCAACATCAAGGGAAACGTCCCGCTTGATCACGAGATGGAGATCCACTTTCCCGAGACCCTACAGGTCAAGGGGAACATCCCGGTCAAGTTCCGCCTGCGCGAAGAGTTGCGCGTCCCCGTGGCCTTCGAGGTGCCCGTTGATCAAATGCTCGATCTCAAACTGGCCATCCAGCAGCAGGCGCGGGTCGGTTTTCCCGAGCCGCTCCATATCACCGGGGAAATCCCCGTCGTCCTGGAAATCCCCGTCTCGATCCCCCTGGAACCCACGCCCGTCGGCACCTACCTCCGCAAGATGGCCGGGCAACTCGACAGCCTGCTCGCTTGGTAATTGTCGCCTGCGGGTTGCATCCCGGCGGCAATTGGGCTTATTTGTTTCCAAGATGTCCGCGATGGATCATTTCTCGCGCCGCCGGTTTCTCCGCACCCTCACTCTCGGGGCGTGCTGTTATCCCGCCGCCCGGACCTTTGCCTCCATGGGTGGAGACTTCGGCTTGCATCCCTTGACCCCGCTGATGGAAACGCCCCCGGTCTCGCCGGTCCATCCTCCCGTCATGCTCCCGCCTTTTCATTCGGCCGCCATCGGCACGCCGCATCTGGCCCTGACCTTCGATGACGGTCCCCACGGCTCCCTCACGCCGCGGTTGCTCGACGCGCTGGGCAAAAGAAAGGTCAAAGCGACCTTCTACGTCATCGGCCGCAACGTCGAAATGCACCCCGAGATTGCCCGCCGGATCGTTGCCGAGGGCCACGAGATCGCCAATCACACTTGGTCGCATCCCTCGCTCTCGGGTCTTTCCGCCGAGCGGGTGGCCGACGAACTTCGCCGCACGCACGAGATCGTGCTCGAGATGACCGGCGTGCGCATGACCAACCTCCGTCCGCCCTACGGCGCGTTCAACGACCGCGTGCGGCAGGTGGCTTTCGATGGGCATGGCTATGACACCATCATGTGGTCGGTCGATCCGCAGGATTGGAAATACCGCAATAGCGCGCGGGTCACCCGCGAGTTGGTTTCCGGCGCCGCGCCGGGTGCGGTTTTGCTCTGTCATGACATCCACAAAACAACCATCACCGCCATCCCTCCGGTGCTCGATCAGTTGTTGGCCCGTGATTTCCAGTTCGTCACCGTGGCCCAATTGATGGCCATGGATAAATCGGGGCGACAGGATTCGAACCTGCGACCTCCTGGTCCCAAACCAGGCGCTCTACCAAGCTAAGCTACGCCCCGTAACTCGAGGGAAAGATAACCCGCCCGCGCCGATTGTCACGCGGCTTCCCGGGGGTAGATTTTTTCTCCCTCCGACGCCGCGATGACTACGGCCGCCGTGGTGTCCCCGAAGACGTTCACCGTGGTCCGCATCATGTCGAGGATGCGGTCGGTGGCCATGACAATGGCAATCGCCTCGAGCGGCAGGCCGAGGGCCTGCAGGATAATGACAATGGCCACCAGGCTGGCCGCGGGGATGCCGGCCACGCCGATCGAAGTAAGCAAGGCGAGCACCACGACGAGGAGTTGCTGGGTCCAATCGAGGCTGACGCCGTATAGTTGCGCGATGAAGAGGACGACCGCGCACTCGTAGAGCGCGGTGCCGTCCATATTCACCGTCGACCCCAGCGGGAGGGTAAAACCGGCCACCCGGGGCGAAACGCCGGCATTTTTCTCCACGCACTCCATCGTCACCGGCAGCGTGGCGGATGACGAGGCGGTCGAGAAGGCGGTGAGCAGGGCCGGGAGCATGGCCCGGTAGTGGGGCCACGGACGGAACCCGCCGAGAGTTCGCATGAGGACAGCGAGCGTGACGAACATGTGGAAAAGCAATCCGCCGGCCACGCAGGTGAAAAACAAGGCGAGCGGTCCGAGAGCGGCCGATCCGCTTTCCTGCACATTGCGGGCAATGAGCGCGAAAATGCCGAACGGCGCGACGCGCATCACGGCGTGCGTGATGGCCAGCATGACCTCGTTGGCGCTTTCCCAGAAGTTGAGGAAAGCCTCGCGCTTCCCGTCGGGGAGTCGTCCGCTGAAAAAACCGAAAAGCAGGGCGAAGAAAATAACCGCGAGCATTTCCCGGTTGTCGGAGGCCGCGCCGAGGATATTGACCGGTACGGCGCGGCGGATGACGTCGGCCAGGTCCCCGGTCGACTTTCCGTCCAAGCCCTCGCGCACTTCCTCCACGCTGCCGGGAATCCCGGCCCGCAATTGGGCCGAGACCTCGGCATCGACCTTGCCCGGTTGGACGAGGTTGAAAATGACCAGGGCGACGAGTGATGCCAAAATGGTTGTGAACACATAGTAACCTGCGGTCTTTGCCCCGAGGCGGGCAAAGGCGCGGTCGCGTCCCAAGCGCGCCACGCTGGTCACGATCGAGGTGGCGACCAGAGGCACGACCACCATTTGGAGCAAGCGGAGGAAGAGGTCGCCAACGAAAGAAAACACCGCGCCGGTCGTCAGGGTGCCGAGACCCGCCGTGGCGGGGACGAGGGCACCAACGAAGACGCCGAGAACGAGCGCGAGGAAGATGCGGGCGGGGTCGGACCAGGGGTTTTTCATCGGGTGCGGTTGATCCTGTTTTGTCATGGCGGTCGGTCACCGCCGGAAACCAAATCGAAAAAGTCACCGACGGTCGCCGACCGCCGCGGCAAGTTGAACGAAGTTTGCGGCGGAAGTCTACAACGCGTTCCGGTCCTCAAGCTGCCGGACCATGCGTTTGACATGCGCGTGTTTTTGCCGTGGTTTGAGCATGGCATAGCTGCGCTGCGGGTCGCCCCATTCGAGGATTTCGATCGTCACCCGCCGCACCCCCCACTGATTCATCCGCGAGCGGGTCGGTTTGTAGAGGTCGATGGTATTCGTGCCGGCCAGCATCCATCCGTAATCATCGACTTCGTAGATTTCCCCCGTCTCGACGAGGTGGAATACGGTGCCGAGCGGCCAGCGCGACCAATCCGCGGCGGCACTATTGACCTCGCCGCGGCGCAGGAGCGTGCCTGCCGCGGACTTGCGTCCGTATTTTTTGTGGTCGGCCTCGGTATGCGTGTAAGCCGTGGTACGCACGTTTTGCACCGGGGCGGGGGCCAGCGGTTTTTCGTAGGGAGGCAATTTGCGCGGGGCGGCGCATCCGGCGAGGAAGAGGGAGGCCAATGCGGCAGGGAGAACAAGGCGCATGGCCTTAGATGGCACGGTCTCTCCGTCCGCGCCAGCCAAATGCGGGCGTCTTGCGCGCCGCGCCGCCCGCCGCTACCCTGCGCGCTCGCGCATGAATCTCTTTTCTCTCGGCTTGAGTCATCACACCGCCGCAGTTTCGCTGCGCGAATGCTTCGCGGTGGGCGATGATCAGAGCGACGCCGTGATGCGCGGTTTGCGCGAGGGCGCCGGGCTCGAGGAAATTGTTCTCCTTTCCACCTGCAATCGCGTCGAAGTTTACGGCGTGGCGCAGGATCCTGCCGCCGCGATGGAAACCGTGGTGGCCGCTCTGCAGCGTCGCGCGGGTCGTGCCGCGGAATTCGCCCGCTTCACCAGTGGAGACTCGGTGCATCATCTTTTCCGCGTCGCGGCCGGCCTTGATTCCATGGTGCTGGGCGAAACCGAGATCCTCGGCCAGGTCAAGGATGCCTACGCTGCGGCTTTCGGTGCGGGGCATACTTCCGCGGTGCTCAACCGGCTTTTCCAGCACGCCTTCCGGGCGGCCAAACAGGTGCGCAGCGAGACCGAGATCGGCCGCGGTGCGGTCTCCGTTGGTTCGGCCGCGGCACGTCTCGCTTCCTCGGACCTCGGTGACCTTTCCGCCTGCCGTGCCCTCCTGCTCGGCGCGGGTGAGGCGGGCGAAGACGTCGCACGCAGCCTGCATGCGCGCGGACTGATGGAACTTCTCGTCGCCAACCGCACCTTCAGCCGGGCCGAAGCGCTGGCCGCCGCTCTGGGCGGGCGCGCCGTGGAATTCGAGCGCTGGCGTGATCATCTGGCCACCGCCGACATCGTCATCGCCTGTGCCGACGCCCCGTCACGTTTGTTGCGGGCCGACGAACTGGCCCCTTTCCTCGCGGTGCGCGAGGAACGTCCGCTCTTTCTTCTCGATCTCGCCGTGCCGCGCGACTTCGACCCCGCCATCCGTGTCCTGCGCGGCGCCACCCTGCATGACATCGACGACCTCGAAGCGGTGGCCCGCGAGGGCGAATCCCTGCGCGCTGCCGAGGTGGAAAAGGCGGAGGCGGTCATTGCTGCACAGGTCGCGGAATTTGCCCGCCGTGCCGCGGAGCGCCCGGCCTTCGCGGCGGCGGCCTGAGCCATCATGTCCGACTTCATCCTCGCGACGCGTGGCAGCGAGTTGGCCCGCGTGCAAGCACGCATGGTGCGCGAAGGTCTGGTCCGCGCCTGGCCGCAACTCACTGTGCGTGAGGACGTGGTGCGCACGACCGGTGACCGGCATCCGGAGGAAAATCTCACCACGCTCGGCGGATCCGGGGTCTTCACCAAGGAACTGGAGGCAGCGCTTTTCGACCGCCGCGCTTCGGCCGCGGTGCACAGTCTGAAAGATTTGCCCGTGGATCTTCCGTCCGGTCTGGTCCTCGGCGCGGTTTTGCCACGCGGGTCGGCAGGCGACGTGCTGGTCACTAGACAACCCGGCGGCCCGGCCAGCCTGCCCGCCGGAGCACGCATCGGGACGGGCAGCCCGCGGCGGGCCGGCATGATGCGCGCTCTGCGCCGTGATACGGAAGTGGTTCCGATCCGCGGGAATGTGCCCACCCGCATTGGTCGCGTGGCCGAAGGAAAATTTGATGCCGTGATCCTCGCCACGGCCGGTTTGGAGCGACTCGGGTTTCCTGCGGACGGACCGTTCCTTATGGGCCCGTTGATGCTTCATGCCTTTCCGCTCACGTCCTTTTTGCCGGCCCCGGGGCAGGGGGCCATTGCGGTCGAAGTGCGCGAAGAAAATACGCGGGCGCGGGAGATTGTCGGCGTGCTGGACGATGCGGAGACGGCCGCAGCCGTGCGGGCCGAGCGCTCGGTGCTGCGGGCGATCGGGGGCGGGTGCCATCTGGCCCTCGGAGCACTCGGCACGATGGACGGCGACCGGCTGCACTTGCAGGCGGTTCTGTTTGACCACTCCGGCGGGAAGCCGAAGATGGCGGAGCTGAGCGGAGCGCGCGAGGAGGCGGAAGAACTCGGGAGCGCGGTGGCCGCGATGATACTTTTATGAAAAAAGGAAAATGCTTTCTGGTCGGAGCCGGTCCCGGTGACCCGGGCTTGCTCACTCTGCGCGGAAACGAAGTGCTCAGCCGCGCGGAGGTTGTCGTTTATGACAATCTGGCCAATCCGGAGTTGCTCGGGCTTGCTCCGGAGACGGCCGAGTTGCTCTATGCGGGGAAGAAACCGGATGACCACAGCATGACGCAGGAAGAGATCAACCGCCTGCTCGTGGAGCAGACGGCGGCCGGCCGTCTGGTTGTCCGGCTCAAGGGCGGGGACCCTTATGTTTTCGGGCGCGGGGCGGAGGAAGCCGGAGCCTTGGCCGCCGCAGGCCTCGACTTCGAGGTGGTGCCCGGAGTCAGCTCCGCCTTGGCCGGACCGGCCGCGGCTGGTATTGCGGTGACGCGGCGCGGGGTGAATGAGGATCTGGGGATTTTCACCGGTCATCAGGATCCGGAGAGCAAGGAAGGGCGCGAATTCTACCGCGGGTTGGGGGCAAGGGGTGGCACCTTGGTCATGCTGATGGGGTTGGAGCGCTTGGCCGGTATCGCCCGTGAGTTGCAGGCTGGCGGGGCCGCGCCGGATTTGCCGGTCGCCGTGGTCCGCCGCGCCACGATGGGTGACCAAGCCACGGTGCGCGCCCCGCTTTCGGAGATCGCCGCCCGCGTTGCTGCCGAGGGACTGCGACCGCCGGCGGTGGTCGTTTTCGGAGCGGTTGCCTCCGCCGACCATGCGTTGCTTTGTCCGCGGCCCTTAACCGGCCGCCGGATCGTGGTGACCCGCAGCCGGGTTGGCGCCTCGAAACTGGCCGGCGCCTTGCGCGACCTCGGGGCCGATGTTTACGAGATGCCGCTGATCAAACGCGAGGAACCCGAGAATTTGCGCGAATTTGCCGAGTTGGCGCAGGACGCGCACAGCTACGAGTGGATTGTCTTCACCAGCGCCAACGGGGTGGACGCTTTTTTCGAGATCTTCTACAAGCTTTACGACGATGCGCGGGAAATCGGTGGGACGAAATTCGCCGCAGTCGGCGCCGCCACGGCGCAGAGGATCAAGGACTGGCATTTCCATGTGGACCTAGTGGCCGAAGAATTCCATGCCAAGTCGCTCGCCTCGGCCTTCCGCGACTACACCGATGTCGAAAACGTGAAAATTCTCGCCGTCCGTCCGGCCGAAACGAGCGGTGCGCTGGCCCTTGAGTTGACCAAAATGGGAGCCATCGTCGATGAGGCCATCGCTTACCGGACGAGGCCCGAGACTGAAGACCGGACCCGCGCGCGCCAGCGTTTCGAGGAGGAAGGGGCCGATCTGGTCGTGTTCACCAGCTCCTCGACCGTGCGGAATTTTTTCGCTTTGAAGCTCAAAATGCCGGGCGGCCTCCAATTCGCCAGCATTGGGCCAGTGACCACCGGGACCCTGGCCGAGTTTCAGACCAAGCCGGCTATCCAGGCCAAGCAGCACGATATCATGGGGTTAGTGCAGGCGATTTCGGCCTTCTACGCGGCTTGAGACCGGCGTTGGCGTCGGTCAGGGCTGGGTCCCTGCGCCGGTCAAAGCCACGCGGCCATTTCGGACCAAAATAAATGGTCTTGACCTTTCTTGAGACGGAAGTATCGTTAAATCAGAACTTGTGATGCTCAAAGGCGAGCTGTTTCGTGGCCCGCCCCAATCACTCAACTTGCGCTCCTCATTTATGAATGCCCGCCTCTTTTTAGTCCCTCTCGCTTTTGCGGCCGTCACCATCGTTCCAGCTCAAGCACTTCGCGTGGATTTTACCGAGGATTTCAGTTCCGGCTCCTCGGGGTGGGTCAACGGCTCGAGCACTGCGCCTGCTTGGTCGGCCACGGGCGGGATTGATGGCGGTGGTTATATCGCGGCGGCGAGTAACATCGGCAATGTCGCAGACCCCATTATTTTTCGCGCCCCCACTTCTGCCAGCGATAGCGCGTTTTCTGGGGATTTTGGGGGTTTGATTTGCATCCCCATCGATGGTGGTTGGCAATGCTTAGACCGTTTTAGCGCTTACCTCTCCCACGATGCGCCCATGGCCCTCAATTTCAGAGTTCGTTTTGATGCCGGCTTGGATGGTGTAGCCAGCACCATCGACTACAGCGTACCTTCTGGCGGGTGGCATAAGATCGAGGTTCCAATCTATCCGATGTCATTCCAATCCTATGGCGGAGGCACTTTCGAGGGCATCTTCGACCAGATCGAAAACGTGGATTTTGTTTTTTCGGCGACGCAAGACCCGAGCACCGCGGGACAAACCTACAACGTTTCTTTGGACCAAGTGGCCACCGTGCCTGAGCCGGGGACCCTGGGTTTGGTCGCTTCAGGCCTCGCGGCATTATTCTTGGTGCGACGCCGGTGGCTCCGTAGGAATCCTCTGCTTAAATCTTGAGCGCCGCCTGCTAGTCCTCGCGCCCGCTGATCAAACGCGACGAATCGGAGGATTTGCGCGAATTTGCCGAGTTGGTGCAGGACGCGCACACTTACGAGTGGATTGTCTTCACCAGCGCCAACGGGGTGGACGCTTTCTTCGAGATCTTCTACAAGCTTTACGACGATGCGCGGGAAATCGGCGGGACGAAGTTCGGCGCGGTCGGGGCCGCCACGGCGCAGCGGATCAAAGACTGGCATTTCCACGTGGACCTCGTGGCCGAAGAATTCCATGCCAAGTCGCTCCCCTATCAAGGCTAAGCAGCACGATATCATGGGGTTAGTGCAGGCGATTTCGGCCTTCTACGCGGCCTGAGACCGGCGTTGGTGTCGCTTCGCGCCGGTCAAAGCCACGCGGCCATTTCGGACCAAGAGAAATTGGCCTTGACCCTTTATTGAGATTGAGACACAGTCGCATTATCGACGGTGGTGATTAACGGTG
>Ga0247834_1008601_pt1 | contig 10205 bp, 11 predicted proteins | sample LaCruzMarch2015__8_FD_187118 | JGI IMG/M metagenome (GOLD analysis project Ga0247834, IMG submission 187118) | Freshwater microbial communities from meromictic Lake La Cruz, Castile-La Mancha, Spain - LaCruzMarch2015_12m | ecosystem: Environmental > Aquatic > Freshwater > Lake | place: Spain... | reverse complement strand
TCATTTCATGCAGCACCTCGCGCACCGTGGCATTGGATTTCAAATACATCTCTCCTTTTCCCGGCCCCTTGGCTTGAAATCCCGCTCCGATCCCGCCTCGGACGGAAGCCAGAAACTCATCCGCGTCACGCATCAATTCCACGCCGTGCGCAGCCAATTTTTTTTCCAGGCTATCGAGCTGGTTCTTGTCATAGAGCTCACCTCCGAAAGAACCACGGGGCGGCAGATTGAGAAACCAGTCAGCGGCAGAAAGGGTTCCTTCTTCTGGTTCAGCATCCACCCCAGAATCTGTGACGAAGTGTTCCGTCTGCGCATCTCCAAAAACTGTCCCAGGATGATATGCGTGCCCTACGGGCTTTTCGGTATGCCTTGAAACGGCGAGAAGAGGGCAAACCTGGTGGTTATTCGAGAGATTACCTTGGTGACGATAACCCGCTGGAAGAAGACACCTGATACGGCGCAGACCACCGCGCTAGAGACTCTCCAAAACACTGGTCTCACCAGTCTCGGCATCGACGTCAACGATTAGCTTGGTAAACTCATCATCAAGAGAATGTCCTGATGGAATTCGGGCAAAGCCAACAAGCCAAGCATCACGCACCGCTGGGCTGTCTTTAACACCTCGTTCCAGTGCACTGGCCCGAGAGAAAAAAATGGGCTCCTCTACAGTATTGACATCAACGAAATCCCATCCTGCAATGTGACGACGTGCATAGTCTATTGCTTCATTTTTACTGATCATAGTCTTGGTGCTTTTTTCCATTGCCCGAAATGAACTTTCCAAAAGTCATGATTTTTCAACTCTGTCAACTGCTCGTCTGCATTCAAGCGCTTCCATTCATCGGGATGTTGATTGAACCACTCCATCACCCCCATTTCGTGTCGGCCTGATTCCCGCAGCTTGAGATAACCCTCATATCCCAGATCCCGGAACTGACGGAAGTGGATCATTTCATGCAGCACCTCGCGCACCGTGGCATTGGATTTCAAATACATCTCTCCTTTTCCCGGCCCCTTGGCTTGAAATCCCGCTCCGATCCCGCCTCGGACGGAAGCCAGAAACTCATCCGCGTCTCGCATCAATTCCACGCCATGTGCAGCCAGTTCTTGCTCCAGGCTGTCGAGTTGGCTCTTGTCATAGAGCTCACCTCCAAAAGAACCACGGGGCGGCAGATTGAGAAACCAGTCGTCCGCATTCAAAGCTTCTGAAGAATCACCAGGTGCTCCATCAACCGGATATACATCGACACCTGCAGGCAAGGACGAAGGAGTCTGCGGGTTTTCACTCTTTTCGGCATTCCTTCTTTCTTCCACAGCCTGCTGTAAATACTGCCGCAGGCGTCCCTCCGGGTGCATCGCGATTACATCGAAGGCCTCAAGCGTGTCATTCACCCGCGCCACATTGCCCAGGTGTGCATCGAAGATGGCCAGGTTGTCCGACTCGCGGTAAAACGTGGCGGCATTTCCAGCCTGCTCAAAGCCCTGTGTCTGCATGGCCTCGATCACGTCCTGCTCCGTAGTCTCCTGGGTTTCCTGGATGTGCCGCTGGGAGGTGATGATGGAGATGGCACCTGATTGCTGATCCTGCAAGACACCATGCAAGATAATGTCCTGCCCCAGCTTTTGGTTAGCCCTTTGAAGGCGCCGCAGATAATCTCCGATGCTCCCGCGCGGCTCCAGCGCCCAGTCCCGCCCCTGATCGCGGGGCCACAGGCCAAAGTGGGCACCATTCCCCTTTGTGATCTTGATCCAGCGTCCTGTTCCAGCAGAAAAAGGGAAAACATGGTGCTCTTTCCCCGCCCTGTCGTTAGGGCCGCCACGCACCCACTGCGCAGGTAAAGTGGTCAGCAGTCTGCCGTGATCCCGAGCCCATTCGATGAGCCTGCGTCTCGCTTCCTTGGGGCTTACTGCTTGTTGCCCTGCGCCTTGGCGGCGGCCTTTTCCTCCGCCCACCTCTGTGCCTGCTCTGCCTGCCGCGCCTTCATCCGGTCTGCTTGGGCCAACATTTCCTCCACTGTGACGGGCGGCGCCTTCAAGGAGTTCATCACGCAATCGTAGGGAGTCGCCAGTCTGAGTTTGGGTTTCTGTTCCATAAAGTAGGTTATCAATGCTGTGAATGACCGGTCTTTGCAATTCGAATTCCTGCTGCCGCTGTGGCTCTGAAGCGGCGCGCAGTTGAATGTTGCGGGTTTGTGCTGCGGCTGGAAGTCGTTCTTCCTCCGCCGTCTGTGAAGTCAATGAGTCGGAGACGGTTTCATTGCCAGAATCAGACCCTGTTTGCGACTTCGCCGTCTGCACACGCCGAAAGTTCTCCGCCGTCTGTGTCAAAGTCTCACCGAGTTCCAGGCCCTGCTCACGTGCCCAGCGCCAGCGGGCGGCTTCGGTCTCGGAATAGTTGGCAAACTCCATGCGTGTGCCATCGGTCGGCAGCGTGATGTGCCACCCCTGGCCTGTGCGGCCCAAGCGTGGCAGGGCTCCGCCGGCCTCCAGTTCATTCAAAGCATTGAAGGCCGCGTCCTGCTCTTGCTTCTGCTCCTGAGCCAGCACGGTGGCTGCCGCCTCGATGCTCTGCGGTGTGCCTGCGCGTTGTGTCCACAGCTCCTGCGCTTTGGCGATGCGGTCGGCCTCACTCGCTTGAGACTGGATGTCCAGGGCCTGCTGCGCATCGAAGCCCGCCAGCTCCAGCATGCGCGGGCTGGTGGTCATCTGCTTGGAAAGACGCACATCGCGCACGGTGGCACGCCCGCCAAAGAGCAGCACCATGGGCAAGAGCGTAGCCCCGAGCTCGGGAGAGGACTCGATGGCGCGGTTGCGATAATCGCTCCAGTCCACCTCCGGCATGTCGGCCTCCATGGCGACGAAGAGCTCCTGCACGGCGGGGATGACGAAGTTGTCCTGCAACTGCTCTTCTGAAAACTGCACTCCGCCCTGGATGCTGGTATTGACCAGATAGCGCCCAAAGGCTCCCTGGCCAAACGTGATCGGCTTGGTAAAACGGGAGAGGAAGCGATTGACCGCAGGCAACTTACCGAGACCGAACAGATTTCCCACGCTTTCTGTTAGGGCTTGAAAGGGAGCCGCCGTGTAACCCAGCTTGCGTGCTTGGTCGGGGCTGAATCCTTGCTGACGCAGATCCCGGCGATTCTGCTCGGCAAAGTCCACGGTGAAGAAAGGGGAAAGGGGTCAGGTGTTTCATATTGCAAGATTCCAGTTTTTAAGACTTATTGAGCCATGCTTTGACAGGTCCGCATTCAGTATCCTGGAACGATTTATGGACTGAAGTGCCCAATGCCTGCACATGGAGCCCGAAGCAGAGTAAGCCGTGAGATGGGAACGTTGGGGAAACTCTTGCCGGTAATCACCGAAGCTGCTCAAACTGCAATGCAAGATCTTGGAGACAAATGTCTAAATTTCTGGAATTACGCAAAATGAAACACCCGACCCCTTTTACCCCTTTTACTGCACATGGAGCCCGAAGCAGAGTAAGCCGTGAGATGGGAACGTTGGGGAAACTCTTGCCGGTAATCACCGAAGCTGCTCAAACTGCAATGCAAGACCTTGGAGACAAATGTCTAAATTTCTGGAATTACGCAAAATGAAACACCTGACCCCTTTCATAAATATGGAAGATATGACTGAGGTATATAATGAATAAATCCACTCTAATTATTAAACCACTCTTCGGACTCTTCAGGTGAACTCATTTTCAGTTCACGCATCAATGGGGTTATGGCGAATGCATCATCAATCTCATCCTCGCTGTGATCCCAACTGCACCAATAATGAATTGAATGCTGATGGATCAAACGATCTTTCTTCAAGAAATTAGAAATTTTTTCCCACGCATCTTCTGGTTCTATGCCTTGAGTATAAGCCTCATCAAATGAAGTTAGAATAAACGCTCCTAGAGCAAACTTTTCTTCATTATCCAGATCATTTTGCTCATAGCCTCTCAGCACGGCAGGCAGCTTTTTTGGATCGCTGGCTTCGTGCTCCCAATCCTGACTGAATTGTTCAGGCGGAGCCAGATCATACTTATCACAAATTGATTTGATAGCTTCTAATGTTGGATATTTATATTTTTTCATACCTAATTAATTGGGAACAAATCATTATAGGGAAATCCAGTTTTAACACTCCCATCTGATTTGAATAGAATAAATATCTTATTGCCGGAAATTTCTTTTCCATCAGGTAGGAGTATTCTGACGGGGAGATCATCTGGCAAATCAATATGATGAACACCAGGAGAAGGCTTTTTATCCTGCACATATTTTGCGACAAAACTAGCTGTAGCATCATCATCCAAAAATTGCCCCACTTGATGCCCTAAGCCTCTGGCACGATCCCATAGCTGTTGCTTTGTCTTTTTCCTTCCATGTTCCAAAAATAGATGGCCATATGTCGGCCCGCTTTTGGGATTGTCCCATTTCAAAACAAGAGGCTTCAGCATCCTGCCTTTCTTCTCTCCGCTTGTTGCAATGTTTTCTTGATGATCATTCGCCGTATCTTTGCTATGAGGATTGGCTCCATCCTCTTGGGCTTTGGCAGCGCTTTGAGAGGAGTTTCCTTGCTGCCCTGAAGCACTGACTCCTGACGAACCTCTCACCTGCCCACCACTCGCTGCTGGACCATTCCCACCACCCGCTTGCAAAGGCGTGCCTGCACCACCTCCAGCCGAGCTCGCTGAGCCTCCGCTAGAAGAACCCGAACCACTGCCTGCTATCTGGGCTGGCGGCATCGAAGAGGCACTGCCGCCTGTGGCAGGCTGTCCACCGCCCTGTTGCGCAACCAAGCCCGGTGGCGAAGCTCCGCCAACCGAGGCTGCACCCACAGCCTGAGGTGCGTTGGTCGTGTTGGGTCCTCCGGTTACTCCCTGAGGATTCGCTTCCCACGGGGCCTCCTGCACTTTGTTGCCGCCTGCGGCGACGGCTTCAGGCACTTCATCAGGCTGAGGGACAGCCTCTGCGGCGGCGGCCAGGGCGGGGGCCTTCTCAGGCTTCGGCACACCCGCAGGTGCGGCAGTCGCTTGGGCGCCTCCACCTGCCTCTGGAGGCGTGCCCGCTGCACCGCCCGTTACATCCCCTGAGCTTCCATTCTTTTCGTTAGGCACGGGCAGGTTTCCCGGCAATGCCTGCGCTACCTTGGAGACGCCTTTGTTCATCGCCGCCATGCCCAAGGTGCCCATCAGATAGTTCAGGGATCTTTGCTCAAACTCGGAGAGCTTGGCATCCGGGTTCTCCACCAGGGTTTGCAGGCTTTCGATCCCCATCTCGGTCATCGCGGTTTTGGCGATCTCCCGCACCACACCGCCGGTCGTGCGGCCTGCTCCGCCGATAAGCTTGCCCGCCTTCAGATAAGGCACCAGCAGGGAGGCCATCTGGATGGGGTCCCCGGCGGCGATCATATGCTCCGCATAATCCCCGCCGCCCATGTTCTGCGTGAGGAAGTTCACGATCTGACTTTCCGCCAGGCTCCGGGCCTGTTCGGCTTCCGTCTGCGCACGTTGCGGGGTCTTTTTCAGATTCGCCACGAGTTGGTCCCAGACCTCAGGATTGCGCGTCTTGATGAACTCGCCCATCAGGGCGGCATTGCGCGGGTGCAGCAAGCTATTGCTGCGGGCATAAGCTCCGATGAGCAGGGCTTCATCGGTGGCGGTGCGACCCCCCACCAATCATGCGGTATCTTGATTTATTCTCTACGCATCCAGATCGACAATGACCTCGCTCTCAGGAGCTTCGGGCATTTCCATAAAGCGTTTCCATCCCTCCACCGCACGCTTCACGTGCTTGATGGGAAATTCGCCTGCGCATGTGTCATCGATCAGAAGCTCAATCTTCACCTTGTCGGATGTGACTTCGGCGATCCAATCGTTATAGCCGAAGGTTTCAACGGATGCACCAGATTCCCCCTCGATGCCTTCGAGAATCGTCAAGACTTTTTGCCAATATTCGGGCCTGATACTCCCTCCCCAAAGCATCCCACCAAGGACGAAATTATAGGGATGATCAGGCTCACCTTCATGTGAGACAAGAATTGCTTCTCGCATTAACCCCGACGGAAACTGTTGATAGTGCATTCGCATTTTCATAGAATACAAACGCAGCCAAACCCCTTTAACCAAAACAGGCATCCCAGATTTCTTGGAGACGTTCTTGCACTGATTCTTGATCCTCCAAATTTTCTCCAGTCCATCGTTTATATAAGGCAGGAGTTACCATCCCTTGCTGATCCAAAGCAGCTCGAAGTTCCATCTGAAAATTTTGAGCCAGACTATCACCTCCACTTAGAGCCTCCTTAACCCATTCAGCAAGTTCATCAAGCATATAGGCATCATGATCCAGATGACCTTTGATCAAATAAATTAAAGAATTCAATGATATAATTTACATTTGCCCATAGGAATCGACCAATTCAATGTCTGCCCCCTTGACTGTAAACGTGAATTCGCCGGTCTTGGAGTCTTCCAAGGTATTGCCTTGATCATCAAAAAACTCCACCTCGTAGGCAGGCGGATTGGCTTGATGTATCATGACCACTGCTCCTCGAGTGCCAACGGCGATCTCGCGATTTGGGATACTCTTCTTTAGTCTAACGCTTGATAATTCTTTAATCATTGCTTTACCTCTCCTGGAATTGTAGTTGTCAATCTAATAACACCATCTGGATTACGAATCCAGCCAAATTTAACAGGTATAATTTTTCCATTAGCACCCTGTATAGATATAATCTGGTTATATTTCTGTCCATGGGGCGTCAATACAGTTTCAATGGCTGTCGCTGCATCAAACTTGATTTGCACGGCAAATTCATGGGGATTTTCTAGCGTGAATCCTAAAGCCTTTCTAAACCACACCGCTTTTGGTCCACCTTCAGGGTGGTCAGAATTCAAAGAATAATTCGCTAGTTTATAATCCACGCTATCTCGAGTAGTTCCAAAAAGATGTTTGGGACGGGTATCCTTCTGATTTGAGGACGCTTCATTGCCGGCATCATTCGCCGTATCTTTGCTATGAGGATTGGCTCCATCTTCTGAGGCTTTCGGAGCGCTCTGTGAGGAGTTTCCTTGTTGCCCTGAAGCACTGGCTCCTGACGAACCATTTCCCTGTCCGCCACTCGCTACTGGACCACTCCCCCCACCCACCTGCAAAGGCGTGCCTGCGCCACCTCCAGCCGAGTTCGCTGAGCCTCCGCTCGAAGAACCCGAGCCGCTGCCTGCTGACTGGGCTGGCGGCAGCGAAGAGGCACCACCTCCCGTGGCAGGCTGTCCGCCGCCCTGTTGCGCGACAAAGCCCGGCGGTGAAGTTCCATTACCCGAACTGACGCCACTAGCCGCAGGCACATTGGTCGCATTCGGTCCGGCGGTCACCAGTTCAGGATTACCCTCCCAGGTGGCCTGCGGCACGGTGGCACCGCCTGCGGTAACGGCTTCCGGCACCTGGTTCGGGTCCGGCACGGCGGCTGGGGCGGCTGCGGCCTGTGCGGATGCGACATCCGGCACAGGTGGCACGGGGGCGTCAGCAGCCGTCATGCCGGGCTGGTTAGATCCTTGGTTAGGCAGGGGCAGGTCTTTCGGGAGTGAAAGGACTTCCCCCACTTTGACGCCTGCCTTGTTGATCGCCGCCAGGCCCAGGGTGCTCATCAGATAGTTCAGGGACCTTTGCTCAAACTCGGAGAGCTTGGCGTCCGGGTTCTCCACCAGGGTTTGCAGGCTTTCGATCCCCATCTCCGTCATCGCGGTCTTGACGATCTCCCGCACAACACCGCCGGTCGTGCGGCCTGCTCCGCCGATAAGCTTGCCCGCCTTCAGATAAGGCAGCAGCAGGGAGGCCATCTGGATGGGGTCCCCGGCGGCGATCATGTGCTCGGCATAATCCCCGCCACCCATGTTCTGCGTGAGGAAGTTCACGATCTGGCTTTCCGCCAAGCTCCGTGCCTGATCGGCCTCGGTTTGCGCCCGCTGCGGGGTCTTCTTCAGATTCGTCACCAACTGGTCCCAGACCTCGGGATTGCGCGTCTTGATGAACTCGCCCATCAGGGCGGCATTGCGCGGGTGCAGCAGGCTGTTGCTGTGGGCATAGGCTTCCGCCAGCAGGGCTTCATCGGTGGCGGTGCGGGGCAACACCCTCCAAGCCTAACATACTCTTAGACTAAACGATCTGACTCCGCTGCAAAGGCACCAGAGGCTCATAATCGAACTCTTTGAATTTGGCCAGAATCTCATCGTTCATGTAATCCACACGCAGATTGATCTTACCGTCCACGCGCTGAACCAAAACACTGTCTCCGTTATTCAACAAAGCTAGATCACCATCCCATTTCCTCAAGGCGTCCACCGTCATGTCATAAACGGCATCTTGCCCGGGATACAGTGGTTGGGTCGTGATCCACAGCAGTGTTTTCAATGTTTTAGGCAAATCATGACCCTCTTCATGAAGAGTGTCATGACTCTCTTCCGCCAATTCTTCGATTGAAAAAACGCCATATTCCCAATCACCACCCCAATTCCCGATTCGGCTTTGTTTTGTTAGTTTTAAGGCGTGTCCCCCAAAATCTTTTTGACGAAAGTAATCAAGCACCTCTGGCGTGGAGCGTGCTGTATATAAATGCATAAACATGGACATATTAATATAGAATGTATAGTTTTCCCGATTTAATAACGAACAGCTGTTTTAATCCTTCAACTGGAGTTTTGCGTATATGTTCAAAAAGTTCATTGATTGATTGTCCATCAGGTTCTAAGCGCACCATTACATACGGGGCATTTTGCTGCTCCACTTTACGCACAATCTCTCCCCTGATACCTTTCACACTTTTAGTTTTTGTCGGTGAATAGGCATCTGTCTTGTCATCAATGCCAGCGAACTTACCGTCTGGGCTTTTGTTTCTTTCTTTGATCTGCTGGTAATCATAACCATGTTGGGCCAAGATATCTGCAGCTTCGTTCTCTCCTTCAACACCTCGCCTGTTGCCTTCATCCGTATCTTTGCGGCTCAGCACTTTTCGTGGACCTTTAGACTTGCGGTTTGGATCGTAGGGCCAAACAGGTAAAACGTGTTCCGGTCGCTGAGGAACAAGCCACTCGGCATTATTTAAAAGTCTTGGTTTTGTGACAGGGATATTATCTGTCACCTCATTCGCCGTATCTTTGCTATGAGGATTGGCTCCATCCTCTTGGGCTTTGGCAGCGCTTTGAGAGGAGTTTCCTTGTTGCCCTGAAACACTGACTCCTGACGAACCTCTCCCCTGCCCGCCATTCGCTGCTGGACGCCCCCCACCGCCCACCTGCAAGGGCGCGCCCGCACCACCTCCAGCTGAGTTCGCTGAGCCTCCGCTCGAAGAACCGGAACCGCTGTCTGTGGCAGGCTGTCCGCCTCCCTGCTGCGCGACTAAGCCCGGCGGTGAAGCTCCGCCACCTGGAGTTGCGCCCACTGCCTGAGGTGCGTTGGGCGCGTCGGGTCGTGCGGTTACTTCCTGCGGATTCCCTTCCCACGGGGCCATCTCCACTTTATCGCCACCTGCGGTGACGGCTTGAGGCACTTCATCAGGCTGCGGGACAGCCTCTGCGGCGGCGGCTTGGGCGGGTGCCTTTTCAGGCTTCGGCACACCCGCAGGTGCGGCGGTCGCTTGGGCTCCTGCACCACTGTCTGGAGGCGTGCCCGCTGCACCGCCCGCTGCATCCCCTGAGCTTCCATTCTTTTCGTTAGGCACGGGCAGGTTTCCCGGCAATGCCCGCATCACTTTGGAGACGCCTTTGTTCATCGCCCCCATGCCCAGGGTCCCCATCAGATAGTCCAACGACATTTGCTCAAAGTCCGAGAGCTTGGCATCCGGGTTCTCCACCAGGGTTTGCAGGCTTTCGATCCCCATCTCCGTCATCGCGGTTTTGGCGATCTCCCGCACCACACCGCCGGTCGTGCGGCCTGCTCCGCCGAGGAGCTTGCCCGCCTTCAGATAAGGCAGCAGCAGGGAGGCCATCTGGATGGGGTCCCCGGCGGCGATCATGTGCTCGGCGTAATCCCCGCCTCCCATGTTCTGCGTGAGGAAGTTCACGATCTGACTTTCCGCCAGACTCCGGGCCTGATCGGCCTCGGTTTGCGCCCGCTGCGGGGTCTTCTTCAGATTCGTCACCAACTGGTCCCAGACCTCGGGATTGCGCGTCTTGATGAACTCGCCCATCAGGGCGGCATTGCGCGGGTGCAGCA
>Ga0247834_1008598_pt1 | contig 10208 bp, 8 predicted proteins | sample LaCruzMarch2015__8_FD_187118 | JGI IMG/M metagenome (GOLD analysis project Ga0247834, IMG submission 187118) | Freshwater microbial communities from meromictic Lake La Cruz, Castile-La Mancha, Spain - LaCruzMarch2015_12m | ecosystem: Environmental > Aquatic > Freshwater > Lake | place: Spain... | reverse complement strand
TGGACGACAACCTCTCGCTTTCCGCCTGGACCGAGGGCACCTGGAGCCCCGGCACGGACCTGGACCGCGTGCAGCAGTACGTGTGGGGGACGCGCTACGTCGACGACATCGTTCTGCATCGGGTGGACAGAAATATGGACGGCGACTATTCGGACCCGGGCGACGGAACCTGGCACCACCTGACTGACGCACAGTTCAGCTCCGTGTGTTTGATCGACAAAGCGTTCGCTGTTGCGGAGCGCGTGACCTATTCGGCATACGGTGTCGCGACGCACATCCCGATGGCTGACCTCAATTGTGACGGTGCAGTCAACGGCGCTGACATCCCTGCACTACTCACTGCTTTCGGGAGTATCGGAATCGCGCCGTACCAGTCACCGGCGGACCTCAATCGTGACGGCGTGGTCAACTCCGCCGATCTGGCCATGCTGCTCGGCGACTTCCAGGCCGCGCAGCCGGATGGTGCGCTCAGCCGCCCCGAGATCGACAACCCCATCGGCTGGGACGGCTACGTCTTCGACCGCGAGAGCGGGCTGTACACGGTGAGGTCCCGGACGTACGAGACTGGGCTGGGCCGGTGGATCGAGAGGGATCCGGCGGGGTATGCAGACGGGGCATCGGCGTTCGAATACTGCACTTCTCATCCTATTGGCCGCCGGGACCCGGGGGGACTCTTTAGCATCCAAGATCTTTTTCAGAAAGTCACTGAGTCAGGTGGGGTCGGTGGCGTCAGCAAGTCAATTCCTGTGCCGCCAATACCTCTCGGCTCGACTGGGTTCGTACTCAATCTTGTCGCTACCTTCTCCGCCGAAGGGCGAGAGTGTCGAGATGGCCGCACGGGAGCACAGGGCGCGATGGTCTGCTTTGTCCTCGATCTCGAGGGGTATGTCAGCTGGGGAATTGCAACAGGGTCTCAATTGCGCAAGGCGGAGAAGTTAAGACAATTCCGGCAAACGCCAGTGGGGATCAAGAATCCGAAGGGCCCGGGATTCCTTCCTCAGGTGCAGGGGAAGTCTTCCCAGGCACTCAGGGAGGCCGCGGAAGCGGAGCACCCTTCTGGGTACCGAGATCGCAGTGCGTACGTTGGTCTGGATTCGTCCTGCATAAAGTCATGCCCAACCGAAGGCTGCAGACTAGAGGGCTATTCGGGATCAGCGTTCATTCGGGGCTCCGTCGGTGCCTACGTCGGAGCACAGTTCTCTGTGTCGTATTCGGTTGAGGACTTCCTGTCAAAGGACCTGGATCAGCTCTGGAACTTTGACAATTTGTCTGCTTCAGGTGGCGTTGCCTATGGCGTTTGGGGGGCCTCGATTGAGGGCGGTCTCGGACTACAATTCAAAGCCTGCTGCAAGTTCTGAAAGGTACGATGAAAACTATCTCACTTTGCGTGACCGCGTGGACGGCAAGAGATGTCAAACAGTGGTTCGAAGGGCGAGGGCTCGCCGTCGACTACACCGCGCTTGCGCATGGTGGCTCGGCGGCAGTTGCCCATCCGCGAGGCTTGTGGCCGACGGCGATGGTCCAGGTTCGAACGGTGAGGATCGGGCCTTGCCGGGTGCTCCGTGCGAATGGCACCGTGTATCGTCGGCTGCATGCATACTTCATAGAGGTTCGCAAGGCCGAAGAGAGCTGGTACATTTCGCTTCGACGGGACCCGAGTTGGATCATGACCATGATCGGTTGGGGGGCGGGAGGCACCTTGGTTCTCTGCTGGCCGTTCGTGGCGATCATTGCTGCGAACGGGACTCCTCCGGCGTGGTTGGAACCATGGTGGCGTATGGCGCTGCTGAAGCTGGCTCTGGGCGGACTTGCGCTGCTGCCTTCGCTTCTGATTTTGCAGTGGCTGCGCGACGGTCGGAAGTCCCGTGCGGCCTACGAAGCACTGCTTCGGGATCTTGAGTCCGCGCAACCTAGGGCCGACGGACCGTGAGACGTGAGTGGGTCAGATCTCGGCCGGAGATGAGGACAGTGCGCCCGACAAAGTCGGATCAGACTTCCGACTTTGCGGGGTTCGCCGCTGAACATGTAGGGGTTGTTGGGCCCAAACCAACCATCCGGGGGTGCGGCCGCTCGTACAAGGGCTATGTGATCGGTTCGGCCCCGCCCTCAACGCCGTTGGATGACGTCGTCTTCTCCTACACGGGGCTCTGGGAGGTGTCGCAGGTGCTGCAGAGCAGCCGCGGCAACACGGGAGGCGCATCCCCGTACGCCCGCACCGTTTCCTACGCCTACGACACGCAGCCCGTCTCCGGCGGCAACTACAGCCGCCTGCAGACGCTGACGCACCCCGACGGAGCCACGCAGGGATTCAAGTACGGCGCCTCCGCGAGCACGCCCGACTCGCGGATCAGCCGCGCCACGCAGCTCGACCTGGGCAGCACCGCGCTGGTGGGCTACGGCTACATCGGCATGGGAACCGTGGCGGTGACCGACTACAAGGTCCCCGGCATCCAACTCGACCGCTATCGCGCGCCCTCCGGCGCGACCACGGTGGGCAGCTACCCCGGGCTCGACAAGTTCGGCCGCGTGCTGCGCCAGATGTGGGTCGACACAGGCTTCACCACGGGCTCGGGCGGCAACCCCGACCGCCCACCCGTGGTCTCGACGCTCTACGCGTACACGAAGTCCAGCGACCGGACGCAGGCGGTGGACGACCGTCCCGGCGCCGCGCAGCCGCTCTCGCAAGGCTACCAGTACGACGACCTGCACCGACTGGTCGAGGCGAGGCGCGGAACGTGGAACGGCACCTCGGTCCCGACGGGTGCGGGTAGCCAACGCTGGCACGACGACACGGACGCGGTGACGCTGGACGCCCTCGGCAACTGGCGCCACAGCTGGACGGACTTGGACGGTTCGGGTACTTACTCCGACGCGACCGAGCGCGACGACCGCACCCACGACATCTTCAACCGGATCTTGGGGCACGTGCTCACGGGCCAGGGATCCGGCGGATCGGACCTGGACCTGGGCGACCTCTCCTACGACCGCGCCTCGAACCTCGCCTCGTGGAAGCTGCAGTCGGGGACCTCGGCGACGGCGGTGACCGCGAGGCACGACGCCTGGAACCGGCTGACGGAGGTCTCCTTCGGCGGGACGCTGCGCTGTCGGCAGGCGCACAACGCTTTGCACTGGCGCAGCTTCCAGCTCAGTGATCGCACGGGCGCTGGTGCAGCCCCAGACGGCACGATGGATCAAGCGCGCCTGATGAGCTACGGCGCGGACTGGCGGCTGCTGGAGGAGCGCGTGGACGACAACCTCTCGCTTTCCGCCTGGACCGAGGGCACCTGGAGCCCCGGCACGGACCTGGACCGCGTGCAGCAGTACGTGTGGGGGACGCGCTACGTCGACGACATCGTTCTGCATCGGGTGGATGCGAACATCGACGGTGACTACTCCGACACGGCCGACGGCGCCTGGCACCACCTGACCGACGCGCAGTTCAGTTCGGTGTGCCTAGTGGACAAAGCCTTTAACATCGCGGAGCGCGTGAGTTACTCGGCGTACGGCGTCGCGCGCCACCTTCCGATGGCGGACCTGAACTGCGACGGCGCGGTCACCAGTGTGGATATTGGCTTGCTACTCGGTGCTTCGGGGACGATCGGGGGCTCGACGTATGAGTCACCGGCGGACCTCAATCGCGACGGCGTGGTCAATTCTGCTGATCTGGCCATGCTGCTCGGCGACTTCCAAGCCGCGCAGCCGGATGGGGCGCTCAGCCGCCCCAATGTCGACAATCCCATCGGCTGGGACGGCTACGTCTTCGACCGCGAGAGCGGGCTGTACACGGTGAGGTTCAGGACGTACGAGACGGGCCTCGGACGGTGGATCGAGAGGGATCCGGCAGGGTATGTGGATGGAGCCTCTCTATTCGAGTTTGTTCGAGGTCGGCCCATTGGGAGCGCCGACCCGCGCGGGCTGGACCTGCATGTCTTCGCGTTCGAAGGACTGTCGGGACACCCCACGCAGGATTACATCAACCTCTCGGTTGCGTTCGTCGATTTGATCTGGCATCCCCTGGCCGTTGACGTCTCTGAGCAGAAGCCGAAGATCGTCTGGCACTACTACACGGAGGCGGACCGTGGAGTCGACGCAGCGTTGAAAGACGCAAGATCAATCGCAAGGACGTCGGATCCGAATGCGCCCATCGGTGGATGCTTCCACACAATTGTGATCCTCGGTTACAGCAACGGTGGGAGAGCAGCAATTCAGCTCGGGGAGAGGCTCCAGGAGGAAAACATCCGGGTCGACGCCGGATTCACCGTCGATGCGATTCCAAAGGGCGCGGAAAACCTGCCTCCGTTGCTGTTCTTCCCGGAGCTGTTTATTAATAAGCCTGCAAATGCGGATCTTTGGATCAACTTTTATCAGCGCACCGACTGGGTGCTCCGTGGCCATCCGGTCGCCGGCGCAGATGAACAGAGGAAAGTCCCGGAACTTGGCTCTAGTGGGCACACAGTGATCCCAGGCGTCGATCTTGTCGTCAACCGGCTCACGACCCTCATGTACGATCTGCCGCGGTGGAGGTCAGACTGGAGGTGGAGAAAGTGATTCATAGCAATTTGCTTGGTGCTATTGCCATTCGGACAGCTATGTTTGGCGTGCCTAGTGTGGCCGGAGCGATCGCCGCCGGCTGCAGCACGCATGACGTGGTGATCGAGTTGCGGCACGAGGGGCCGGGGTCGCCCGTCGCAGACGCCGAGGTCACCGTGCGCTACCTCCGAATGCTCAGCCTCAAGCCGGAAGTGCCGCCACTGCACTTCCGGACAGACGCAGCGGGGCGGCTCGCAATGCGATTCGAGTTCCGCGAGCCGACGGTTTACATACGGATCAACCCGCACGAGTGCACGTTCGCCGGATTTACAGTTACGGACTATGACTTGAAGGATGGCGACCTAGTCAGCTGGCGTAGCGGTCGTGGACTCGGAGCGCATGACCCAAGCTCCTGCCAGATTGAGTGGCGCGCGTGGATCGGTGCGCCAGATTCGTCGCCGCCACCCGTGAAGCATCGTGATCCGAGACACGATTGGCTACCGCCGACCGTATTGCCCGACGCTGCGAGCTCACCATCGACGACACCAAGCGAGCGCTAAGGGTGTGACCTTCCCCCCTGATTCCTGAGCCAAACTTGCTGCGAGTTATCTCAGCCAATACGTCCCCCAGCAGCCCCGGCGCTGATGCGTTGGCGACCGTCATACCGCCCCCTCACGCCACCCGCACCGACACGTCCTCGCCCATGATCGTCACGTCCGGCCCCGCCCCCGCCACTTCGTGGACGTAGGCGCGCTCGTCGCGGTGGGGCAGGAGCTGGAGCAGGGCGCGCATGCCGGGCCGGATGGCGCCGGCCTGGTGCTCGATGCCCAGCACGCACGCGGCGTTCCAGGTGACCGCGGCGATCGCCTCTTGCGCGGTGAGTCGCATGTGCCGGCTGGCAAGCGCCGCGGCGAAGCGCACGCTGGGGCTCGGGGCGCTGCCCGGGTTCCAGTTGCTTGCCACGGCGAGGGCGCCGCCCTGGTCGATGAGCGCGCGGCCGTTCGCGAAGCGTCCGTCGAGCGCGAAGCCGCACGCGGGGAGCGCGACGCCGATGGCGCGGCTGGCGGCGAGTGCGGCGATGCCGGCGGGAGTGCTTGCCTCCAGGTGGTCCACGCTGCGCGCGCCGAGCAAGAGCGCCATCTCCAGCCCACCGAGCGCGTTGAACTGGTCGGCGTGGATGCGCACGGCGAAGCCGAGGCGCTTCGCCTTCTCGAGGAGCGTGCGGCACATCGCGACGCTCCACGCGCCTTCCTCGCAGTAGGCGTCCACCGCCACGCTGCCGGCGTGCTGCCGGTCGGCGAGCGTCTCGAGCAGGGCACACATGTCATCAAGCTGGCGCGGGTTGTCCGCGTCCACCGCGTGGCCAAGGAGTAGCGTGGGCACCACCATCATGGGGAGCACCTTCGCCACCTGCCGGATGGCCTCGAACATCTTGAGCTCCGTGGCGGTGTCGAGGCCGTAGCCCGTCTTCACCTCCACCGCGCCGGTGCCGAGTTCGCGCATCTCCGCCAGGCGCTCAGCGAGCTGCGATGCCAGCGCATCCTGCGGCGCCGCGCGCACGGCCTTCACTGTAGAGAGGATGCCACCGCCTGCCTTCAGGATGTCGAGGTACGACGCGCCGGCGCGCTTCTGTTCCCACTCGCCCCAGCGCTCGCCCGCCCAACATGCGTGTGTGTGGCAATCAACCGCTGCAGGCATGAGCACTCGACCGCGAGCATCAATGCGCGCCGAGACCGCGCGTGTCACCGCCGGCCCCGCGCCCACCGCCGCAATGCGTCCGTTCTCCACGATCACATGTCCGCGTTCGATGACCCGTAGCGCGCCCATCGCACCACCGCGCAGGGCGCCACCGCCTGCGGGCGGCACGCAACTGACGATGCGCGCATTCTCAATGGCGATCGATTCATTCACCATAGGGCTCGACAGTACCATGAATCCATGGAACTCTTCGTCATTCGTCATGCCAAGGCCGCCGATCGTGACCCGGAGCAATGGCCCGATGACTCGCTTCGACCGCTGACCCGCGAAGGGGCGCGTGAATTTGAGCGCGTCGCGCGCCGTGTTGGCAAGTGGCGCCCCGGTGTTGACATGGTTCTTTCCAGCGGCTGGCTGCGGGCGTGGGACACCGCGCGCATTCTGCAGGCGCACGCGGGATGGCCAAAGCCGGCGCGGACCAAATTGCTTGAAGGTTCCGATGCGGGCTCGGTGGCCGCCATCGCCGCATTCCTATCGGAGCAGCCAGTAGTTGCGCGCATCGCCATCGTTGGCCACGAACCCGTGCTCGGGCATCTGGTGTCTGCTTTGGTTTCCTCTGATTCCGGACTCCGGCTTGACCTTCGAAAGGGTTCGGTGGCATGGCTGCGTGGCGCGCCGGGTGCCATGGAGCTGTGCGGACTGTTAGTGCCTGCGATGCTGCGAAGTCGTTAGTTCTGCAGCGCGGTGCAGCCTCATTTGCACCGTGGCGGCGTGGTATAATCCGCCACTCACATGGAACTCCCACCCACCCGCAAGAAGACTCCGCTCGCTGAAGTTGCATGGGACGGCCCATTGGTTTCGATCAAGTTTGCCGGACCGAACATCGGTCAGCGCGAAACCCCGATCATCCAAGAGGACATTGGCCCGTACCTGAAGCTCAAGACCATCAAGTATTTGGTTCTTGACCTCAGCGCCGTCTCCTTCATGAGTTCCATGGGACTGTCCATGTTCATCGGCGCCCGCAATGCAGCGGCCGCCGTTGGTGCACAGCCAGTTCTGTTTGGCTTGAACAAGGACCTCAAGAGTTTGATGGCCATGATGAAGATGGACAAGCTCTTCAAGGTCGTTGACTCACAGGCCGACTTGAACAAGTTGCTCAGTAAGTAAATTTGCACTCGCACTGATTGATGACGTCTATCGGCGCCCACCGGCGCGGATGTCGCTCGGGTCGGTGACGTTACGCGTGTCGCTCAGGCAGTATTTCGAGCGCCGGTCGCTGAACTAGTACGCGAAGCCCCAGGTCGGCATGACTGCTTCCGCCGCGGCTGGCCCAACCGGCGCAGCAGTTTCCGGGCCAGCTTGGAAGTTCCGCCACGCGGGCGCTTGGTTCACTCCGTAGATCACCACGTCCGCCTTGTTCTTGTCTTCCGCACGAAGCGCTAGCGTCTCGCCGCGCTGCGCGGTGACGGTGAGCACATTGGCAAACGGCGCGCGTGCTTGGATCTCGCTGATCAGGCCACCATCGTTTTCAGAGTGGAATTGTCCAACCAGATGAACGATCTTGCCACCGGATGGCGCTGCGTTGTAAGCGCGCACGATCGAATCCGCCATCGTGGCGTCCCAGAGTCGCTGCGACCGAAGCACTTCATCAAGCTTCTCTTCATCGACCTCGTGTGCACCATTGCCACTCATCAGTGCCTTGAATCGCTCGCGGTACGAGTCGGGTGGATCGCGCTCCGGAATAGAGAAGAGCGCCTGATCTTCGGCGGGAAGCGCTTCGAGCGCCGCATAGCCTTCCGTGCGCGCGCGACGAACATACTCGCGCGGGGCGTTTGCAGCGATCACTGGCGCATGCGCGGCCTTCGCCGAATCGATCACCGGTTGATAGAACTTTTCCCACGAACCCGTGGTTGCCCAGTCGCGTGACTCGGTGCGGTCGATGAACTCTGTCACGGTGATTTGGTTGTTGAGATACGCATCAACAATTGGCTGCTCGTTCCGCTCCAGCATCTCCAAGGAGACGGCGCTGCCCGGCCACATGGCGAACACCTCATCAACGATTGCCTGCTGCACTCCGTGCGCATTGGCGTCATCATGTTGTTCACCAACCACCACAATGTCCGCCCAGCGGATGCCGCTGGAGAGGGCGTACCAATCGAGCGGCGCGCCGTTATCTCCTCGGAACATCGCCAGACTGCGCGGACCACTTTGGACGCGCGGCACCAGCGTGGCGCCAGGCTCCGGCGCCCAGTACCAGATGGGATCTTCATACGGATTGCGCGTGCATGCAGCCAACGTTGCACACGCGGCCAACGCAATAAACGCGCGGGCATGCATGGCGGTGGTCAGGCTGGCACTTCGCTTCATGCGGGCAGTGTAGGTACTTCAGGCGACGCGTCCATCAACCAGATGCACGGTGCGATCGGCACGTGCGGCAATCCACTGGTCGTGGGTCACCATCACCACGGTCAGTCCGGCACGGTGCTGTTCGGCAATCATGTCCAGAATGGTGTCGCCGGTCTTGGCGTCCAGGTTTCCCGTGGGTTCATCCGCAAGCAGCACGTCCGGATTGTGCATGAGGGCACGCGCGATAGCAACGCGCTGCCGCTCACCGCCGGAAAGCTCTGCTGGCCGGTGCCGGAAGCGGTGCGAAAGTCCAAATCGTTCCAGCAACATGCGCGCACGGTCACGAATTTCGCCTTGGCGGCGCATCCATTCAAACCGCCCGATACCAATGGTGGCCGGCAGCAGCGTGTTCTCCAGAACATTCAGTTCCGGCAACAAGTGATAGAACTGAAACACGAATCCAATGTGTTCGTTGCGATAGCGGTCAAGGCGCGACTGGCTGTAACCGCCGACACGCTCGCCCCGAAAGGTGACCGTTCCGGAATCCGCGCGATCAAGTCCACCAAGCAGGTGTAGCAGCGTGCTCTTACCGCTGCCACTTGAACCCAAGATCGCCACCCACTCGCCCGGCTTCACATCAATCGACGCGCTCTTGAGGACCGGCACTTCCACTCGACCCATGCGGTAGGTCCGAACAACATCGCACGCGGAGAGCAATACTCCTTCAGCGGCGTGGGGCGGGGTGCTATGCGGATGCATGGTCATAGGTTGCAGTCAGTCGGGGTTCAGTTACTCGTAACGAAGCGCGCGCACCGGATCAATATCTGCGGCGCGCGCTGCGGGTACCGCCGCTCCAAGGACGCTAAACACAATGGCTCCAACGGCGGTGATCCAAGCATTGCCCCAGTCCATTTCGCTTGGAATGGTGGCAAAGTAGTAGACCGCTGGATCCCAAATCAGGAAGCCGCGATGCAAGACCAAGCCAGTACCAATGCCCACCAGGGCAAGGGTGGCCACCGTCCAGAGCAGGACGCTCAAGATGCGTGACCGCGTCAGCGCGCGCACAGTGAGTGCAGCAGAACCGGCGGCAAGCAGGAAGAACGTGACATAGAGCCACGGGGGCGCATCGTTTCCAAGTGCCATATGAATGGCATTGATATTGCGAATCACTAGCCACGCTAGCGCGATTCCGACGCCTGAACCAACCATGCCAATGGTGAGTCCGTAGCGAAGGAAGATCCACAGTACGCCCATGCGGCTTGCACCGATCGCGCGCAGGATGCCAATGTCGCGCGTCTTTTCGCTGACGATCGACCAGAAGATTGCCAAGATCAATCCTGCGCAGACGAGGTAGGTGATCGAGAACAAGATGCGCATCATCTGTCGCTCTTTCTCAACCGGCGCAATCAGGTCGCGCAGGCGCTGCTCCCACGTCATGATGGAGACATACTCCGCGGCTGGTGGCCGAGTGCGCACGTTTGGATCGGCGGACTTTTGCAAATCGAACTGTTCGTAGGCTTCGGCAACTTGCACGCGCAATTCATCGGGAGTCACGCCGTCTTTGGCGCGCACCAAGATCTGCGTGACCCGCGCGGGCGATGTACCGATCACTGGGTAGTTTCCAGAAGCATCCGGTA
>Ga0247834_1008596_pt1 | contig 10209 bp, 16 predicted proteins | sample LaCruzMarch2015__8_FD_187118 | JGI IMG/M metagenome (GOLD analysis project Ga0247834, IMG submission 187118) | Freshwater microbial communities from meromictic Lake La Cruz, Castile-La Mancha, Spain - LaCruzMarch2015_12m | ecosystem: Environmental > Aquatic > Freshwater > Lake | place: Spain... | reverse complement strand
CCTCAAAAGACCGTTAAAAGCTTTGAAATATAAAACGCCTTATGATATAATCATCGAGCAGTTCGATCAAAATCCGACTGCTTTTAATTTAAATCCAAACCATAAAATTATGGGACTAAACAATTAGCTTGTGGGCAATTTCCGCAGGAAAGGTTTTTTCTTTGCCGCTTTCAATATCAGCCAATATCTTGCGTGCATCAATAATATCTTCCATGTCGCAGGCAAGTTCTAATAATTCGGTAAATTCTTGTTCCGGCAAGGCTACAAAGACGTTGCCGCCTTCGCTAAATTTTTTGGCATGAATATTCATTTATAAACGTCCTTTCTGTGCTGAACTTTAAGCACCAAAATCACAAGCTTCGAGTTTTCCGATTTGTAAACGACTCGATAATCGCCGACCCGTAAACGATAAAGATTTTCCTCACCGTATAAAACCTTAACATTGGCTGCATTTTGCGGAGAAATAGCCAATTTCTTAATTTTACCGATTATATTGTCCTTTATATTCTTGGGGAGCTTTGCCATTTGCTTTACGGCATGCTCAGAATATTCTATTGCATACATCATATTAGGTAAAATACCGGATATTTGCCAATCTTTCAATTATAAAAACACAAAACTTGTGATAAAATCCTTGACAAATCGGCTTCTTAGCACTAGCTATTTTGCCTCTTAAGATAAGAAAGTCCCTCGTAAAATGGAAAATAAAACAACTACCCTGCATTCGGAAAGGAAAGCGGCATTGCTGCTTGCCGACGGGACGTTGTTTTTCGGCGATGCTATCGGTGCGGCAGGGCAAGTTTACGGTGAAATCTGCTTTAATACCGGCATGGCCGGCTATCAGGAAGTGCTGACCGATCCTTCATATAGCGGACAAATTATCACTTTTACCTTTCCCCATATCGGCAATGTCGGCTGCAATCCGCAAGACATCGAATCTGCCGAAGAGCTTTCGCTGGGGGCAAAAGGTTTGGTCGTACGTGAGCAAATCACTACCCCTTCAAACTTCCGCTCAACCTTGCATTTCAACGATTGGTTGATCGAGCAAGGAGTGGTCGGAATCTCGGGAGTCGATACTCGCTTTTTAACTCGTCATATCCGTCAAAACAGAGCAAAAAATGCGGTTATTTTGAGCGGTAGCCAAGAAGAAATAAATTCGCAATTGCAGCAAGCTCAAGCCAAACTTGCTGCAATGCCGTCTTTAAAAGGCATGGAGCTTGCCGAAGGCGTAAGCACTAAGAGCAAATATAATTATGCGGCAAAAACTCCTAATCCTAAAAAGATCGTAGCGATCGATTACGGCGAAAAACTCAATATTTTGCGTTATTTATCTGCTTACGGTTGCGAGGTTACAATTGTTCCGGCAACCACGACTGCGGAAGAAATTTTGAGCCTAAATCCGCAAGGGATTTTCCTCTCCAACGGCCCGGGTGATCCTGCGGCGACGGGGAAATATGCAATCCCAGTAATCCAAAAATTGATTGCGGCCGATTTGCCTTTGTTTGGAATTTGTTTGGGACATCAATTGCTTGCTTTGGCTTTAGGCGGAAAAACCGAGAAAATGCCACAAGGGCATCGCGGCGTTAATCACCCGGTTAAGAATATCGCAACCGGCAAGGTTGAAATCACCAGCCAAAATCACGGCTTTGTGGTGCAGGAAGATAGTTTGCCGGCAAATGTACCCGTCACCCACCGTTCGCTTTTTGACGGCTCGGTCGAAGGAATTTGCCTAAAAGACAAGCCGGTATTCTCGGTGCAATATCACCCAGAAAGTTCGCCCGGCCCGCATGACAGCCTTTATTTGTTTGAACAATTCGTACAAACGCTGAAAGATTGATTTTATGAGTTTAGACATCGTATATGATATTCCCGATCAAAAAGTCACCTCGTCACGCCATACTTTGGCGGTCTTGGTCGATAATGAATTCGGGGTTTTGGCTCGGGTAATCGGCTTGTTTGCAGGTCGTGGCTATAATATCGAAAGCCTTACTGTTGCCGAGGTTGAGCATTACGATAATTTGTCTCGCATTACCATCGTAACTTCGGGTAGCGAACAGGTAATTAAGCAGATAAAACACTTGCTTGAGCGTTTGATTCCCGTGCATAAAGTTAACGATTTGACCGTCGAAGGCGAGCATACCGAACGTGAGCTTGCAATCGTAAAAATTAAGCCTGCCGAAGCTGCACTTGAAATTGCCAAAAATGCAAATGTGCGTTTGCTTCAACAAAACCAAGAATATATCATGTTTGAAATTACCGATACGAGTGGAAATATAGACGCTTTTATCGGGCAAATGCGACAATTTACGATCATCGAAATGGCTCGCTCGGGAGTGGTCGCAATATAAGTTAAGTTGCAAGTAGCAGGTTGCAAGTTGTAGGTTTTAATGACGCAAACTAATAGGGGATATGAAGATTTAAAAGTTTGGCATAAAGCAATTGAACTTGCAGAAAATATATATTGCATTACAAGAGCATTTCCCAAAGAAGAAATATACGGAATTGTCTCACAAATGCGAAGAAGCAGCGTTTCTATAGCGTCGAACATTGCAGAGGGCTGTGCAAGGAACGGGGTAAAAGAATTTGCTCAATTTGTTGCGATTGCACTTGGATCTACGGCAGAGCTAAAAACGCAATTGATTATAGCAGGCAGAATCGGATTAGTTGAGACGGAGAAATTAAGAAAAACACTTGAGGAAGCGAGTATTATCGAAAAAATGCTTGTCAATTTGAGAAAAAATATAGCAAATACCAAAACAACTTGAAACTTACAACCTGAAACCTAATACCTGCAACTTAAAACATATAACTTACAACCTAACAATAAGGAAAAACAATGAAAGTATATTACGATAAAGATGCCGATTTGAAAATAATCAAAGGCAAAAAAGTTGCGATCATCGGCTACGGTAGCCAAGGTCATGCCCATGCAGCAAATTTGCGTGATTCCGGCGTTAAGAACATCAAAGTTGCTTTGCAATTCGGCTCAAGTTCGATTGAAAAAGCCAAAAAAGCAGGTTTTGACGTAGTTACCCCTGCCGAAGCGGCAAAATGGGCGGATTTGGTGATGATCCTCACTCCCGATGAAACTCAAGCTAAACTTTACAGCGACGAAATTGCTCCAAATCTTAACAAAGATGCGACAATTGCATTTGCTCACGGTTTCAACATTCATTTCGGCTTGATCGAAGCGAGAAAAGATACCGACGTTATCATGATCGCCCCTAAAGGTCCAGGTCACACCGTCAGAGGCGAATACCAAAAAGGCGGCGGAGTTCCTTGCTTGATCGCAGTTCACCAAGATGCTTCGGGCAAAGCACATGATTTGGCTTTGGCTTATGCTTCGGCAGTCGGCGGCGGACGCTCGGGCATCATCGAAACTTCATTCCGTGAAGAATGCGAAACCGATTTGTTCGGTGAACAAGCCGTGCTTTGCGGCGGTGTTTCCGCTCTTATCCAAGCCGGATTTGAAACTTTGACCGAAGCCGGATATGCTCCCGAAATGGCATATTTTGAATGTTTGCACGAATTGAAATTGATCGTTGATTTGATCTATGAAGGCGGCATCTCGAATATGCGTTATTCGATCTCTAACACCGCAGAATACGGTGATTATAAAACCGGTCCACGCATCATCACCGCAGAAACCAAACAAGAAATGAAGCGTGTACTTGACGATATTCAAGCCGGTCGTTTTGCCCGTGATTGGATGTTGGAAAATGCAGCCGGAAAACCGAGCTTCAAATCTTCACGTCGTCTATCTGCCGAACACCCGATTGAAGCAGTCGGCGGCAAACTTCGTGAAATGATGCCTTGGATCGCCAAAAACAAACTTGTCGACAAAGCAAGCAACTAGGAAGCAATAAATTATGAGCCAAAAGCCGGTCGCATTATCGATTCGCCGAAAATCAGGTGCAAGACTGGCTGCGGTTCAGTGCATTTATCGCTTAAGAATCAATCACGAGGATATTTCGGCGGTCGATTTGGTCGCCGATTATCTCGAACAATTTTCCGACGATAAATTACTACCCCACCCGGTATTGAGCCGTGAAGTTGCACCCGATAAAGCATTGCTTAACCGCATTGTCGAAGGGGTGATTGAGAATATGCCGGCGATCGAAGAGACCGTAAAAGGTTCGCTGAGCGAAAAATGGAAGTTAGAGCGTATGAGTATCTTGCTAACTTCAATTCTCGAATGTGCAGTTTTTGAGATGCTTTATTCGCTGCCGCACAAAAAAATCGTTATCATCAACGAATATGTTAATCTTTCCAAACGCTTTTTTGAGGAATCCGAGATCGGTTTCGTCAATGCGTTTTTAGCCGGCTTGATCAATGCACAACCGGGAGCGGGGCAAATTCAAGAAGATGAGTAATCCGACTTTTATCAATAAACTCTCTAAGGTTGCCGAGGATCACGATGTTTTTATCGTTGATCTCTGGGGAGTTATCCATGACGGGCAGAATTTATATCCCGGTGTAAAAGAATGTTTGGAAAAATTCCGTGATGCAGGCAAGAAAATCATTTTTCTTTCTAATGCCCCCAGACGCTCGTCTGAAGTTGCAAAATCCTTGCTAAATATGGGCATCGGCGAGGATTTATATCAAAAAATCGTAACTTCGGGTGAAGCGTTTTACGACTGCTTGGCAACGCCCGAGAATTCGCCTTTAAAGCCACAAGGCAAAAATTATTTTTTCATCGGTTTGGAAAAAGATGCTAATATAATCGCCGATTTGGATTATGTTAAACAAGATAATATTGAAAATGCCGATTTTGTTATACTCGCCCATTCATATGTCGATAATCAACCGCTTGATCAGTTGATGCCGCTACTTGAAAAAGCTAAAGCAAAGAATTTGCCGGTTTATTGCATCAATCCCGATAAGGAAATCGTGCGTTTAAGCGGTGAAGAAGTTTATTGTGCCGGCAGACTTGCCGAGGAATATAAAAATCTCGGCGGCGAAGTTATTTATTTCGGCAAACCTCACAAGGCGGTTTACGATGCAGCTTTTAAGGCAGGCGAAGCAGCAGACCCAAACAAAGTTTTGGCAATCGGCGATAATATAGTAACCGATATTGCGGGCGGAAATAATGCCGGCATCAAAAATGTTTTAGTCACCGGCGGAATCTTAAAAGGAATTAACCAAGAAGGTTGCAGACAATTATTTGATCAACATAATATCAAGCCTACCTTTGTGATTGAAGGTTTTGCGTGGGATAACCAAAAATCACGAAATTTGGGGTCGTAGCTCAGTCGGATAGAGCGAAAGTTTCCTAAACTTTAGGCCGTGGGTTCGAATCCCGCCGATCCCACCAAAATTCAGGTTTTCTTGCTGCAAATATCCGCCAAGGTTATCGAGCGGAAATAATCGTCGATTTTATCGCCCAAGCCCTCCCAAAGATCGTGGGTTAAGCATTGAGCCTTGGTTGCCATGCAGCCACCTTTGCCGGCTTCGCCGCAACGAGTCATTTTAATTTGTTCTTCGGCAGCAACTATAATCTCGGCAATCGTTAGCTTACCTATATCTTTTTCGATTAAATAGCCGCCGCCCGGACCTTTGATCGAGTTGATAATCCCGTTATTTTTCAATCGTGAAAATATCTGCTCGAGATAAGAAAGCGGAATCTCCTGACGTTCGGCGATCTCGACTAATTTTAACGGCTTACCGCAAGAATTTATTGCCAAATCGACCATTGCCATAACTGCATAACGTGATTTGGTGCCGAGAATCATAGAGTTACTTCGGCGTAGCAATTAGGGGTTTCGTAAAGCCGCAATTTAACGCATTTGATATCTTCGGCGGTAAAAAGTTGCGGACAAACCGTAGCGATAAGATATTCCGCCATATTTTCCGCAGTCGGATTGCTTTGCATATAAAAAATCTTCTGCCCGGTGGCTTGTGAAATTGCATCGCCGATTTCTTTATCCTGCTCGCATAATATTGTCGTGTGATCCCAGTTGGAATCAACCCAATCGCCGAGCAATTCTTTAACCACTCCGAAATCAATCACCCGACCGATAGAATCTAAACCGTCGCCGACAAAACTTGCCTCGATAACGTAACGATGCCCATGAAGAAACTTGCATTTGCTTTCATGCTTAAGAATGCGGTGTCCGGCATCGAATTCAATTTTGCGGGTGCATGAGATCATTCTTTTTCCATTATACATTGTAGCGGATGTTGATTCTTACGGGCATCTTCAATTACTTGTTCGATCTTGGTTTCGGCAACGTCACGGGTAAAAACTCCGCAGATTGCCGAGCCTTGATTGTGAATCTCGAGCATGAGATTCATCGCATCGACATGGGCTTTATGGAAAAATTGTTTTAATACCGAAACCACAAAATCCATCGGCGTGAAGTCGTCATTGACCAGCATAACCTTATATAACGGCGGACGTGCGAACTTGCTTTGCGGTTTTGCAAGCAAAGTCGTGAGTTCTTTGTGAACTTGATCGGATAATTTTGTTTCGTTCGGATTCATAGATTGGGATTATATAGCATATATTTTAGAAATTTTCTATTTTCTTTTTACACTAATTTTACAAATAAAAAAAGAGGCTATCAAAAATGAAAAGGTGGGTATTATTCCACAAATTTCATAAAGATAGCCTCCCAAAGCTTAGCTAACCTTTCCCGAAGGATAGGTTAGTTTATTTTTGCTTATTGCGATACAACCAAGGGCTGAACGATTACTTGCCGTACAACACCGAAATTTTCGGTTGTTGTGTAGTTTGTGATCGCACTGTTAAAAAACAGCCCCTCGATTGTTTTTCCAACCAATGAGCGACAAACAAACAGTTGTTTGTTATCGCAGATGTGTGGAAACTGGCTGCTTCCTGCCGTTGTTGAAAAACTCACGACAAAGGCTGTTTTCTTTTCGTCCCAGCAAACAGAGGCAGGCAGTGAAGCCTTGCAAGCCGGAATTTCAAAATTGCCGCAATTTGCCGTGTTGTTTTGGTATTGGCACACTGCTGCTTTCGCAGTCGGATAGTCAGAAATCACGGCAGCATCTGCTTGTGCTTGTGAAGCAAAAAGTCCGGCAGTCAACAGTGTTAACGCAAAAAGTGTAGTTTTTTTCATGACATTTATCTCTATATCAAAGTATTAGAAAAGGGCTTTTAAATGCCCAGATGGTTTTCGTTACGGTATTACATTAGTCGTAACGGCTTCAGGATTAAAAAATCGTTGATCAAAAGACCAAAAATTTAATAAACTATTCACAATTAGGAGTTTACCGGATCATCAGCCCAAAAAAAATATGAGTTATGTGAATTTTTTGTGACAGCCTAAAGCACGGCTCTTGTATTGAGCGAATAAATCGTTAATATCGGCATATTCACAGTGAAAAACGGAAATATTTTATGACTACGGCTTGTCTAATAATCATCGGCAACGAGATCCTTTCGGGACGCACCAAGGACGTTAATCTTAATTGGCTGGCGGTCGAACTTAATAAAGTCGGGGTTAAATTATGCGAAGCTCGGGTGATTGCCGATATTCCGCAAGCGATAATCGCCACGCTTAACGAATGCCGCAAAAATTACGATTATGTATTCACCACCGGCGGCATCGGCCCGACTCATGACGATATTACCTCGGAGAATATCGCCGCTGCTTTGGGAGTGGCATACGAGAAAAATCCCGCAGCCGAAGCAATCCTTGCCAAGCATTACGGAGAAGAAAACCTCAATGCCGCAAGGCTTAAAATGAGCTATATGCCGGTCGGTGCGGAATTGATTCTTAATCCGGTGAGTGCAGCTCCGGGTTTCCGAATAGAAAATATTTACGTTATGGCAGGCGTTCCCCGGATCATGCAGGCGATGTTCGACAATATCAAACATACATTACAAGGCGGCGAACCGGTATTGTCAAAAACCGTCTCGATATTCATGACCGAAGGAATAATCGCCGAAGGATTGACCAAAATTCAAAATGATTTTCCGCATGTGGAAATCGGCAGCTATCCTTTTGTCCGCAATAACCGGCTCGGCACCAGCTTGGTTGCACGCAATAAAGACGCAACAGAACTCGAAAAAGTCGGCACGGTAATTCAGGAGTTTATTTTAGGACTCGGCGGCGAAATAGATAATACGGAAGAACAATAAATGGAAATTATCGGATTATTTGCGGCAATACTCACTACCGCATGCTACATACCCCAGACTTTACACGTATTTAAAAGCCGCAAAACCGACGGGATTTCCCTGCTCGGCTATAGCACTTTATTTGCCGGGGTTTCGCTGTGGTTGATTTACGGAATTATGCTCGGTGATTTGCCGCTAATATTAGCGAACGGGATCACCCTGCCGCTGATTTTAGCAATTATAATTATGAAGATACGATTGGGTTAATATGGAAATAGTATTTTTAGGCGATATAGTAGGCAGAAGCGGCAGAGAAGCAGTGCTTGCCTATTTATTCGACCTGCGGAAAAACCCACCCGATTTTATTATCGTAAACGGTGAAAATGCGGCAGGCGGATTCGGCATCACGCCCAAAATATGCGAAGAATTCTTCAAAGCCGGGGTTGACGTAATTACAACCGGCAATCATGTTTGGGATCAGCAGGAGATTCTCTCGACTTTGGCACGGGACAAACGGGTTTTGCGTCCGCAAAACTACCCCGAGAACACCACCGGCAGCGGCTCATGCCTAATTAGCAATGCTAAAGGGCAAAAATTGCTGGTCGCCCATGTGCAAGGGCAATTATTCATGCACGAAGCTTTAAACTGCCCGTTTGCAGCCGCAGATTCATTGCTTAAGGAATATAAACTCGCCGGCAATGTTAATGCGATTTTCTTTGATATTCATGCCGAGGCGACCTCGGAAAAATCCGCACTTGCCAATTATCTCGACGGGAGGATCAGCGGCATCGTCGGCACCCATACCCATGTTCCGACTGCCGATGCACGGATTCTACCCGGCGGCACCGCCTATCAAAGCGACGCCGGCATGTGCGGAGATTACGACTCGGTGATCGGCATGGAAAAATCCGCTCCGATTAGACGTTTCGTCACCAAAGTAAGCAAAGGCAACAAAATGACCGCTGCCGAAGGTGAAGCCACCGTTTGCGGCACTTGGATCAGTATTGACGATAAAACCGGACTTGCCACCGCAATCAAACCGATTCGGGCAGGCAAACAAGTTTTTGCATAAAGGGGGGGGACATTATATGCCTGAGCTACCTGAAGTAGAGACAGTTTGTAATGGTCTGAGATCGCAAATTATCGGCACAATCATCGAACAAGCGACGGTTAACCGTCGTGATTTAAGGCAACCGATTCCGAGCGATTTTGAAAAACGGGTCGGAGAGCAAAAAATTACCGCAATTCGCAGACGAGCGAAATATGTTTTGATTGAGCTTGCAAACGGTGACGTGGTAATTGTCCATCTCGGCATGAGCGGCAGCTTGATTTTATACGATAAATCCGCTTACGTCCCTCGCAAGCATGACCATGTTTTACTTGAAATTAACGACGGCAGGATTCTAGCACTATACGACCCTCGGCGTTTTGGCTTAATGACGGTTGCAGGTGCAGAAGAGCTTGATAATCTCAAGATATTTGCCGATCTCGGCGGCGAACCGCTCGACGATAAAATCGACGCTGATTATTTGCTTAAAGTTCTAAAGAATGCAAAAACCGCAATCAAAATCGCAATTATGGATCAGGTGAAACTGGTCGGAGTCGGCAATATTTACGCTGCCGAGAGTTTGTTCCGCTCACGGATAAATCCCGAAAAACCTGCAAATACATTAACAAAAAGTGAAGCCCGGCTGCTGATAAAAAATATTAAGCAAATTCTGCTTGAAGCGATTGAACTCGGCGGCTCGACCTTGCGGGATTACGTGCGATCAAGCGGTGACAAAGGCGACTTCCAAAATAATTTTAACGTTTACGGACGTGAAGGATTGCCCTGCAAAATTTGTGATACCCCGATTGCATCAATCCGCCAGGGCGGACGCAGCACCTTTTTCTGCCCTAAATGCCAGGCTTAATTCGATTTATAATCATACACTTCATGACTTATTCAAATCTGGATTGCCGCAGTCGCTTTGCTCCTTCGCAATGACGGAACTTGTGGCATAATGGACAAAGTGTGTGGGTGGATTTAGGTATTGTTGAGCAAAAATTTGGTCATTTTAGCTTTTCTATCTTTTCGTAATCCTCGATGGATTTTGACCTTTGATTTCCAATGAGCGAACGAT
>Ga0247834_1008594_pt1 | contig 10210 bp, 3 predicted proteins | sample LaCruzMarch2015__8_FD_187118 | JGI IMG/M metagenome (GOLD analysis project Ga0247834, IMG submission 187118) | Freshwater microbial communities from meromictic Lake La Cruz, Castile-La Mancha, Spain - LaCruzMarch2015_12m | ecosystem: Environmental > Aquatic > Freshwater > Lake | place: Spain... | reverse complement strand
TGGTGGTTACTACCGCACTAAACACACTCAGATCTTTGGCCGTGATGGTTCCGGTTAATGTTTCCGCAGCCAACGAGTAGTTGCTCGCCAGCTCCCCATTGGATCCGTTCACCAACGTGTAAACCGCTGCGACGTTCTTGGTTCCGATATTCTTGTCCGCAAATGTTCCCACCACGGTGGTTGTTCCCAGGGTCTCACCCGCAACCTCTCCGTCCAATGCGCCAACTGTCACTGCCGCATCACGGGTTCCATTGTAAACCTTGCTCGCCACGGTCGAAGGGGTCGCAACCGAGATCGTCAACGCCTTGGCTATGATCGTTCCGCTCAAGGTCGGCTGTGTGTTCAGCGTATAGTTGCCTGCATCCAGCCCACCCAACGTCATCGTGGTTGTCACCCCTTGACCCGCACCTACGTTCTTACTGCCAAAGGTTCCAGCCGTCTCGCCATTCAATGTCACCGTTTCCGTTCCGATAAACTTTCCGTCAATGTCCGTCGTCGAGTTACCTACCAGCACTGCTCCGGTCACCACCGCCGCATCGTTGCCGTCGTAAACTTTGGTGGTTACTGCCGCACTAAACACACTCAGATCCTTTGCCGTGATGGTTCCCGTCAATGTCTCTCCGGCCAACGAGTAGTTGCTCGCCAGCTCTCCATTCGCTCCGTCTACCAGCGTGTAAACCGCTGCCACGTTCTTGGTTCCGATATTCTTGTCCGCAAACGTTCCCACCACGGTGGTTGCTCCGAGAACTTCAGTGCCAACCAACCCATCTAACGTACCAACGGTTACTGCCGCATCCCGAGTTCCATTGTAAACCTTGCTCGCGACTGTTGAAGGTGTCGCCACCGAGATCGTCAACGCCTTGGCTGTAATCGTTCCGTTTAAGGTCGGTTGCGTGTTCAGCGTGTAGTTGCCCGCATCTGCTCCGCCCAAACTCATCGTCGTTGTCACCCCTTGGCCCGCACCCACGTTCTTGCTCGCAAAAGTTCCAGCCGTTCCGCCGTTCAAGGACACCGTTTCCGTTCCGATAAACTTGCCATCAATGTCCGTCGTCGAGTTCCCCACCAGCACTGCTCCGGTCACAACCGCCGCATCGTTGCCGTCGTATGCTTTGGCGGTTACTGCCGCACTAAACACACTCAGATCCTTTGCCGTGATGGTTCCCGTCAATGTCTCTCCGGCCAACGAGTAGTTGCTCGCCAGCTCTCCATTCGCTCCGTTTACCAACGTGTAAACCGCTGCTACGTTCTTGGTTCCGATATTCTTGTCCGTAAATGCTCCCACTACGGTTGTCGCACCCAGAGTCTCACCCGCAACCTCTCCGTCCAATGCGCCCACTGTCACTGCTGCATTCCGAGTTCCATTGTAAACCTTGCTCGCGACTGTTGAAGGTGTCGCCACCGAGATCGTCAACGCCTTGGCTGTAATCGTTCCGTTTAAGGTCGGTTGTGTGTTCAGCGTATAGTTGCCGGCATCCACACCCGTCAACGTCATCGTCGTCGTCACCGCCTGCCCCGCACCCACGTTCTTGCTCGCAAAGTTTCCAGCCGTCCCGCCATTCAAGGTCACCGTCTCCGTTCCGATAAACTTGCCGTCAATGTCCGACGTCGAGCTCCCAACCAACACTGCACCGGTCACCACTGCTGCATCGTTGCCGTCATAAACTTTGGTGGTCACTGCCGCACTAAACACACTCAGATCTTTGGCCGTGATCGTTCCCGTTAATGTTTCACCGGCCAACGAGTAGTTGCTCGCCAGCTCCCCATTGGATCCGTTCACCAACGTGTAAACCGCTGCGACGTTCTTGGTTCCGATATTCTTGTCCGCAAATGTTCCCACCACGGTGGTTGTTCCCAGGGTCTCACCCGCAACCTCTCCGTCCAATGCGCCAACTGTCACTGCCGCATCACGGGTTCCATTGTAAACCTTGCTCGCCACGGTCGAAGGGGTCGCAACCGAGATCGTCAACGCCTTGGCTATGATCGTTCCGCTCAAGGTCGGCTGTGTGTTCAGCGTATAGTTGCCTGCATCCAGCCCACCCAACGTCATCGTGGTTGTCACCCCTTGACCCGCACCTACGTTCTTACTGCCAAAGGTTCCAGCCGTCTCGCCATTCAATGTCACCGTTTCCGTTCCGATAAACTTTCCGTCAATGTCCGTCGTCGAGTTACCTACCAGCACTGCTCCGGTCACCACCGCCGCATCGTTGCCGTCGTAAACTTTGGTGGTTACTGCCGCACTAAACACACTCAGATCCTTTGCCGTGATGGTTCCCGTCAATGTCTCTCCGGCCAACGAGTAGTTGCTCGCCAGCTCTCCATTCGCTCCGTCTACCAGCGTGTAAACCGCTGCCACGTTCTTGGTTCCGATATTCTTGTCCGCAAACGTTCCCACCACGGTGGTTGCTCCGAGAACTTCAGTGCCAACCAACCCATCTAACGTACCAACGGTTACTGCCGCATCCCGAGTTCCATTGTAAACCTTGCTCGCGACTGTTGAAGGTGTCGCCACCGAGATCGTCAACGCCTTGGCTGTAATCGTTCCGTTTAAGGTCGGTTGCGTGTTCAGCGTGTAGTTGCCCGCATCTGCTCCGCCCAAACTCATCGTCGTTGTCACCCCTTGGCCCGCACCCACGTTCTTGCTCGCAAAAGTTCCAGCCGTTCCGCCGTTCAAGGACACCGTTTCCGTTCCGATAAACTTGCCATCAATGTCCGTCGTCGAGTTCCCCACCAGCACTGCTCCGGTCACAACCGCCGCATCGTTGCCGTCGTATGCTTTGGCGGTTACTGCCGCACTAAACACACTCAGATCCTTTGCCGTGATGGTTCCCGTCAATGTCTCTCCGGCCAACGAGTAGTTGCTCGCCAGCTCTCCATTCGCTCCGTTTACCAACGTGTAAACCGCTGCTACGTTCTTGGTTCCGATATTCTTGTCCGTAAATGCTCCCACTACGGTTGTCGCACCCAGAGTCTCACCCGCAACCTCTCCGTCCAATGCGCCCACTGTCACTGCTGCATTCCGAGTTCCATTGTAAACCTTGCTCGCGACTGTTGAAGGTGTCGCCACCGAGATCGTCAACGCCTTGGCTGTAATCGTTCCGTTTAAGGTCGGTTGTGTGTTCAGCGTATAGTTGCCGGCATCCACACCCGTCAACGTCATCGTCGTCGTCACCGCCTGCCCCGCACCCACGTTCTTGCTCGCAAAGTTTCCAGCCGTCCCGCCATTCAAGGTCACCGTCTCCGTTCCGATAAACTTGCCGTCAATGTCCGACGTCGAGCTCCCAACCAACACTGCACCGGTCACCACTGCTGCATCGTTGCCGTCATAAACTTTGGTGGTCACTGCCGCACTAAACACACTCAGATCTTTGGCCGTGATGGTTGAGGCCAGGCTGTCATTGGCCAGGCTGTAGTTACTGGCCAACTCACCGTTAAGTCCGTCGGTCAGTGTGTAGACCGCTGTCACGGTGTTAGCGGCCACCACATCCTTACTGTTAAACGTTCCGATCACAGTCGACGTACCGAGGGTTTCACCAACGACTTCACCACTCAACGCACCCAAGGTCACTGATGCCGTCCTGTTCCCGTCATAAACTTTTGTCGCAGCAGTCGACCCGGTCATCGCCAGGGATTTGGCGGTGATCGTTCCGCTTAAGGTCGGTTGCGTGTTCAGCGTGTAGTTGCCCGCATCAGTTCCACCCAACGTCATTGTCGTCGTGACGGAGCCATTACCCACGTTTTTACTGACAAAGGTCCCGCTGGTTTCTCCTGACAAGGTCACCGTTTCCGTTCCGATATACTTTCCATCATTTGTCGCCGCCGAGTTTCCTAACAATACCGCCCCAGTGATCACCGCCGCATCGTTTCCGTCATAAACTTTGGTCGTGACCGCTGCGTTAAACACACTCAGATCCTTGGCCGTGATCGTTCCAGTCAGCGTTTCACCGGCCAAAGAGTAGTTGCTGGCCAGTTCTCCATTCGATCCATTCACTAACGTGTACACCGCTGCCACGTTCTTGGTTCCGATATTCTTGTCCGCGAATGTTCCGACCGCTGTTGTCGCACCTAAAGTCTCACCTGCCACCTCGCCGACCAACGCACCGACCGTCACAGAAGCTGCCGCACTCCCGTCGTAAACCTTGCTGGTCACCGTCGATGGAGTCGCCACTGAGATCGTTAGTGCCTTGGCTGTGATCGTTCCGCTTAAGCTCGGTTGTGTGTTCAGCGTATAGTTGCCCGCATCTGCTCCACCCAGGGTCATCGTGGTTGTCACCCCTTGACCCGCACCCACGTTCTTGCTCGCAAACGTTCCAGCCGTTCCCCCGTTCAAGGTTACCGTTTCCGTTCCGATAAACTTTCCATCAATGTCCGACGACGAGTTGCCCAGCAACACCGCACCGGTCACTACAGCAGTATCGTTGCCGTCATAAACTTTTGTGGTCACCGCTGCACTAAACACACTCAGATCTTTGGCCGTGATGGTTCCCGTTAATGTTTCCGCAGCCAACGAGTAGTTGCTCGCCAACTCTCCATTGGATCCATTCACCAATGTGTACACCGCAGCTACGTTCTTGGTTCCGATATTCTTGTCCGTAAATGTTCCCACTACGGTTGTCGCACCCAGAGTCTCACCAGCAACTTCTCCGTCCAACGCACCCACTGTCACTGCCGCATCACGGGTTCCATTGTAAACCTTGCTCGCCACGGTCGAAGGGCTCGCAACCGAGATCGTCAGCGCCTTAGCTATGATCGTCCCACTCAAGGTCGGCTGTGTATTGAGCGTGTAGTTACCTGCATCACTTCCACCTAACGTCATCGTGGTTGTCACCCTTTGGCCCGCACCCACGTTCTTGCTCGCAAAGGCTCCAGCCGTCCCGCCATTCAATGTCACCGTTTCCGTTCCGATAAACTTTCCGTCAATGTCCGTCGTCGAGTTCCCCACCAACACCGCTCCCGTGATCACTGCCGCATCGTTGCCATCATATGCTTTGGTGGTTACTACCGCACTAAACACACTCAGATCTTTGGCCGTGATGGTTCCGGTTAATGTTTCCGCAGCCAACGAGTAGTTGCTCGCCAGCTCCCCATTGGATCCGTTCACCAACGTGTAAACCGCAGCCACGTTCTTGATCCCGATATTCTTGTCCGCAAACGTTCCCACAACGGTTGTCGCTCCCAGAGTTTCACCAGCAACTTCTCCGTCCAACGCACCCACTGTCACTGCTGCATCCCGAGTTCCATTGTAAACCTTGCTGGTGACCGTCGACGGAGTCGGCACTGAGATCGTTAGTGCCTTGGCTGTGATCGTCCCACTTAAGGTCGGTTGTGTGTTCAGCGTGTAGTTGCCCGCATCACTTCCACCTAACGTCATCGTGGTTGTCACCCCTTGACCCGCACCCACGTTCTTACTCGCAAAGGTTCCAGTTGTCCCGCCATTCAAGGTTACCGTTTCCGTTCCGATAAACTTTCCATCAATGTCCGACGACGAGTTGCCCACCAACACCGCACCAGTCACCACTGCTGTATCGTTGCCGTCGTATGCTTTGGCGGTTACTACCGCACTAAACACACTCAGATCCTTTGCCGTGATGGTTCCCGTCAATGTCTCTCCGGCCAACGAGTAGTTGCTCGCCAGCTCTCCATTCGCTCCGTCTACCAACGTGTAAACCGCAGCCACGTTCTTGATCCCGATATTCTTGTCCGCAAACGTTCCCACAACGGTTGTCGCTCCCAGAGTTTCACCAGCAACTTCTCCGTCCAACGCACCCACTGTCACTGCTGCATCCCGAGTTCCATTATAAACCTTGCTGGTGACCGTCGATGGAGTCGCCACCGAAATCGTCAGTACCTTGGCCGTGATCGTTCCGTTCATGTTAGGCGGAGTTAGGGAGTAGTTGGCGGCGTCCGAGCCGATCAAACCTATCGAGGTTGTGACGCTCCAAGTTCCCACATTCTTTGAGGCAAACACTCCCGTGGTTTCATTGACTAAAGAGACTCCCGAGGAAACTGCCCCAGATAAAAGCGCGCCCACAATAGATGCCGCTGGAGTACCATCATAAACTTTAGAAGCCACCGAGGCTCCTAAAACTGCAACAGGAACAACTGGCGTGGATTGGTTTGCCGCCACCGCGTTTTGACCTTGATTGGGAGGCGTGCTGGGGCCGGGTGGAATTGTCGGCCCCGTGCTCGGACCGCCCCCCGTCGGCGCTACACCGGTTGGAGCTGATAAACCTCCACCACCCCCGCCCCCCGCCGCCGTGCTGATATTCGCAAGATTACTTGGGTTGGAGGAGTTGTTCTGGCCAGGCTGGTTCGAGGCCAGACTAAAAGTTTGCAGAAATGGATTCGGCGGCGGCGACACAGCGGTCAGAAGTTGACCCGTGGAACTGATCGCCACTCCGCTCGTCCCAGTCGTTTGCAAGTTTTGATTTTGCAACTGATAAGCCGTAGCCATGATCTGTGGCATGGAGGGCAAGGGGGTCGGAAAAGCGTTAATAAGCGGACTGGTCCGCGCGATCTGCGTGAGATTGACCGCATAGACCGCTGGTGCTCCAGAACCCTTCGGCCCGACCACCGCCATCTGGCCTGGGGCTACCGCCACCGTTTGCCCATCGGGACCCGTCACTTTCGTCACGGAAGAACCCTCCAGCACCACCAGAGCAAACCCTCCACTGGCGGGCGGATTATTAGGGTGATCCCGACAAATGACTTTGCCCGTATCGCTGACGCGTAACTCTTGTCCGCAATCCGAACACTTGGCTGGGCTGGCCGTTAACATAAAGGTTGTCCCCGTAATGGCCCCAGTCACCCCACCCGATTCGATCGTCGCCCCACCATTTCCCGGTGGCGCGTGCATGAGCATAGAACCCTTCTCTAGCTTCACCATCCGCTCCTTCGAGCTGTAGGAAAAAACACTGTGCGCCCCCAATCGGATAATGCTGTTATCCTCGGCTGTGATCTCGGCCAAGGAGGACTCTTTCGTCATGACACTCTCCCCTTGAGTGACCGTTTGCCCCACATCCGCGTCCTTACTTCCAGCGCTACCTTTGTGACTGACGGCATTGCGGACCGCTGTGATCTTGCTGGAACCGAGGTCAGCCGCCTGACTCAAGAAACCTGGCAAAATAATAAAAGCTATCCAGACACTTTTTTTGCCCGAAAAAGAGAGCCCTTGCCAAAACCGTGGGGACCAGCACTTCATCGCCATGTGGACTTTGACCAAGAAACGCGTAAAACGTTGAACTTATTGCTGGCAAACATATTGAGCGCCTTCGTCAACATACTTATACCTTACACACGAGGCTGTTTTTTTCAATGCCCAGCTCAATTTTTTCCTCACTTCAGGGCTTAGCCGAGAAATTTATATAATAGTTATATACTACTCTTAGACAACAATATGCTTAACTTTTTAAATAAATAATCTAAGTGCAAATCAGTCAGCAAAATAGATATTTTTTAATTACGTCCCAACATGTTAGCTCCAGACACTAGATCGGACACTGCCGGTGGTAGCAAAGTTCTGCCCGGGCCCCGATCTTACCCCTTGTAAAAACCGTTAGTCCAAGGCATCTGCCGCTACTTTTTTGTCGTATCTGGCACTTTGTTTGAGGATGTATTTGTTTGATTTATTTTCGATTTCGCTTTCGAGATCTCGGACTTACTTTCGTCCGAATTTAGGGTGTAGATCACTCCGCCCACCTCAAGGGTCAAAGGGCCTCCACCAGGCGGCGCATGCACCACCATGCTTCCCTCATCCAGCTTTACTTTGCGCTGATCCGGATCGAAGGATGCCCTGCTCTTTTCCCCCAAACGAACGGTAGTTGCATTTTTCGTTTGCAGCTCCACCAATCCCTCCTTCTCTGTCACCACCCTCTCCCCAGATTTCACCGTATCTCCCACATCGGCCTTTTGCCCTCCTCCCAACCCATTTTTTGCAATCTGACCTCGGACTGCCGTGACCTTACTGCCGCCGTTCGTCTCCTCTGCCTCCGCCCAGGGACTGAACCAAAGAAAAACCAAGAGTAAACGGATCAGAAAAAATTCGGAATCTCGCACCGACTTAAATTGCCTGAACTACCTTTTTTCACGAGAAAATCAAAATACCAAGCGTACCTTTTTACGCCAATTTTTATATATAGCACGCCCGCTATAATTGGCACAATATCTTGTATGTTAGTTGCTCTTTGTTAGAGAGAAGGAGGGTGAGTCGAAAAAAGATTATGCCATGGGGCGGCAAGATTGCTTCCCATGCCGTCGCTCTCCTGCTTCTCCAGCAGGGGGTCACCCCTTTTTTTGCTTTGGGCCAAACAGGTGGTGCGGGCGCCGCCGTCTCCTCGCAAACTCGACAAGACATGCAGTTACGCGAACAGGTCAAAGAAACCGACCCCATGTCGGGTAAGGGTGCGGTCGTGGAGGAAACCGTCACCGCTCGCCCCTTGTCCCAAGATCTAGGAGACGTCCAAATCATGACCAAGAGCGAACACAAACCGTGCTTCTTTTTCACTGTGGATACACAAGCGTTTTACAACAGCAACGTCCTCTACTCCTCTTCCATAGGAAGCACTTTCGGCGCATGGCAAATCATCACAACCCCCGAGATTGGATTTGCCCCAAAAATACAGGATGAGCAGTACTCGATGTTTTTTCCTCGAGTCGGCTTTCGATATCAATTTTTCACCTACGCCCAAGCAGAGCCCCCAAAAACAGATTTTTACCAAACAGTTGGGCCTTCTAATCTCAATTTTCAGATCTCAAATCCATACGCCTCGCTGGGCTGGTCGTTCTCCGACGACCTCTATCTTGAATTTTCCATTCAAGGAAACATCTACAACGGCTCAGGTCGAGATTGGAGTAGTTACAACAATTTCCTGAATGAATATCCACTCGCATGGCAGGCCACTTGGTTCCAATCATTCGCAGAAATTCACTCCGTCTCCATTACAGGACGTGCCTCTTATGTCTTCGCCATAAGCCCCGCCCAAAGTGGTTCTCCTAGTAATAATCAGTTCTCTCGAACAGACAACAATTTAACTTTTTCCTGGTCTACAACTCCTATGGAAGAACTTAACACACAAATGTACGCAAGCTTTCGGCTCGCAAAGTATACGGGTAGCGGTAGCGATCAAATTCCCGGCAGTACTTTTAGCGGAGGAAACAACGCATTCACGGAGAGTGATCGCCTGGATTTTCAGCAAACATACGGAGCCTCCGTCACGTGGTCTCCCATTGAATATCTTTCGGTCCGCGCTTTCGTGAGTTGGACCAAAAGCGACACCAGCATTCCAGAACCTGTGACAGGACAGTTTGAGGCATATAACGCCGGAACAGGCTTAAACTTGATCTACCGCTTCTAAATATGAAATTTTTACTTTCCATCCTCCTGCTAATTTCCCCTTGGCTATTTGCGGAACCTTTGCCCCCCGATATTATCCCCAGCCAGACTCATCTCCTCATCGCTCAAGCAAAGGGTGGCGCCGATGCCGCTGTTTCATCCCAAGCTGTCGCCACTCAGCCCGATGTCCCAACTCGCGTGGAGGAAGCCACTCCCCCCAAACCTGCGGTTCCCACACCTAAAACACCAGCAGCCCCCCCAACGGAAACCCAAATTCTAGACCCTCGCCTCGACCCCGATCGCCCGATCAACTCTCAACTCAATATCACCCTCGAACAAGCTCTTCAGTGTGACTCAATCACAGTGGTCATTCCTGCGGGAACATACGAGCAGAAGCTTGTTGTCGACAATCCAACGGGCCGACATGCCATTGATGGAACAAATTTAAAGCCCCAACAGATCGGGCTTGGATATATACGATATGCCTCCGATATCCCGCTGCAGATCAACGGAGTCCAACGTGGGGGCGGGCTCGATATTCCCATTCGCAAAGAGGACAACCTTCCCGTGCGCGTCTGGTATAAAAAAATGACCGAAGTGGATCCTTGGACCAAGGCTTTTACCTTTATCCTGCCCCCTGTCGGATTAATTGCGGGTGCGGGAGCTTGGTCCTCTGGCAATATTCTCCTCCCCGATTCACCTCCCGAATACACCGAGGCGCGTGACTACTATTTGAAAACTCCTGCCCAAAAAGATTCACTCCAAGAAGTCGCACAACCTGCCGTTCGCCTTAATCCTTCAAATCCAAAGTCTAAATCGGGACTGCGAACTCCTTAGTTTTAGAACGGCAAGTCTCCAACGGGGAGCCGAAGAACAATCCGC
>Ga0247834_1008590_pt1 | contig 10214 bp, 7 predicted proteins | sample LaCruzMarch2015__8_FD_187118 | JGI IMG/M metagenome (GOLD analysis project Ga0247834, IMG submission 187118) | Freshwater microbial communities from meromictic Lake La Cruz, Castile-La Mancha, Spain - LaCruzMarch2015_12m | ecosystem: Environmental > Aquatic > Freshwater > Lake | place: Spain... | reverse complement strand
TGGGTTGAAGGGGCGCAAAACAACGAGCGGATAGGGCCTTTGTCAACCCACGTTAAACTTTCAAGCAATGATGTAACCAGCCTTCTCACCGCACCGGACGCAGCCAGCATTCACTCGTGCTTCCGCATGGAGGCACTGGGCCTCAGCGAGGTTCACACGCTTGGTGGAAGAGTCGCATGTTGAGCAAGACGGCGGTGTCAGGGCAGTTCATGCTTGCACCTGCGTCGCCACTGAGCACGTAGCGTTTCCCCTTCCATTGCCCTCTGCCCTTAGAACTTCGCCAGAATGCCGACCGACTTCATTCGCGTGCGCGGTGCACGCCAGCACAATCTGAAAAACGTGGACGTGGACATTCCGCGTCATCAGTTGGTCGTGCTCACGGGGGTCAGTGGGTCGGGTAAGTCCTCACTCGCCTTCGACACGCTGTATGCCGAGGGCCAGCGACGCTACGTGCAGAGCCTGTCGGCCTACGCACGGCAGTTCCTTGATCAGATGGAAAAGCCGGAGGTCGACTTCATTGAAGGCCTGTCACCTGCAGTCGCTATCGAGCAACGTCACAGCGCGCCGAATCCGCGCAGCACGATTGCGACTGTCACCGAGATATATGATTATCTGCGTGTCTTGTATGCTGTTGCAGGCGAACCGCACGATCCGGTGACGGGCGAGCGCCTGGTCAAATCGACTCCACTGGAGATTGGCGAGAAGATCCTGGCGTATCCTGAAGGGACCAAAATCATCGTTTTGGCTCCGCTGATCCGCGATGGCAAAGGCGACCTGCGTGCGCTGTTCGACAAGCTTCGCCGGGCGGGTTTCGTCCGCGTGCGTTTGGATGGCGGAATGCAGGAGCTGGACGACTCGCTCAAAGCTCCGCGTGACAAGGCTCATACCTTGGAGGCCGTGGTTGACCGTTTGGTCATACGCGAAGGCGTGCGCAGTCGTTTGATGGAAGCCATCGAAGGCGCGCTGAAGTGGAATGCGAACGAGGTGCAGTTCCTGATCGACGACGCCTCGCAGAGCTTCACCACGGCGTATGCAAACCCGCGCACCGGCTTCGTCATGGAGAAGCTGACGCCGCAGCATTTCTCGTTCAACACACACGTGGGTGCCTGTCCCACTTGTGAAGGTGTCGGTAGCCTTCAGCAGGGCGATCCCGATCTCATCGTGCCGGACAAGGACAAATCCATTGCTGATGGCGCGGTGAAGACCTGGTGGTCGCGCCAGCCCAAGATGAAGGCGATGCATGAGGCTGCGGTCGAAGCTTTGGCCAAGCATTTCAACCAACCCCTGGACAAGCCGTTCCGCGCGCTGAGCGAGCAGTTCAAGCACGCGCTCTTCTACGGCACGGGCACGACGCCTGTGGCTACGGGTTGGAAAACGAGTGGCACCAAACGAAGCCTTGAGAAGCCATTCGATGGTCTGCTCGCGCAGCTCACACGTGCCTGGGATCGGGCCGAGAGCATCGCTTTGAAGAGCGCCATCACTCGCTTCATGAATCCGAAAACCTGCGCGACATGTCACGGGCGCAGGCTGCGGGACGCTTCATTGTCTGTGGTGCTGCGGTCCGAGTGCTCAGCGTTGAGCGCTCAGTGTTTAGTTTCAGACCAGTCACCAATCACTCAACAGTCATTGCTGAACATCTTCGAAGCCTGTGACCTCTCGATCACCCACTCGCTCGCTTGGATCGAGCAGTTGTCGCTGACCGATCATCAGCGAACCTATTGCGATGAGCTGCGCCGCGAGATCGCCAAGCGCTTGCGCTTCCTCGAAGACGTCGGCCTTGGCTACCTTACGTTGAATCGCGAAAGCGGCACGCTCAGCGGTGGCGAGGCTCAACGTATTCGGCTGGCGACGCAGATTGGTGCAGGCTTGTCGGGCGTGCTCTATGTGCTGGACGAGCCCAGCATTGGCCTGCATCCGGCGGATAACGAACGGCTCATCGGCACGCTGAAACGCTTGCGTGATCTGGGCAATACCGTGTTGGTCGTCGAGCATGACGACGCGATGATGCGGGCCGCCGATTACATGATAGAGATGGGACCGAAAGCCGGTCCGCATGGTGGCAGGATCACGGCGCAGGGCACGCCTGCTCAACTCATGGCGCAGGCAGGCTGCCTCACAGGCGACTATCTGTCCTCTCGCATCAACATCGCCACGCCCAAGCATCGCATCAAACCACGCGGTGACCTGCTCAGCGCAGAGCCGTCAGCTCCCAACGCTGATCCGCATTGGCTAACGATCCACCACGCGACCGAGCATAATCTCCAGGATGTCACGGCGGCGTTTCCGCTTGGTTGCTTCACTTGTGTCACGGGGGCGTCCGGCAGTGGCAAATCGACCTTGATCGATGATATCTTGCGACGGGTTTTGTCGCGGCATTTCTATCATGCCAAAGATGAGCCAGGGAAGCATGAGCGCGTGACCGGGATGCTTGGCATCGACAAGGTGGTGGTCATTGACCAAGAGCCCATCGGCCGCAGTCCGCGCTCAAATCCGGCGACCTACACCGGAGCCTTCACGCCCATTCGTGATCTCTATGCCACGCTGCCGAGCGCGAAGGTGCGCGGCTACGACGCGGGTCGCTTCAGCTTCAATGTCAAAGGGGGGCGCTGCGAGAAGTGCGAGGGCGATGGTTTGATCAAGATCGACATGCACTTCCTAGCGGACGTGTATGTGACCTGCGAGCAATGCAAAGGCCAGCGCTACAATACGGAGACGTTGGAGATTGCCTTCAAAGGCAAGAACATCGCCGAGGTGTTGGACATGACCGTCAGTGAAGCCGCCCGCTTTTTCGAGAAGCAACCGCACATTGAGCCGAAGCTGCGCGCGATGGAGGACTGCGGTCTTGGTTATCTGAAGCTCGGCCAAAGCGGGGCCAGCATCTCCGGCGGGGAAGCCCAGCGCGTGAAGCTGGCGACTGAGCTCAGTAAGAAGGCGACAGGCAGGACTTTGTTCTTGCTCGACGAGCCGACCACAGGCCTGCACTTCGATGACATCGCGACCCTGATGAAGGTGCTCATGCGCCTGCGAGATGCGGGCAACTCCTTGATCGTGATCGAGCACAACCTGGACGTCATCAAGTGCGCTGATTGGGTCATCGATCTCGGTCCTGGAGGTGGCGTGAATGGCGGGCGCATCGTCGCTCAAGGCACGCCGGAGCAAGTCGTCCAGAGCGCGGAGAGTTCGACCGGCCGGTTCTTGAAGGCGGTGCTTTAGTTCAACTCCGGCTTCTCGGGCATCTGTGACATGAGTTCATACTTCGGCCCCATGTCGATGAGGATGTCCGACCACAGGTTCGCGGGGTCATCGTTATTCAGCACCACGGCATGTGGCGAGGTCACGATCCAAGAGTGGTGCTTCAGTTCTTTCTCGAGCTGGCCTTCCGACCAGCCGCTGTAGCCGACGAAGGCGCGCACGTCGTGACCTTGCTCTAGCTCCTCCAGCGCATCTTCCACCGCTAGGTGCGTCTTGCAGCGCAGGGTGTTGTGCTTGTTGCTCCATTCAAGCGAGGCAAAGGACAGCTTGTCCGTAGACACGGGGCCGCCGAGATAGACGGGCACCTCGGCGAGTTGAGTCATCTCGATGTTCGAAAGCAGGTCTGACACCTGTTTTTCCAGAGGGCGATTCAAGATATAGCCAAACGCGCCCTCAGTCTTCGTGTGCCCGACGAGGTAGAGAACCGTGCGGGAAAAATTGGGGTCTTTCAGTAGGGGGGCGGCGAGCAGCAGGGTTCCTTTGAGGTTGGAAGAGGTCATGGCGGCAAGGGAGATGCTTGATTGGACCTGAGGTGAATGGCTTTGCTCAATGGCCGCCGCAGGATGAGTCGTCAATGGTGGCGGTGGCCTTGAGTTGGTCGATGAAGGCATTGAACTTCGTATCGCGATGCTCCTCGATCATGCGAGTGCGCGCGGCGTCTTTGATGTCGTCAAAGGGTAGCGGCGCAGCGGGCTTGCGGTCGATGAGCTTGCAGATGTGAAAGCCAAGTTGTGTGGTGAAGACAGGGCTGATCTCGCCCAGCTGCATGGAGAAGGCGATGGTCTCGAATTCCTCCATGAATTCGCCGCGCTTGAACCAGCCCAGGTCGATCTGTTGCTGATCATTGCCGCGCTGCTCCTCGGCCAACTTGTCGAAGTCATAGCCGTCTTGCAGTTGCTGGCGCAGCTTGCGCATCTGCTCATAGACATCACGGCGACTGGTCGCGCCTTCCAGGCCCTTGGTAATGTGGCTGGCGCGGATGATCTCCTCGGACAGGAAGGCATCCGGGTGCGAATCGTAGTAGGCGCGCAGGTCAGCGTCCGAATACTCGGGCTCGGGCAGATAGACCTCGGCCAGCATTTTGTCCATGCGCACACCGTTGGCTACGTTTTGGCGCACCAGTTGCTCATCCTTGAAGGGCATCCCGATCTTCAAATAGAAATGCTCTTCGCCTCCCGCCTCCTCCACCAGCTTTTCGAACCGCGCGGTCACGTCCGCATCAGCGATGTCGGGGAAGCGGCTCAGTGCCTCCTGGTTCAGCAGCACGCGGGCGGTGATGTTGTCCTTGGCCGTGGTCATGAACTCCGGGTCCCGCTCGCAGCAGGCGACCTGCAGCGTCCGCTCGAAGTGGCCTTTGATTTGCCGGAATTCGGATTCAAGGATTTCGTCGTCGATGGCTTCGCCGTTAATGATCAGAGGCATGGCGCATGGTGGCGGCGAGGTTGGCGATTGCAACGCCCAAATGCCTGTGCCCAGCCCGCTGACATGCGGTTTGCAAGATGGCTTGCCTTGTCGCAGTTTTAGCGTCTTTCCTCCGCCATCATGCACCGACACCTCCCGACTTTCTTTGCTGCCACGCTGGCGGTCTTTTCGCTCACTGCGTGTGCGGGCACTCCTCCCATATCACGCGCGACGGCGGTGACCATGCAGCCCGAGCAGCAGCGTTACGTCGCGGCCGCGGCGCGCGCGCCGACGATCCGCGCGGCGAGCTATTTGTTGGTCGATGCGAACTCCGGCGTGCCCATCGTTGCTCACAATGCGGATGCCCTGCGCGCGGTGGCGAGCACGCAGAAGATCATCACGGCCATGGTGGTGCTGGACCAAGGTAACCTCGATAAGCGGGTCACCATTCAGTCCTCCGACACGCAGGTGGAGCCGACGAAGCTCGGCATCCGTGCTGGCGAAACCTACACACGGCGGCAGTTGCTTTATGCCGTGCTGATCAAGAGCGCCAACGATGTGGCCAAGGCCTTGGCCCGCGATGTGGGTGGCAGCCAGAGTAACTTCGCGGCGATGATGAATGCGAAGGCTCGCTCCTTCGGCATGAAGGATTCATACTTCGTCAACCCGCACGGGCTCACCGAGCGAGGTCAGCGCAGCACTGCGCGTGACATGGGCCGGGCCGCGTTGATGGCATATCGCAGCCCAGTCATTCGTGATGCCGTGAAGCAGAAGTATTACACCTTCGCCTTCGCCAACGGTCGTCGGGCGACCTTGGAAAACACCAACAAGCTCTTGAGCACCATGCGGGAGTGCAATGGCATGAAGACCGGCTACACGGATGCCGGCGGGCGTTGCCTCATCTCCTCTGCGGTCAGTGGCGGGCGGGCAGTGATCCTGATTCAGCTCGGCACCAAGACCAAATACATCTGGGACGACGGCTACACGCTCATGGCCTGGGGGCTGCGGGTGGCCGGGCGGGGTTAGCTGGGAGCGCCGCTGTCGCGTGCGGCTGCCTTTGATGATACTGGAGAAGGGGAAGCCGTCTGGAACGGCGGCCATCCCATTGGCTTTCTCAATGCGACTATCATGAATTTGCATTGTCAGGGCCGCACTCTTCCTGCCAGTCTGCGGCACACCGGTCCTCCTCACTTCACCCGGTTACGCTTATGATGGAACTGCTTGTCCTTGGTGCTCTTGTCATGTCGATCATGGCGCTGGTGAAAGCCAGCGATGCTCTGAAACGCGCGGAAGCTCTGGAGCAGCGACAGCGCGAACTCGCCCAGCATTCCTCGGTGGCACAGTGGCCCGCGCTTAGCACGGCTGCCAGCCTGGAGGATGTCGTTCCGCCACCATCACCGGTAGCTCTGCCGGGGCCAGAAATCAAACTGGAGCAAGCAGCCGCGCCTGTGGCTCCGCTGCCTGTGGGGGCGCACACGACACCGCCGCCGCTGCCCAAGCCAGCAGCGGTGCCACCTGTCCTCAAGCCGACGGCCCCAGCGCTGAACTTCGAGCAGTTCTTGGGGGCCAAGCTGTTCGCGTGGCTCGGCGGGTTGGCTTTGTTCCTGGGCGTCGTTTACTTCGTCAAGTATGCCTTCGAGCGGAACATGATCCCGCCAGCGGTGCGCTGTGGGCTCGGGTTTGCCACCGGGACGGCGCTGACACTGGTGGGGCTGTGGTTAAAGGACAGCAAGCGCTACACCGTCATGGCGCAGAGCCTGGCTGCAACGGGCGTGCTGGTGCTTTACGGCGTCACCTTTGCCGCTCATGCGCTGTATCAATTCCCTTTGTTCACCACGGGCTCCACCTTTGCGCTCATGTCGGTGGTGACGGTCGTGGCCATCCTGCTGGCGGTGAGGATGGACTCTCAAGTCGTCGCCGTGCTGGGCATCATCGGCGGCTTCCTCACGCCGCCGCTGTGCTCCACGGGGCAGGATAATCCGGTGGCCCTGTTCAGCTACATCGCGCTGCTAGACATCGGCGTGCTGGTGCTCGCGCAACGCAAGAGCTGGCAATACCTCGCGCCCCTGGCGGTGGTGGGCACGCTGCTGATGCAGTTTGGCTGGGTGTTGAGGTTCGTTGTCTTCGGTCATGCGTATGAGGCGAGTGACAAGGGCTGGATCATCGTGGCCGTGTTCGCGGGGTTTGCTTGGTTGTTCAGCGCTGCTGCTGCCGCGTGCATGCGGCGCGACCCCGATGGCCAGGCGGTGGCCTTCTCCGCCTTGGCCCTCGCCTTGAGCGCCATGCTCATGGCCTTCCTGCTGCTGGACAATGCGATCAGCACTCCGCCAGTGCGGCTCTACACCTTCGTCCTGCTCATCAATGGCAGCGTGCTCTGGGTGGCCTGGCAGCACCGGGCTTTGCTCTGGGCGCAGACCGTGGTGGGGGCGCTGACCTTTCTGCACATGGCGCTGTGGACGGGGATTCGGTTGAATGCGGACCTGCTGATCACGGCGCTCGGCGTTTATCTTGTGTTCGGTCTGCTGCATAGCCTGTTTGCCGTTCTGACTCAGCGGCATGCCCTGACCATCGCCCGCGCGGTGTGGATGCCGTTCGCGCTGCTCATCATCGCCATCTTCAATGTGGCGCTGCCTGACCCGGTGTTGGTGTTTGGCTTTGCCGCGCTGCTCAGCGTCCTGCTGTTGATCATGGCCACGCGCTTACAGCAGCCCGTGCTGCCGCTGGCAGCGGTCATCAGCGTGCTAGCAGTCGAGGTCTGCTGGCATGGCGAGCATTTTTCTGGCGATGCTGTCCATCGCGTGCTGTTTTGGTATCTGGGTTTCCTGGCCTTGTTCACCTTGTTCCCGTTCCTCACTCATCGCACCTGGACCGAGAAGAAAATGCCATGGATCGCGGCGTGCGTAGCCAGCATTGGCACCTTCTTGCTCTGGCACGTGACGCTAGTTCGCATCATGCCTGAGGCTGAATCCATGGGGCTGCTGCCAGCGGCCTTCAGCCTCCTGCCGCTGCTCGGCTTGCTCTGGATTCGCAAGCAACACACGCCTGACAATCCTGCGCGTATGACCCAGCTCGCATGGTTCGGCGGCACGGCGCTGCTGTTCCTGACGCTGGTCTTCCCCGTGCAGTTCGGCAAGGAATGGCTGACCCTTGGCTGGGCCTTGGAAGGGGCCGCCCTCTGCTGGTTGTTCCTGCGTGTGCCGCACACCGGCCTGCGCTACACCGCTCTGGGTTTGCTGACCGTGGCCTTTGCTCGGTTGGCGTTGAACCCAGCGGTGCTGACCTACCATGAGCGCTCCGGCGCGCCGGTGATCAATTGGTTCCTCTACACCTACGGCCTAGTCGCCTGCGCCATGTTTGCCGCCGCTTGGTTCCTGAAGCCGCCGCATGACAAGCTGGGCGAGCTGAACCTACGCGGCCTCTTCTGCGCCTTCGGGGGCGTGCTGCTGTTCTTGCTGATGAACATCGAAATCGCCGATGCCTTCACCGTGCCCGGCGAGCGTTTTGTCACCTTCCAGTTCTATGGCAATCTGGCGCGCGACATGACCTACACAATCGCGTGGAGCCTGTTCGCCTTGGCGCTGCTTGGGCTCGGGTTCTGGACGCGCACCGCCGCCACGCGCTACACCGGCATCGGGTTGCTCGGTGTGGCGTTATTGAAGCTGTTCTTCCATGACCTCGCAGGCATCAGCGGCATCTACCGCATCGGCGCGCTCATGGTGGTGGCGGTCATTGCCTTCGCAGCCTCGTTCCTTTACCAGCGCTTTGCCGAGCGCGCGGAGAAGTGAGGCGTGGTGTGATGGCAAAGGTAGGGCGCTCTGTTCGTCAAGCCGGAGGCTGGAAAGATATTAGCCGGTGGTGGAGCGTAGCGGAACCACCGGACTGACGCACGCAGGTGCCGCGCCCTGAAAGGTGCGCGAGAAAACACCGCGCCTTCTCGCGCCCCTTCAGGGCGCATGGTTATTACCCTCACCAACCGGTGGTTCCGCTCGTCCCGCCGGGCGGGACTCGCTCCACCACCGGCTAATTTCTTCCCAAGCCTCCGGCTTGCCCCCGCAAAAAAGCGGAGCAGCCATCCCGTGCGACAGGCCCCCCTCGCAGGTAGGGCGCGTTGTCCCAACGCGCCGGGCATCGCAGGCCGAGGGGCTTCGATCATGCGGGTCGTTCGGCAGTGTCTTGTGGCCCTGCGGCGGCGGGCTGGGGACAGCCCGCCCTACCCTCGGACCACACCAACGAACAAAAAAGCGGAGCAGCCACCCCCGCGGCTGCTCCGCCTGATCTCCAGCTTCACCCGGATTCCCCGTGGCCTGTGAATGCGATCAGACCACGGAAATTTGTGCTTCGGGGCCACTTGGGGCCTCCAGACTGCCGTTCAGCGCTAGGATGCGCACCTTCAGCACCGCCCCGCTCGGCTGGTCCTTGATCAGGTGCTCGCCATCGCCGCCGCTCTTCGCGTATTCGCGCCACGCGGTGTCCACGCCCACGATCTGGATCAGGACCCGGTCGTCGCTGCTGCGCGTGCCGCGCTCCCACTCGGCCAAGACCCGACCGGTGCCCGCCGTGGTCAGCGTCAGAGCGGTCGCAGGCTCGGGTGGACGTGGATTGGCCGGTATGTTCAGGCCAAAGGTCTCCCAGCGGCTGTCATCTGGGGCCAGCGCCCGGTTCAGTTCCACCACCAGCGTGCTCAGGTTCCCGCGCAGGGTGGCGAAGACCGCGCGCTTGGCGATGAGCGCTGCGTCCTGGGCATCGGCAGCCGCATTCGCAGCGGCACGCGCATCGCTCAGTTGCGTGTGCAGGGCTAGCTAGCGCGCGGGCAGCGGTCACCTCCGGCGCGGGCGTGCCCGCCGCCTGTTCATAGGCCGGGTGCGCCAGCAGGTAGGGGCGTAGTTGGGCCAGGGCTTGGAGCCGGGCGTCCTGGGTGCTGGGCACGGCGTTGCTGTTGCTCTGGGCGCTGCCGAAGCCCGCCAGTTCCCACTCCGGCGACGGAGCGCTGCCCAGGAAGCGGATCAGGTTCTTGCGCACGTCCGACAGGAAGGTTTTCACCTCGTTGTCTTTGGTGCCGCGTGCCGCCGCCGCATTGGCCAGGGCGAGTTCCTTGTCCTTGTAGATGTAAATCAGCCCTGGCGTCGGGGGCGCGGCGGTCGGGTCGCCTTTTAGCGTCAGCAGCGGGCCGCACAGGTCGGTCTCGCGGATCAATTTCAGCGGTATGCTGTCCTCCAGGTCAGCACAACCGTCGGCACAGTCCTCTGCCAGGGCGAGGACGGGTTTTTCAGCATCAGGGATGGCGTTATTGCTCATGGTGCGTGGTGTTTTCGTTGGTTTAGCAGGGTTCAGCGGGGCGACGTAACCGGGATCGCCCGGTTCCAGGAGGTAAGAAGGATCTCCCCAGCGCAGGTTCGGATCATCCCAGCGCAGACCGGAGTCCCAGGTCACAGGTTTCATTGCAGAAGCGGCATCAGCGGGGTGAAGAGGGGGAAAGGCGGGCAAATCGCGCGAACCGCCGCCGCCGGTCTGCCGAATCTGCCGTCGATTCGCCGTGTCGCTCTGCCGGGGATGCCGAATTT
>Ga0247834_1008588_pt1 | contig 10214 bp, 8 predicted proteins | sample LaCruzMarch2015__8_FD_187118 | JGI IMG/M metagenome (GOLD analysis project Ga0247834, IMG submission 187118) | Freshwater microbial communities from meromictic Lake La Cruz, Castile-La Mancha, Spain - LaCruzMarch2015_12m | ecosystem: Environmental > Aquatic > Freshwater > Lake | place: Spain... | reverse complement strand
GCTTGACCTCTCAAAGTCAACAGTATCTTCATCTATCAACTTGGCACCGACGGCGTCAAACCCAATACGATCTACTGTTGGTCCAATTAGATTGCCGCTCTTGCTCAAAAATATCGTATGGCAGCAGGCGATCCCACGATTTAACAACAATGGATCACCTTCTTTAGAACTTGGTAAAAATTCCATGCCCTGCTTCGTCAGAGTCCCTGTCTTATCAAAGAATGCCTTCTTCACCTTCCCAGCAATAAGAATGCTCTGTGATTCCGTGCAAGTAATCCTCTTCTTTTGCAAACGTTTGTTGGAAATGCCTACTGAAACAACGAAGACAGTAGGTAGAAGCGGAGGTAGCACGGCAGAGATAACAAACATGGCGTAGAACCAAGAATAGACCCAACTATCTTTGATAAATTTCACGACAATGGGGGCTAAAATAACAGCTTCAACACAAAGAATAGCCAGCACGATCTTCACTTCATCATCGAACTTGAATTTATGGCGCTCGTACGATAGGACGTCACTAAGTAGTTCTCCCTTTGTGGTGAAGGATCCAGTCTTTGTCACAATTGCCAAATCGCTCTCTACGCCTAGCCCATCGCCACATTCTGAAATAATCGATCCTGCCACAAGCGTTGATGAAGCATTCTTCTTCGCGTCGTACTTTCCATGAGCAGGATCTAGGGGCGACTTGACAATCGGATGGATTTCTCCAGTTAGAGCACTCTCATCGACTATCACTTTCTTGGCTTGAAGAATCGCCATATCGAAGTACACGTTGCCAGGCACCAATCGAACAATATCACCTGGCACGACTTCGGTTTGGTTCACAGTGGTGAATTTTCCTCCCCTGAGCACCTCAGCTGTTCCTTCAGTCACCATGAGCTGATACAAATCTTTATCACTCATGTACTGAAATATTGCAACCGTTAGACCACCCGAGAGCCGGATGAAACTATGTAGAATGGCCATATAATAGTAATCCAAAGGGGCAAACGTCCATATCATGTACGTTTGATAAATGTAAAACGACTTCGAAAACTCAGCAAACATTGATCCCATTACTGTTGGTTTCTGTAACTCGAGCACATTTGGTCCAACGACCCCACGTCGCACTACAGCTTCATCATTAGAAAGTCCTTGGTGTAAGTGCGATTTATCGAGCCAATCACGAATTGTCGCATTCTCTACAACATCCCAACTACCAGCCACAAACTTCATAACGCTCTTATCGAAAATGAATCTTCTGAATTGGAAATAAAAGTAACGAGTTTCAGTCGTCTTATCTAGACGGACCTTGCAAAATGTAACCGAAGTTTTATGACCGTCAACTGGAGGTTTCATGCTGTATATGAGGCACATAACTTTTGTAAAGCAAACACCCAACGACGATAAAAATTTGCTGGCTTTGTTGCCCTCCGCGGATACCTCAAACGTTTCGATCGGTGCAGTAACTGCAATATATTGTGCGTCATCGGGTCGGCATCCTGCAAATCAAGTGGGACAGAGGTTGAAAAACAATGAGCGAAACGAAAAATGCGTCAAAACAACTGACATGTTCATTGACTCACTCCTGAGAAAGACAGAATGGATGCTGGTCGGATACTTAAGAAAATAAGACCAAACAAATCCAACCATCCAGACGATCTCAAATGCCATTAATACTTCCGTTTCGATGTAGAATCTTTGGATACCAAAGAAGTAAAAGTTGGCAGTACCTAGTCCGACGTCTGTGCAAAATAATGGTCAATAATATGTACGTATCAAAATTTAGCTCACACTCACAATAACTCACAGTATTCCACAGTTAATGCCAGAAGAAGGAATTGGACTACAAAATTCATAAGTATGATCAGATAATACAGAACCAACCCAATGAAGTTCGTTGTATATCCAGTCTGGGTCATTGGTGGATCGCCCAATCTATGAAAGTCAGAATGGACTGAATCAGAATGTAGAGAGTCCTTCAATCGCTTTAGTGCACCATGAGAGGAGCGACCGCTATCAATATCAACACCAGTTTCGACACGTTCCAATGAACACGTACTGCCAGATACAGGTGCTACTTTTTGATTCCACACACACCAAAGTAACATTAATACAGTCAAAATAGGGATGCTTGCGTAAAATGTAATGAATAATGGTCCAGCAAAATTGACCTTTGGTAGTGCTGCGGATTGTTCTTCCATGCATACTTCATATGCATCATATTCGGATACGAATCGTTCTTCGCATGCGGGTTTTAGGTCTACTTGCTTTGCACATGCGAATAAAGTCTTTTCGCATTCACACGGCGATGTGACTTCAGAGTCGCAATTCTCCCCGGCTGCAGTATCCACACATGCCCCATCGGCACAGAGCTAACGATCGAATTTGATAATGGAAGCAATGGAGAAGATTAACGGTTGTTCAGTGAAAAAAAAATATGCAAGGGTATGTAAAATGTTTAGCAATGAAAGCAGGTTGCAACAAAAGTGATACAATTATATGCACATCGGATGGAACGAATAATATCTTACTTCATAATTGTCAGGACACATGGCATCTATAGGACAATTGGCAACATCCGCCACACAAATAGGATGACAAATGACCGTCGCAGGACAGCTAAAGGTAGTATCATATGAAAAATTAATTTGTTGTCCGCTCGAATCAATGACAGTTTCAAGTTCACGACGAACACGCTGTGTTGATGATAATATTATGCTGCTATTGTTATTGTACGCAGTAGGGCGTGTCATCCATTCGGGTGACGAGATGAGTTGTTGTTGGCCATAATCCACAGTCGATATCATCACAGACGACGCTCGCGACCATGACGACAGCAACGATGGATCACCACCTTCCGCGGTAGTGATTCCGACGAAGGACGCAATGGCAACGAGTATGTTCATGAGAATGGTGCCTTCAAGTAGTAGTAAGTAGCGTCTCCCCGTCAGTTATTAGCCAATGCTGGCACCGACTAGACTCCGTTCAATAAGTGCCGAGGAGGGGTCAGGCAGCGTTAGTAAACGTTCAACATCATGGATACAAGTTCTGAGAACTGCCGTCTGGTGTCTGGCGCTTTTTCGTCGAGCTACTTCGTTTCTTTCGAAGAGAAAAGAATCGTCTACTTCGTAACATGGTTTGTTCCGTGAGATGGCGAAGATGATAGCATTGGTGCTTGGATTAAGAGAAGTCATAGGCGAAAGACTTCTTGCTGATAATGTATTGCCGACATGCATGGCTGTCATCCAAAATCTCTGCATTGAGTCTTTCACATCTTTGACTGTAAATGCAACATTAAATACCCTTCTTTGGACTTCGATTATCCATTATTTATCATCTGTCGTCACTGTTGCAAGTGTTTGTCAATGAAATTAGAAATTCAAATGTGGTATCGTACTGTGTGAAACTTATATAAATTCATTATTACTAGATTAACTTCTCTATATCAAACATAAACTTAAGTCTCGCACTGACAACTTAAAGCAGCGCGTATACCTCGAGACAGACCGTGTTCTACACTTGGACAGCAACTTGGTAAATACTGTGATCTAACAAATTCACGAATGAGATATCTCACTTGACATCGACATTTCATGCATCAATGGCATCCTTCGATTTGACTGGGCCATCAAGAACATCCCTCGATCCAGCCAAGTATCCCTGAAATCCACCTCCAGCCAAGTGTCCAACATCGTCAGCGGGGGTAAGTGCCTTGTCAGGATGAGCACCTGCCATGCGTTCCTCGGGCGTGCCTATGTAAACTTCATCGTACTGCATGCCACTGACGTGCTTGAATGTACGTCCAATGACCCAGGCACCGTGGCAGATACCAGTGGCCTCCAGGACCAAGGCAAAGCGAATGAGAACGTACGTGATGGGATTGTTCATGCCCGCGATAGGGAAGGCACTTGCGGCATACTGCCATGTGATAGAGGCAACGATGGTGGTAATGACGGCACCATGGAAACCAAAGTTTAAGAACTTCTGTGCGCCGTCGGAGATGCCGAAGATGTTGTTCTCGCGTCCATTGGGAGGGATGTTAAGTCCAGTAATAGCACCGACGGTGAAGAAACTGGCAACGACAGTCAATTGACGACCAATCATGAAACCGGGGAAGTTGCGCCCGTTGTTTCCGAAGACAAGTTGGGCATTGGCCTTACCAAACCAGTTGGTAGCACGCTCTTCCATTGGAAGCTTGGCAACGACGAAGAGGCAAATCTGAATACCCTCAAGACATCCCACGATGAACATGAAGAAGAAGAATAGGAACACGGCAATGGGTGGGGTGATGGATGGGTACTTGACTTTCACCATGGTCTGACCATTGAAGAGTGCCACCATGGTAACAGCAAAGCAGAAACCTAGGATGCAGCATGACATAAGGACACGGGCCCAGTAGAACAAGGCGGCGCCTCCAGTCTTGGGTTCTTCATTGGACACGATGGGCTTGCCTGAAACAGCAGCCATGAAATTCTTGATTAGGTAGGCAGAGTGCATGATACCGGAGAACTCAATGACCATCGTCGTGTAGACAGTGAAGAGGGCGAAGTAGTTGTTGATGAAGTCGATCATCGAGTGAGTCGCAACGACCTGAGACCAAAGCTGACCAAGGCAGCAAGTGAAGACGATCATACCAAGTCCAATGTCAAGGAAGACGAACTTGACCCAGTCGGGCATGCCAAGCACATCTACCTTCGGATCGAGTGGCTGACCGCACTGGTTAATGACGAAGACAACCATGAGCACCATGAATTGACGTCCCATGAGGTACCGATCGAGGTTGTCACCCTTGAATGCAATGGATCCACACTTGTAGGTGATGGGGTGACTGTCCTTGTAAAGTTCTGGGTCGACGGGTGGAAGACCAACGAGCGATGCTTGCGAACCCTCGACCATGGTAAGCCATGTGACGGCCAAGACCTGTGTGCAAAAAGGATGGAGGTGTGGACACAGTCGCAGTCACAGGTTAGAAAATTGTTTCTCTGCAGGAGCAAAAACAAGCGCTCGATACGATAGCAAGAGAAACAGCAGCGCAGCACAAAAACTAACTTACACAGACGAGGATGCAGACCCATGGATTAGTCTCACTTGCGATACGGGTGTTCCCAGTGAACATGAGTGCACCGACCAATACGATGGAAAAAGTTAGGAGAGCGCAGGATAACACATATTTGACGAGGACAAGAGGTGTCATCACCTCATCGTGCCCTGTGGCGTGGTCGACTTCTTGCTTGGTGGCTTCAGTGTCCGTCATGATTGCAATGCTGTTGATTTGGTTATCGATGAGTGTTTCAAAGAATAATGAGCTGAAGTTCGAGTGAGGTCGAATAAGACTAAATGACACGTTACAGTCGGAGAAGGTGTGTGCTAAACTTGGCTATCCTACAATTCTACATACGTACGGAATTCCTCTAAATTGCTCCTGTACAATCAATAGGGGACCTGGAAAGATCCGTTGGGGTTGTTTCTTCGGTTTTTGATGCCACATTCTTCCCGCGATTTTAGAAAGAGCATTCTCTCTCGCCGGTAGAAGAATCTTTAGGGTTGTCGTTTAGTTACGTAGTACCTAAGCCCTCTCCCGTAGCGGGAAAGTTCCCTCCCTTTCGATATTTCATGATGGAACGTCGTCGGGCGGCAGCCGCCTGACGATAACGACAATGTCGTCAAGCAAGCACCTGTAGTGATAAGGGCACCACCTCCTTCGGCATTTGTCGCCGCACCACCTGCAATGACGCGGCGGAGTGATAATAATTTCCCCCCGCCACCTAATACCAGATCCACCTCCTCGTCTGCGTGCAGAATATTATTGTCGTCCTCGTCGGCTGCGCACCATTCCAACAATGCTTCGTCAGTTGATTCGTCGTCGTCGTCATCATCGCTCGCTGCGTATCAGCATCCACATTCTCAGTCGCTCGAGGCGCAGCACCCACAGCAGGGAGAATACGCCACTGCTACTGCGACGACTACGGGCGTGCGCTCTCGTGCGAGTAGTGCCGCATATCCCAATCCATCATTTTCGTACTCGTCCTACTCAGCGACGAATCCATCGTCGTCAGAGTTTGTGTCTCCCGCCACTGCTGCTGCTACTACTACTACTGCCTCTTTGGGAGGTCGAGGACATCCATATTATTTCCCTGCTGCTGCTGCTGCTGCTGCTGCTGCTGCTCATTCCAACAGCAGCGGCAACAACGCTGCCAAAGTCGCCATGACTACGGGAAACAAAATTAAAACGTGCGATGTATATATAGCATTACTACTACTGCCACCACTGACGCTATTACTAGTGTGCAATATGTCAACTACTACGCCATTATTGGCAACATGTTGTGCAATACTAATTATATATTCATTAGATTTGGTCGCATTGGGATATAATACACATGGCTATTATACACTCTTGGCGACATGGTCTAGCTTTGTTATACTGTCGATACTTGTTGGTTATGATATACTCTACCTAAGTTCTAGTTCATCATCATCATCATCATCATCATACTCCAATGCTAGTAGTAGTAGTAGTAGTAGTAGTGGTAGTAGTATATCAATAGAAACGATCAAAGTTTGGACTACATTATTATCACAAATTATTGTATCCACTATGTTACTATTACAATTAGTTATATGGATAACAATCCAATTATTTCAACGATTAATGATGATGCAGCACATGATAAATATTAGTATCGTATTAGAACGCATATTGTACGTTACCGTACCACCCATAAGTGCTACCTCCTTCTCTTATGCCTACGTTATATACTACAATAATAATAGTGGGAGTCGTCATGGTAATAATAATCAGGATTATGTCGCGATAGTTGTACCATATATATTTGCATTCATATTAACATGTGGTATACGATTAGTAGGAACATCACCCTCTCGATATCATGACATTATGTTTGCTACCAACAACAACACTGGTATCGAAGATGATGGTCGAAAATATCCATCCACAACAACAACAAAAACAACATCAACGTACCATCATTGTTGTGCAATAAGTCCAACCATGGGTAAATATTTATCCTATCTACTAGTATACGCTCCGTCGCTAATACATGTGTCCATATTTCACAAACGTTGCTATTATTATTCAAGTTATGATGATTTATTTGATATTGTACTGTTGTTTGCAGCGTCGTATGCTTTCCATTACTTACTGCTGCATGCAAAAATTACAACAACAACACCAGGTAGTAGTAGGAGTGAAGATACTCACATAATGGATGAACGATGGCGTATGTCACTGCCATGGGTATTACGAACGACAACAACTGTACTACCGTCGATAATAATGTTCATGGGGTGCATTGCCTTCCAACAGCGTTATCTTGTACCATTATGTGCAAAATTATCATACTTGTTTAATGGACATGACAGGATAGTATCCTCGCCCATATATGCATCAATATTTCTATCATTCGGGACAGTCTTGGCCTATATTAGTTTTTGGTTCTTAGGACGGAAGGATGCCCAAGGTGCATCACTATTACTACACGAGTATCACGAAGATTGTTTTCAATTACTATTGGCATTATCGGTCATGTGTTATGGATTAAGTTGTGGTACGCAATGGACATTCCTACCGGTACCCATATTATTGGCAGAGAGTGTCGCATTATGGATATTAACGAAACAATTACGGTATGCAGCATTGACGGCATTTGTTGTTATTACCATGGCAACGATTGTTATTACATATCGATTAACATTCCTTACTGAGAGTGTAGAAGTGTTACCAGGGCAAAGTATTGTACTTAAAAAATTTGCCGACTTGGCGGCAATTGCTGCTACGTGGTTGGTATTACTTGTGGGGTTGATATTGCGTGCGCCTGGGGGGTATGCCTCCATTATCATGAGAAAATTGGATATTACTGGGATATGTCTATTTATGTATGCACTTGCAGTGGTTGTGATGGAATTTGCATTACTGCTCGAACCTATGCCATTATATTCCAGAGATAATAATGAAGTTGGACGTGTGGCAGTGTATTCACCGGGGATATGCTACTTTACTGGCATTTTATCACTCGTTATTACGTGGCATGTTAGGACACAGAAAGTCATTGGTGAAGGGAGTGCCATCTTTACGACATCAATTATTGTTGGAAAGATACTTGCCGTCATTATTGAATCAAGTCTTGGTGATTACTATGATTCTCTTGGGATGATATATCGTCGTTGGTTGGCAGCTTCATTATTTCATATTTTGCTACGTGCACCATTTGCGCTCCAACCAATTAACATGAAGAGTAGTGTCATGGTCTACTCGAGGAAACGGGGTGACCCTAGTGCCAAGCCTACAAGTTTACAACTACGACTTCCAACGCATGCCAGATACTGGGCGGCCATCTTCTATTGTGCAGTTGTGCTACCATCTGTGATTGTGGCTGCGGTTCGTCTTGTGATTGAACCGCTGATAGGTCTATTTACCGGTCAAGACACCTATTCTTCACCATCGCCATTGACAGAGGTTATTGCATACTCAGCATCGATATGGGGTGTTTCTGTACTGATAATGATCAACCACTTCTTCCCTAATGGAGGTGCAGATGCATGGCGTAAGGTATCGGCGTTAACATTCGTCATTGGCCTGTTTATTTCGTTCGTCAGTCCTACATTACCAGGTGGTACCTCGTCATCGTCGTCAGAGTTATCATATCTCGGCTACGCATTTCAACCCTTATCGAGTAGTTTGGACGTAGACGATAACTCAGCTACTGGCGGATGGGGCTTGGTGTCTGCATTCTTGGCAATATTGTTGGCCATGTTGGGACCACTCGAGCTTCGAGAGGTTAAAGATGCCTCAGGAAGACGTGACACTCGACAGTTATTACGATTGATGATATTCGGTTTAATGTTTGGTTGTGGACTCTCATTTCATTACGTAATGCAGAGTATGAGTAAGGATATATTCATACCCATATTCGTCACGACATTCTCTTGTATGGCAGTATCAACCTTGGGAACAGTCGCCATTGTTATGGCTTACTTCCTAGAAGCGAGAGAATTTGGCGAGGCAGAACAAATTGCCAATGGGTGGGCGTGTGTGTGCTTTCCTGTGTTCTTCATAATCTCTAGCATGTCATTATCGGCCCACGCTCATGCGTTTGGCATTGGTGGTTGGGCATCAACATACTTGAGCGTATGTGGATTATTTGCTGGCGCCTTCAGCTTAGTAGTTGGTATGAGAAAAGATAAAACCCCAACAACTCGAGGATACGGTAATGCAGGATGTGTCTTGTCATGGCTTTGTGCAATTATTGTAGTCTATGGACGATATGGTGTGGCTGGTGTAGGCGTCGTCGGTACAACCTCTGTAGCTGGGATTCCGGTAAGTGTTATAACACCTTTAGTTTGGAGAGCCGGTATGAGTCAGAATCTGATTCTTACTTCTTAACTTGTTACCACAGGCATCAGTGTGGGGTACATTTCTGTGCTCGCCCATTCTTCTTCTCCTTGAAGGAGAAGGAGGCACCGGAAGCGAAAGGACGAATTACCAAGTAAACACTCCAACAAAATCCAAGCGGAGAGGTCTTATCCTTTCATCACTTACACGATCAAACTCGTATGCTCCATTGTTAGCAGGGACAATAGCAGTGTTTTTAACTTGCTCGTGCTACGCAATATTCCTACGCGGTTGTGGCTTATCAAAATTTAGCTTCTTATTTGGTACTGGCGATTCGTCCATTAGCAAAGATGATTTAATTTATTTACTCGACAAGGCCACTGGTGTAAAAGCAATCGATGATTTGGCCAAGATGAGTGTTGTTCACACACGAACCATGGTTGCCGCCGCGAAGCTTAATGGGAGCGGAATATGGACTTCCAGTAGCCTTTTGGGTCCATTGATGCATCTGATGGGGCTGTGTGCAACACTTCCAAGCCTCTACTCTCTTGTCAAGCACTCTTGGTACAGAAAACACTCAGCTCCTGGCAACGTGTTCTTTTCCTTATTGCTGTACTTATTTGCAATATTTTTTGGCCGAGGCATTCCTAGTTTAGTAGCTGCTGCGATGATAGGCTTGATTGGAGGACTGCTACATTTGGCAGTAGGTTGATTCTATAATGCCAGGAATAAATCAAATCAAAAGTGAAGACAACATTATCTTTGTTTTCTTACAATAGCTTCGTTAAATAACCAGAATGATGCTGCACAAACAATTATTACAACGCCTGGATTTCTTTACCTCTCCAAGCAAAATGGATTTTTATGAATTCTCTGACCT
>Ga0247834_1008586_pt1 | contig 10218 bp, 8 predicted proteins | sample LaCruzMarch2015__8_FD_187118 | JGI IMG/M metagenome (GOLD analysis project Ga0247834, IMG submission 187118) | Freshwater microbial communities from meromictic Lake La Cruz, Castile-La Mancha, Spain - LaCruzMarch2015_12m | ecosystem: Environmental > Aquatic > Freshwater > Lake | place: Spain... | reverse complement strand
CCGTCCCCGACAGAGGGGGGGTCCGGGGGGGCATCCCCCCCGGCATTCACACGTACCACCCTCACCTCCAAAAGCCCGAGCGAAGCAGTTTTCATTGGTCCTACATCATCATGACAAGTCCCTGTCGCCACGACGGCGATCATATTTATGACGGCGATGAGAGATATGTTCATGGTTTTGCTCCCGCTCCAATAATGTCAAGGATACACATCATTAACGGATTGTCGTCGTCGAGATCGTCTTCCTTATGGAGTACAAACGGCAGCAACAACAATGTTGTTAGACTTATGTCGACGACCAACGACCAGCTGCTGCGCCGATTGCCGAGGAGGAGGGAGGCGATACGTAGTCTTAAGTCGTGTACGATATTGTAACGCCAGGTGCCAGAAAAATCATTGGTCGAGACACAAAAAAAGAATGCAAACAACGTACCACCGAGCTACCATTAAAAGGCGTTGTTCAAGGGCCCACCACCTAAAGAAGATTGCCCCATTTGCTTCTTACCAATGCCAGTAAGTTTGATATTTTGTGTCTCGCTTCCACCTGCGACTATAACGTCCGTACCAGTTTATGATAGCAAATGAGAAGTTGGACACGGTACAATTTTATTCATGCTGCGGGAAGAGCATTTGTGGTGGGTGTGTACATTCTGTCTTTTGGCGTATCCACTCCTTCGAAATGTCTGGAAACGGTGAGAAGTGTCCATTTTGCATTTCAGAGAGCTGGGACAAAACACCAGAAGAAAAAGTTGAAAGACTGATGAAGCAGGTTGAGGCGAATGTGCTGGTGCCATTTGTGCACGGCCAATTATCATCACCGCGGAACTGACGGGAAAAGGCACTGGAACTTTACGCTAGAGCAGCTAAACTTATGATTGCAGCATCAGGTGGACATTACAATACCATGCATTTATTGGTAAAAGTTTTGAAAAAGGTTATGTTATCGTAGTAGAGAATCAATCCACTCAACTTTGGCAGTTTACAATAATTTCTGTGCTGACATGAGAAGCGAAGCCAGAGATGCTTGTATCTGAGTCATGACAGGAACAGACTAAACTTGAATAACAAGTACTACTATTCTACAGTATGCCTTAATTGATATAAATGTATTCTTTGCCACTTAAGTCTTGTCATACATATAAACAAAGCTGAATTTAGTGAGAATCAAACGCCTAGAGGTACTACCAAGGTAGGTGGCTCAGAGTTTGAATGACAATGACAGCTGTGTTTGGACTCGCTTGTTGGGCAATGGAACACGACATATCTCAATCACCAACAATTAATTGAGTGGGAGTCAACTGGAATTATCCCTCAAGACGTCAGGACATGGCGAATCAACGTTGCGTTGCAATGACAAACTTGAAAGCTTCTACTAGTATATGAGTTCTATAATATTTATTACATATCAATGCCTGCTACTTTGAGAAAGAGATTCATTTATAATGCTATTCAACGCCACCATGTACGCATCCTGAAGCTCATCAGACCATGCAAAATTGACATCGGGACTCTCTCCCTCATTACAGAACCTTCCACGCCTGTAGCACCAAACTCGATTGTCATTAAATTGCCGCCCTCCCGTAGGATCACAGGGCACAGCAAAGCGACGTCCGGTCCTGCCGTCAGTCAGTAAGAATGTTCTGACCACAGATAGATCACCAGATGTTGTTGCAGAGACAGCATCGTCAGTAACGTCCATTGTTTCTTCCTTGGCAACAGGAGCCTCCGTAAGACTTTGATTTGATGGAACATGCAAGTTCATTCCACAAGGGAAAGGGAAGAATTTTCGAGCAAGAGATAGGCCTAGTCCAACCCCATCATCACTCATATCATCCGGCGATGAGTCGCTAGTTACACTACCATTTTGACGACCATGTAAGTTCTTCCCACCCTCTACTCGGATACGCGCCGCATGTGCCAAGCTGAGCGTCAATTCGTCAATGTCGGTAATCTTCTCAAATGATCCTAAAGCAGTGATAAGCTTGTCATCCATGGCAGGGCCAAAAGGCATGGCAGCACAGCCAGGTTCCGGAATTAAATGGCCGATCAGGCTACTCAATGCTCGAACGGCCAATGTGACACTGCAAGTATCGTCCTTGCCGCCGCCAACAATTGCACTGGGCGTTCCTCCATCGACACAGAAGTCTTCGACTACCTTGAGAAGACTTTCAATTACCGGGTTGGTCGCAATCCTCTCTTTTATGAAGTCTGGACCAGCGGCAAGAGATGCAATGCAACCTACAGATGATCTGAGGGTAAACACGCCATATTTGTAACCACTTCCTCCCCGTCCAGACAACGTATTGTGAAGTAGCCCCACTATCTTGGGTATGACATTCTCCGTCTGCCTCAGCAAATTGTAAGTCCTGTCACCCGTGTCATACTGGCAAACGAAAGTAACAGCCATGGCCGCCTTGAGGCTTTGATAATGATCAAGCGCCAATAGTGGTGCGAGGAGGTCTACAATACCCTCTTGGAGTAATGCTGGTACTACTTCATCGCACTGCGCCATATTCATTAGAAAGCCGACACACCAGCTCGCAGTCTGTCCCCGCCACTGCGTCGGATCCGGCCCAGCCTCATGAAGGATAGTCATGAGAGGTTCCAAACTCCCCGCACACAGTAACGGGACGGCATTTTCGGGAGATTCGGCAAGCAATGTAAGTGCCGCGACACACTTAAATCGCGCCTCAGTCTTGGTATCTTCCTTCGCAACTGACACCAGCACCGGGACGATATCCCCACGCTGAACAACAGGGACCTGATTCTTCATCTCTGCGGCAAAGCTCCACAGAATAGAACACGCCTTAGTACGTGCCTCGGCCTTATCAGTCAAGATCACGGTCAATATGCTCTCAACAAAGCCTGGATAATTAAACATAGATACCTTATTATCATAGCCAATAGCCAAGTTGGACAATGCCGAACATGCCTTGACACGTGCCTCGAAGTTAGGATCCTTCGGATTCACCATTTCACTACCACTACCATCCGGAGAAGGACTTGTCCTGAGCGCGGTACGCGTTATCACCGCCATGAGAGCGTCCATCACCCCCGATGTCCTGAAAACACGATTCTTATTCGCCTTACTAATACTCAAGTTCATAAGTGCGAGGCAGGCATGAGTTGTACATGTCGTAGCCCCCGTTCGGGGATGGCACGTAGCCTCGGCGACATACCCCAACGTTTCAACGAGGCCTGGCGTGCCCAACAGTGCTGCATCGTTGGCATCTGCGTTACTTAGATTCTTGATACATGTCGTGGCCTTGAGGCGTGCCTCGTCAGACAGAGTATTCACAGCACGGGTGCTTGACAATGAGCTCCGGGGTTGAGCCGCGAAGTGCCTACCAAGCATTACATCGCGCATCGCCTCGAGTATTTCCGAGACAGATGTGATCTCAATCTTGTTCGACTTACCACAGCTAAGGTTCATAATGGCAATGCAAGCGTGTAGCCGTGCCTTATCAGACGCAATGCCCATGGTATTGACCATCATCAAACGTGGGCCAGGTGTGCCATTATCGATAGAGGTTGGTGGGGGGACACTCATAATGACTGGATGACTCATGTAGACCTGCTGTCCCAACAATGGTGTGCTATGAAGTTGTACAAAAGGTCCACCTCGAGCCACCAATGCTAACATCTTGAGCAGTCCTGGCGAGTTCATAAGATACTGATCATTCTCCTCGGCAGCGGTTAGGCTGCGGACAGTCTCAACGGAGTACTCCCGTCCAAGCCAGGTTAGACTTGTGTACTGAGCAGCTTGATCATACGGTGAATGTGACCCAATTTCTAATGCCGTATGTACGACGAAGTCAAGGATACGCGAATTGCTTGCCACGGCGACACGACGATGAGGTAGCTTGGCATAGTCCGCCAACATACGACTGCCAAGTGTTTTTAGATGTGGGTTCGTCAATGCCGCAAGGACGTCAACGATACACCCCTTCTCGGCATAGTACATCAAGTCCGAAATCGTCGTATCATTCCCGAATGACAATGGAGGGGGTGTGATGTCTAGCTGTACTGACCCATCGTTGGATGCAACACTAACGTCTGCCACTTGATACCGATACTGTGGTTGGGGGCCGACAGAAGTTGGGACGGGACGTGGTTGAAGAAGTGGAGGCGTTGTGAAGGTGAAATTCTCGTGAATTACCTGAGATGTTAATCCCTGAGAGAGTCCACCCAGGATGGCAGAGGAGGAAAGGTTGGCAACTTGAGAATCGTTCATTGTGATTGCGGTAGTGTCCGCAGTGATATCCGACGTATTCCTGCTTCTATTCTTCACTCCACCCTCGACATCGTCACCCCAATCTAATTTGGAAATGGGCGAGTACTTTCCATCCACCTCGCCACCACCACCCATGTTCTGATCATCGTCGTAATCATCACCTACACTAAGATCTTCTTCTTCGGGGAAGGAGGTTTGATCCAATAGCGATGGCGAGTATGAGATCTTGGGTGATGAGGTAGCATCGCCACAAATACTAACACCACCGCCGCCGCCCGATAGAGATACCGTGGAGACAGGACGGCCTGAGGCACTGTGCGTGTCACCAGGAGAACCAAATAACGACCCGTCATGTTCACTTGTTTCATGAATACTAGCATAGGTTTCTTGTGGACTGTTCTCAAGCGGAGTTGATGATGGTTCGGTACTTGGCGAGATGGGCTCTAATGGTGAACGGGGTGATGGATGTGGCAAACTCGAAAGAAAGCGTTGGTAAGTTGTGGTTGCTATTCCTGAGGCAGTAGCACTACCAGCAGCAGTGCTGAGATGGGTGACACTATTAGTGCTACTTGGTGGTGGAAGTGAGTTGGTCCTGCTTGGTGGGGCTGAGTTGGGACTGGTTAACGAACTTGCCACAGAGTTCGACCGACTAACTGTTGTGGGAGCCAATGGTATATGGGACAGTGCTGCAATCGAAGTTGACTGCTGCTGTTGATGATGATGTTGGTGCTGGTGTTGTATTCTGTGATGATGATACTGTAGCACAGGTGTATCCCCGAATGGGTGAGCAGGCATGGAGGACGGTGAGTACCCACCACCACCACCACCTCCTCCAACTACTACGCCTTGTCCGGCAACAAACTGATCCCACGCGTGTTGGGCCGCAGCGGCCATCGTAACAGCAACCGTCGTATCTAATGTAGTGTTACCACTACCATCACCAGTACTATGATGATCATGCATATATTGTTGTTGATGATGATGAGGCACGGCATATCTATCCATCATGAGATTGTCTGATGTCATTCCAAACTCGGAGGAGTGTGACCGTCCATTGGTTTGGAGGGAGGGTTGAACTGATAGTGGGTCATTCTCAATGGACGATGATGTCATGGTATAATTATGATCCCCGATCCCAACAGTAGTAGTTCCAGCTGCGGCAACATCATCGTTGTTGTTGTTACCTGTGGGTAAGAACGTCCCTCCTCCTCCTGCTGTTGCTGTGGTGGTGTTGGTACCACCAGCATTAAACTCCTCTTGCATACCTGCCATTGTCATCACTGCAACATTCTGTTGTCCTCCAGCGGCTGTGCCAGCAGCAGCTGCAATCCCGTCTCCACCTCCTCCATTGATATCATTCACCGTCGGACGCATCCCCATCCCACCACCTCCTCCCATCCCCCCAATACCACGCCCACCGGCACCCATGGGTGCAGGTACGCCCATGTTGTCGTAGTCGACCATGAGGAATTCATCGGGGAAGGAATCATTCGCTATTCTAGGTGCCATTATTGTTTTGCACCTCTTCCCTCTAAGATGTGAATATGTCATCTATGCTTGTCCTCTTTCTTTTTGATGATCTTGAACTACTTCTACCAATACTCCCTACTCCTACTAGTTTATGTATATAATGATGATGATGATGTAGGATATACAAATATATGGTCCAAACAGGTGATGAATGTGAGAGTATTGACACCAAAAGCGGGAGCGTGACGATGAAATAATTTTCAATTGGAATAATCTAAATGAGCCGCGAATGGCCCCACCAAAATTTCCTAGGAGAATGTCCTTACGCCATGGGTAGTTGAATGGATGTGATATTTTGATCGACGAAATTTCCCATTCAAAGGCGCGCAATTGCAAGCCGATAAAAGAAAGAGTGAGAGTAGTGAAGTGAGGCGGGATTGTTGCCGCTCAACTGTCTCCCGCACAGAACTTATCACAGTTTGCATAAAACGAAATCCAAATAAGTATCGATTATTATGGCAGCATCATCATCCCATTCTGATTCCCACTCTTCATATGACGACTACGATGACTTTGGCCTCGGTGCCGGCGGGGGTGGTGGTGGTGGCAGCAAGCAGAGCAACGCACGAGTGAAGAAACAAGTAGAGACACGGGGTGGTAGTCATGGATCAGGGACCATACTCCACGAAGCATGTACGGTTGATAGAGGCACGGAAGGAAGCTGGTAGTAGTAATGCGATGGTGAAGAGAAATTCCACAACAAAGAAGAGTGATGACGGAAATCTGAAAAGATGACTAATTGAGGCAATCAATCACAATCATCACACCAAAACTCAGGAGAGAATGCTTGGAGGAAAGTTTAACGCACATAAATAAAATGTTGCAATTACCCCCACCAAAGTTAAGCAACATCAGGTTAGGAAGCATAGAGAATAGAATATTGGGGGAAATAATTTAATGTAAAATTACATTTTGACGTCGTATGTACATGTGAAGAATGATAAGACGTTTTATCAGCCCATTGATGTCAACATCAGTGCTCAAACTGTGTGTGTGTACAGAGAAATTGTCACGCATGTACCATACTAAGTTTATTCGTACCCCTCTGATTACTCATTCTTCACTTTGCTGTAATTGCTGCTGCTCCTGGTTTTCAAACAATACTTTTCGTCGTTCCTCATTCCTTTTGGCTATTCGTCTCCATGCCACCTCCTGCTCATTCTTCGTCATTTGATCCCAATTGTCAATACGTCGTGTCGTCCCATCAACATTGATAATGACTGGTCCCATTTCCTCGAATGTTATACTTTCGCCTAGTTTAATTGTTGGGATGGATGGATCATTCGTGGCCTCGGGTAATTCAAGTAACGCTTCAGCTTTATTAGAAATATCAGAATCATCGATTATTGGTGGATGATCATCGATATTATTGTTTCCTTCATCTGCTACGCGTAGCGGAGTTGAACAGCTGCCGGTACTAGTTGAATCGGCTGTCGACATAGCCGATGCAGCTTTAATTGGCAATCGGATGTAATAAAAGGCCGCACTACCACCAATGTCAAGACGTAATAATAATGCCAATAGTGGAATGAGGAGGAGGAAGGTAGGAGTATAAGTCGGTGGTCTACTGTGTCGTCGTCGCGATGATTCTGCAAGGACCATCATCAGCCCGGTTTGTGTTGGCCCCGCCATTGCCACGTGGAAGCGCATAGTCTCCAACCTCCAACACATCCGCCATATCCATCGAGCTATCCTACTCGCTATTAAAGTCCGTACATTACAGCGTGAGGTAGAAGCAAATGATCATGCGGATACTGGCAATTCTGTTCGCGCTGTCATTGATTTTATGTCACGTGGTTGCATTTTCTCCTGTGGCCAATAGTGGGTCACGGAATCATCATCGATCATCAACATCGTCCATCACTACCAAACATAATCATCATCAGCATCAACGACGGACGAATACACTTGTCCTGCGCATGTCCGACTCTCCTCCGTCCGATGGTAAGGGGGGGATGGAAAAAGCTAAAGATAAGAAGAAATCTCTACAAACCATCGTCATCGATAAGACTGATACACAAATGGAGGAAGATGAAACACCTGAGGAAATGTGGCGTGTCGTATTACATAATGATGAGATGCATACCTTCAACTACGTTATTCGGAGTTTACAAAAGGTCATGGGAAAATTAGATAAGAAGAAGGCATTTGATACATGTACTGTAACACATGGGCAAGGTCAGGCAACTGTTACAAGCTGTTGGAAAGAGCAGGCTATGAAGTATTGTTTGGGATTGCAACGACAAGGGTTGACAGCGAGTATTGGTGGTGGGGGTGAGCCCGAGTCCGGGTAGGCATAATGTTTACCAGATTAGGGTGTGGCGTGTGTGATTTGTCTTAATTGGAATTACAAACATCATGAGAAGTATATACTTTGCTTTGTAAACTTAAGCACTCTAATCTAATCAATACTTTATCTTTTTCAATCCATCATTCACATCAATTTCATTCTTGTTCACTTGCGCCTTTGCATAATCACACCCTCATTCTCAAAGACAGGCTGTCCCTCCTTAAATGTATCCATCGACTCCTTCCAATCGGCTGCACCAGTATTCTTCCAACTCCCAGCCACGGCATTCGCATTATCCCTCCCACCCTTATTACCACCACCCTCACCATTATTCCTCTCTCGTGGTGCCGGGCGAGATTTTTCCTCCTGCTCCTTCGTTAGCATCGAAAGTGAGATACGTCCAGCGGCAACATCCACCTCCCTCACACGAACTTTGACCTTGTCCCCGATCGAAACAACATCTGAGACATTATTCGTCCGACCCTCGGCCAAAGCCGAAATGTGTACAAGTCCATCAAGTTCACCGGTCAGACCCTCGCCCAGCTGTGCTGTATCAAATCGTACGAATGCACCAAAGTCAAGTGCCGATACGACCTCTCCCTCCACAAATAGGGATTCATCATACCCCTTGGTAAGGAGAGCCGATATTGATGCGGCCTGTGCGGCCTGGTCCCCACCGGAACGTTGAGGCCTATCCTTACGCTTGGCCGCGCCGGGCCGTCCTCCAGTGCCGCCTCCTCCGTCGTTGGCTTTTGCCTCAGCCTCGGCTGAGCGCATTGTTACCGCAATCTGATTCTTCTCGGTATCGACCGAGATAATACGAACATTTACCTCCTCACCCTGTGTTAGTACATCAGCAACATTGGCCACAAAGCCATCCGACAAACGCGAGACATGTACCATGGCATCTGACTTGGCCCCAATGTCCAAGAAGGCGCCGTACGAAGTAATAGTTTTTACCTTGGCCATAATTTCCTCGCCGATAGTTAGGTCCTTCAATTCACGTCGATTGGTATTGTCATCCTTACGTTTGCCAATACCCGACCCACGTGCCGGTCGGTCGACATTGTGTGCCTCACTGTCCGACGCGACACCGTCCATGGCAACAACCTCGGTGGGAACGTCGGCATCGGCGGCAACTGTCGACATGGGTAGGATGAACCCACCGAAGACTCGAGGGGAGCAGCTAGGACAAGAGCATGGTTTCGAGTGTACAATCTGCGGTACAGATCAAGACAATGAGATGCATATAATAAACCACAATCAATGGGTACGATCAGTGATATAAGTTTGTATTGATGAGTTGCTGAAATATATTCCAAGCTATGAAGATGATGTACACATCCCACGACTTTACTTACCGATTGCTTTGTAACCGCGACGACGGATCTGGTGACGCTCCTGGAATCGACGATTCCCCGTGTGGTCGTTGAGAAACCTGATGTATCAATGGGGGAGCACGCCGTCACGACCAAGGCGACTATTTTGGCTGTAAACTTCATGGTTGGTGTGGTGTTCTGCCGACGTGTGGTGAATGGTGTGATGACGTTGATGGGGCGGGAAGCGATCGCGAGAGAACTTTTAGATCGATGGACCAAATCGTAGAGGAAGAGGGTGATGCGGTAGAATACGACGGAGGACCGCCCATCGATGCTTCGTCAAACGACACGAACGGTATCAAAGATGATGATGTCAACGACGACAAGGATATTCGTCGTGATAAGGAGGAAGTAGAGGAGGATCGACGTCATCATCATCGACGAGATGATGATCGCCACACATTAACTAATGACAAGGTAGGTGCTTGAATAGAAGCAAATACTTGCAACTGTGCTGCTTACGAATAGCTGAATGATGATCAAATATATTTGATTAAACCAAGATCTGTTCTGATTAACCTTGAAGATTAAAGTTTTACTGACAGCTTCGTTTGTACCGCATGTATAGATTTTCATTTTACTTATAAATCTCACACTTCATTATACTCACATGTCTATTCGTCGTAGGAACTGAGACGAACGCCAATATCAACACCAAACGATGCTCCTGGTCGAAACATGCCACGACAGCGACGTCGTCCACTACAAAATAACAACCCATCTCCTCCTTATTATGAATACGACAATTATGACCGCGAGGGTAGGACACCACAGCATCCTCCCTCT
>Ga0247834_1008576_pt1 | contig 10231 bp, 8 predicted proteins | sample LaCruzMarch2015__8_FD_187118 | JGI IMG/M metagenome (GOLD analysis project Ga0247834, IMG submission 187118) | Freshwater microbial communities from meromictic Lake La Cruz, Castile-La Mancha, Spain - LaCruzMarch2015_12m | ecosystem: Environmental > Aquatic > Freshwater > Lake | place: Spain... | reverse complement strand
TGACTTGGGGAGAGGACACTCGATTCCGCTTCGGCTCCCTGGTGGAGCCTGCTGCGGCGTTGGGACGAACGGATGCGGTCAATTGCCTTGTTTCGCGTGATGGTTGCGGCCCAGGTGAAAGCGGTACCCTTGGCCCCATTGTACGCGGCGGCATCGTTCCAGATTTTAACAAATACTTCCTGGAGAAGTTCTTCCGCGTCCTCGCGACGTTGGAGCATTCGGAACGCCAGCGAGAAGAGGGGTCGGGAGAACGCTTGGTACAGACTCGAGAAAGCGTCTGCGTCCCGTCCGGCGATGGCTCGGAGGACGGATTCGTCAATCTCGGGGGTGGGTGATTCGGGGCTCTCCATGCGGACCGGAAATCGGTCACCCGTCGAAATAGCCGCCCGGTGGCATTCGGCAAGGCAAATCCACCCGGGAACGGGCGACATGGGGAGCGCGTTTGTCATTGTGTCCAAAGACAAATGCGCTTGCCGCGGGGTTTTGGATACTTCCAGTCGTTGGGGAAGCGGTGGTTGTCGGTGTTTCCGTTGTTACTCTTCGTTCTTCCGGAGCTTCACGAGCACGCTGAGATCTTCGAGCGTGGTGGTGTCGCCCGTCACCGTTCCGCCGCCGGCCACTTCCTTGAGGAGGCGCCGCATGATTTTGCCGCTGCGCGTCTTGGGCAATGCATCCGCAAAGCGAACTTCGTCCGGCTTGGCGATGGGGCCGATCACGACGCCGACATGTTTGCGAAGTGCCTCGCGAAGTTCGGAAGTGGGTTTGACCCCGGTTTTCAGTGTGATGAACGCCACGACGCCCTGTCCCTTGATTTCGTCGGGCCGACCGACCACGGCCGCTTCCGCAACGGCCTCGTGGGCGACGAGAGCGCTTTCCACTTCTGCGGTACCCAGCCGGTGTCCGGCCACGTTGAGAACATCATCAATGCGGCCAACGATCCAAAAGTAACCGTCCTTGTCGCGGCGCGCGCCGTCGCCGGTGAAATAGGCACCCTTCACCTCACTCCAGTACGTTTTCTTGTACCGAGCGTTGTCGCCGTAAATCGAGCGCAGCATCGACGGCCATGGCTTGCGAATGACGAGTTTCCCACCTTGGTTGGCGGCGACCTCGTTGCCGTTGTCATCCACCACGGCAACATCGACTCCGAAGAACGGAAGCGTGGCCGTTCCGGGCTTGAGGGGAGTTGCGCCTGGGAGGGGGGAAATCATGTGCGCGCCCGTTTCCGTTTGCCACCACGTATCGACGATGGGGCAGCGCCCGCCTCCGATTTTTTCGTGGAACCACATCCATGCTTCCGGATTGATCGGTTCGCCGACCGTCCCGAGCAGGCGGAGTGAGGAAAGATCATGCTTGGCGGGCCATTCGTCGCCCCACTTGATGAACGCCCGGATGGCGGTGGGTGCCGTGTACAGCACGGTGACCCCGTACCGCGCGATCAGCTCCCAAAAACGGTCCTTCGTCGGTGCGTCCGGTGCGCCCTCGTACATGAGGCATGTCGCGCCGGCGGCGAGGGGTCCGTACACCACATAGGAATGGCCGGTGATCCAACCGACGTCCGCGGTGCACCAGTAAAGGTCCTCCGGGCGCAGATCGAAAACATACTTCGTCGTGCAGTACGCCCCGAGCAGGTAACCGCCGGTGGTGTGCAGGATGCCCTTCGGTTTTCCGGTCGAGCCGCTCGTGTAGAGGATAAACAGGGGATGTTCAGAATCGAGCGAAACGGCCGGGCATTCGGCGGAGACATATTCCTCCTCCCGGTGCCACCAGACGTCGCGGCCTTCCTCGATGTGGATTTCGTTGTTTGCGCGACGGAAAACGATGACGCGTTTGACGGTCGTTACGCCTTCGAGGGCGCGGTCCACGTTTTGTTTGAGGGGAACAATCGCTCCCCGACGATAGCTCCCGTCGGCCGTGACGATGATCGTTGAGCCGCTATCCTTGATGCGATCCCGAATGCTTTCAGCGCTGAAGCCTCCGAAGACCACGGTGTGGACCGCCCCGATCCGCGCGCAGGCGAGCATCGCAACCGCGGCTTCCGGGATCTGCGGAAGGTAAATCATCACGCGGTCGCCCTTTTTCACACCGTTGCGCTTCAGGACGTTCGCGAACAAGCAGGTTTGGCGGTGCAACTGCGCGTAGGTCAGCGTGCGCCGCTCGCCGGGTTCGCCCTCCCAGATGATGGCCGCTTTGTGTCGGTTCGCCCCGTCCAGATGGCGATCGAGACAGTTGGTTGAAGCGTTCAGCTTTCCCCCGACGAACCATTTGGCGAACGGGGGCTTCCATTCGAGGACCTTCGTCCATTTTTTGTCCCAGGTGAGTTCGGAAGCTTCCCGGGCCCAGAAGCGGTCGGGTCGCTCGATGGACTCCGCGTACATCCGCTTATACTCTGCCATGCTCCCGATGCGCGCCGCTTTGGCGAACTCGCGGGACGGTTTAAAGATGCGTTTCTCTACGAGGTGCGACTCAATATTGCTCATGAGGGGGAAAAAGAGTCGTAAAAGTAGGGGAGTTTCCCTGCGTTTTACAAGCGTCGCGTGCAGGGAAAATCCGTCACGCTTCGCGGTCGCCGGTGCTCCAGGTCCTACGCGGCGAGTGTTTCCGGGTGATCGACCGCCACGAACCGGAAGCGGGGATCATACTTGCCCCCGTTGTGCCTGCGACAGCACTTCAGGCAGGCAATCGGTCTGCGAACGGGTCGGACTCGGCCTAATACGGTGTTGCAGCCCCGACATTGATAAAAATGGCGGCGCGTCATCTGCACCCGCTTGAAAGGGAGGTCGTGGCAACGCGGTTCGTTGGGCATGCCCAGATCCCGGCATGCGGCCCTCCATTCCTCCCCATGCGGCGCAATCCGCCGCCGCCCCGCCCTCTCCTGTGCCACAAAATGCGCCAACTCGTGCCGCAACGTGCGCTGAACCTCACGTCCAGAAATGGCCACCAACCGCGGATTCAAAAAAATCGTGCGCCGCCGGTAACACGCCAGCCCCGCCGTGGTCCGCAGGCGCGGATTCCATTGAACCTTCAAATTGTCCGCAAGGCGCTGGCAACCAAGATCCATCGCCAGGCGTCGGGCATACGTCTCCAATATCGCGTCTCTTGTCATGGCTCATCGATTCGCCGGTTCAGGGGCCAACCGCCTCCACACCCTGCCAAAAGCGTTCACCGCTCCGACAATGTCCTCAGGCTTCGTCTCCCGCCCCAGCGAGAATCTCACCGTAGCCCGCGCAAGGTCCGGCGCAACTCCCATTGCAAGAAGAACGTGGGAGGGCTGAACGGACCCCACCATGCAAGCCGATCCGCTGGAGACACATACACCTTCCAAATCGAGCCCAATCAAAAGAAGTTCGCCGTCGCCCCCAGGGAAGCTGACGTTCAGCGTATTCGGCAGGGTTCCCTCCGGATCCCCATTCCGCACCGCGTCCGGGCAGGCGTCCTGAATTCCCCGCCAAAGGGTTTCGCGCATAAAGCCTTGACGCTCAACCTCCGAAGGTTCCCAGGGCGCCGCCCACGCCGCCGCCGCCGTCATGCCAACAATCGCCGCGACGTTTTCCGTTCCCGGTCGTCGCTGATTCTCATGCGAGCCCCCATGTTGGAGGGGGGAAATCGCCACTCCGGACCGCAAAAAAAGGATGCCGGCGCCCTTGGGTCCGTAAAACTTGTGCGCGGCGAGCGAGACGGCGTCCACTCCGAGCGCGTGGGGGTCAACCGCTTCCTTGCCAAACGTCTGGATCATGTCGCTGTGAAACAACACGTTCCGATCGTGGCAAACCCTCGCGAGATCGCGAATCGGCTGGAGCGTTCCGGTTTCGTTGTTCGCAGACATGACGGAAACGAGCGTCGTGTCCGGTCGGATCCGCGCGGAGAGGTCGGCAGGATCGACCCGCCCGTTCGAATCCACGGAGAGGAGTTCCATCTCGAAATGATGGCGCAATCGGAGAGATGCGAACGCTTCCAGGACGGCGTGATGTTCGGTCGGGGAAGTAATCACATGGCGGCCCTTTTCTGCATGTGCGAGGGCAATTCCGATGACGCCGAGGTTGTCGGATTCCGTGCCGCCGCCGGTGAAAATGATCTCATGCGGCTTTGCCTTCAGCAGGGAGGCGAAGCGATCGCGGGAGTCGTCGATCGCCGCCCGCGAACGGCGGCCGGCGGCGTGTACGCTCGAGGGATTGCCAAATTCCGTTCGCAGGAACGGCTCCATGGCGTCAAACACCCCCGGTGCCAGCGGGGTCGTCGCGTTGTAATCGAGATAAATCACCGGGAGTTCTTGTGAAGGGAATGGGCCGCGGGGCTTATGGCTGCGCTACTCTCGTCCATCGGCATTCGTGAACAAGGACTTAACCCGAACGCCGCGATGGGAATCTACCACGAAGGGCACGAAGAGCATGAAGACGAATGAGGTCCATGTTCTGACATGGGTTGATCTCGTTCAACGAACGAGTGCACGCGTGAATGGATCTTTTCGGCCCGTTTTGGAGCCATTTCCTTCATGCCTTTCCTGTGCTTTATGGTTCAAAATCCGTTTTCGGGCTTAAATTTGATACTCCGAAGAGCCCGCAACGCTGGAGCGCGGCTTCTCGCGTTTATTGAGAATCCGGAGCTGCTCTTCTTCATAGTACACCAGTGAGTCCGGTGGGATGCTTTGCATTAGGAATACGTTGCCGCCGATGGTCGAGCGCTCTCCAAGAACCGTCTCGCCCCCCAGGATGGTGGAACCCGGGTAAATAGTGACCCTATCCCGCACCGTGGGATGGCGCTTCCCTCCTTTGAGAATGTGTCCTTCGTCGTCGCGCTGGAAGCTTTTCGCCCCGAGCGTGACGTCGTGGTAGAGCTTGACGTGATTTCCGATCTCGCAGGACTCGCCGATTACGACGCCCGTGCCGTGATCAATGAAGAAATGCGTTCCGATCGTCGCGCCGGGATGGATGTCGATTCCCGTCCGGCTATGCGCCCACTCCGTCATGATGCGCGGCAGTAGCGGCACCTTCGCTTCGTAAAGGACATGCGCCATGCGTTGAATTGCGATCGCCTCGATACACGGGTAGGCGAGGATGATTTCGTGGGTCGACAAGGCGGCGGGGTCGCCCTCGTATGCGGCTTCGATGTCGGTGTGCAGGAGTTCGCGAATTCCTGGCAGGGCGCGCATGAATGTTTGCAGAATGGCGGAAGCTCGCGTTTCCGGACAGGCGGGTTCGCTAGTGCGCAGGCTGCGGCAGATTTCTTCCTTGAAGCGGGTGGCCACATCCGCGACGCGCTGGCGGGTCAAGGCGGGGAGTTCCTCGCGGCGAACCGCGGCGTCGTCGTGGAATCCCGGGAATACGATCTCGAGGAGGTTCTCGCAAATCAGGGCGACCGCGGTTTTTGAGGGAAGATTGATCCCCTCCGCGTTGTTGAGTCCGCCGATTTCCTCATAGGACGAGAGGATGCCGCGGACGACTTCGTCGAGGATGGGATCGGGAAGGCTGGACGACATGGTGATGGATACGGCTCGGAAGAGGGATTAGGCTAAATGGATGAGGCTAAACCTCCAGCGCCCCGTCGCCGATTTCGCAAAGGAAGATCCGGGTGTTGTGGCCGCTGCGCTCCTGATAAGTCTTCGAGAGATGTTCGCCTGCGGATGCCGCGTGATCCGCATGGACGAGAGAAACCGTGCATCCCCCGAAACCGCCGCCGGTCAGGCGGGACCCGAGGATCCCGGGCGTGGCGAGTGCAATTTCGACGAGAAGGTCGAGTTCGGGTGTGCTGTTTTCGAAGTTCTCGATCGAACTGCGGTGTGAGGCGGACATCAAAGCGCCAAATGCTTCGACGCGTCCGTCGCGGAGGCAATCGATGGCTTCGAGGACGCGGGAATTTTCACCAACGATATGCGCGGCACGCCGACCGGGGTAGCCCGGGATCTTCGCTGCTGCCAGTTGATCCGGATTCACATCCCGAAGGGCGGGAACGCCGAGCAACCTTGCCGCTTCGAAGCACTGGTCGCGCCGCTCGTTGTACTCACCGCCCGTGAGGGCGTGTTCCACGCCGGAGTCCGCAATCAGCAGCGCGTAGTTTTTCGGAAAGGGAATTCGCTCCACCGACTCCGCCCGGCAGTCAAGGTAGACCACGTGGTCGCGCTTTCCAAAGATGGAGGAAACCTGGTCGAGAAGTCCGCAACTGACCCCCACGAACTCATTTTCCGCACGTCGGCAAAGTTTCGCCATCGCCATGGGCTCGATTTGGAGGTCGAACAATTTGACGAGCAGGCATGCCGTCGCGACCTCAAGAGCGGCGGAGCTGGAGAGTCCGGCGCCGATCGGCAGCGTGCTCGTGAACCGGGCCTCGAAGCCCTCGATGGCAAAACCGGCCTCGCAGAAAAAATGCACTACGCCGATGGGGTAATCGGTCCACGCACCGGATTTCGGTGCCGTTCCGGAGACCGGGAACGTCACGGCTTCGTCACTGACGGCGCTGGAAAGGCGGACCTCCCCGTCGTCGCGGCGAGAGCCCTGAGCGGTGATTCCAAATGCAATCGCGGCGGAGAGAACCACGCCGTCGTTGTAATCGGTGTGATTGCCAAGGAGTTCGACGCGACCGGGGGCGAATGAGCGGACTTCCATTTTGTTGAGTTGGGGAATTGGGTGGGGCGTTATGAAAGCAGGAAGGAATCACGGAGTGCAATGTCGGTCACTGGTTGATCGAATTGACGCAACGTTCCATTTGACTCTCCCTATTTCCCAAGTTACCCTCCACCCCTTTCGTCTCAAAGTTCAAAGTTATGGGTTTCCAGCAAGTCATTCTCACCGAGCTCGTTCACAATCTCGGAGCCGAAGCCGATGTGGTGAAGGTTCGCCGCGGTTTTGCACGTAATTTTCTCATCCCTCGTGGCAAAGCGCTCGAAGTGACCGCCGGATCGCTCCGCCGCATCAATTCGCTGAAGGCGCGTCGTGCACAACGGGAGGCGCAGGAGCAGATCGACCAGGAGGAATTGGGTCGGCGTATTGCTCGGATGAACCTCAGTTTTGTTTTGGAGACCGGAGAAGGTGGCAAGGCGTTCGGTTCTGTGACCGCAAAGGACATTCTGGACCGTCTCAATGCGGAGATGCCCGAGAATCAGCTGGCCCGTCATGCGGTCAATCTCGAGAGCCCGATCAAGACGACGGGCGAACATTCGGTCGAGGTGCGTTTGCAACACCAGGTGGTCGCCGCAGTCCGGGTGATCGTGAAGGCCCCCGAGGTTGTTGCTCCGGAAGCCGACGCCGGCGAACGCCGCCCACGCACTCGGCGCTAAAAATAGCCGCTACCAGGAGCCGCTAACAGGAGCCGGGGTCTCCAGACCCCGACCGTTCCGTCCGACCGCGCCCCGGGGCGCGGGTCTGCTCAGCGATTCGTTCGACAAATTAAAACAGACCGGGTCTGTACATCCCGGCCCCTTTTTCGCATGAAGCTGCTATGAGCACGAAGCCCGACGCCAACGGACAGACGCTCACGAGCCCTCCCCGCGAGCGCAGTCGCAGGAAAGCCGCTCCTCCGGATCCCCACCGGGTGCTTCCGCACAGCATGGAAGCCGAGATGGGCCTCCTCAGCTCCGCGCTGCTGGATCCCTCGCATGTCCTCGCGGACTGCGTCGAGCGGATTGACGAAACGCACTTTCACCATCCGGCCCACACCACCCTTTACCAGCTGCTGATCGAACTGTGGCAGGGGGCAAAACCGATCGATTTCATCACGGTGACGCAGATTCTGCGCGACCGAAACATCCTCGACTCCGTTGGCGGACCGGACGCGTTGACCAACCTCTTCACGTTCGTTCCGACCGCCGCAAATGCGGAGTACTACCTGAACATCGTTCAGGAAAAAACGCTGTTGCGCCGAGTGATCACGGTTTGCACCGAGTTTGCGGCCCGATCTTACGACGAGCAGGGGAATGCGGAGACGCTCTTGGACGAGGTGGAGTCGCGTGTCCTTGCCATCGCCGAGGACCGGTATCGCTCCACGCTCAAGGAGATGAAGGAGCACGTGAACAGTGCCGTGGATGCGATCGAAATGCTCTACAAGAACAAAGGGCAGGTGTCCGGTCTCGCGACGGGATTTTCCAAATTGGACGCCATGACGAGCGGCCTCCACGGCGGAGAAATGTTCGTCATTGCCGCGCGGCCTTCGATGGGAAAAACCGCGCTCGCTATGAACATTGCGGAGCACGTGACGGTCGACCTCGGCAAGCCGGTGGGCGTATTCAGCCTGGAAATGAGCAATCACCAGCTCACGCAGCGGTTGTTGTGTTCGCGTGCGAAGGTGAACATGCAGAAAGTGCGGGACGGATTTTTGTCGCCTGCGGATGTCCAGCGTATCACGGCTGCGGCCGCACAACTCTCCAAGGCGCCGATGTATTTGGACGACACTCCGAGTTTGAGCATCCTGGAATTCCGAGCGAAGGCTCGCAGACTCTACGATCGCCATAAAGTGGAGTTGCTCGTGATCGACTACCTGCAGCTGCTGCGATCAACTTCCCGTCGCGCGCAGGATAACCGTCAGATCGAAATCGCGGAAATTTCCTCCGGCATCAAAGCGCTGTCCAAGGAGTTGAACATCCCGGTGATCGTGCTGGCCCAGCTCAACCGAAAACCGGACGAGCGCGGGGGGACGCCGCGTATGTCCGATTTGCGCGAATCCGGGAGCATCGAGCAAGACGCGGATGTGATTGCGCTATTGGTTCGCGCGGAGGTTTACGAGAAGGACGAAGAGGCCCGCGAGGAGAAGTACGGGGAGGCGGAACTGATCATCGCGAAACAGCGTAATGGTCCGACCGGCGAGGTTCCTCTTTCGTTTCTCAAGGAATTCACCCGCTTCGAGGATCGAGCGCCGGAAGCGGCGGCGTCCGGAGGGAATTGATCCTAAATCCCGCACTTCAAGTTCACGGAACTGCTGATTTCACCATGAAGGGCATGAAGAGCATGAAGGAAATGGCTCCAAAACGGGCTGAGAAGATGCATTCACGCGTGCACCCGTTCGGTGAACGAGATCAAGCATGGTCAGAACATGTACCCCATTCATCTTCATGCTCTTCATGCCCTTCATGGTAGTTTGAACGGGGGGAATTCAGTTGGATCGTGTGTCAACTCGGAGGGGTCAACCCTTCCCGGTGCCCGAGCAAGACCCTCCGCCACTCCTGCGGGCTCATTCCGTTGCGCCGACGAAACTGTCTGGAGAAATAGCACGGTTCGGTGAATCCCGATTGGCAAGCCACCTCGGCGATGGTCATGCGCGGATCGCCCAACAGCGTCTTTGCCTTCTCCAGTCGTCTCGCATTTCGGTAACCCGTCGGGGTGAGTCCGAAGGTCCGGCGGAAGGAGCGGCACAGATGCTCGTAACTAAAACCCAGTGACCTCAGCAGGTCCTGAACGCCGACGGACGCGTCTTCCGATCGATCCAACAGGTCCTTCACCGTGTAGGCCATCCAGTCTGCACCGGCAGGGTTCCGGGGGCGAACCTCGTTGGAGAAGAGCCGGATGAGAATTTCGTGAAGCACCGGGCGACACAGGCTGCGCTCCAGCGGTTCCGGGAGTGACCATCGGATGAACAGGGTCTCCAGCAATGCCACAATGGAACCCGAAAGGGGGAAGTTTCCGCGGAGAATCGTTTTCGGAATGCCTGCCGGAGCGAGAACCAGCTCCGAGGCTTTCGGCCTTGCCGGAAAGTAGCTCCACGCAGCGCGATGCGGCGGCCGATCCGGGCCGTCCCAGTCGAAGTGGACACAAAGGCGAAACACTCCGGTCGGGCCCGCAGCAGAAACATGACATTTTCCAGGAGGGACGATGAAAAACTCGCCCGCTCCCGCGTCGAACCGCTCCTCTTCGATCTGGATCTCACACGACCCCTTCGTGACGAACACCAGTTCATGGTCAAAAAGGAACCGCTGCGGTTCAATGTGACCCGCCCTCCACTCGCCCCGCCAGAGAAGATTCGGGCAAGGTGCAATCCGATCAATCCAGGAATCGGTTGTGTGCCGTGAGATCACTTTAGGTCAATCATTATCAATATTTCCAGATTGGAGCGCCTCAGTTACGCAATGTAGATTGTTGTCATGAAAGCAACAGCAGTCATCTTTGATCAAGCGCATCATGTGCGGACGGGAGACATCGAGATCCCGGAACCGACCGAACAGGACATCCTCGTGGAAACGGAGGTCAGCGGGGTTTCGGTGGGGACCGAGCGTTGGGCCTACATCGGCAAGCGCGATGAAGTCGCCTTTCCC
>Ga0247834_1008575_pt1 | contig 10232 bp, 13 predicted proteins | sample LaCruzMarch2015__8_FD_187118 | JGI IMG/M metagenome (GOLD analysis project Ga0247834, IMG submission 187118) | Freshwater microbial communities from meromictic Lake La Cruz, Castile-La Mancha, Spain - LaCruzMarch2015_12m | ecosystem: Environmental > Aquatic > Freshwater > Lake | place: Spain... | reverse complement strand
AACCTTAAATGCAATGATCAAAGCAAAAGCTTTATGGAAAAATCAGGAAGGCGAGCGCGCCCTTATATAGCGCTGTAGTGAGCCTTCTTCTTTTTATTCTTGACTGCTAAGACGGTAGATCCCGACGGCCTAAAGGGCTCTGGATGACGATTTTTAGAAATACAATTGAAATTCACCAAAACACAAATCATCAATTTTTTTAATCAGTAACAACAGGAGAGAAGCGCCATGTTTCGTTCAAAAATATTAGGGCAAGATTCGTTCAACCAAGCGATGGTTACAGCGCCTTCCAACGTTAATTCTGATATGGGGCATTTTTCAATTGGCGCCTTTGATTTAATAACGCCGATATTTGAAGATGTGCCCATGCTCCCAAAGCACTTGTGGATTCGGGCAAAGGTTCATTTTGAACTGTGCGCAGATACGCCTGTGTTTCACGGGGCGGATAGTTTTATTTGGTCCGGCCAGGGTCGGTGCCAAGCGGTGAAACTTGAAAGCACACAAATTTTATATGCCCAAAAAGACTATGAAATTGATAAATGCTGGACCCTATCAAAAGAACAAAAAACCTATGAACACCGCTTTGCAGTGGCCCCGACTTTATATGGAAATAATACAGGCATTCATTTGTGGCCATGTGGTGCATTAGTGGGGACTGTTTTGGAAATTGAACAATTATTTGCGCAAGTTTCCTTTGATGAACGTGACGTTTTTGTAAACAGTTTGAGCACGTGGAAAAAGCATTTGGCAGATGGTGATGAGGTTGTTTTTGAACCTCCATTGGTGAATGCACCGTCTTTAATTAGCGCACTTAATACCGGAAAATTTTCATGGGTTATAGAACAGCAAGGCATGCAGTTTTGCTTTTCTAGCTGCCGGGTTGAAACCACTGACAGTTTAAATTTCATCGACATTTTATGTGAAAGGAACGACCTATGATTACCTACCGACTTGAAAAGGGAACGCCCCTTAGCATTTTGGAAATTGATACAAATTTTCGTGAACTTGAACAGCGATTAAGCACATTGGAAGATCAGCCAATTACATCCGCACTTGCAATTGAACAACAAGAAGATGTGCTGATTTTCAAAGTAGATGGCGAGGTGATTTCGCACGTTGTGCTGCCAAAATTTCAACCACTTTTAAAAGGAGAATGGAAGAAAGATACACCGTACCAAAAAGGGGCTTGGGTGAATTTCAACCAAGCACTTTATGGATGCCAGATTTTGCACACCAGTGGTGAAACTTTTGAACCAAAATTTTGGACCTTAATTTTTGATGGAGGAAGATCTGATGCTTAAAATTCATGAACGCGACTTAGACATTTTGGCACGCACTATTTATGGGGAAGCGCGGGGTGAGTTGAATCATCCCGCAGGTGGAATGCAAAGTTTGCAAGCCGTTGCTTGGGTCATTAAGAACCGCGCAAAGATGGTGCAATTTAGCCCGTATATTCATAAAATTTGTATGCAGCCCTGGCAGTTTTCCTGTTGGAATATGAATGATCCCAATAGAAAATCTCTATTGGAAACAAGTTTTGAAGACAAGGTGTATAGGGCGTGTTTTCTGGCGGCAACCCAGGTGTTGTTTGATAGCACGATTGATTGCACAAACGGTGCGAACCACTACCATAGCACCCGAATTACGGCGCCTTATTGGGCCAAGGGACAAACGCCCACCACAACAATTGGCCACCATATATTTTATAAACTTTAAGGGGGAAATATGGCATTTCCATTAATTGCAGCGGCTTTGGGGTTGGCCGAATTTGCCCCCGTTATTGCCCGGTGGATGGGCGGTGATAATGCAGAATCTGTGGCGCATCAAGTTGTAGAGATTGCAAAACACGTAACAGGTCATGCTGATCCGGTAGAGGCATCAAAAGCGTTAGCTGAAAATTCGTTGCTTATTGCTGAATTTCAAAAAGAAGTGATTAAAATTGAGGCAGAGCTTGAGCTGAAATTAATGGCAGATCGGCAAAGTGCTCGGGAACGCGACATTGCCATTGCTCAAGCAGGGCGACGAAATGTGCGGGCCGATGTGATGGTGCTAAGTGCCGCAGTTGGGTTGATTACCTGTTTGTGGACCCTAACCAGTTACGCCGGTCGTTTGCCAGGTGAAGCGGTTGGGATTATTTCAACAATTGCCGGTATTTTTGGTTCGTGTTTGAAAGATGCGTACACCTTTGAATTTGGTTCTTCCCGTGGAAGCCGTGAGAAGGATTCGCTGGCAGTAATAATGCGGCAAGCACCTTAAAAAACAAAATGAGTAAAATTAGCGCAGCATGTTACCTAATGTTTCATTGTTAACGTGACATTAACTAATATTAGTTTAGCATTAAGGTTCTTTAGCTTAAATTAAAGGTCTTTATGTTTATTTTTCTGAAATATTTAATAACATCAATTTCATTAATGACTTGCATATGGGCTGCTGAACTTACACCAGCAGCGGGCGAAGCAGCGGAAATTGTTGATGAGCAGGTGAATGTTGCTGGCTCTATTTCTACTGCAGCAGTGATAGATATGGCACCTGACGAAATAGTAGAAGGAGCTTGCAGAACTGAATATGCCTCCTTAGATACAGTATTTGAGAGAGTAATAGGACTTGGACATATATGCACAACTAAAGGACAAATTAACAATTATTTTTCTCCTGGCGCCCCTTTAATGAAAACAAAAAAAGGGCATGCTGACCTATTTGATTGGCTATTTATTTATGATTACAACCTTCTTGCAAATGCATTGAGCAATAAGCTAGTAGATATTTTTGAAAAAGACGATTTTATAAAAACAGCTCGTATTGAAAATAAAGCGGTGTTTAACAAGAGATATAACATGCAATGGAATCACCTCTTTGATAATCGTATTGGAGCATATAGCGCGCACAACACATCAAATTGGAATCAATACGTATCTTTAGAATATTTCCACGATCATTTCGACGAAACCAGAAGTAAAATTGATCATCTCAGAGAAAAATTTATTAGTGCTAAAAACCAAAAAACTTTATATATTATATCTCATCCGCAAACAGGGCCAACTTTTGAAACTCTTGTTCGCGTAAGAGACTCGCTCACAACAATAAGGCAAGGAGACAAGCAATTCGCTATTTTATTCGTGCCTAATTCTCAAACTTATGAGGGAGCAGAAAACATAATTGTTAGAGAAGCTATAAAGCTAAAAGATGGGTGGAATGGAGCTAACCCAGCTCGTTGGCATGAAATACTTTCTGAGTTCAAATTCACGCCGGATATTTGGACATAAAACTAAATCACCATTGCAATAAAAACATAAGATCCTTCTGATGCAACGCATCGGGAGGATTTTTATTTAAGTGTCTTCCCGTAGCAGCCGTGAGAAGGATTTGCTGGCAGCCATTATAAGGAGAGAGTAGAAATTTATTGTAATATTATTGCGGTTAATTTATAAATGTTCAGCTATTTATTGTGTTGTTTTACAAAAGGATAAATCATGATTTTAAAGTTACTGGTGCTGTGCACTTTGATGTGTTCTGGTTTTGCAGGCGTTCAGTCTGATGTTACTGAAAGAACTGAGGGACTGAGGCAAACTGGAGTTACAACTCGAACGGCAAATACAAAATCTGTAATAGATCAATTTGCAACCACAGTAAGAGATATTATTTTTAGAAGGCACTCTGGAAGAGCCCTATTGAAAGAAAAAATGGAATTTCAAATACAATATCCAGACGAACTTCCGCTTGAGGATTCTGGTATTTACGATAGAGGCTACAACAAGTCTGTTCGCGACCTTTTCTTTGTGAGCGCTCTTTCAACAATTGCACAATTAGTAGATAGAGATCATGATGTGGTAGTAGGCGATTTCGGCTGTGGAGCAGGAGATACTTCGTTTTTATTTGCGCTAACTGGTGCAAGTGTAATGGGCATCGAAAATCAAATATCCCCAAATGAATATCTACGATCACAGGAACTGCATTCGTATTACACCACTCTAGCTAAACAAATAGGATCAGAATACATTCGCAGTGGCGCTAAGGAGCATCGTAATGTATGTATGCGGATGAAAGATCACGGGCTTAGCCTGCGGATGAAGCCTAGAACTGATGCTAGATTATTGCATAAAGATTCAGATATAAAAGCCAATATTTATTCTGTGCTTTTTATGGGCAATTTTTTACACATGTTTGACCCGGCTGATGCTAAAGAATTAATAAGGAATCAAGCACTTCGAATGCTGCACAGAGGTGGGAATGTGTTTGCTTCTGTTGATGGAGTCGCCGCGCAAGACGGAAGTGCAGACGCATATTTACAAGCAGTCAGAGAACACAAAAAGTTTCCTTCGGCAATGTCAGTGAGAACTCAGGGAGGGTTTTCTGAAGGTGAAGGCGAAATTCGAACAGACATGAAAGAAACACTTTTTACGCATGCTGAAATAGATGAAGAAGGCAAGATGCTAAGCGAATGTCGTCGCAAGGATATTACTAAATGGTATTACTATGGACCAGATTTAAAAAGTAAAGCAATTGTAACTAGGGAAACACCAATAGAGAGAATTCCTTTGTACGCAAAAATAGATAGAACAGTATGCCTCTACGACTCAAAGCTGATTGGCATTGTTTTTCCAGACTCAGAATGGGACGTTACCGTTCGTAAACTAGATATTTACGGGCAAGAAAATTCAGATCTTCGTGATCACGAAGTAGCTAAGTGGAACATTATGGCAGAGAAGAGATAGATTTAAACCACTCAGTCAGGCTAGTCCTGGCTGAGGGGGAATTTAGTTTTAACTTAGCTTGCTGTTAAAATTGTAACCGGCGCTGAGAAAGTAGAGCCATCAGCCACTGAAATTTTTGATCCAGGTTGAAATGTTAATGATCCACCAGTTCCAAGTATTCCTGAATCTACAGAACCATTAAACATTGCAGTAGTACCATTTGCGAAATTCACCGCTCCTGCTATTGAACCAGGAGTTACACTAGCTGGAACATTAAACTGAGCTGAGTCAGTAAAGTTAGTAGAAGAACGAATTGCTGCTGCAGCGCCAGATACTGCCAAGCTAAGACTACTGCTTCCTGATATTGCATTCGTTCCAGTTGGTAGTTGCCCAGCAACACCAAGGCTAACAGCACTTGCACTTGAAACAAATCCACCAGTTGAATTAAGTGGACCAGTAATAGAAGTCGCACCTGCGCCTGAAACATTTATAGGCTGCGCAACAGCAGTTGCCCCCACAAGGGTTAAAGCGTCTGCATTGGCAATGCTACCCGTTGCATCGGGCACTAGTGATGTTATTGTCGTACCGCCAACACTGTTTGTGCTAAGCACATTGCCACCTAAAGTAGCGCTAGCCAAAGTTGTTGCGCCGCTATTCAGGACAGACCCTGCTGCAGATAGAGCCAAAGAACGAACATCCAAAGCACCAGTAGCTTGTAATTGCGAGCCTGCACCACTTATTGTTACTGCGGTTGATGCACCAAGGTTAGAAGTTCCGGCAACTGACAGTGAACCTTCATGAATATCCAACGAAACCAAACCTGGGTTAGCCCCAGACAATACAGCTGCCCCTGGTCCAACTTTTTGTATTGCACCAGTAAGCACACTGGAGATGGTTCCTGTACCTTTTTTAACTTCTAATTGCACGGGAAGGACTGCAGAACTTGTAACTTTTTTCTTTGTTTCACCAGTATCTATAACAAGGCTGGAAGCATTAAGGTGCATATTCATAGAAACAATAGCTAAAGTCGTTAAGGTGATTTTTTGAATATTTTTCATAATACAGTTTCCTTTAACAAAAAGTTAATATTGAAACTTTATTATTTAAGAAAGATATTAAAAAATAGTTAACTAATATTAAAGATAATTAATAATTGTTTATGAATCCTTAATTTATTTTTTTATAACTGAGATATTTGTGGTCCAAGACGACCCTTTTCCCAATACAATTTTTGTCCCACTACAAAATGTATAAGATCCACCTGCTCCTAGTATTCCTGCATCAGAGGCATTTGCAGATAACACTACTGTAGCGCCACCATCAAAAAGCACAGGTCCGGTTATTGAACCAGGGGTGACAGTAGCGGGGATATGAAATTGAGAAGTTCCACCAAAATGAGTAGCGGAATTTATAGCCCCTGCAGCACCACCTGATGTTAGCTTAAGGACAGTATCTCCTAAGAGATGATTATCACCGCATGGCAATTTTCCTAGCGATCCAAGAGAAATTATTCCTTCTTTCACCATTAAGTGGTCACCAGGAAAAAACGTTAGGGAAGATGTTGTTGTGCCATCGGCATCACCGGTTATAAACATACCTGAATCTTGCGATTGAATTGTTCCCAGGTTGCTAAGGGTAATTGGAATATCTATGCCAAAATTATTAAGATTAGCTTTACTACAAACTAAAATAATTCCTTCTTCAATGTCTAAGCTTGTTAAAGTGTTAATGCCGGTTAGCATTAAAATTCCAGCACCAATTTTTCGTATGGAACCAGAAAGATTAGAAGAAAAAATGGCCGTTCCACTTTCTACTTCTAATAAAACAGCAGAAGCACTGAGACGTACACTCACAGCCAATGCTGTTAAAAATAATCTTTGAAGATTTTTCATCTATATTCATTAAGATATAAGAATGTAATAACAATACTGATCAGAATTAATACTGATAGAATTACAGCCTTAGCCCCCTTTTATAGGTCTTGTAGCCCTGCACTACAAAAATTAATCCCAACATTGCTGTAAAGAATGTTAAGCCCCAGTCACCAATATCAACCGCTGTATACGCGCCAAAGCCCAAAAAAGTAACACCCATAGTCAAATGAAGCATAGCTGTGCGCATGCCTACTTTTTGAGACCCTCCGGATTTATTAATTCCATATACACTCATGGCGTAATTGTTAAGCTTGGTGATTTTTTGTAATTGCTGCGCACAAGTGAGTGAGCATACAAATTTATCATCCGCTGGTTGCATACATTCTTTGCACAATCCCTTAAGACAAACACCGCAAGCGCAAACAGCTGAGGTTTTTTGGTGGTTAAAGCAATGCATAATACAACCTAAATAGAAACAATACTTAATATTAATTAAAAATAGTTAATATAAATTAAATATAATGCATATTAATACATAATATTAACTATTTGTTAATAAATAAAACTATATACACAGAAAGATAATTTCTTTTTGTTGAGGTTTTGTATGTTTAATAAAAAAATATTATTAGCTTTATCGATGATCACGGCTTTAAGGTTGGAAAGCGCTTCGAGTGCACATCATGCACTCTCTTTAGATGAACCAATCGTAAAGAAGACAGGTCTTAATACGGCGCATCCACGCGTTGTTGATGCGACAGCACATCTAATTGGCCCACAACCCCTAGTATTTAGTGCTGCAAGGCTGAGTGCTAAGACTGAAATTGCTAATCTTCAATATTTTCCTTCTTCCTTAGTTTACAATCAGTTACAGCTTGGTTCGTGCACGGCAAATGCTATGGCGTTTATTATTAGGTATTTATCTGTGCGCAACAGCGATAGGCCTACAGATTTTTCAAGCGCTAATAAGCAAATGCTATCCCCTTCTAGGCTTTATCATTACTACAACACACGATACGAGGAAGGAAATATAACTGGAAATGCTTCTAATGTGCTTAGTGATAACGGCGCTTCAATGGAAGGAGCAATGGTTGCACTTGATAAATACGGAACATGCCCGGAAACTTTTTCAAGCAGCATAGACCTAGAACGTGGGTTTCGCTACAGCGGATGTCCTTATGATGTTTCACGTTTCACTTATCAACCAACGCCTGAAAGCTATCGCTTTGCTTTTGACCCGAGCTTCAATGGTATAAATACTAGCACTGCATTGAATCCATATAAAATTGTTTCGCAAAACATTAGATATGTTGATATGTGCTCAAAATATTATAAAAGAGCTCGAAATGCTTTGAATACAACTGCAGAAAAAAGCGAACTTGTTCTAGCCCTTAGAACAGCTTTAAGTAAAAATACGCCAATTTATTTAGGTATATTGCTTGAAGCAGCCTTTTATTCACCTGCAGGTGGCTTTGTTCCTATGCCAGCTTTAGATGGACGATTTAAGCCAATTGGTGGTCATGCATTAGCAATTGTTGGTCATGGTCAATACAATTCAAAAGCACCAACTCAAAATTACTTTAAATTCCTGAATTCATGGGGAACATCATGGGGTGACAGTGGCTATGGATATTTTCCTGAAGATTACGTAGCAAACGTTAACTTTTTTGGGATTTCAGCGTACGCAGTTGACCTATTGAAGTAATGAAGAAGGTTGCATCAGAGAACTACTGGTGCAACCTTTTACTTAAACAAATCACTGTGAGAACCTAAGCGAACCAGTTCTAGTTTATCAGTCGTGAACTTATACACAAGTAACCAGTCATTTTCGACGTGGCATTCAAAAAAGTCATGAGCGCCACCATTTAATCGGTGAGGATGATATTTGTGTGCTAAATAAGAACGGCGAGCGAGCGTATCAATAACAACTTTCAGCTTTAAAAGGCATTTACCCCGTTTTTTTGACACCTTGAGGTCTTTTAAAAAAGTATGAGTTGTAACGACATTGCGCATAATGATTTTTCAAAGATCGCTTTTCTAATCAGAATGCAGGAAAAAGTTTAAGATATGGTTAAATTTAGAGTTAAAAATTTAAATTAATGAAATTATAGAACTGGATTCTATGGTCATGTCATAGAAAAACTAGGGCCGAGATGCGTACTGCGTAAAAAGATCTATCATGTCTTGTTTTTTTTGATTTTTTGCTAAGGTTAATATTACATCTTCACTGGCACGCTGTTGACCTTCAGGGATTTCAAATAATATGAATCTCACTTTATCAACAGAACCTCCTGAAGTTGCCATTCTTAAAATATCATTCATACCTAACTGATTAGCCCCTACATTTTTACCGAATAAAAAAAGAGTTATTTCTTTCCAGTTTTCACAAAAAAAAGCTTTTTCTAAGATTTCATTTCTTTCTGTTTGTGTAAATGTTTCGGGAAGATTTTGTAGATTTTGCAATAACGAACTAGGGGAGTTGTGTATACAAAAATATATCCACCGTTTAATAGATTTTTCATCTTCAGGAAGGGAGATTGTTGACGAATATGTAGCGCTTTGCAGAAAAACACTTAAACACAATAATGGTAATTTTATTTTTTTAAACACTATAGCTTCAGCAATTTAATCACTTATGTGTAAGCGTACCGTAAGAATTTTTATTCAATCAAATGAAAAAAGCTAGTTCTTTATTATAATTTCGAACCTTGTGTGTTTACGAAATCTTAATCAGGCAAAGATTATCATAAAAAATATCTAAAATTTTATGGGAAATGCAATGCGTACATATTCACAATGCCTTAATGCTGTTTTTTTATTTTTTCTATTGTTTAACTTTGGTGATTGTTCGCTTATTGCAAGCACTGCTCTTACGGAAGAAGATCTTTTTGCAAGGCAGACCTTTGAAGAATCTCAACAAAAAGCAATTAGAATAACATTTGCCGATATAAGGGAAACTCAACCAGAACTATTAGATGCTATTCCTTTTCAATATGCAGCAAGAAAACTAATTACAAATGAACTGAATGTAGACCAAATTTGCGCAACAGTTGCTGGGTTGATCATGTCTAAGAACGAATTAGAATCACCAGCTTTTATCAACTGCCTAGAAAAATTATATGTAGAACGAATAGCAAATTCAACAATGCAATTAAAGCAAATAGGTGCAATTTTTATATGCTTAAGTACTACAGATTTTCTTGTTTTGGAACATGCCGATTTTGCCAATAAATTAACCAAATTGATAACACCAAAGACACAACCAGCAGACATAGAAAACAGAATTCTTAATTTGGTTACTATTACCCAGCGATTACTTTCATAAAAGGAGGTTTTATGCCCTACCCAGATTTTCGCAGTAATTCAGCATTGTCATATTCATGCAAAATCAATAGCTCACGTAAGGCCAAGCCTTGGGGAGATGATAGATCAGGGTCATTTTTCAATGCTTCGTTCGCCATATTATGTGCTTTGGCAAATAAGCCTTCTAGAAAAGTGGCATCGTCAGGGTCTTCTTGGATTAAGTCACAAAGGCGGAATTTTGGTACACCACTTTGTTTAGTTCCAATGATTTCACCGCCACCACGCAGGCGCAGGTCTTCTTCGGCAATTTTAAAACCGTCGTGGCAATCACGCATGGTTTCTAATCTTCTGCGTGCTTGGAAAC
>Ga0247834_1008574_pt1 | contig 10233 bp, 12 predicted proteins | sample LaCruzMarch2015__8_FD_187118 | JGI IMG/M metagenome (GOLD analysis project Ga0247834, IMG submission 187118) | Freshwater microbial communities from meromictic Lake La Cruz, Castile-La Mancha, Spain - LaCruzMarch2015_12m | ecosystem: Environmental > Aquatic > Freshwater > Lake | place: Spain... | reverse complement strand
TGGTAGTTCAGATAGCGGCGGCGGGCGATGCGCTTGATACGACTCAGCATGCGGGGGTCGAAGCGCAGTGTGATCGTCGTGCTCTCGCGCACATCCGGGCGATGCACGGACATCTGCATGATGCGACCGTCCAACTGATGATCGGCCCAGAACTTGCCTTCAGCCTCGTCCGTTTCAAAGGTGGGCACTTCCTTCCAGGCGCGAATGACTTTTAGCGATGCGGCAGGTTCCATGGCTCAGATTTCCTCGGCTTTTTTGCGCTCGTAAAAGTAAGCTTCCTCGGTCGTCATCGGGCGCGCATAGATGACCCGGTAGCGTTTTCCGTCGGTCCAAAAGACGGAAAAAATAGGCGTGCCACTCAGCGCTCGGCCCAGACTAAAATACCGTGCATCCGCCCCGCTGGAGTCCGTGCCATCAGGCAGGAGCTTCAAAGAGAAAGGATCTTCGAACGACTCCTCAATGTCCTTGGGAGGCAGTTTCGCGAGGTCGAAGGAAACGTCGATCCAGTCAAAGTCCATGTGCGTGAGGGTTCTGGCGATATACGGTAATACGGCAGGTTAGCGGGGATATTGAATGAGTTCTATCTCATACCCCTCCGGCGCGTCAATGAAAGCAAAGACGCTGCCAGAGGAACTTTGGGTCGGCCCGTCCGACAAGGGATAGCCCAGGGCGGTGCTGTGCTTGGCGAAGGCTTCGATATCCTCCACCTCAAACGCGAGATGTGTCAGATCAGAGCAAAAGGTGACCGGACCGCTGGCAGGGAAGCTACAAATCTCGATCAACTCCTCGCTGCCCGGCGTCTTCAGGAAGACCAACTCGGAACCACGCGGCGACTTGTGGCGCTTCACTTCCTCCAGGCCGAGCACGTCCTTGTAAAACGAGATCGTCTTGTCCAAGTCGTTCACGCGATAGCGGGTGTGTAGGAGCTTTTTGACCATGCTAGAAAAACGATGTCGGGGTTAGTGCCATAGAACGATACGCACAGCAAAGGGCATTCCTGCCGGTTACCGCCGGAACCAGCCCATCAAACCCTTGCCGTTGCTTTCCGGCTTGGCTTTCTCGGCCGCTGGCTTTTCGCGATTGCCCTGCGGGCGCGCTGGGCTGGGCCCACCGGAACCACGATTGTCGGGGCGGCGCTGCGGTTTCTTGTGCTCGGGGTTGCGTGGCTTGCCTGGATCGGGCCTCTCGCGGCTGCGATTTTGGCCGCGCTCAGGGCGCTTCTCCTCAGGCGTGGCCGGAGCCGCTGCGGAGTAGTCAAAACCGTCGGCACGCCTGCGCACCAGCCCACGGCCGATGAAACGCTCCAGGCTTTTCAGCGAGCCCATCTCCTCGCCACAAGCGAAGCTAATCGCATCACCAATGGCCTGGGCGCGGCCGGTGCGGCCAATGCGATGCACATAGTCCTCGGGCTGCGGCGGGAAGTCGAAGTTCACCACGTGCGAGATGCCATCCACGTCGATGCCGCGGGCGGCGATGTCCGTCGCGACCAGCACACGCACCTTCCAGGCTTTGAAATCGGCCAATGCGCGCAGGCGTTGGTTTTGCGAGCGGTTGGCGTGTAGCGTGGCGCACTTCACCCCGCTCTGCTCCAGGCGCTTCGCGATCTTGTCCGCGCCATGTTTGGTGCGGCTGAAGACGAGCACCATTTGCAGTTCCTCGTCGCGCAGCAGCAAGTGCTTCAGCAACTCCAGCTTCAAGTGACGCGGCACTTCATAGACGACCTGGGTCACGGTCTCGGCAGGGTTCGAGCGCTTGCCGATCTGCACGGTTTTGGGAGCCTTCTGAAACTCGCTGGTCAGCGCCTCGATCTCCTTCGACAGCGTGGCGCTGAAGAGCAGGGTCTGGCGTTTCTTGGGCAACGTCTGCACGACACGGCGGATGTCCGGCAAAAAGCCCATGTCCAACATGCGATCCGCCTCGTCCAGCACCAGATGCTCCAGCTTGGAGAAGTCCGCCGCGCCTTGGCGCATCAGGTCTAGCAAGCGGCCGGGCGTGGCGATGACAATGTCGCAACCAGCCTTCAGGGCCATCATCTGCGGACGCTCGCCGACACCGCCATACACCTTGGCAATCTTCAGCGGCAGATGCTTGGCATACGCGATCACATTCTCCTCGATCTGCACCACCAGTTCACGCGTCGGTGCGATGATCAGCACACGCGTGCCACGCTTCGCTCCGCCCTTGGCCAGCTGCGATAGGATCGGCAGCGTGAAAGCTGCGGTCTTGCCCGTGCCCGTCTGCGCGATGCCGATCACGTCACCGCCCGCGATCACGGAGGGGATTGCCGCCGCCTGAATGGGCGTGGGTTCTGTGTATCCAGCTTCCTGGACAGCTTGCAAAATGAGGGGATCGAGACCGAGAGCTTTGAAGGGCATCCTTCCCCTTACGCCTTTAAATGGCGAAGTGCGAAAGGTTTGTGCCTCAGGTCACTGCGGCTTTCACACACAACAAGACAGGGCGCTCTGCCCTCATAGCGCCGTAGTGGCGGGCTGCGGACAGCCCGCCCTACCTGTCCATCCTCACACCGCGCGCGGATAATCCGTGTAGCCCTTCGCGCCATTCGTGTAGAAGGTGCCGCCTTCCGGCTCGACCAACGCCACACCTGCCTGCAAGCGCTCCGCGAGATCGGGATTACTGACGTAGTGATGACCGAAGGCCACGGCATCGAACAAACCAGCGCCGATGCCTGCATCGCCTTCGTCCTTGGTGTAGCCCATGTTGACCACCAGCGTACCTTTGAAGGCCTCGCGCGCCACGGGGACGATGTCGCCCGTCTGCACGCCGAAGAAGTCGGCCCGCATCAGGTCCAGGAACGCAATGCCGCGCTCATTGAGCTGCGTTGACACATAGTGCGTAAGGGCCACCGGATCGCTATCGATCATGTCATTGTAGCTGTTCAGCGGCGAGATGCGCACGCCCACGCGTTCCTTGCCCCACACGCTGATCGCGGCATCCACCACTTCAAGCAAAAGCCGGGCACGGTTTTCAATCGGGCCGCCGTAGGGACCCGTGCGCTTGTTGGCACCATCGCGCAGGAATTCATCGAGCAAATAACCATTCGCGCCATGCACTTCCACGCCATCAAAGCCCGCGGCCTTGGCATTCGCCGCTGCCTTGCGGAAGCCTTCGACAATGCCGGGCAGCTCGTCGTCGCGCAGCTCGCGCGGGATGACATACGGCTTCTTGCCTTCCGGCGTGTGAGTTTCGTCGCCCGTGATCATCAGCGGGCTCGGGGCCACGGGTTGGGCACCGCCATTGAGCAGCGGATGGCAGGCACGACCGCCGTGCCAGATTTGCAGGAAGATCAGGCCGCCCTTCGCATGGACCGCATCGGTCACCTTCTTCCATGCTGCGACTTGCGCGTCGGAGTAAATGCCAGGCTCGCGCGCTCCAAAAGCCGAGTTGCCTTCGATGGCCATCGTCGCCTCCGCAACGATCAAGCCAGCGCTGGCACGCTGCGCGTAGTATTCGGCCATGATGTCGGTCGGCACATGATCGGCATCCGCGCGACAGCGGGTCAGCGGGGCCATCAGGATGCGATTGGGGAGCGTCAGTGCGCCGACGGTCATGGGAGAGAACAGGTCAGACATGGTGAGGGTCAGGAGTTGGGGATGGAAAGGAAAACGTCAAGCTGCGATGCCGCGCGCAATCCGTCACGCCAGCGCGCCGGGATCGCCTCGACACCCTGCGCCGCGCCGAGCAACAAGCCCAGCGCCAGGGCACGCGCACAATTATCGCCACCGGCCATCGCATTCTCGATGAATGCGGTTTCGATGTCATCACCGTGCTTCAGCGTCAGGTAAATCAGGGCTGGCAAAGCCTGCGATAGCGAGCACGCACGCCCCAGTTGGCCAATCGCCTCAGTCGCGCTCAAGGGCAGCGCCTTCTCCGCAGCGTTCAGTGCCCAGGCGGGAGCCAAGGCGCGAATCGTTTCCGCCAGCGCTGCGCCATGCAGCAGGCGATGGCTCGCACGTGCCAGGAATTCGGCTGCTTCGACAGCATCTGGCGAGCGATGCGTCAGCACCGTTTGCTCGATGCTCACAGCGACCAGCTCACTCTCTGAACGATCGGCAAACATGGCCACCAGCGGTGCGATGCGTGCAGGCCCGGCTAGCTCATCGCTCGGTGCACCGCTGTTCGCCGTCGTCGCGCCCGATGCCAGATTCGCCAGCGTGCCCTTCGTGGCCTTATCAACGTAGTCGGTGTAACTCGGCCACATCGCACGCCAGTTATTGAGGAAAGCCTCAGCGCTCCACGCCCGCTCACGTTGCAGGAAGGTCAGCAAACGCAGCGCCTGATCGCCCACATGCCCCTGATCGCCTGCCTGCTTGTGCGGATGGTAGGACTCTGACCCCGGCGCGTGGAAATCAGTGACTCGCCCAAGGCGGGCCACAATGATCGCGGGATCATAGATCCAATGCACGCCGAGGGACAGAGCTTCAGCGACAAACGAACCATACAGCAAACCGGCGCGCCGGGAATCGAGGGAGGACATGGGCAATTTTGGGGGGGTTCGTGTTACAGCAGCGCTTCTTCCAGCTTGCCCGCCAGCACGCCCTTTGACACTGCACCGACTGAGCGGCTGACAACTTCGCCGCCTTTGAAGACGAGCAAAGTCGGCAGCGCCTGCACGCCATACTTCACCGCCAGCGCCTCGTTCTCATCCGTGTCGAGCTTAGCGACCTTGGCCCGACCTGCGAAGTCCGCGCTCAGTGCATCCAGCGCCGGGGCCATCATTTTGCAAGGGCCGCACCACGGTGCCCAAAAGTCCACCAGCACGGGGACATCGGATTGCAGCACTTCGACATCGAAGTTGGAGGAAGTCAGCGTAGTAGGGTGGTTCATAACGCAACATCAGTTACGGCCCATAGGCCCCTGCGGCTACAAGGAATGCAGCCCGCACGCTCATTAAAGCTTGCCCCCGACGCGCCAACGGCTCCCTCTTGGCCGCATGTTCGGCGCGTCCTCCCACGGCAAGAACAAGTTCTGGCTACCCCGTCCCCACCCCTCCAAGACCGGAGCCTCACCCGGCATCGAGAGGTCGAGCACCTCAAGCACATGCCCAGTGGCCCGCAGCGCGTGGTGTTCACCTGCTTCGACTACGGTCCTGATCAAGTGCAGGCCGTTGACGTGCTGGGTGTCGATGACTTCCTCGCTCATCACCGTGCCGACTGGGTCACCGTGCGCTGGATCAATGTGGACGGCCTCACCGACATTTGCATCATCCGCGCGCTGGCGAAGAAGTATGAGCTGCACCCCCTCGCCCTGGAAGACCTCGTGCACCCCGGCACCCGTCCCAAGGTCGAGACTTATCCCAGCGCCGGCGTGCACTCTTCTCGCCTGTTCATCCTCGCCCGCATGATCTACTTGGTGAAGGAGCAGCTGCACTGCGAGCAGGTCTGCTTCTTCCTCGGGCAGCACACCCTGCTCACCTTTCAGGAGACACATGGCGGCATCTGGGACGGCGTGCGTGCCCGCATCCTGCGCGACGGCTCACGCCTGCGCACCCAAGACGTGAGCTTCCTGCTCTAGGCGCTGATCGACGCCGTGGTGGACCAGTGCTTCCCCGTCATGGAGTGCTACAGCGAGCGGCTGGAAGCCGTCGAGTCCAAGGTGCTCAACCGTCCCAGCCCTGCCGTCATCCGCCGCATTCACGAAGTGAAACACGAGCTGCTCATCCTGCGCCGCGAGTTCTGGCTCATGCGCGAGCTACTGCACGCCCTGCAACGCGTGGACCACGCCAACTTCTCCCCCACCGCTTCCCTCTTCCTGCGCGATGTCTACGATCACAGCGTGCAAGTGCTCGACCTCATGGAGACCTACCGCGAAGTCGCCATCGGCCTGACCGAGACCTTCATGAACGCCATGAGCCACCGCATGAACGAGGTGATGAAAGTCCTCACCCTCATCGCCACCATCTTCATGCCGCTGTCCTTCCTCGCTGGCATCTTCGGCATGAACTTCGAGCACATGCCGGAACTAAAAAGCACGTGAGCCTACCCCTTCGGCTTCTTCGGGCTCTGCATCGTCGTCACCGGCAGCATGATCCTCTGGCTCCGCCGGCGCGGATGGCTGTGAGCCGTCGCCTTCCAGGCGTTGGGTAAAAGCTAGCCGTTGGATTAGACTGAATCGGACGCCACCGCCGATTCCTCCCAAGCGCGGGCGTTGCATTTGTCGGCTGCCGCTTATGGTGGCGACCCTCCTCAACCATTTCCACCCACCCTCGCACGCACCATGTATTTCCTCGGCATCGACAGCGGCACGCAGAGCACGAAGGCCATCGTTCTGGACCTGGACACCGGCAAGATCTTGGCCTCTGGCCAGTCGAAGTATGACCTGATCGACGGTCTGCCGCCGGGGCATCTGGAGCAGCATCCGCAGACATGGATCGACGCGGTGGACGAGTGCGTGACCGCCTGCGTGCAGCAGCTGGGCGACAAGGCGAAGCTGATCGCGGGCATCGGCGTCAGCGGACAGCAGCATGGGCTAGTGGTGCTGGATGCGAATGATCAACCCGTACGCCCGGCCAAGCTGTGGTGCGACACCAGCACGCAGCCACAGTGCGAGGAGATCGCGCATGAGTTCGGCGGGCAGCCGGGCGTCATTCATCTGGCGGGCAATGCGATGCTGCCGGGCTACACCATTCCGAAGGTGCTGTGGCTGAAGCAGAACGAGCCGGTGAACTTCGCCAAGACGAAGTCGATCCTGCTTCCTCACGACTACGTCAACTTCTGGCTCAGCGGCGTGAAACGCATGGAATACGGCGACGCCAGCGGCATGGGCATTCTCAATGTGCGCACGCGCCAGTGGAACCGCGAGATCATCGACTTCATCGACCCTCGCGTGCATGACATGCTGCCGCCGCTGGGTTCATCCAATGTCGCACATGGCACCCTGCGCAAGGAGCTGGCGCAGAAGTGGGGCCTCGGCTACGAGGTGGTCATCAGCGCGGGCGGCGGGGACAACATGATGGGCGCGATCGGCACGGGCAATGTGAAGCCGGGGGTCATCACCGCCAGCTTCGGCACCAGCGGCACGCTGTATGGCGTCTCCGGCTCACCCGTGATCGATGGCCAAGGCGAGGTGGCGGCGTTTTGCGACAGCACCGATCAATGGCTGCCGCTCGTCTGCACAATGAACGTCACGGTCGTCACCGAGCAGGTGTGCGAGATGTTCCGCTGGAATCACAACCAACTGGAAGCCGCCGTGAAGAGCGCCCCGGTCGGAGCTGAGGGCGTAACTTTCCTGCCCTATCTGAATGGCGAGCGCACACCGAACCTGCCCAACGGCACCGGCGTGATCCACGGCCTGCGCATGAACAACATGGCTCCGGCGAACTTCGCCCGTGCGGCGGTGGAGGGCGCGACTCTCGGCCTGGCCTATGGCCTGCGGCGCTTCCGCGAGCTGGGCATGAACCCGACCGAGATTCGTTTGACGGGTGGCGGCAGCAAGAGTGCTACATGGAGGCAGATCGCAGCCGATTGTTTCAATGCCGAAGTCGTGACGCTCAGCACCAGCGAAGGCGCGGCTCTTGGCGGCGCGATCCAGGCCGCGCATGTGGTGACGAAGCGCAGCTATGACGACCTCTGTGCAAAGCTGGTGGAGCTGGACGAATCCACCCGCTGCAAGCCGAATGCCGAGAACGCCGCGCTGTATGCCGCACAGCTGGACAAGCAGATGGAGCTGACCGGGCGCTTGCAGCAGACGGGCTGGCTGTGATGGAAAACGAAAGTTGTCGTTCAGGATCATTCCCATTAGAATACCTTCATGAGTGCAACTGAACTCACCGCATTAGTGCTTCAACTTGATGAATCGGAACGATCCCAGTTGATGGATGTTCTGCTCGATTCTTTCGATGCGGCTGATCCCAACGATAATGACCTCGACAGCGTCAGCGAAGCCATCGCTCGCAGTCAAGAGTTGGATTCTGGAGCTGTGACACCCATGAGTGAAAGCGATTTTTGGGCTTCGGTCAGAGCGGATCGTGGTCGATGAAGATCAAGTTCCATCCTCGTGTGAATGCTGACGTAAAGGCGATTGTGCGTTACTACGACAAGCATTCGGACTTGGCGGGTGACTGGTTTCTTGATGAGTTGCAGCAGACCCTGGAGAAACTGAAGCAAGCCCCCGAACGACACCATTTCGTGACCGCCACCCATCGCCGCCTGAATTTGACGCGATTCCCCTTTCATCTCATATACGACATGGTTGAAGACTACATTCGAGTCCAAGTCGTCAGACACCACCGACGCAACCCAACGTTCGGGATGAAACGCCGCTGGCAGTAATCGCATGGCCCGCATCCGCTTCCAACACACCGGTCTCGTCCTCTCCTGGCTGCTCCGTGGCATCGGGGCCTCGTTGCGCTACGAGGTCATCGACCGCGCTGGCTTGCTCAAGGCCCAGCCACGCGAGGCGCTGATCTGGGTGTTCTGGCACAACCGGATGTTCCTCGTGCCCTACCTGCACCAGCGCTGGTTCCCAGACATCCCCGGCTGCATCCTGAGCAGCCCGAGTGGTGATGGCAAAATCATCGCCGACGTGTGCGAGCAGTTCGACCTAGAAGCCGCGCGCGGCTCCAGCTCTAAGCCTGAGAAGGGCATGAGCGCGCTGATCAAGCTGGCCGAAAAAGTGAAGGCAGGCTACGACATCGGCATCACGCCCGATGGCCCGCGCGGCCCGTGTTACCAGCTCAATCCCGGACCGCTCAAGCTCGCGCAACTGACCGGTGCCCGCATCATGCCCGCGCATGTGCAGTATGAAAGCTGTTGGGAGTTCAAGACCTGGGACCGCTTTCAGTTACCCAAGCCCTTCAGCAAGGTGCGCATCATCCTGGATGACCCCATCAGCATCCCGCGCAGGCTCGATGAAGCGCAGTTCGAGCAGCACCGGCGGCAGATTGAGTCGGTGCTGCGGGCGGGAGCGGTTGGACTGGCATAAAGTCGCTGCGACGGCCCGTCGGAGCTACTTGGCCAGCAATTCACGCGCCTTTCCCTGGCATAGATGGAAGGCCACGCCTAATCCCGCGCCGAGCCCAATGCCGTAGCACACGCCCCACTGCATCAGGGCGATCGTGCGTTGCGTGTGCGGAGCAAGTGTGATGCCCACGATCGTAAGCTCCGGCATGTTCAGCAGCGCCAGCTTGATCACACCGCCGGTGAAGTAACCGAACGAGTTCAGCACGAACAAGGCGGCGATCACTTTCAAGGTCTGCCCCTTGGCCTTGAAGGCCGCCGCGAACACCCAGCCCATGATGGCCGTGCCCGACAGCAGACCCACGATGCTACCCGCATGACCGCCCACCAGCATCCAACCTGCGATCCACGCCACAGAGTAGACGACAAAGGCAGGCGTGAAGAGCTTGTAGAAGCGCGACAACGACCCTTTGCCAAGGATGAGCCGATGCAGCAGCAGGCCGCTCAGCAGCACGAATACCAACGCGCAGACGAGATACATGGTCAATTCGCCGCCTTGAAACCGGAACCATTTGCCGAACACGCCCCACGGCAGGAAGCCAGCGATGCTGACCAGCGTGAAGCCCCAGATGCCACGCCAGACCGAGGCAGCAAGCGTGGGAGCAACAGTGCCTTCCGCACGGGCAGCAAGGCTTGGAGGATCGAGTTGGAACCAGCTCATGGGAGAAAGAAGTGAGAGTCTTGTAGAACGCCGTGGGATCACGAATCAAGCAGCGGAAACAACAAGGCCGCCATTCTCACGAAGGGCGGCATCGCGACAACAACCTTGATCAGCCTTTACTTGCCCGCAGGCTCGCCACCCGTTTCCGCAGGCAGCGACTTGCCCTTCAGCCAGACGTATTCCTTCCACGCGCCTTCGTAGAGGCGGACGTTCGGATAGCCAGCGACGTGCTTCAAATAGAAAAGCAGCAGGCTTCCTTCACGCGAGGTGCCGCAGTAGGCGATGAGGTTCTTGTCCTTGGTGATGCCTGCCTTCTCCAGCTCGGCCTTGGTCTCGGAGAAGGGCTTGAACTTGTGGGTGTTGTCCTTCGCGACCAAGCGGGCCCAATGGAAGCTGATCGCACCGGGGATGTGCCCCTTGCGCAGCCACACATCGTCATCGCCTTGGAACTCATTCAGCGGACGCGCATCGACCAGCACGTTGCCGGGGTTGCCCGCATGCGCCTGCACATCATCGACATTGGCAGCGATACCAGGATTGCCTTCCGCAGGCAAAGAACCCGCCGGATTGCCGAAGTAGTCGCGAGCCGGTTCGAAG
>Ga0247834_1008568_pt1 | contig 10236 bp, 5 predicted proteins | sample LaCruzMarch2015__8_FD_187118 | JGI IMG/M metagenome (GOLD analysis project Ga0247834, IMG submission 187118) | Freshwater microbial communities from meromictic Lake La Cruz, Castile-La Mancha, Spain - LaCruzMarch2015_12m | ecosystem: Environmental > Aquatic > Freshwater > Lake | place: Spain... | reverse complement strand
GCCGTCGATGAGGCGCACTGCGTCAGCCAGTGGGGCCATGACTTCCGGCCTGATTACCGCGCCCTTGGCCGGCTCAAGGGCCTGTTTCCGGGCGTGCCGCGCCTTGCGGTGACGGCGACCGCGGACGCCCGCACGCGCGAAGATATCCTCGCGCAGCTGAACCTCGCCGACCCGTCCGTGCACGTTGCAAGTTTCGACCGGCCGAACCTGACCCTGGCGGCTGAGCCGAAGGCCGGAAACCGGACGCAGCGCGTGGTCCAGCTCGTGAAGGCCCGGGCCGGCGCCAGCGGCATTGTCTATGCGGCGACCCGCAGCGCGGTGGAGGATGTGGCCGAGGCGCTGGAGAAGGCAGGCGTGCCATCGCTCGCCTATCATGCAGGGCTCGACGCGGGTGTGCGCGCGGCGCGCCAGCGCCAGTTCCTGCTTGAGGAAGGCCGCGTGATGTGCGCGACCGTCGCCTTCGGCATGGGCGTGGACAAGCCGGATGTACGGTTCGTCATCCACGCCGACCCGCCGAAAACGCTCGAGGCCTACTGGCAGGAAGTCGGCCGCGCAGGGCGGGACGGGGAGCCCGCCGAGGGCGTCGCGCTCTACGGTCCCGCCGACATGAACCGCTCGCTGCAATGGACCTATACCAGCGACGCGCCGGACGAAGTGAAGCGTGTGCAGCTGACGAAGACGCGCCAGCTGTTTGCGTTTTTCAACAGCGACGAATGCCGCCGGGGCGCCGTGCGGCGCTATTTTGGCGAGGAGAAGGTCGATCCGTGCGGCGTGTGCGATGCCTGCCGGGGTGAACTCGGCGCCAGCCATGATGCGACCCGCTGGGCGCAGATGGCGGTCTCGGCCGTGCTGCGCTGCGGCCAGCGGATCGGGCGGGGGCGGCTCGTCCAGCACCTGCTGGGTGAGGCGAAGGATGATTTTGATACCGAGCTGTCGAATCTCTCGACCTTCGGCATCGGCAAGGATCTGCCCAAACAGGGCTGGAGCCGGGTGTTCGATGCCCTGATGTTCGAAGAGCTGATTGCCGAAGGCGGCGAAGCGATGCGCCCGGTTGTGATCGTGCCGGACGCGGAGGCTGCCAAGGCCCTGTTCCGCGGCGAGCGGACGGTCAGCCTGCGGGAAGAGCTCGAAGCCCCGAGGCGGCGCAGCCGCACCAAGGGCGCCGCGCGGACCGCTGTGCAGGCGGACCTCTCCTCCCGCGACCAGACGATTTTCGACGCCCTGCGCCTGTGGCGCACGCAGCTCGCCAAATCGCGGGGCGTGCCGCCGTATGTGATTTTCCATGACCGGACCCTGGCTGAGATCGCCCGTGAGCGCCCCGCAAGCGCCGAAGCGCTGCGCGAAATCAGCGGTGTGGGCGAGAAAAAGGCCCAGGCCTATGCCGGGGATGTGGCCCGGATCGTCAAGGAAGCGGCCTGAAGCCCGCCGCCAGCGGCCAGGCCCGGGGCAAGGGGCTGGGGAATAGTGAGGCTGGCGCCTTGACCCCGTGCCTGCGGCACCGCACCTATGGGGCTCTGATTTTACAAGATTCCCGCACCCGGAGCCTGAATGACCCGCCTCGACGATAACGATGAAAAAAACCCGGCCCCGGCGCCGACAACGCTGATCGAGAACGCGCTGTTCAAGTCGCGGACGATCCTGCTGACCGGCGGAATCGACTTCAAGACCGCCCGCGCGGTCTGCGAGCGGCTGCTTGCCCTCTCGGCCGAGAGCAATGACCCGATCCTGCTGGTCATTTCCTCGCCCGGCGGCCATGTAGAGAGCGGCGACATGATCCATGACATGATCAAGTTTGTCGCGGCGCCCGTCAAAGTGCTGGGCACTGGTTGGGTCGCCTCGGCCGGCGCGCTGATCTATTCGGCCGCCAAGAAGGAAAACCGCTACTCGCTCACGAACACGCGCTATCTGCTGCACGAACCGCGCGGCGGCGTCGGCGGTCAGGCCACTGATGTGGAGATTCAGGCGCGCGAGATCATCAAGATGCGCGAGCGGCTGAACAAGATCTTCGCCCAAGCCACCGGCAAGACGCTCGAGCAGATCAAGAAAGACACGGACCGTGACTTCTGGATGAGCGCCGAAGAAGCCCTCGCCTACGGGCTGGTCGGCAAGATCGTCAGCCACCGCAACGAAGTGGTCTAGCCTGGCCGCAAGGGAGGCGGGCGGATGTTTGCCTCCCGGTAAGGTTTATCGGTGATGGTCTGGCGTTAACCATAACCCGGGTGCCGGACTCCTTATCCATGCCACTTCGCCTGAAGGATATCGCGCTGCCTGTGGCCCTGGTCACGCCGTCCACGACGGCGGCAGCTGCGTTTTCGCTTTTCCTGTCCGACCCCGCCCTGTTTGCCGTTGCCGTTCAGCTCGCGGGGGGAGAGGCGCCGACCTACGGCCTCGTCACGCGGCTGAGGCTGGCAGAGGGGCTTGCCGGCGCGAACGGACGCGACGTGTACGCCCCGCGTTCAGTGATGCACCTTGTCGGCCCCCGGCCTGTGATCGCCGAGGGTCATATACCGGCGGCGCTGATCGCGAAGACGGCGGCAGAGCATGCCACCACCGCGCTGACGGAAGGCGTGATCGTGTTGTCGGGCGGCGTCTATGCCGGGATCGTTTCCCCCGCCATGCTGCTGAAGACCGTGGCCGAGGAGAATGCGGCCCGCGCCCGGTTCCAGCAGACCGCCCAGAAGAAGTTTGAAGACCTGAAGGGACAGCTCAACCGGCTATCGGAATCGCGCGCCCGGACGCTCGCCTTCATCGGCCATGAAATCCGCACGCCGCTGACAGGTATCCTCGGCGTCGCAGACCTGCTTGAAGGCCAGCTGTCCCCCGGCGAGCCCAAGCGCCTCGCCCGCACGATCAGCCAGAGCGGGCAGCATCTCGAACGCCTGCTCACCGACCTGCTCGACCTCTCGCGGATTGAGGCGGGCAAGCTTGCGATCACCAACCAGCCGTTCGAGCTGCGCCAGTTTGCGCTCGAAACACGCGATCTGTGGCTGCCGCAGTTTGATGAAAAGCGCATCAGCCTGCGGATCGGCGTGGCGACCGGCGCGCAGGCCCGGATTGAATCGGACCCCGCCCGCCTGCGCCAGATCCTGTTCAATCTCGTCAGCAACGCGATCAAGTTCACCGACCGCGGGCAGGTCACGGTCACGCTCGCCACTGCTCCGTCCTCGGACGGTCTGATGCTGACGATGCGCGTGGCCGATACCGGGCGCGGCATTTCGGACGCCGACAAGTCGCGCCTGTTCGAGGCGTTCGAGCAATCCAACAGCGCTGATGCGGTTACGGGCACCGGCCTTGGCCTCGCGATTGCGCGCAGTCTGACCCGCCGGCTTGACGGTAAAATCATCCTCACGGACAATCCGGGCGGTGGCTGTATCTTCACGGTCGCTGTTCCGGTCTTGAAAGCTGGCCCGAGGCTCGCCGTCGAGAACAAGGCCGAACAGACCGCAGCGCGGTTCGATCTCGGCGAAGTGCTGCTGGCGGAAGATCACGAGGCGAGCGCGTTGGTGATCCGCGAGGCCCTGGTTGCAGCCGGCTGGCGGGTCGAGACGGTGGCCGATGCGGGCGCGGCGATCCAGCGTGCCGGGCAGCGGCGCTACCAGGTCATTCTCACAGATATCCACATGCCGAATGGCGGCGGCGACGCCGTGCTGAAATCAGTGCGCGCGGGGTTTGGCCTCAACGCCCTTACGCCGGTCGTTGCAGTCACCGCTGATGCAAGCCCCGAGAGGCGCACGGCGTGCGAGCGGGCGGGATTCTCCGGGCTGATCGAAAAGCCGGTCCGGCCGCGCGCACTCGTCGCAACGCTCGCCGATATCCTGATCTCGAGCGGTCCGCCGCGGCGCGTCTCCGGGGCCTGAACTAGAACGTCCGTCCAATGAGCAGGTAGGCCGATTGCCGTCCGCCTTCGGAGCGTCCGAAGGCGAGGTAGACGGGACCAAAAGCGGTATCTGAGGCGACGTAGACGCTGCCGCCGAAGCGCAGGTCGCCAGCATCGAGCGACGTGTCACCCTGCCAGGCATCGCCCAACTCAAGTGATCCGCCCACGAACAGGGGGACGCCGAAGATCTGCTGCGAATCGCGGCCCAGTTGACGGCGGTAGATCACCTTAGCAGTTAGGAAGTTCTCGCCCGAAAGCTCCTCCTTGCGATAGCCTGAAAGGCTGAACAGGCCGCCAATCCGGTAGAGTACGTCGAGCGGCGCGGTCCCGTCTATGCGCTGGCCGGTGGCGAATCTGGCGATCAGTGTGTCGGGTCCGTGGCTGGTAGCCGACAGGATCGATGCGCTCGCTGTCTGGAAGTCTGCGTTGTCGCCCAGCGCCGTCAGGCCCTTGACCCATTTGGCGCTGGCGCTGACCCCCGCGCGTGGGAAGAAGGGGTCGTCCAGCGTATCGTAGGCTCCGGAAGCGACGAGACGTCCGATGTCGAGATCGGACTCGTTGATGATCGCAAATCCTTCATTCAACTTGGCCCGCCCGGTGCCAAGTTCGACACCAAAGCGCACTTCGCCCACGTTGCCGAACTGTCGGCCGCCTTCGATCGACGCGAGAGCGTATGTAAGGTCAAAACCGGCCTCCTTGAAGCCACTCACCGAGTAGCGGTTGACCGGCCGGCTCTGGATCTCGCCGCTGCTCGCCACGAACCAGGTCTGGCGAGGGTCGAGGACGCGGAAGTACTCGGCCTCGACTTGGTTGAAATCACCAATGGTGGCGCGCGCCTGGATTTCCGACCCGAAGGAGTCCAGAGCCGCGCTGCGGAAATCGACGGACATAGCGGCATCGGACTCAGTGTTGAAATCATTCTCGACACTCAAGCCGAAACGAACCCGACCCGCATCAGGCACCTGGTCAACAGCGCGCACGACGAGACCCGTCTGACCCTCACGCTCTTCGTAGACATAGTCGACGCTCTCGAACGGGCCGAGCGCATAGATACGGTCCAGCGCCTCATCAATGGCTGACGCTTGGGCGGGCTCGCCAACCAGGTCAATCACTTTGCCTTCGAGCAGGGACTGGTTGAGCCGTGATGTATTCTCAATACGGACAAATCCGATGACCGGCGGTGGGTCAGCATCTGTCCCGGCATAGACAACCGGCAGCCGGCTTTCTGCAAGGGCCGAGATGCGGTCCATCTCGGTACGGGCGGCGAGGCGCCCGGTCTCGATCAGGTCGTCGCTGCGATTGAAGTCGGCCGGGCCGATATCGCCGGTGTCGACGCGGATCAGGAAATCTTTGCTGGTGAGGGTCGCAATCTCTGCGCGTTCGTTGGCCAGGATCAGCAGGCTGACGGTCTGCGACAGGACATCGACGACTGATCCAATCTCGGAACCGGGGAGAAGGTCGCTCGGCGTCCAGACGGCAATGACGATGTCGGCGCCCATGTCGCGCGCCACACGGATCGGGATGTTGGCGGCCAGCCCGCCATCGACCAGCAGCTTGCCATCCATCCGCACCGCCGGGAACACGCCGGGCAGGGAGATCGAAGCGCGCATCGCCATCGGCAGCTCCCCGGACCCGAGCACGACCGCTTCGCCGGTCGCAATGTCGGTCGCCACTGCCCTGAAGGGCACCGGGAGGTCATCGAAGTCGTCGATGTTGGTGCGCACCGGCGTGAAGCGGCGCAGCTCCTTCATCAGCATCTGGTCAGAGACCGCGCCAGTGGGCAGCAGGATGCCTGCAGCTGAGACCCCGAGCCCTGCCGTTCCGGGAAAGTCCGCCTGCTGCTGTTTCTGGCGGAAAGTCAGTTTGTCCCGGTCTGGTTCGGGCGAGAAGACGCCTGCCCAGTTAACATCCTCAACCACCGCCTCGAGTTGCGCGCCATTGAGGCCGGAGGCATAGAGGCCGCCGACGACCGCGCCCATCGAGGTGCCGACGATCATGTCCGGCCGGATGCCGAGGCGTTCGAGTTCCTGGACGGCGCCGACATGCGCCAGACCGAGGGCGCCACCGCCCGACAGGACGAGGGCAATCTTCGGGCGAGGAGGACCTGCGGGCGCCAAATCATCGCACAGTGCCAGGCCGGGCAGGAGGCCAAGGCCGCCCACTGCCAGAAGCGGCCGCCAAGACTTCCTCCAGGTCTTCCACCAGTTAAATGCAGCTGCCTGCAGCATCAGGTTTCTCCCCGGTCCATTCCGCTTAAGTGAGCACTGCTAACACTTTATGGCGGTTCGGAAGAGATCTGATCTCCCGGTCCCGCGCTCATGAGGCGTTGCCGGGGCGAACCACTCAGCCAAAGAACAAAGAAGGCTGGAACCCATACGATGCCTGGAATCGCAGAAAATCACGAAAAGGCTCAAAATCGTAATCTGCCTGCGTGTTACATCTCAGGTTTCGAACGCATGACAGACAGGCGCGAGGCGGCAGACACCTCCATTGCTGGCCGGCGCGCCTAAGCGGCGGCTGTGTCAGCCATGTTCTCCTGACTGTCTGTTTTGCGCCTTACCCATGATTCGAAGAAGGCTTCCTTGGTCAGCGGGCGGCCGATATGCCAGCCCTGGATCATGTCGCAACCGAACTCTTTCAACATGTTGAAGGTGATGTCGTCCTCGACACCTTCTGCAACGACAGTGATCCCGAGTGCATGCGCCATTTCGATGGTTGATCGCACCATGATCCGGTTGGCGTTGCTGCTTGTTATCAGGCGAATGAAGCTCTGGTCGATCTTGATTTCAGAGGCCGAAAAGTCCTTAAGGTAGCTCAAAGTGGACTGGCCGGTTCCGAAGTCGTCGATCGACAGACGTATTCCCAACTCTCCAAAGCGTCCGATTGAAGCGGCGGCAATGTCCGGGGACGTCATGACCGCCGTTTCGGTAAGTTCAAAGGTCAGCAGGGAGCCATTTGCGCGCCCGCTGCGGATGATTTCCAGCGCCGACTCAACGAAGGTATCCCTGCCGAGCAGGGGCGCGGATATGTTGACAGCGCACCCCAGAGTGCGCCCTGCAGTGTGCCATTCCTCAAGCGAGGCGATCACGCGGCGCAAGACGAACAGCGTCAGAGGTTCAATCAGGTTTTCGCGCTCAAGGACTGGCACAAATACAGCGGGGCTGATCGGCCCCTTCGCCGGACTGTTCCAGCGTACAAGGGCCTCTGCCCCGGTCACCTGGCCGGATGCAATGCTGAACTTCGGCTGGTAGACGACTGATACCTCACCGGCTTCCAGTGCGTTCGCAAATTCGGAGACAATGAAAAGTGACTGGTTTGTATCGTCTGCGAGGCTTTCGTTGTGCCAAAGCGAGCGAACGCCTGTCCTGCTGGCCTGCTTAGCGGCCAGGACAGCTTTGCTGGATAGACCGAGCGGGTCTGAAAGCGGCCCCTCGACCAAGCCGAAGCAGAGCGTCGCGCGGACTGATCGCCCGCCTACCTGCAGGGGCGCGTTGAATAGCAGGCCTGCCGCTTCAATCTGGTTGTCTAGGGCTTGCGGACTTTCAGAATCCATTTTCCAGCAGAATTGGTTGGGCCCGATGCGGTAGAGTTCGTCATCTCCGCAGATGAACTTGCACCGGTCCGCTACGGCGCCCACGAACCTGGCAGAATCGTCTTCGCCGAGTATCGAGAGGATCTCGCCAAAATTAGCCACTTCGGCGACGACAACATAGACCGGCTTACCCGTACCCTTCTGGCGCAACCAGGCTGCCAGGTTGGGATGTCCGGTTGCGGTGTCGAAATAGCGCTCGCGGTTAAGGCGCCTCATGAAACCCGTGAAGTACTGACCTGCAATCCAGACCACGATGAACAAAAAGGCCGGGGCGAGGTCCAGATGGGCGTACCTGTAGCGCTCTGCAAACAGGGAAATGATGAAAATCATCAAAACAAGGAGTAGCGTCACAGGCTCCTTCGGCCAACTTTTACGGCCCTGAAACCGGCAGAAGATCGCGATCAGCGTGATGGCCAGAAACAACATCGGCCAAGGTCCCATATGCGCAAGCGCGGTGCCCGCCATCAGGGTCTCAGCGGCCAGCGCCTGCAGTAACACGCCCGGCACAATTCCAAATCGCGCTGTTGAATACCGGTCGCCCATCTCGATCGCCGTTGCGCCGACGATGACCCTTTTGCCCTGAAAGGAAGATGCATCGAAGCGGCCCTCAACAATATCTACGAAACTGTAGGCCGGGATTGTGCTGATCTCGATGGAATGGTCGAGTTCAAAAACCGAGTTCACGGCACCGTTAGCTTGAGCGAGCAAGGCGCCGATCGAGGGGCGCGGCACGCCGTCGGTTACGGCGCCGAAGGGATAACTGTTTACCTGTCCATCCCTGCCGGGATGTACGTTGACAGATCCGAGGAAGGCCTGTTCCCGCAAGATCTCGATCGGCAGGTTCTCAGATGCAGCATTCTCATCCCCAGTGCTGGATGGCTGACGGAATGTGGGCAGGACAACTTTGCCCCGCGCCCGCGCCAATGCCTCAGCAAAGGCGGCGTCCTCGGCATCTGTCGAACGTGATGAAAAATCTATGTCGAACACGATCTGTTCGACCCCGGCTTCGTTCAGCCGGTCAACCAGTTGGGCATGATAACTGCGCGGCCAGGGCCAGTTGTCCAGGCTCTTGAGTGACCTGGCATCGATCTCGACGAGATAGATCTCACCGCTCGCCGGCTTCGAATTAAGACCGTCCCGGATCTGGCCGAAAAAGCGCTCTGCCGGGTTTCCTGTACCCAGAAAAGCTGTCAGTATAGAGACAACAAGAGCAGCCGCAAAGATCGCGGCTTGATGCATCCATGTCGGTAAAAGACGATAGGATCCGTCAGTGACCTGTTTCGACTTGCCCCGCATCCTTTTCACGTTCCCGGCCGCTTTCAAATCGGCCGACAGGTGTCTGCAGTCAGCCTGCAGATTTTACCTGGGAACGATTGGTTCATGGATAATTCTGAACGGATCGAAGTGCCGGTGGTCGACCCTTCCGGTTGTCCGCGGCCCAGACGTCGCGGCCAACGCCGGGATTTTCTGGCGAACTGCGCTTCCGGCCTGGCGCCGTCTACCGCTACCACGAACCGCGGCGGCGCGCCCGAAGCGGACGTCAGAGCAAAGAAAGAGAGAGCCGCCAAGCGCATGCCAACATTCCGGAATCCTGAAACGCTGTACCAGTTACAGGTTGCGATCCGGCTAAGGCAGCATTGGAAGATTAAGCACCAGGACCGCCCGGCGTTAACCGCACGGCCTCTGATATCAGTAAATCGCGGCCTGAAAGCTGGTCAGCAACGGATCGACACACGTCCGGCGACCATATTGACGACTTCAGTCTGCGATCCGCCGGATACCAGAGCCTGCGCCCGCACAGAGCGGGCGACTTTGCGGGTGCCAGCACAAGCAGCGGCCTCGCAAAGGCGACACCCTGTGCCAGCTCAGAGGCCGGCCCGTCGACGGCATTGAAGCGGGAGGCCGCACCAGGCTCGACCCTTTTTTCGGCTGATAATGTCAAGACGGGTCAGGTTCAGGCCGCCTTGCTCCACATCTATCGGCTGCACGAGGGCCACACCGGACCGGTCGCTGCGAAGGTGGCGGCGCCCGCCGCGAAGGCCTCCGGATTGTTTGCCCGAACCTGTGTTCATGACGACATTATCGGCGCGTCCTTCGGCCCGGCCAGGCAGGAGGCGGGACGAGCCCGGCGCCGGATCTCGGCCTTGACCTTGGGTAATCGCAGGGCGGCCTGCAACGTGCCGCGCGCCTGTGTCGAAGGGTGATCTTCAGGCGATGTCCAGATTGCATCCGCAGAAGCGGCGCAGACGTAAACCCTCATGTCGGGCAACCTGCCTCACCTGAAACCGATTTCGAAGAAGACGACCATGATGCCTGAAAATGATCTGGCGCCCGAGGGTAGATCTCGGGACGAAAAGTCCCCCAGCCGGAGCGGGCGATACCTGACAGTCTGGTATGATGGCGCCTGTCCGCTCTGCAGGCGCGAGATCGCTTTGTTTCAGCGCCTCGACAGGCGCGGAGCAATAAGGTTCCAGGACGTGGGCCAGGCAGAGGCCGCGTGTCCGCTGGACCGTGCGAAGTTACTCGCGCGGTTTCACGCCCAGGAGGCGGGACAGCCTCTGGTTTCCGGTGCCGCGGCCTTTGCCGCGATGTGGCGCGCAATCCCAATCCTTCGGCCAGTTGGCGAACTTGCCCGGATACCGCCCGTCCTCTGGGTGCTTGAGCAGGCCTATGTCTGCTTTCTCCGCCTCCGGCCAGGTTTGCAGAAACTGATGCGTTGATTGCGCGTGCGCCGGCCCTGGCGGGCAAGTTCCCGTTCGGGCTTGCA
>Ga0247834_1008567_pt1 | contig 10237 bp, 13 predicted proteins | sample LaCruzMarch2015__8_FD_187118 | JGI IMG/M metagenome (GOLD analysis project Ga0247834, IMG submission 187118) | Freshwater microbial communities from meromictic Lake La Cruz, Castile-La Mancha, Spain - LaCruzMarch2015_12m | ecosystem: Environmental > Aquatic > Freshwater > Lake | place: Spain... | reverse complement strand
TTCATCACGCCAAAGGGCTTTCATCTCAGAGCCCCATGGCGCCGCAACGGCTTTTGCATTGCAGCTGGATGCGGGAGCTCTTAAAATAAGGGCTTCGGTAGTAAGACGTCTTGATGCAGTAATTCCAGCGCGCTCCGTTTCATTGGATAAGACCCGATCAAATGGATCGAGCCCTACAAATCCCACCACGCCAGGCGTATCTGCTGCCAGTAAGCTAGAGAGGCCCCCTGCTGAAAAGCCGACGAGCATGATGCGCTGGCTACTACTGCCAAAGGTTTCTGTATTGCGTAGTAGATTAACTAAACCAGCAATCGCCGCGGCATTGCAGCGAAAGTCAAAGGTACAGGGCATATCGGGCGTAATCGCTAGAACGCCCCTCGCTGCCAATGCCTGAGCGTGTTCTCCCATAGTGGTGCGACTGCGTGTAAAGCCATGGGTCAGAATGGCTGCTCCCTTTAGTGGGCCTATGGGTTTATACACATCCACGTCTATGGAGGTGCCATTGATGTTGACTGCCTGCGTTTGCGGGATTATTTTTGCGTTGGGTTCAGCGGCATTTGAGAGAGTCGATAGTAAAAAAAGAACAATGGCTATACAGGGACGGACAGTAATTAATTGCATGATTGATTTCATGATGGATGTGTTTTCATCATAATCTGTAATGGAATTCAATCTACAAAGAAGTTTGTCAGTAAAGCTCTCCTAAAAGGGCTATTTTCTTGTTAAGGCTAGGCTAGGCGTTTGGATACTGCAAACAGCTGGCCTACGCTCAGCTTGACTCGTTAATTGCCTATATGATCACTCCAAAGAAGAGTGGCTGACAATACCTGCGCAGAAGCATCTAAAGCCCCGACTTTTTAGTAGCACTTACTTAAAAATGGTATTCGGTTATTGCTTGCATATCGTGCTGATTCATTTTAAAAACCCGTCATTTTGTAAAACAGCTACTGCTATTTTAGTGAGTGCTGTGTGGGCAGAATACGCAGTCGCAACCGCCCCAGAATACGAAGTGCCGCCCTTAGATGAAGTGGTGGTATCAGCCAGCGGGTTTAAGCAAAAAATAATTGATACCGCTGCCTCCATTACCTTAATCAATAAAAATCAGATTCAAAGCGGACAAGCTAGGAATAGCCTTTCTGAGCCGCTTAATCGCGTGCCTGGTATCTTTGCCCTTGATCGTCAGAACTATGCCCAAGATTTGCAAATCTCCTCGCGTGGTTTTGGCGCAAATTCCACTTTTGGAACGCGCGGCATCCGGCTCATTGTGGATAACATTCCCGGTACTGTCGCTGACGGCCAGGGCCAAACATCGCATATTGATTTACCCTCAACCGATCGCATTGAGGTGATGCGAGGCCCATTTTCAGTTTTATATGGCAACTCATCGGGTGGTGTTATTCGGATATTTACGCAGGATGGCGGGCCTAAAAATGAAGTACAGCCCTATTTTGAGGTGGGGTCTTACTCGCAACGAAAAATAGGCATTCAAGCCAGTGGTATTTTGAACCGGACCAACTATTTACTGGATATGGGTGATTTTCATACCAACGGGTACCGAATGCACAGCGCAGCTGACCGGTTCAATGCCAACTCCAAGTTGCAATTTAAGGTGGGCGGGGATACCAGCCTTTCGCTGGTTGCTAACAATGTCAATCTGACAGCGCAGGATCCGCTGGGCCTCAATCAGAGTCAACTGGACGCCAATCCACAGCAAGCAGGCACCGGGGCGCTTACACAAAACACACGTAAGTCTGTTTTACAAACGCAAGCAGGCGTGACAATCGATACGCGCGTGGATCGCTCTAATCAGCTATTGTTTACACCCTATTATGGTCAGCGGCATGTAACGCAGTTTCTTAACGCGCAAACAAATGGTGTGATTGATTTGAAGCGCAATTTTTATGGCATGGATAGCAAGTGGATTCATAAAACGCAAGCGCTGCAAATGCCATTAACCGTGGTGAGCGGCATCGATATCAATGAAAATAATGATCACCGTCAAACCTTTCAAAATAACGGCGGTATCCAAGGTAGTCTCGGACAAGACTATCGCATGGGTGCCAAAAACCTAGATCAATATATCCATGCTGATTGGCGTTTGTTAGAGCGCCTAGCCCTGAATCTGGGAGCAAGAAACTCGCAAACCAGCTTAAGTTCCATTAGCAATAATCCCAATAACAATGCCAATAGTGGGTCAACCACCTACAAAGCACTGACGAGCATGGCGTCATTGCAGTATTTTTTTACCGAATCATCCAATGTGTACGTATCGTATGGCTCGAGTTTTGATACGCCAACCCTAAACCAAGTCACGTACAGCAATGCTGGCCTCATTAGTACTTGCTCATCGCAATGCGCTAATTTTGAGTTATTAGCGGCCACTACAAAACAAATTGAGATTGGACTTAAATCAAAGGTTTCAAATGCAACGCAAGTCAATTTGGCTTTTTTTAATGCCAACACGACAAACGATATTGTGGTGGGGGGCTCTCTTTCCGGGCGAACTTCGTTTACCAATGCACCCAAAACCAATCGCCAGGGATTGGAGGCGAGCGCGCAATGGTTGATGCCATTTAATTTAGAAATGAACTTGGCCTACACCTTACTCAGCGCAACAGTAAAAGAGGCTTACTTAAATAATGGAGCCTACGTTCTCAGTGGCAATCGGATTCCAGGTGTACCAAATCAAGGCTTTTTCTCTGAATTGCTTTGGGTTAAGCCCAATAAGTCAATGGAGGCCGCAATTGAAACCAGAGTGAACGGCTCGATGGCCGTTAATGACATCAATAGCCCGAGTGTAGCCAGTGGCTATGCTGTCATGAATATACGCGGCGTCCTGCGCCAACAATTAGCTGGCGGATGGTCGTTTTCACAATTTTTCAGAATCAACAATATATTGGATCGGTCTTACGTGGGATCGGTAATTGTCAATCAGGCGTTTGCGCGGTTCTACGAACCCGCCGCTACCCGAAATTGGCTGATCGGGGGAAAAGTAAGCTATCAGTTTTAGCGCTTGACTGGCTCAAGCCGATACAGGCTGCCAGCGCGCTCATCAGTCAACAGGTAGATGGATTGATCAGGACCCACTCGCACATCCCGAATGCGTCCAATTGTCCCTTGCAGTAGGCGCTCTTCATGAACCACCTTATTGCCTTGCAGTTCTAGGCGCACCAATGCTCCGGCACGAAGGGCCCCCACAAACAAATTGGTATTCCAATTAGGAAAGGCATCCCCGTTATAAAAGGCCATCCCGGAGGGGGCTATGGAAGGGGTCCAAACGTAGAGGGGTTGCTCTAGGCCAGCCTTGGCCGTTCCCTCTCCAATCTTAGTGCCCAGCCCGTAATTAACGCCGTACGTAATGATTGGCCAGCCGTAGTTCCGGGCTGATTTAATAATGTTGATTTCATCGCCACCTTGAGGCCCATGCTCGTGGGTCCAGAGTTCACCGGTTTTGGGATTGAGCGCCGCCCCTTGCACATTGCGATTGCCTAAGGTGAACTTTTCAGGCTTTGTGCCCGCTACATTAACAAAGGGGTTATCTTTCGGAATGCGGCCATCATCATGCAAGCGGATGATCGAACCAGCATGGTCGTTTGCTTGCTGAGCCCGCCCCTTATCGCCGCGGTCCCCTAAGGTCAGGTAGACAAAGCCAGCCTCATCAAAAACAATGCGCCCACCAAAATGCTGTGTCGAACGTGTCTTGCCTTCCATGCTAAACAGAACCTGCATCTGAGTCATTTGATGGTCGACGAGTTTGCCGCGAGCCAGTGCGGTACCCGACCCTCCTGGTCCAGGGGCGCTGTAAGCAAAATAGATCCAGCCATTTTTTGCGTACCGGGGATGCAATACAACATCAAATAGGCCGCCCTGCCCACTCGCTGCAATTTCAGGTAATCCAGTGATGGGCTTGGGATCAAGCGTGTAATCGGGGTTCACAAGACGCAGCCGTCCAGGGCGCTCCGTAATGAGTAAACGCCCATCCGGTAAGAAGGCCACTGACCACGGATTTTCCAAGCCCTGCGTCAGCTGCACAAGCCGAAAAGATTGTTTTTCGGAGTTAATGGTTTGTGCAAGTGCGGGATTTAAACAGAACACATTCCCGAATACGATCAGAAACAAGTAGTATTTTTTTAGCTGAATCACTTGGTTATACCGCCTTTGTTACACGTTCATCATTATGTTTAATAATAAAGTCAAATACAAAATAACGGCAGCATTACGTACTAGATCACGTAGTGAGCCACCCCGTCATTAGGATGAAGGTGTTAGTTAGTCACCCTTTTCACTTCATTCACAGGGAGTCACCATGAAATACCTCATCGCTATCGTACTCATTACCCAAGCTGCCTTATTTGCCCGCTCTGCCATAGCCCAAACCGTGCCCTTTAGCGCTTCGGCTTACAACTTTGAAAACAGCCCGAATAACTATAACAACAGTCCTTACAACTTCAATAACAGTCCTTACAACTTCAATAACAGTCCAAATAACTTTAATGCCACGAATGGGGTCTATGACAACAAAGGCAATCGCTTGGCCTATGAAGTCACTGCTCCTACTGGCGTGACCAACTACTTTGATAACAACGGTAATCGGATTGGCTATACACCAAGTAGGCGTTAATGCAAGCAGAAATGGTGATTGATGCCGAAGAATTCATTTCGGTATTAAAACGATTTAAGCCTAAGCGAGGTAAAAAGGTCCTCCTCTCAGAAGAGATGTACATTGCTTTTTTTAATAGTGAGGCTATCTTTTGTGTACACGGCATACAGACGCGTTGCCATGTTGAATCGGCAAACTGGGTAGGCTACATTGCGGTCAGTAGCGGAGTCGTTCTATCTTATCTGGCAAGTAAACCCGCTAGCCCAGTTGTGCGTTTGGTCGTTGATGAAACCACCTTTCGCATGGATAACGTGTCCATGCGCTGCAAAGTCATGCCCTGCCCCGAATGGATTACTGCGATGAGCTTTGAGGCTCACCTGCACGACGATCAGGCAACTTCACCGCAAGACATTGCAATGTATTGCCCTAAATGCGGCAAAAAACGCGGTGCATATCGTAAGCCCAGAGCAACTAAATCCAAAGCCACTGAGGGATACCCGGTCGAGCGCCAAGCCACAAGGCACTGCAATGCCTGCCAACATGCTTGGCTGGAGTTTGGAGACTTATAAATCACGAAGTAAGACCGGAGAATTATTTCCAGATACGTCCTCGATTCAAGGGCATTTGGCAATTGAAATTACCCGCAAAATCCATATACTTCAACGTATGTAGGATTTTTAGCCGAGGTCATCATGTGTAGATGGGTTGCTTACGCGGGTCCTGAGATTTACCTTGAAGACTTGATCTTCCATCAAGAGCATTCCATCGTGAGACAGAGTTTGTCCGCAAACCAGTCTGCCTGGGTCACCAATGGCGATGGTTTCGGTGTGGCTTGGTATAACAATCGCACCGCACCAGGCCTCTTTAAAGACGTCCTGCCTGCTTGGAACGACAGTAATCTGCGCTCACTGGCGGCGCATATACAAACTAAACTATTTTTTGCTCATGTTCGCGCCACCACTGGCACTGCGGTCAACAGAAGCAACTGCCATCCATTTACCTGGCAAAACTGGACCTTCATGCACAACGGCAAGATTGGCAACTGGCATGACTGCCGTAAGGATGTAGAAGACCTCATCGACAACGCGCACTACCCACACAGAGAAGGCACTACAGACAGTGAAGCCCTGTTTTTAGTGGCACTGAGTAAGGGTTTGATTCATGACCCGATTGCTGCAATTCAAGCGACGATGCATGATGTTGCAAAAATCATGGATCAGCACCACGCAGATGAGCCTATGCGGATTTCCTGCGCCCTAACCAATGGGCGAGACATCTGGGCCTTTCGGTATTCCAGCGATGACCAATCGCCTAGCATGTATTACGGCGCGCCAAGTACGCGTGCCAACCATCAAGGTCAGCACGCCATTACTACCATTGCATCAGAGCCATCAGATTCCGATGCTGCACATTGGTTTAAGGTTGAAGAACGCAGTGGTGTGCATTGGACAGAGAGCGGGATAGAGCATTTCAAAATCACAATTTAGCCTGCTATCTGCAAGCAAACGTTTGCAGTGGGCTAATTACCGAATGCTCCACTCGTAGGCCAAATCAATAAAGCTACTTGCTTCTTCTGAGATGTACTGTGCCGATGGCTTAATACCCACCCTACCCAAATCCAGCCGGTCCGAATCCCAGCAGGTCTGGATGGTGGCATTGGTTGAGACCTCGCCACCCGAGTGGTGTTGCATGGCAAAGCACAGGGTATCAAGCTGGCTTGGCTTTAAGTGAAAGAAGTCACCCTGAATGCCATGCGCAAAGTCGGCTGCGCGCTGACCATGCTGCGGATCTCTCCCATCGTTAAGACGACAACTGTCGTGCAGAAAACCAAAGAGCTCGACTACCAACAGATCGGCTTGGCGCAGTTCGCCAATGGTCTTACCATGGTGCAGCACCCGAGCCCAATGGTTTGCCCCATGAATACCACCCCAATCAAGCTTAAATTCGCTTTTGATTAAGGCAATCAGTCCTGCACGGTCGTATGGCTCTGTCATTAATAGACTTTCTGAATGCCGGCGGCGATTAATTTAAACATGCGATCCATTTCCGTACCAATGCCCATGGCACTGCCATCCGGGCAAGAAAGCGGCCAAACCTGATTGAGGTCCCAGGCATTGGGATTTAACCAGTGGAGCTGCTCCTGCGAAGCGACGCTCATGAGTAATGCCTGCTCTTTGATGCTGCGTGCCTGAGCTTCTGCTTGCAGTGGCTCAGGCAGGGTTTCAATCCAAGCTTGCACTTCTTCACTGTTAGGGATGCCAATCTCAAAGCGCAGACGTAGACTGACAAAAGCATCTGCCGTATTGATCCAAATAAAGGCGTTTTGACCAAACTGATCTGCTAAGCCCTCCGCTTCAACAAGACTGATGCCAAGCGCTAATGTGCTCGGCTCCGGCTCCCACTTGCCTTCCGGATCACTGCCAATGGCATCAAAACAGGCGATTGATTTTGGCTTAAGCGCCGCATCAAGGGCTTTTTGTTGTCGCTCGTTTTCCTCTAGAGGCTGGATTTCACTAAAGGGGTTGTATGCCGTAATGATGGCTGCAGTTTGAACCTTATGAACTCGCATCAGCGTAGCGAGCGCATGACTGACCTCACCGACCTTTAAGGCAATCGCATCATCGCCCTCATTCACAATGTAGATTGCCTCACGGTAGGCGCGCACCAAATTGGGATGTACTGTTTTTCTTGCAATCATGATCTGTCCCCTGGTTCGATGGCAGCAAGTGGTGCAGCCGGCTGATCCGGCCAATGCGCCCCTAAACCCAACACTTTAGCTCGCACAATACGCTGATGTAATTTGAGTGCAGCGGAGAAGTAATACAGCTTTGGATTTGCGATGACGCGCTGATACTCATGCTGCCCTAGCTCGACGGTAATGCCATCCACGCGGTAATAATGCCTACCCTCGTGCGTGATTGCTTCGGCCTTATAGTGGTACTCATCACGATAGAGAGCAAGGGGCACAAAGCGATTGCGCAGCGCAAGCCATTGTTTTTTAATAGCGGACTGATTGGATTGGTGTAAACCAATTTGTAATGGGGTGATATTCATGTGCATCTCCTCTTTAGCCAATTTAGCAACGCGCTGGGCCTGGCAATTGGATAAATCCGCCCGTTAAAACAGCCAATCATCCTACCCTGGGCTGATTGGTTTCATGCAACTACTTTTTGCTGCGCGCTCGCCCTGGCGGACAGGAAGTCAAATCAAGTCGGTAGCACGGCTTGTCATCCCACAGGCTCTCGCGTCCAGAAAAGAGTTCGCCCAGTGTTAAGACTTCCGGATGGAGCTTGAACCCAATTCGGCAGCACGCAAGATAAAGGGTTCTGGCGCTATTACGATCAAGCGTTAAGGTCCACTGCGGCGCTTTGCGGCGAAATTGTTTCTCGTATTTATTCTTGCTGCAACGCCATGGGTACTCTGGGGGTGGCCTAAACATAGTCCACCTCCTTCTCACTATCGATTGGGCTTGGAAGATCCTGGGATTGCTCTTCAAACCACTCTAGCTCATCGGGACGAATGGGACGCAAATAGTGATCCGGAATGCGACCCGTTGCACACTGCTCTAATCTTCCGTCTGGGTATTCATAAGTGAGCAGGCGCTCGTCCGAAGCCACTTCCACATGCCACAAAAAGATCTTTTTGTAGCTAGAGAACTTATCGTAGCCTACCGCACCGATAATTTTGACGACATTACCGAGATTAATCGGTAACTCCGCCTCTACGGTGACCGCAAGGTCACCGACTTTACAAAACAATTGACTCATCTTGCTCTCCTCTTTAGCCAATTTAGCAATGCGCTGGGCTTGGCAATTCGGTTTAACTCCGCCCTGTTACTTCGGTACTACAACGTCTTTATTTCCTTACTAATGCAGGACCGCCTCAACTACCTCTGGCTTTCCTTCGGGATCTTTTTTTTGGTTCAATACCAAGTAATCCTTGGTCTCCAAGGCTACGATTAAATACGCATCGATGGCCGCCCGAAAATCTTCTGCCTTATCTTCTCTGCAGTAAATATAAGACAAGCTATACATCAGGTTATCGGCATCTTCACCATGTACGGGAACGGTATTGGATTCATCCGAATCCACAATGCGTAGGCCACGTACAAATTCTGGCTTTTTATCCTCAACCCAGCTAGGGTCAAGGCGATCGATATCAAAACGTAGGCTGCGAAACAAATTGACGACGGCAAAACGGGTACCGTTGATAAAAGAGTAATTGCGCATTTAGCCTCCAATAAAAATGCAATGTGTAATAGTATTTTCCGGGTTCACTGGCTCATAGGGTGAGCTCAAGACCTTCCACAGCGTTTGCTTGCGAATCCAATCTTGGGTGTAAAAGTCATATCTTTCTCCTATTAAGCCAGTTCGACAAAATGTCAGGCCTGGCAATTGGGAATAAACCGGCCTTAGAGTTCATTTACCCTTAAAAACCGAATGCCGCAGCCATCTCTTCAGCCTCCTCTCGAGTAAGGCCAGGAAAGCGCATCATGGCGTTAGCGATTGGGTCATATGATTGATTTAATGCTTTAGCAAACTCCTCACAAGATGCTAACTTCAACGGTCTACCAACATTTGCCTCATCAAACAACTGTTGCTCATCTTTAGGCCTCATTTCACTGCTCCTTGGTTGACGTGGTCTTTGGCAAATAGCATTAGTAATCTTTGATGTCCCAAGGACTCAGTATGCTTTTTGTAGGACTCTGAATATCGGTTACAGCAAAGATTGCAGAAAGTAGTCGCGCCAAGGCTACCCTTCGACTTTCGTTTTTGAACCACTATCCGAGCATTTGAATTAACAGGCCTACCTCTAAAACCATAAATTGCTGAAATCATTGTTTTCTCCTATTTAGCCAGTTCGACAAAATGTCAGGCCTGGCAATTGGGAATAACTCCGCCTTTACTATCTTTACTGCTGATATTGCTTGCTACAAACTACTTAAAAACTCCTTGGCAATCGCTAGCCATTTTTGCTCTAGTGCATGTGAATCGAGGTTTTCGATGTCAAACACCAATTCACTTGCTTCTGGTTCGGTGACGCTCAGGCTTTTATCACCGACAAAGAGCCGGTAAATATCATCAACTACCCAAACCTGCATTGCACCACCAACATAGACTACTTTTGCGGGCAATAGTTGGTCGCCCACGATGACTCTGGCCATATTAATTCTCCTCAAATTGTTAAAGAACGTGGGGCTTAGAAATGAAAAAAGCCCCAATAGAGGGGCTTGTCGTTTAGTTATCTAGCGCAGTTCAATCACTAGATCACATTCGCTGTAAGCGTAGCACCGTTTTCCAATGGACCGGTTGCTGTGGGCTTTCGCCCCCTCTATATGTATGTACAAATTATACAGACTTTTCGTCATGAATGTCAACATGCATTTCTAAAATTCGTGTCTGTTTTTCACCACCTATTCAATGGCCACTTGCCCAATCACTGCTCCTGGCTTTTGCAAAGCAGCTGATCTGCGTGCGATGTACTCGGGGTTTTTAGCTCCAAGTAAACCCAGCTGACGCTCAGTGCCATCGGCCGATTGCACAATCACTGAATCGTTACCTACGGCCCTCACGGATTCAAGCAAACTGCCATCGCGCTTGGTTGCGGGCGGTATAGCTTGGCCAGTGGATGCGGGTG
>Ga0247834_1008564_pt1 | contig 10239 bp, 5 predicted proteins | sample LaCruzMarch2015__8_FD_187118 | JGI IMG/M metagenome (GOLD analysis project Ga0247834, IMG submission 187118) | Freshwater microbial communities from meromictic Lake La Cruz, Castile-La Mancha, Spain - LaCruzMarch2015_12m | ecosystem: Environmental > Aquatic > Freshwater > Lake | place: Spain... | reverse complement strand
AATTCTCAGAGTCCTCTTTAATAAAAATATTTTCAATTGAAGTTAACATATTTTTATAATAAATAATTATATTTATTATAAATTATACTTTTTAAATTTTTATAAAAATTAAAAAATAGTTGGTAATAATACTTTATCTATTATGTATATTATACCTTCATCGCATTCTACTACTTTCTCTATTTTTATTCTATTTAATTTATCTGGATAATATCCTAATCCTCCTTCATTTAAATCATATTCTTTATTTAAATTTATATATAAATAACCATTAATACTTTCAATTTGAATTTTATTATAAGTAGAAGATATACTGTCTGATAATAAAGTTCCTAAATCTACTTTTTTATTAACTAATTGATTAGGGTATAATCTAAATTTTAATGTATGATATTTTAATAATTCTCTTAAATATCTATCATTATAAGGTAATGTATCTTTTGGTTTATTCCAATCATATGGTTTTAATTCATTTAACCATTGATGAATTAATTCTTCATTTCCATTTTTAAATACAAATAATGTTGTTCCATTATAGTTATTTTTTATTATAGATTCATATTTTGTTTCTTTTAATAATTTAATATAATCGGTTAAATCATAATTATAATCTTTATTTAATTTATCTAATAAATCCATTAGTGTTATTTTTCTATCTAATGAACTATTCATATTTCCATATTTATCTTGTAAATTACTTATTGTATTCTGTGTTCTATCATATTTATTTAATATCTCTTTTTTTTTATTTATTGATACTAAATCAGGTTCATTAACTCCATAAAAATTATATACACTAACAGGTAAATTAGTAAGATAATCTCTATCAGCAGGGCTAGTATTTAAATATAACCAATTATTAGATATAGAATAAAAGTCTGTATTAGTTCCTTGTATAGATGTCATATTATTATATTAATAAATATAATAATAAATTAAATTTTTTACTTTATATAATTTTATTTAGAAGAATTTATTTTTTTATGTTCTAAATATTTTAATAATTGTTGTCTTTGTTTTATTGATAAAAGAGATATTTCATTAGATTCCTGTTTAACACTAACATCTGAAATGTTTTTAGGTATATTTAGAATAGAAAACATATTTAATATATAATAAGATAATTATTTTAACTTTAAATTTATATAACTTAAATATTTATCTTATAATTAATATAGAAATATATTTATATTATATTAATTAAAGTATAGAAATGTCTAATATTAATTCTTATAATCAAGAATCTAAAGAGGACATATCCTCTAATAATGTTATTCCATATCAAAAAAAGAAGAAAATAAGAGTTAGAACTACAAAAAAACAAAATAATGAGATAAATATAGATGAAGAAAGTAAAATACAAGAAAGTAAAAATGAAGAAAAAAAGGAAGAAACTAAAATAAATGAAAAAATTTTATCAGATTGGGGATTAGATATACCATTATATTTACATCAACAGAATTCAGTTATTAGAATGGAAAATTTAGAAAAAAATAGAAATTTTAAAATAAAAGATGTGGATATTTATATTGATACTAATGTTGGTATTTTAGGAGATAAAACTGGTTCTGGTAAAACTTTAACTATTGTTTCTTTATTAAGTAGAGAATCTATAAAATCTAAAATAAGAGAGACAGAGTCGTCTATAAATAATTCTATAAATAGAGATATAAATAATTCTATAAATAGAGATATAAATAATTCTATAAATAGAGATATAAAAATAATTAATGAAAATATTGAATCTATACAAGATAATAATAATCTAGATAGAAATATTCTAACAAGTCCTATAATACAAAATGATTTTCCTCAAAAAGAAAATTATCAAATTAAAAATGATATTTATATAGATAAAGATAAAAATGAATTATTAAGAATGATTAATTCAGTTGAAGTAAATAATTTATTTTTTACAAAAATAATAAGATATAAAGAAAAATATGATTATTTACCTATTAATATAATAGTAGTATTACCATCAGTATTTGAACAATGGAAAAAAGAATTAGAACATTCAAATTTAAAATGTTGTTTTATATCAAAAGATAAACATATAAGTGAATTTGACATAAATACAGATGTTATATTAATAACATATAATAGATTTAATCAATTAATTGCACATTTACAATTATTATATATTAATAATAATAAAATTATTATTAAAAGATTAATTTTAGATGAAATTACTTATGATACTTATTTAACTAAAATTGATTCTAATTTTATTTGGATTTTAACAGCTACTAATAGTAATTATATACCTAGAAATTTTACTGATAGACAATTAAGAAATTCTCATTTAAAAAATATATTAAATTGTATAGAACCTAAATATATTACTATTAAAAATTCTGATGAAATGATTGAAAAATCTTATAAATTACCTAATATATTTGATCATATTTATGAATGTTATTCTTATTATGATAATTTCTCTCATGTTTTAAGTGAAGAAGCTAGAAATATGTTAGCTGCTGATGATTTAGTTTCTGCTATTGCTTTATTAGGTGGTCAACAAACTAATAATAATGATTTAAAAGAAGTTATATTACAAAAAGAAAAAGATAATTTACATAGATTAGAAGCAAGATTAAAATATTATGAAGAATTAAATGATGAAAAACAAATTGAAAATTATAAAAATAAAATTGATATAAACACTAAAACAATTAAAAATATTGAAGATAGAATTAAAAGTATGAATAATGAATGTCCTGTTTGTATTGATGAAATTATTAATAAAGTAATTGTAGGTTGTTGTACTAATGCTTTCTGTGATAAATGTATTTTAATAATATTAAAAACTACATCTAAATGTCCTTTATGTAGATGTAAATTAGATCCAAGTAAAATGTTATATTCAAATGATAAGATAAAAACAGAAATAGATGAAGAAGATAAAAAAAATAATTGTTGTAATGAATATAATGATGAAATTGATATTATTAATCAAAATACAAATAAAAAAGTTAAAAATAATAAATTAAAACAATTAATAAAGATTGTAACTACTAAACAAAATGGTAAATTTATTGTTTTTTCTCAATATAATAATACTTTTTCTCATATTATTGAAGAATTAAAAAATAGTAATATTTCTTTCTGTGAATTAAAAGGTAGTATTGATAGAATTAATTCTATTTTAAAACAATTTGATGATGGTAAAATTAAAGTTTTATTTCTAAATTCTAAATATAATGGAACTGGTATTAATCTTCAAAAAACTACTGATATTATATTTTATCATAAAATGCCATCTATAATTGAACAACAAAATATAGGAAGAGCTATGAGAATAGGAAGAAAAGATCCATTACATATACATAGATTGATAACAAGAAATGAGACTATATATAATAATAATTAAAAATTAATTTTAATTTCTTTTAATTATTTATATAAATAAATAAAGATGTTATTTACTTTACAAGAAGCTAATAGACAACAAAATCAACAATTAGATTATATGAATAATCAAGATAATCGTTCTTTTTCTAAAGTCACTCCTATTTTAACTAATCTTGATAAAGAAGATTTAGGTAATTTAAAAACTCAAGCTTTAGCAGGAAATTTATTAGAAGATCAAAGAAATCAAACTACTTTTCAAAATACATTTAATGCTAATTCTGCAGCTTTATCTTTTGGTAATTATTTAAATGAATTAAAAGACCAGGAGTCATCAATAAAAAAAGAAGATAAAAATACTAGTATAACTGATGTTTTATATGGTAATAATAGTTTATATATTAAAAATAAAAAAGGAAATGTAGTATCTCCGTTATATACATATATTCCATTAGAATATAATAAAATAAATTCAAATAATACAACTATTACAGATAATAATTTGATAAAAACAGAATTTTCTGAAAATAATTTAAAAGATGAAAAACTAAAAAAAGAACAAGATTTATTTTATAAAAATTTATTTATTATTTTAATTATTTGTTTATTATCTATTTTTATTTGTCAAAATCAAAAAAAATAAAAATAATTTTTATTTTATTATATATAAGTATATAATAAAATGTTCGGATATACACCTTTAGGTCACATGTTAGGAGAAAATGATAAAAATAAAATTAAAACTGGTTATGCTATGGGAAATGAAGAAGTTAAAGATGCTGCTAAAAAAGCATTAATATATGTAATTATATTTGCTGTAATAGCTTTTATGATTTCATATTTTAGTAATAATAAATGTAAAATGGTTCCTAGAATAGTTAAATCAATAATTGCTGCATTATTAGGTTTATTTTATATTATCTTATTCTTAATTAAATATTCATTAACTAACTGTACTAATTAATTTATTTTAATTATTATTTAAATTATTTTATTAAATAATTTTATAAAAAAAGAAAAATTATAATTTATAAAATTATTTAGATAAAAAATATTTATATTTATATTATTTATAATATAAATATGATTTCTTGTTTAACACGAAAAGGTTCTCATTTGAATTCAATTTCAGCTGATGAATTAAGACAAAAAGTGATGGATAAATATGATTTAAAATTATCACAAGTGAAAAAATTAAATAAAGAAAAATTATGTAAAATGTATTACACTGAATTATATAAAGAATCTTTACAAAAATCAGATGATACTTCTCAATTTAAATCTCTTGATTCTTTCATTAAAAATGAATCTAAATCAAAAAAACAAATAGATTTTACTAAAAATTATAATGTTGATCAACTCAGAAATTTATTAAAACATACTCAAAATATTAATAAACTTAAAAATAAATCTGAATTAATTGATCGTTTTATTGAAACTTTTTATATTAAAAGTTCCGTTTATAATCCCATTCTTAAATCTATAAAAAAAGAAAAAGAAGATATTATGATAGAAAAAAAAGTAAATAGAGATGCTATTCAAGATATCGTATCTTCTATACCTATCACTCAAAAAGAAATTATTATTGATAATATTGATAAATTAAATATTAATGAAGATAGTTTCTTAAAGCAAATTAATGATCTTGAATCTAAAATGAATATGATCACTGATAAAATTACTTCTAGTTTTAATATTCAAATTAATAGTCAAATTAATAAATTATTACATACATTATTTGTTCATCTTGACAATAAAGATAAAAAATATCAAGATATTATGAAAACTATTAATAATCAAAGTAATGTTTTCTCTATTTTAAAAGCTCTTCAATTCATTAAACAAAAATATTCTTCTATTGTTGATAATATTATTAATGAACTTAAAATTAACATGGAGAAAATAACTAATATTGATATTAAAAATGATATTGCTAGAATTATTTATGAAATTGTTAAATATAATAATAATGAAGATAAAAATCTATTATCTCTTAAACAATTCCTTTTAGGAAATATTCAAAATAAAAATGACTTAGATATTAAATCTAGAATCGATTCTGTTTCTAAAAGTTTAGAAGATAATTTTATAGATAGAAATAAATCTATAGTAGGATTTCAACACGATTTAGATAATAAATTATCTAATTTAACAGATAGACATAGAGAATTACAATCTAATTTATTAACTATTCAAAATTCTATTATTGATAAAACTAGAGAATATTCTACTATTGAAAAAGATATTCTTGAAAAAATCTCTTCTATTATTAATAAAGAAGTTGAATCTATTAAAAATATGTATAAAGATTCAATGGAATCTGATTTAGATAGAAAAAAATATAAAGAACAATTAGATGAATTAAAATCTAAATTAGATAAAACTTTAGAAGAAAAAAATATTTTACAACAAAATTATGATAAATTAAAATTAGAATTAGATGAAAAAACTAAAAAAATTAATGAATATGAAAATAAACTCAAAATTGTAAATGAACAATTAAATTCTCTTAGAAAAGCTTCTTCTGATGATCTCCTCAAAGAAAAAAATAATCAATTAATCAATGAAATTAATACTTTAAAACAAGAATATAATAATGTTCTTAAAGAAAAACAAGATATTATTAATAAAAGTAATATTGATTTCTCTTCTGAAATGAAAGAGAAATCTTTAGCTGTTATAAAAGATACTGAAATTACTCTCTCAAATGAAATATTATTATTAAAACAAAAAATAGAATCATTGGAAAATGAAAAAAAGGAATTAGAGATTAATATGAATAAAGATATTAATGATTTGAAAGAACAATTAAATTCTAAAAATACAGATATGCAAAAATTATTAGAAGAAATTGATATAATTAAAAATCAAAAAAAATCTTTAACTAAAGAAGCTGAAAGAAATTTAAATGAAACTACTCAAAATGAATTATTAGATCAAATTAATAAACAAAATATATTAATTAATAATTATAATAGTCAAATTACTTCTTTAAAATCTCAAATTAAAATTTTAGAATCTACTTCTAAATCTCTCTCTGTATCTAATGAAGATTTAGTTGATATTTTTGGTTCTGATAACTCTGATAAAAGAGAACAAATAATAAATTTATCACCTATTGAATTAAGAGATTTAATTTTATCTCAATTGAAAAAAGAAAAAAAGAAAATACTTGATTCTAAAATATCTGAATTACTTATATTAGAAGACAATATTAATAAAAGTAAAAATGAAAAAACTCTTAAAATCAAATCCTCTTTGAAAGATAAAAATGATTCCGTAAATAGTAACACTCTCTCTTATAATAAACAAGAAAATTTAATGAAAGATTCAGAACAAATTCAAGATAAAGAAAAAAAATTAGAAGAATTGAAATCAAATTTAAAATCTTTAGAAAAAAATTTAAATAAATTAACAGATATTGATACTAAATCTATAACTGAAAATAAAGATTATGATTCTCTCATTAATGATATAATTAAAGAAATTGAATTAATTAAACAAAATAAAGATAGACAAATAAAACAATTAAATAGTGAATTTAATAATTCAAATAATCTTTTATCTACTATTAAATCTAAAAAAGAAGAATTAAAAAAATTAAGAAAAAAAAAATACAATGATGATTCTATTAAACAAGATGCTGAAAATCTTAGAGAACAAAATTTATTAGAAATTAAACAATTAGAAGATGAAATTAAAAAATTAGAATTAAATTTCAAAAATGAAAAAGATTTATTTATTGAATTAAATGTAAATAAAATTAGAAATGAATATGATAATCAAATTATATTAAAAGAAAATGAAATTAAAAAACTAAAATCATTAAAAGATGATGAAATGAAATTAAAATTATATTCTCAAACTGATAATCAAAATTCTATTATTAATAATAAACTAAAGGAATTAAATCTATTAAAAGATCAACTTAAAACTACATCTATGAATTTAGATACTGAAAATATTCGTGATGAAAATATTCGTGATGAAAATATTCGTGATGAAAATATTCGTGATGAAAATATTCGTGATGAAAATATTCGTGATGAAAATATTCGTGATGAAGAATTTGTAGACGAGGAACAAGTCCTCGATAAAAAATCTAAAGAAATTATTAAAACTAAAATTAAAGAAAAAGAACAAGAAATTCTTTCACTTCAAAATAATATTCAAGAAATTTTAAAAGAAAAAGATATAACAGAAGATCAAACAGAATTAATCAGAGAAAAAGAAAAACAATTAATTGTAGATAAAATAAAACAAGAACTTGAAAATAATTATAATGATTTAATTAAACAAAAAGAAGATGAAATTTTAACTTTAAAAGCTCAAATAATAAAAGATGAAATATATTTAAGATATAAAACTAAAGAGAATATGCCCCTTAAAGAAGAAAGCGATCAAGATATAATTAAAAATATAGATGAAAAAAATAATGAAATTTCAAATATAAAAAATAAATATGAAGAATTAGAGAAAGAATATAATTTATTAAATAATTCTATAGATTCAATAGTTAAATTAAGAACAGAAAATACTAATTTTGAATTAAAAAATAAAATAGAAAATGAATATAGAAATTTAATTAAGATGAAAGATGAAGAATTATTAAATTTAAAAGAAAAATTATTAAGAGATAAAATTGAATTAAATATGTCTTTCCCTATAGAAGAAAAAGATAATTTAATTGAACAAATTAATTATAAAGAACAAGAAATTAATAATGTTCAAACACAATATGATATATTAAAAAATTCTTATGCTACTTTAAATAATACACTTAATAGTGTTATTAATATTGATTTACAAGATAAAATTAATTCTATAGAAAAATATATAAACGACTTGCAAAATAAAATTAATATAAAACAAGATGAAAATAATAAATTAAGTGAAATAATTAAAGGTATTGATAATAAAATAAATTTACAAACAGAAACTCCTAATCAAAATGAATTACAAAAATTAAAAAATGATAAAAATAAAAAAGAAGGTATGTTAAGAAATAATACAGAAAATATTAAAATGAATGAAAATAAATTAGTAGAACAGAAAAAAATACTAGATGAAAATAAAAAAATAAAAGAAATATATGATAAATTAAAAACAGATAAAGAAAATACTCAAAAAGAATTATTATTATTAGAAACAGAAATAATTAATAAAAAAACTTTAGTTAATTCTAAAGAATTTGACCTTAAAAAAAAATTAGATGAAAAATTAATTTTAAATAAGGAAAATAAAGATACTACTGAATTAAATGAGTATATAAATAAATTACAAAGTGATATAGAAAATTTAAAATCTGAAAATATGAAATTAAATAATAATCTTGAATCTTTAAAAAATAAAAATATTGAACAACTTGAAACTGAAAAAGAAATTACTAAATCTATTAAAACTAATGTAAATAGAGAAGTATTAAATACTTTTGAAACTGAAATTGAAACATTAAAAGATAATTATAAAAATATGATTGAACAAAAAGATAAAAAAATAAAAGAATTAGAAGATACTCAAAATAAAATTAACGATTTAGGAAGTATATCTATTAATAAAAATGAAGATTTAAAATCAAAATTAGATGAAAAAGATAAACAGATTGAACAATTAAATCAAAAAATATTTGAGTTGAACAATGAAAAACAAGCTATTCAAAAAGCTATTATTTCTAAAGAAGATGGTGATGATGTAAATACAATTACACAAAAATTTAGAGAACAATTAGATGTATTAAAAGATAAATATAATACTACTCTTAAAGAAAAAGAGGATAGAATTAAAAGTCTTGAAGAATTAAATGAAAAAATTCAGAATACATTAAAAGAAAGAGATGATACAATTAGAAATCAACAAAATACAATTAGAAATTTACAATCTCAAATTAGTTCATTTACTACTACATTAGTAGATTTTAAAAAAGAAGATATTTCACTTGATGAATTTAAAAATGTTTTGAAAAAGAGATATTATACAGCTTTTGAAGATATTCTTAATCAAATAACTACATTGAAAGATGAAATTAATCTTTTAAAACAAGAAAAAACAAATTTTGAAAAAAATCAAACCATTAGAAATCAAAAAGCTAAAAAATTAATTTCTGAAGTTAAAACAAAGACAAGTGATAGTGGAAGTGATATTGGTATAATAGATAGTATTATTCAAGATTATGAACAAAAAATGAAAGATTTAAGTGAAAATTATAATAACCGTATTCAACAAATTAATGATGAAATTATTTTATTTAATGAAAAAAAAGATGAAGAATATACTGATATTATGAAATCATTAAGAACATTTAAATATAATGCTAATGTTCAATACTTTAAATCTAATCCTAATATTTGTTCTATTTTCACTTTAATTCAAACTATAAAAGATGATATTAAAAATAAACCCGATTTTGTTCTATTAATTGACAAATTAAATAAAATAAAAGATGAATTTAATTTTTACATTAAAAAATTAGAAAATAAAGATAAAAAATTAGAAAATAAAGATAAATATCAACCTATAAAAGAGCATATATCAAAATTTTTAACTTCAGATTTTAGCAAATTTATTGGTAAAATACAAGAACTTCAAAAATTTTATGATAATTCAGATAAAATAAATCAAAAATTAAATGTATTTGATAGTAAATTAAAAAATAATTTAAATAATGTTTTTAGTTTACAATCTACTATTAAAGAATTTAATCAATTCTTAAATAATGTAAATAAATATATTGAACTTAACGAGAATGAAAATTTTATAAAAATTTTCAATAATTTTTATCTTGAATATAACAAATATAATAACGAACTTCAAAATATATTTCCTAATAAATTTAAACCTATACAATTACCTTTACCTAAAAAAAATCAAGGTAAAGAAGAGAAATATGAA